>OLQO01000213.1_pt1 | contig 58478 bp, 103 predicted proteins | sample 1672281 | NCBI WGS metagenome assembly OLQO01 (sample SAMEA3136667, study PRJEB25190) | human gut metagenome | biome: human gut; feature: human-associated habitat; material: faeces | place: Austria | collected 2013
TGTATTCAATGTGGTGGTTCCCTCAATGATCACACCGTCCACCGGAAATGCGTGCTGCTGCATATCATCCAGCAGATACACCCTGCCAAACCGGTGCAATGCCTGCAAATAGACATCCGTCACCGCATAGCTGTCCACCAGAAAAGCATGCCCGCTTCCCTGTATCAGTCGTTCCAATGCCGGAAGCTCACCTTCCAGATCGGCAGGATCCGTCCCCAGGATCTTCACTGGCATATTCCAGCTCTGCAGCAGTTCCGCAGATGCCTGCTCCGCGCACAAAAAGCAGAGTTCTTCCGGATGCTCTATTCTTTTTTGTAATTCCTGTGCCACCGTGAGGCAACGCATCAGATGCCCTGCCCCCGTAACAGCACTGCCGTCCGCACGAAAATAATACATTTCCGCTCCTTACTGCTGTTCCTTCTCTGTGAAATCCACAAGAGACCAGTCATACGTTCTTGCCACGCTCTCCGGTGCTAATACCTTAACAAGCCGTATTCTTCTCATATTCCACCTCCGATAAATATACATCCAGTGCCTGCCGGATCACCCAGGAGATAGTTCTGTCCTGCTGCCGGCAGTAATCAATTAATCTCTCGTACTGCTCCGGATCCACGCTGATGTCTTTCCGGATGTTCTTCTTACCCTCTTTCCTTGGTCTCGCCATACCTATCTCCTTTCGTTACACAATTTTTCCGATATTTCAGTTTACATGATTAACGATAGCTGTCCGTTTTCAACTTCATAATTCATCCACAGTGTTTCCGTCCTTGCACGTCCTCCTTCTGCTCTGGTATGCTTCTGAACCTTGTTCCATCCCTGGAGTATATCGTTATACATATCATTGTCATATCCTGATAGAAGAATTTTCCCCTGATGTTTAACCAGCACGTTTAACAATTTTTCATGATCTGCATCCTTCATTTCATGTTTATAAAGATAATTTTTCCGAGTTCCGTGTAAATACGGCGGATCTGCATAAATAAAAACATCTTCCGTATCATATCTTTTTATCAATTCTAAGGCCGGTAAATTCTCAATCTGAACTCCCTTTAGCCTCTCAGTAGCCAGTTTCATTATTTCAGGAAGTTCGCCCCACGCTCTGGCCGGATTTGGAGAATTAGTCTGTTGGCCTGATTTAAAACCATTCTGGTACAAATTCCCGCACCCAAATCCCATCCAGCATTTAACAGCAAATCGTCTCGCTCTCTCTAAATCATCATAAGATGGTTCATAAGCTGCCTTATACTCTGACCTAGAAAATGGTGTAAATTCTATCGCGCGTTCCAGTTCGTCACTTCGATCTCTCAATATGCGGAAGAAATTTACTATTTCTTCATCGATGTCATTAACTGTCTCAATGTGACTGCGCTGCTTATTAAAAAACACCGCCAAGCTACCAGCAAAAGGTTCTACGTAAACATCATGCTTCGGTATGTATTCGCATATCCAAGATGCAAGACGATTCTTCGCTCCTGGATATTTTAAAACACTTTTCACTCGTTCACCTTCCTCCACTAAATCCCAAAACTACCATCCCATATCATTTCTATCGCCGATGGCATTGGGATCTATCATGTATGACATATTTAACTTTGCTTCCGCAAGTTCCTTCTTTAATTCCTTCACCTGCTTTTTTAATGCTGCATTTTCATCCATAATTTTCATGATTTTGCAATCTTTCTTCTGATCACACTTGTTGCGCACAGAATAGTTATCACACATCTGACAGATCTCTGTCTTACTCATATTCTCTACCTCCACTAAATCCTAAATGATTTTCATTTTGCGCCGGAGATGCGCTGCCCAGTACTCCGTTATCTTGTACTTAGGGCACTCGTCTCGCCACATCACACGTCTGTCGCTTTTGCCGTCATAGTAAATGCACTCATCACAGGTAAAACACGGCTCGTCCATCTCTCCAGTGCAATGATCAAAACATTCAACGCTATTTGCACAGTGCTCACAAATACATCCACGGCACAACTTTTCTACCTCCACTAAATTCTAAGTTACTTTTTCAAATACTCTACGCATTTCCTGTAAACTTCAGGATCAAATTCTTTCCGCTCATTTTCATATGCACTGTATTCCGCTGGGTCACAGTCTGCAATCTGTGCCATCTTGAACATGGACACCTTCGCATCTCTCCGAAGTGCTGCAATATAGCCGGCATACATGCCCTTATTACCGTTGGCAATCTGTATTTTCGCTCTTTCTTGAAGGTCTTTCGATGCAGACACTTCCATTATTTGCTTTATTGGGCATTCCTCGTTGTGGCAATCATAAAGGCAACCGTGGATTCCATTCTTGCCATCGAAAAAGCCAACCACATATTTTGTAGGTTCCTCACAGTCATTACATTTTGCATTTATAGCCATAATTTTCACCACCTTTTAACTTGCTGAACTACCGAATTTTCCTCGGTAGTTCGATTTCTCCCCCGTATTACCGGGGGATTTTAACTTGCTTTTGAATTATTGAGTGGAACTAAAATAGAAACTCAAATTTTTAATTAAATTTTTCACTTTTTAACTCAAATTTTGAGTTACTATTTCACTTTTTAGTTCCTGATTTCACTTCCTACGCTTGCGCCGCCACCACCGGCAAAGCAGTCAATGATAATGTTATTTTTCATGGCATCACCTCCGGCATAAAATCAGATAATCGCATTTGTGCCATTTCTGCATCTAATCTCTTTTTGGACAAATTATAATAATGCTTGTCCAGTTCAAAGCCAACATATGGATGGTTGGTTCTGTAGCAGGCTATCAAGCTGCTGGCACTGCCTACATGTGTGTCCAAGATAATGTCTCCGGGCTTTGCATAGCGGTTTATTAGCCATTCATATAGTGCCACTGGTTTTTGTGTAGGATGAATACGGTTTTCTTTGTGTTTCATATTTTGCTGAAGCATTCCGTTCCACCTATATTTAATTCTCCTTACTGCAGTACTGAACGAAGTCCATGCAAGTTCACAATCAGCAAAATCATTATTTCCATTATCTTTATCCCAAACAATCCAACAACTACTATCAAACGGCATTTTGCTTATAAAATGATTTGCCCCCCAAATAATCTGATTTTTTGACACTCTAAACAGTTCATCGAAATATTTTTCGTTTGGTGAATTTATATCCATTCCGCTAAAGCTCTTGTAATCCTTTGCTTTTGCCAGTTTACCTCTTGTATGGTTTTTATCCCCATTTTCTCCAATCCCATACGGTGGATCCACAATCGCAAGGTCAAAGTAACCATCCGGGAACTCTTTCATCCCATCCATGCAATCCATGTTGTAATATCCAAAATCCATTACGGCATCACCCCCGGAATATCCTCAAAACTAATCTGATTATCTCTTTCAAAGACAATCATCTCATTTTTGGCTCTCTGATAAAAATTGCGGTCAATCTCAAATCCGAATGCACTTCTCCCAATCTCTGCGGCTGCTCTTAAGGTACTACCGCTGCCACAGCAAGGATCAATCACTACATCACCGGGATCTGTAAAAATCTCTATCAGTTTTTTCAGCACCGCTACCGGCTTCTGTGCCGGATGGATTTTCGGAATATCTTTTCCGTCTTTCTCCCAACTGAACCAGTTAAAAATCATTTTCCCAGTGCCACGGATCGTCTTTCCGTCCTCGTCAACCCTTGCACCGTTCCGGAACTTCGGCAGTTTGTCTCGGTAGAACACAAGAGCATATTCAGTAGCACCAACCACACGCATATTTGCCTTAAGCACCTGCGGACTATAATTTTTAACAAATACCAACGGTATGTAATGGACGAATCCATGTTTATAGGCTGCATCAATCAGCGTAGGCATCTGTTCAAAAGAGCAGAACACGATCATGCAAGGACTGTTGCTACTTCTTCCCCTGGTAACGCTATTCTTGTCTTCCTTTTTCAGCATCTTTGAGCAGAAATGGAAATACTCATACAGATTGAAGTTGAAATCAGAATTGAATGCTGCCTTTCCTGCAAGTTTGCTTTCACCGTTCTTGTTATCCCCACCGTTGTACCACATAGGGTTACTGCCGTAGAAATTCTTGCCGACATTATACGGGACATCGGCAATGATAAGCTGTGCCGGAGGTATGGCATATTTCTTATAGTTCTGCATTGAATCTCTGTAAATCTCACATTTTAATTTTTTCATTTTTTTCAAGGAGACCGCATATGCTTCACTCTGGCCAGAGTCTCGGCTCCTTTCTTGGTTTTATCTAACTATCGTTTCTGCTTGTTCCTTGTACATCTTCCCCGCCATCTGCACCAAGTAGTTCTGTAAGGCTTCTGCAACGCTGATTCTGTGCTTAGTGCAATATCTGTCAACGTAGCGTTTAAAGTCCTCATTCTCGGCATACAGGGCGGTATAATCAACTCGTTCCATCTGCATCACGCTCCTTTAAGATTTCATCCAAGCAAGCATTAAATCCTGCATTCATCATCAGTTTGTCATTCTCACTTTCTTTCCCTACTGTACGTCTTTTCTCCGGCAGTTCTCTGAGCGGACAAGAATCTGGCTTTTCCCCGTAGTGTCCGCCATTTATCGGAATTTCTTTCCCTGTAATAGCGCAGTCATAAAGAGCATCGTCTTTATAACTGGGATATTTACAAGCGCAATTCTCACAGGTTTCCGGCATATCCATTACCAATGCTGCTTTGGGCATATTTCACACTCCTTTCGGCTTCTCACACCGTTCAAACGATATCACCCAAACGTAAGGATTAGCATCCCAGCTGTAGCGGTCAATGTCGGATTTTTTTACAGTTGAATCCCATAAAATCTCAAACTTCTCTAAACTAAAATCATGATTTCTATTTAAAGTTTCTCCATCTGTCACAGCACTAGTTTCAATATTTATACCCTCTCTGTGACAATCATCCACTGTGATCTCCTGCAACCGCTCCACTCTCACATCCGTAACTTTCAGCCAGATACGAGCGGCTTCTTTCGGCATGTGGATAGATGGGTGCCACCTTGCATCTCCATATATTTCATCTGTTGCCCGGTACATATAACAGCCATAGCTTTTATTCAAGACGTTCTGTTGTGGTTCTTGGTAACAATTTCCATGTTCGTCTCCCTCGCAACAACAACAATCAAAATGTTCCCATGTTTCCCGTACATACAAGATATCGCCTGGACAGATAGGACAGGTTCTCTCCGCTGTACTTAACTGTTCCATCTGCTCATTATCAGCAAAGTTATGTACTGCATAAGTCCGCCTGTCAGCATTGTAAAAATCCATATCCGGTACGGTATACTCATTTGCATCTTTGCATATACGCCGGGTGCAGGTCTTCCGTCCGTCCAGAATCGCCCGAACCATCTCTGTGCTGAATAAAATCGGCTTAATTGCCATCTGTTCCACCTGCCTTTACTATCTCCAACAAATCATCTACCAAATCCTTGACATCGTACATCATCATAGTGTCGTAGGATTTTGACTGCTGCTCTGCTGTTTTATTTCCATACTTCGTACAGTCTTTAAGGAATGCTGTGCGTTCTTCCAACTGATGCAAAACTCTGTCCGGGTCGTAGGCGGTCGGCTGCTCATTCACTTCATCAATAATGCTATTAGTAACATCGTAGGCTGTCATATATCCGCAGATAGCTTCATTTGTCGCTCTTTCTTCTAGTACTTTAACCAATTCGCCTTCGTCAATCATTTTTCCCATCGTTCGCCCTCCTGTTCCATGCTTTAATAGCATAGTTATAATTCAGATAGCCAACCGTTCCGCAATTACATTTCGTACATTTTATCCCCCAATAGGTATCGCCCAATATTGTCGTTTTAACTGCTTGTTTTTTTGCTTCTCCGCCGCAAAACGGGCACGGCTTTAATTCTTCACTCATACTTCATCCCTCCAATCTAATTTCTGACCACAATTCTTGCAATAATCATATCTGTCATGTGTTTTCAGCCATTCATCAAGGATTTGTTCGTCTCTATGCTTTTCAAATACCGCTATTGCATCTGCCAGAAAGTCGGTCTGGGCAAACCATTTCAGATCGTCAATCACTTTCCACGGGTTATCGCCAGATACATTCATACAAACTTCATGTAACCTTTCCATTTGATCGCAGTCTTTATATTTTTCCTCTATTTCTGCGATAGGAGATTTTAATGCGTGATAATTGCGAATGTGAACATAATTGAAGTATGCCGAGGAATATTCCCCTACTTCATACTCTCCGGGTTCAAATGTGTGGTTTTGCATCACGATCTGCAAAGCAACTGGAAGTTCGATAATGAGCATTTCGGCTTTTTCAATATCCTCAGCAGCGTATTCTCCACTTTCTTCATCGCAGTGCCATCCCATGATTTCACACACATTTGTTGTGGGGCCGCTGTTCCCAAATGGTCTTTTAACATCTATTGCCGGTCTATACCTATCCTCAGAATCTATTAAAATAGAGATTCTAAAATTAAGGTCTGTCATAATCTTTATGTGCTCCGGTTTTAATTCAAAACTTGGCATATCAACCTACCTCCGTTTCATTCCTCTGACTGTCTACTTCTCTCTTGCTTCCAACAGGCTATTAAATGTAAATCCTTCACTTATACATTAATCCTCGAATTTCATGTATTCTTCCATGTTCTCCGGTGTGATGTTTCTCCCAATCATAGATTTGCAGATTTCTACTGATTTCCGGCATTCCTCCACCGTACCTATCTGCCGGTACTGCTGAACTTCTTCCAGTGCCTTGATTGCCATCTCGTAACCTTGGATTTCGTTTTTTCTCTCGTAATTCTGTATACACATTTTGGCTAAATCAATAGATGTCTCAAGTTCTTTGATTGCTTCATTCTCCGTCATATCCACTCCTCCTTAACTCCATTTAAAATCCTCACAAGGTCTCATTCTCCGCTGATTCTTACCCCTTTTATTGCATATTCCCCAACCACCGTAATGACAATCTTCGCAGGTAATCGGATATTGATTTAAATTTTCCTCAATACATTTCTTGCACTGGTAAGAATTTTGATTATACACATACCGACAATTACGATTCTTGCGTTTGCATGTCTCCATATTTCTCCTCCAACAGTTCCGGATTGTCAAATACGTTTCCGACAACCTCATAAATACAATCACTGCTTATACGTGGCTTCGATAATCCGTACTCATTACTTGTCCGATAAAATTCAGCATAATTTTCATCCCAAAGTACAGTGCCAGTGCAATAATTTTCTGGATGTGCTCCATCATTGTAATGTTTAACAATATCATTCTCCCAAATCACCTTGCCGTTCTTATCCTTAAGACCTGTACACTGGCAGATGGTAGATTGATCGACCTCAACCTGTATTTTTTCAACAGGTGTCCCTAGGCTCAAATCTGCTCCTAATGGAATAATGAAATGGTGTGTGTGCCTACCATCAGTATGCGTCATACAAAAATAAAAACCTTCCACCCATTCCCCATTATCCTTGCGTTTTGCCTTGAATAAATATCTATCCTGCATCCTTATTCCTCGCTTTCTGCTTTCAACCACTGCTCCACCTCTGTCACAGAACACATTGCAACACCGCCCTCTATGGTCTTTGTGCTACCCTCATCATATGTTTCGATTGAACAAATGAAATCTAAAAGTTCCTCGTCCGTCATGCTCCTGATCCGGTCTGCGTTGGTCTGTTTATTTGTCACTGTATATCCATTAGGATGTATTCCATCTTTCATATCATTCCTCACTTTCCCGGTACGACTCCGGCAGTGGCATCCAAGCGGTAACATCGTATCTGTCTTTCATATTGTCCGTCCACCACCCGTTATGTGTAAAATATAATGTGGTCGGTCTGTTTGCCCCTTTGATCATCACTATAAATTCCGCAGCATACTTGTTTCTTCGATATGATTTTATAAATTCATATTCATTCGGCAGCCTCTCGCTCACCGGAATCCACTTGCCATAGCTTCCATGTTTCTCTACTTGCTCATAATTTGCAAGTCTTTCAGCTATTATCTCCAACGCTTTGAATCTGCCATCTTTAGCAAGTTGCGTAATGGTCACACCTTCATCATCCGGCAAATCTTCCGGATGGAATAAAACTTCACCTTTTTCTGTGACGTATGTCAATCTTTCCATGATTCACTCCTTTCCACCGCAATCCTCGGTCTAACTGCAAATTGAGGATAACTGCAGTCATATGGAATATGATTCCAGTGGTCAAATGCCCCACGATAGAACTGTTTTGCATACTGTATAATTCATTCTCGCTATGAAATCCTCTGCTCACGATTTTGCACTCCTTTTTCCGTATGTACTTGCGATTCTGTATACATTGCAAATTTCTCTGTAATATATTTCCTGTGCATGGATATGAGCATCCACACGGTCAAGTTCCGTCTCACACCACTTTGCAAATTCTTCTGTGGACAATGGTGTCTCCAAATTTTCAAATTTTTCTCTGTTGTCAATCACAAAACACACCATGTCAACCGGAATGTGGTTCAAATCCGCAAGAATCTGAATCTGTTTATCCTTGTCCTCTGCTTTTTCATAATTCGCCAACAATTCATAACCTGTCATCTGCATTTATATCACCTCTTATCAAGTTTGATTTCTTTGTCGTAACAACTCTTTTTCGGATTTCCCTCTACTGGGGAAACCATCTTTTTAGGGTCTGTAGTGTATGATCCGTTTAGTTTCACACCTATTTTGCTTTTTTCGTCCATATAGCATGACGGCTTGTAACGATCCGGTGGAATGTAGTTGTGAATGCGCCAGTGTTTTACAAGCATAACACCACTATCGAAAGATAAAAGGAATCTATTGTCTATCAAGGATTTCAAATCATCTTCTGAAGCACCGCACATCCTTATGATTTTCCGTGGGTTGTTTACAAATCCGTCATCGTCAGCGTTCATGCAGATGTGAAAATAAAGCATTTGAGCCGTAGCAGGAATATCCAAAAAAGCATCACTCTCAATTATTTTTGCGCTGAACATTCGTTTTTCTGCCATTTAGAACTCCTTAGTCAAATATAGGCTTCTCAATATAGATTCCGGTGTTTTCCACCAGTTCTCTCCACAAGTCCATGAAATCCTTTCCGTTGCACTTGTCTCCGGCTTTGTCCATGTGGTCAGAAAACTTATCCTTGAAATTCGTCAGCTTCTTCTTACCGAATCCATCTTCCATAAGAATTACCATTCCATATAGGATGTACCTTGTGGACAACTCATTGATAAGGTTGTTACATCTGACCTGTTCCCGGATGCATTTCTGCGCTACAACCGACTTGTAATGTGGATAATCAGCTTCGGTAAATTCCTTGTACTCAATCGTCCAGTCTGCAAAATCGTTAAGCCTGCTCTGTAACTCCGTATAAGGCTCATTCTCGTACTTTTCATTGTATTCGGTGAATTTACCGCAAAAGTCGGAAAGTCTCGTCTGTGAGTACTTATAGTCTTTCCACAAGGTATAGCAGAACAGTGTCAGTATTCCGGTGAATGGACTTCTATTCGCAGACTGCTTCAAAAGTTCTGTCTGCCGCATGATTTTCAAAATTTCCTGCGGATTGTCATATCGTTTTGGCATTTTATGTATCACCTCTTTTCAAGTTCTGGCTCTTTCCTTTTGCAATGAGTAGCACCGTATTCTGATTTTCCTACATATTCGTAGCAATCAACACATTTCCATCTACCACTTTGATACGGTTTGTGAGTACGTCCGTTGATTGAGTGCATTGTGTTTGGGTACTCATTCCAACAGCTACAATCGTAATTTGTTTTTGAGTAGAAAGAGATTCATAAAACTCCTTGTCAGTTTCTTCAACGTATTGTAAAAGTACTTCATAGTCTGTTTTATTCATTACTTTCACCGTCCTTTTCTCCATGCAAAAGTTCCATAAACCGAACAAATTGTCTTTGTGACACGGAATTGTTCTGCTTCTCAGGCTTCAAACTGATGACTAGATGCTTGTCGGCTATGTTCGCCAGTTCCCTTGCAAGGTTAATTCTACCTTGTGCCAGTCCATCACGGTAACCTTTTCCCGGCTTCATTACACCAGTTACCATTTTCCCTTGTCCTTGGCTTCCTGCTGTAATGTTGTACATTTGTATTCCTTGGTCACCAAACATTTTAATGTACTTTACTTCCTCTTCATCTAAATGTTCTTTATCAACTAAGTGATACCAAATATTCCAACCGGACGGATTATCTTCTGTACAAAGTCCATGTTTTTTAAGGCTAAGTGCTATATGATCATATTCAAGCAAATGAGAAGCGCACCTGTCACACAAGGCAACTGCCTGTCCGCAGTATCCCCTTTTTATTCCTGCTTCGTCCGTTCTGTAAAAAAGATAGATTCCACTATCGTTAGGTATTGTAGGGCAAGTTTTTTTGATGCGTTTCACTGCTTCTGCTTTTTTAGCGTATATCTTCTTCCAGTCACTCAAAACGGACACTCCTTTCCATTCCGTAAAATCCATTCCTTGCCTGCCGCCACATAGTCCACATTCGCCAATGGAGCAATCTTTTTTACCTCTGCGACACATTCATCAGCATCGGTTGTATCACCGCCTAAATGGCACAATATGATGTTTTGCAAGGCATCTGATTTGTTTGCTTCTACAATTCCTTTGCAAGTCTCCAGTTCGCAGTGACCTTTTACCTTGTGAACGTAATTAGGTGCATCAATGTCAACATATTTCTTCTGATAGTTGCACTCGATTAGCATATGGTCTAACCGCTGTTTTTTGAACACATACGGGCAATATTCAAGGTCTGTCAGATACAGAAGTTTCTGACCATCAACCATAATCAAAAATCCGTAGTTCTCTGTGCCGTTGTGTGGCACTTGAAAGCAGAATATGTGGAATTTTCCCATCTGTATTTCACGTACTGAATGGTCTAACTGCGGTTGCCACACCTTTATTCCCATGTGTTTAAGGTCTGATACGGATAATGAGTGGTCTTTGTGCGTATGGGTGCATATCGCACCCACAACACACTTAATATTCCAGTTAAGACCACGTTTTATGTCCATGATAGGAAGTCCTGCATCCAGTAAAAGCGTTTCGCCATTATCTGCAGTCAGAAGATAGCAGTTACCGGAAGAACCGGAGCCTAAACATTTCAGTTTCATGTTTCTACCTCAATTTCGTCATCGTTCGGAAACTGAAATATGCAGTTATTTACATATTCAACTTTTGATGGCTCATTGTTCATGGTTTGAACTATAATTCCACTATTTTTCAATTTTTCAAACTGTTTTACCACATCTTCTGTAATTTCAACATTTTGAAAAAGAATCGGCATACTAACGTATGCTTTTCTAAGCATTTCCATAGCTTTCTTTGCTTTTTCTGCGGCGGAATATGTAGCAACAACACCCTGCGCAATTTCTGATGGTCGGGCAATGGTCTCTCTTATTGCAACAATGGAATTATCTTCTATAATTCCAAAGACAAAATTTTCATACGGAACATCAATCGCCCCATCCTGCGATATAACTCTCATGGCAACCTCCTACTTAAAGCAATCCGGTGTCTCTGCGCTGGCAATGTCCGTCTCTGCGGTCTGCGGTACTTCCTCAAATGTTGTGTCAGGAAACTCGATAGTGTTTGCATTTGCCTGTACCTCTTCTGCCACAACTTTTTCCACATCAAGTTTCACATCGGAAACATCAGGAAATTCTTCCTGCGCATACAAACCTTGGAATTTATCCGGAAAAGCTTCTCTTAAGGCCTGTACAACAGCAACTTTTCTTATCATTGTTGCAGGCTTTTTAGACCATTGACCGTTGATTGTTCCATCTTTTTTTCTTCCAACATATTCATCGAAAGATACTGACTGGTACTCCGGTGTTTCTCTTCCTTTTATAAACACTTTCGCCCAACCTCCTACAATAGATTCATCCTTAAGTACAAAAGATCCTTCTCTTTCTTCAACGGAACCATCTTTCTTCTGAACAATAATTCCTGCTTTTTTTCCTGCATAATTCGGATTTGCATCGGCTCTTTTTGTAAAAACATCTTTTCCGGTAACAATCGTAGCAGGATCATTGTTTCCAAACTTAATGAGGTATGCTTCTTTCAAAAAAGGATTAAGATGCTGGTATCTGCAAAGAGACATAAACATCATTACTTCCTGATCTGATACGTTTCCACCACCGCTTACAAGGTACTTTCTTACCGTTGTTGGGGAAATTTTTACAATTTCCCCATTTGATTCGTATTCCACAATTCCTGTGTTTTCCTGCTTCTTTTCGTCTGCCATGTTTCTACCTACCTTTCTACCTTTTTGATGCCGTCAATTCCTATGATGAATACCTGGGTTGTCTTGGGATTCTGAATCAGTGCAATAGTACTTGCAAACCTATCATGTTTTTTAATTCTTAAAACTTTGTATTCATCATCTTTGCTTACATCTGAATCTATTACAAAATTCTGTTCGTATCCTAAAAGACCACTCCATGTACCGTATAAATTGTACTGCTTACCGGTATCCTTGACTTTTACGGTATCTCCCACGCAGATTTCGTCTTTCTTCTCCGGTTCTTTCTCCGGTTTGTAGTTTTCAAGGACAACGTACTCGCTGTGCCATAAACCAACATTTTCCTCAGATTTTTTGCAAATACATCCTGATGTCGTAACGCAATTTACTTTGAAAATATCTCCGTTTTTATAAGGAATCAAACAAGGCATCGCACAAACAACCTTGATGTACTCACCGACTTTAGCTTTTCTCTTAACCTCCCGGACACCGTTATCAGGCTTCGCATCCTCGCCCATCAGCCGATTAAAAGCCAACTTAGCACCAGTACGGAAATCAAATTCATCAGCAGGATTGCAGTTTGCTTCTGCTTTCTCGCCAGTGGACTTGTCCAGCGCAACTACTTTGTTGTCATTGCGGTAGATGACAATAGTTGTGTCTACTTTTTCTAAAGCGGCAGAAAATATAGAACCTATTTGGAAATGTTTTAAACCAATGCTTTCCCCAACTACATCTTTGTAAAAAACAGTGCCACCACTGATTTCTGTGATTTCAATTGCTGCATCATTGTCTGCAAAATATCCGCTTTTGTATCTGTCTCCAACCTTAAATTTATGTTTTTCCATATTATTCTTCCTCACTTTCCGGCTTAATCATAAATCCTCCCTGATGCACTGTCACATCAGCTTTGTAAATCTCCTTGATGCTTCTAGGCATCACATGGAACGTCACATCCGTATCAGCAATCTTGCCTTTGAATTTCAAGGCTCCACGGTCTGAAAGTCCCAGGTACACACCCACGCAACACTTGTCCTCAAAATTGAATACCACGGTGTCACCAGCATTGATTACTTCTCCGCTCGTTGTCAAAACGGAAATTACTGTCTCTTTCTTAATCTGCATTTTCCGCAGCTCCTTTCTTTATCTTATCTGCAAATAATTTTGTGGTAACTTTTGCTCCAAATTGGGCAAAAGTAATTATCATAAGTGGGTTTTCTTCAATTAAAGAATCAAACGGCTCTTCTCCCATTGTTTTTACTATTGCTCTGCACATTTCATCAGCAGAAATCTCAACTTTTTTATCCATATCATAATCATTATTATGCATTCTTCGCTTCCTCCACTTTCAAACTCGCATCATCACTTCTGCGGAACATAATCAACTGACTGTCAACATCAGGAATCTTCCAAGGGTCAAGGCTTTCGGTATCGTCAACCATGATAGGCAATTCCACACCGCACCGCTTCTGAAACGCATTGCAAATGTCAATCTCCGTCAGAATCCTTGCTCCGTGGTTCATGTTCCGGCTGTAAGGCTCTCCACGGTATGTAAAGTCACAGCATTCCTCCGTGTCACCATTCACAAGAGGTCTAAACATACGAACTGTGCAGAAAGAAAGATACTTGTTCACATCAGCTTCCAACAGTTCGTTCTTCTTCCGGCTGAATTTCTTTAACAGGTCAAGTTGTGCCTGCACATCCGTAATCTTCTGTGCAATGTTCTTGCGCTCCTGTTCCAGTTCTGTGATACGCCTATCCACACTCTCGTTAATGCTTACACTCGCCAAAGACTTATCAACCACAGAAATATCATTGCGGATCTGCTCTTCATCACCTTTTAACTGGATTCTGAGAAGATTCATGTCAGTGAATTTGTTCATGGAAGCTTCTTTCTCAGCAATCTGTGACTGGATAGCTTTGTATTCTTCTGTGTTGGAAATATCCACGCTTGCCGGAATGGAATTTAATGCATTATCGGCAATGGCAATCTCTTTTTCCAACCGCTCCACTTCATCCTCGGTCTTTTTCAGTTCCTCACGCTTATGCTCCAGTTCTTCCTGATCCGCTTTGATATGTTCAGCGCAGGAAGAACCCTCTTTAGTAATAAGTTCCAATTCATGTGCCTTATGCGTATCAAACTCCGTTCTTAACTGCTCTTTTTTCTCTTCCGGATATTCCTGTCCACAGTATGAGCAAATCAGAGAGTTTTCATCAAATTTAAGGCTTTTATTCAAATCCCAACTCTTCTTCAATTCCTGTCTCTTCTGCTCATACTGTGCGATACGCTTTTCCAGTTCCGTGATCTCTTCACGAATGGTATCTGCCTTAAGCAACTCTTTCTGATGCTCATTCTGAATCTGATTCAGTGTTGTGCGCTTATCTCTTCTGTCCGCATCCAGTTTTTCATTTGCTTTCTGCTGTAATGCACTCAACTGACCTTTTAACTCAATAATTCCATCAGAAAGCTTATCGTAGGACTTCATACTGTTCTGCGTATCTGTCTGCTGCTTAATGTTCTCTGACAGCTTATCCAGTAAAGCTTTCTTTTTCAGTTCCAGATCCGCAAGGTCAATATCTACTCTCTGACGGCTTACCTCGTCAATTCGGCTTGGAATTTCATCTAACAAGTCCTGCAAGCCCTTGGTTCCATTTCTTCCCCTTGTGCCGTATAACTGCGTATTGCAACGCTTTTTCAGTTCATCAACAGTGCCATCCTGCAGAACAGTCCTTAATGCTTCAAACTCCGGAAACTGATTGCAAATGTCATCATTACTGTGCTGACCAAACATATCAGTAAGAATTGCTCTCTGATCCGTGCCACCTTTCAGCAGAAGTGTCATGGCATTGATGCAAAGTGAAAACTTATCTTTTCCGCATACGCTCTCTTCCAAAAATGCTTCAAAATCTGCTGCCTTTTTTGGAATATCATTCACATAGTAATCCGTGACATTTCCGGTAAACTCGCCTTTCTTATTGAAGTTCTGACGGCATACTTTTTTCAGAACCTTGTCTGTACCACCAATCTCCACGGTAACTTCTTCGGTAATATCTCCGTCAATGTCATTGCCGTCCTTATCGTGCGGTCTGATTCCGGTAATTTCTCTGCCGTTCTCGTCACGGCATCCAAAAATATACTGAATTGCTCTTTTGATTGTGGACTTACCGGTTTCATTCACCCCGGAAACCTCTGTCCGGTCGTATAAATCAGTGTCCACTACGTTAGAACCATAGAATTTGCAGAAATTCTGCAAAAAGATGTGCTTAATCCTCATTTTTCCTATCCTCCCAAAGATATAAATACAGTGAATTTACAAACATATAGATTGATACCGGCTTGTCTGTCTCATTGATTTTCTTGTACAACTCTGTGGTTGGGTTCATCTTATCAACAACCCACTTGATCGCTCGGTACACGCTTTCCTTGGTTGTACTGTGTTCCTCTCCGATAATCCGGTAGATTTCAGAAAGTCTTCTGTTCCGGTTTTCAAACATAAGCGTTTCAACCTCTATGATGTACTGGAATCCCGGCAAGTACTGTTTCAGCCCCAGTTCTACCAAGATTTTTCTTATCTTCCTTTCCATTTCCTCACTCCTCCGGCTTTCAGTCTTCTGTTACGTGGATCATGTTGTCCTCTTCGCTGATATACAAGATTCCTGCATCTAACAGTTTTGCAATCAGAATCTCATTCGCACGGACGATGGGGATAATCTGTCGCTTCTGCATAAAAATACTCCTTTCTTAACCATTTTTTCTTCCCGGTATTGCGGTTTACAATTCTGTAATAGAATGCTGTTTCACGGTCAATTTCCCACTCTTTCGGACTGTAAAATATCTTTCCGATGCACCCTTTGACGGTAAACCGCTTTTTGGCACTCATACGGTGTCCTCCGCAAGTTTTCCTTGATTCCACCATGAGAAATCACAAACGCTGTCCCTTGAAAAAGAAGTAGCACCATTAGTCCATGTAAATATTTTCCCACCTTCAAATTTTGCAAAATATCTAGGTTTCCAAGGGTCACTATCGGAATCTCTTACGTACACTTTCGTGTCCACAGGCACTTTCGACCAATCAACAACATGTTCTACATATTCCTGTTCTAACCATTCCCTAAATTTTTTTCTGCAGTTGTTGCAACTTCTCCATGCGCAATCATGACAATTAATAGAAAAGCAATCGCTCAATCTTCCTTCCTTATCAACAGTTATTTTAATGTCATTTGCAGCCATATTAATAATCTGTTCCGCATACTTCTCTCTGTTTTTCATTTTCCGTTCATCCTTTCCAGTTCTGCGCTCCTGGTTAATATCCAGTCTGCGTAATCACTTAATTCTGTCTTTGTAGCTGCGTTCTTCTCTCCGTGGTAAACCATGAGGACAATTCCTACATCACAGTACTTTTCAAACAATTCCGACAAGTAGTCGGCTCCCACATGGATATTACCGTCCACGGAGTAGATGTCCGTCACTCCCAAACGTTCCATGCGGTCTTTATGCCATCTGTCAGAAATCTGCATCAGTCCTTTGCAACCGCCACTTTCCACATCCGGTCTGCCGGAAGATTCTTTCTCGATCATTGCCATGAGCAGTTCCGGGCAGATGCCGTATTCCTCACCGTACTTTACACACGATTCCTGTGCTTCCTCGGAGATAAAACTGCCGGCTGGCTGTGCCGTGGATGTGAATGTGATTGAGAGTGCTATTATAATAGGAAGAAACAGCTTCAATGTCGTTCTCATAAAATCCACAATCTCCTTTTCATATCAAATATTTTATTGCTAACTGGACTATTAAACTGGTTATAGTAGAAACAAATATCGTCCATAGAATTTCCTCGTTTCTAATAAACCAAAACTTTATTTTGATTCTTAATGGAGCTGATTTACAATGGTTCTTATTTCTCTTCTTTAATATTCTTTTGTCTCTATATAACATAGAGTAGAATCACCCCCGTTAATATTCCTAATAGCCAAAAGAAAACCATAAGGACAACATCAACTATTTTTCTCATACGCAATACCTCATAGCATATCTCCTTACGATATTCTCAAAGATTACTCTCAGTCTTACATTGTCAAAAATAACCGCAATCTTTGTAGTTCCCTCTTTGATAGCTGTTTTTGTGTTTCCGGCATCTTCCATACGCTTGATTTTATTGCCCTGAAGCCTTGCTAAAACACAATGTGCTTCATTTTCCAGTTCACCGTACATCTGATTGTAAAGTGTCTGATAGTCGATACCGCTCTTTGCAGAAATATTGCGTACCTTTGCGTTAATGTCTGCTTTCCAGTCTCCGATAGGCTCTGTGAAAATTTCTTTCATGTTGGTGACTGTACTTTCCAACTTCTGAACCTGTTCAGCTTGTTTCTTCTGTTCCAGTTCCTGTCGTGCCATGCTCTCAGCCAGTGACATAACCATTTGCATCTGTGGAGAAAGTTGCGACCGGTTGATTACTTCCTGCTTCGCCCTGTCCTCTATGGTGATAAAATACTGTCTTGCTTCTTTGCCCCTTGCAGAATGGCTTTCCATTGACAGATGTTTTGCAAAGTCGGTAGTTAGTCGGTAATCCTTGCATTCGTTACCGTTCGTCACTGTGACGAACCCCCACCAATCCTTGTTTTCTTCATAGAACTCATTCTGTTCAATGTTCCTTTTCGCCCATTTTGAAAAGTTGCTTTTCTCTCCGCTTAAGAACTCATACAGTGCTTTTGCGGTAGTCATTCCGTTTTCATCAACACCAAGTGCAATCTCAATGGGTGTTTTTATGTTTGATGTTTGTAATTCGTTCATTGTTCTCCTTTCTGTGGTATAATGTTCTAAAAAACTGGAGGTTTCATATGCTTCTCAAAATCGAAAGAAAAGTACTTAGGAAAACTGTAAAATCTTCTGAATGTTCCATTTCATTGTCTGAAATAGGGAATTACAATGGTGAAGATGTTTACCAAGCATTTTTGTCCTTAAAGGAAAAGGGATATTTCACCATAGTTAGTTCATCCATAAATCGTGAAAAGTTCACATTTACTTTGTCTTCAAAAGGAAGATTCTATAAAGAACATTTATTTCTCTCATTTTTGAGAAATATACTCATACCGTTTGTTGTAGCTTTAATAACTGCAACTGCCACATACCACTTAGAAAAAGTAGCAGATAGCTATTCCGACAGCCGCCCCAGCCAATGCACTTATGAGTTGAACCAATGCAGTGATCCAAGGTTCTAATTTGTCAAGAAGATCTCTCTTCTGGCGGTAAGTCCATTTTTTCATTCATGTTCTCCTTTCATTGCATGAGAAACTGCATTACAAATGGTCGTATGCTGTTTCTCTTCATCATTCATGGACTTCTCAATTCTTTTCAGAGTGCCGTCAATGCTCTTTAAGGTTTTGAGAAGTTCTCTCTCAAACTGACTTTGCATTTTATTTCTCCTCTCTGAAATATGGGAGCCTATTCTTTTTTGAAGTTAATGCTTTCAATTTCTCCTAACCCCTCCTGCATAACCCGCAACACTTTCATATCCGTTGCAAAATTAAGTGCATTAAGGTCAAGTGTCAGAGTAGGAATATCATCCCCGACCCCCTGTTTCAGTGTGAAACTTCTCACACCGTTAATTTTGTGACCGTCAATTAGAATTTCTGTAAAAATTCCCTCTTCTCCGTCACACTGTCGAATTTCAATTTTTGATGACTTCACGTTTTTCCTCCTGCTTCTCCTTCCTTATTTTGAAATTAACGCATTTATCTTTACATTCAGATAATCAGCTACTTTTTGAACCTTGTCCCAAGAAGGAGAAATATCATTCCATTTGCACATACTTCCCTGTGAAAAACCGCAATCTTCTTCGATTTTGCGTATGGATATTCCTTTTTCTTTGGCAATAGCTTTTATTTTGTTATATAACAACCTTATTCCTCCTTTCTGTTATTAAAGGTTCTGAATATTTCGCCAAAAGTTGTTGACTATCCTCTGAAAATATTCTATAATGTTCGTTGCGAGTGAAAATTACAAAGTATTTTTTAATGGCATTTATAATGTCCTTATTTTGTTGCGATATTTTCAGAACCTTTAGTTACATTATAAGCGATATTTTCAGAATGTCAATACTTTGTTTTGCGATTTTTTCAGAACTTATTGAGGTGAAAATATGCTTAAAGAAAATGTGCAGGAATTATGCAAAGAAAAAGGAGTATCTTCAAACGTTGCAGAGAAAGAATTAGGATTCGCTACTGGATATATTGCAAAATTAAACGCATCAAATCCAAATCTTTCAAAGCTTACGGCAATGGCAAAATATTTTAATGTATCTTTGGATTATTTGGTTTATGGAGAAAGTAAATTTGATTATGAAAATTTCTCTGCGTTGAGAAAAATAAGAAATGATTCTGATCTGATGGAATCGTTAGAACTGTATTTTTCTATGTCCACAGAAAATAAGAATAGAGTTCTTAATTATATTAACCTTGTCGGAGAGGGGAAAATATAATGAGTATTGTATATGGATTTGATATAAATAGAGTTATGCATATAATAAAAGATAATTGCTCAACCGGTTTGTCTATAAACTATACTCATATCCTTAGAAAGTTATATGAAAAATACCCTAAAGTAAAAAGATATCACTCAAAAAGTTTTGTTGAAAAAACTTTAGAAATTATATGCGCTAATAATTATATAACAACATCAAAATCAACTTTAGAAGGATTTCCAAACATTCAAATTACAGATGCTGGGAAATTTTATTTCATTTCTTATAAGAAGAAAATCAAAGATTGGTTTTTTACTAACATAATAGCTATATTTGCCCTAATAGTTTCAATTATTTCATGCTTTTGTTGATAACTTCTGCGGCAGCAGAAAGAGAATTAAGGGAATTGCAAAGCACGTCCAGTTCTTTCCTTTTTCTCTCTTTTTCTCTGCTGTCGTTCTCTGATTCATATTCCTTTGTTTTGTAAAATATCATGGAATATATTTCACAAATAGAATCTTGAAGTATGATAGGCTTGTCTCCGGTAATGCAAATATCTTTGTCTATTTTTATTATTCGCACGGCTTAACATCCTCCCATACATCTTTTACAAAAATATAGATACATTTCAAAACTCTGTTTATCTGAATATTGTTTAGTATCCTTGCAATTTCCTCTCTGTAAAATTCATTGCTTTCGTTCATCGTAACCACACCCCTCTCCCCTTTAATTCTCCGCAGAATCTAAAGTAGCGATACATCACATTATAGAACATATGTTCTAAACAATCAATATATTTGACGCACGTCTTTTATTGTTGTAAAATATCAACAAAAAGAGGACGGTGAAAACGCCAATAAACACCGCCCTCGCCAGAACTTGAAGTCCCTTGTTTCAAGGGATGTTACAAGTGTATCATGTGAAAGGGGGATAAAAAACATGATGAAAAAAGACCGAATCAAAGAAATATCGACACATCTATCAGTCAACCGTACTAATTATATGTTAAGTTTTCGTGGGAATCTCCATGAATTTCTCAATGAGCCGGACATGACGGTTTACAAGCTTGCTGATGAAGCTAATTTGCCTTATTCTACGCTTAATTCACTATTATACGGTAATTCTAACGACACAAAGCTATCGACCGCTGTTGCGCTTGCTAGAGCCTTTGGAATCAGTGTAGATGAACTGGTAGGTTGCGGCACTATGGAAGATAAGATGTTGGAATCTGTCAAGATATGCCGCAGTCTGCCGGAACACTCTCTGTACCTTATCCGTTACTTCATACGTCACCAAGCTAAAATCTATTTCAGTCTTGAAAAATCGCACAAGTATATTTCTGTTCTTAATCCACAACTTATGAATGGAATTATCGCAACCACAAATGCTGTGGAACCCATGTGCATAGACAGTTTGCCGGAAGACATAAAATCCAAGGCTTATATCGGTGTGAAAATTCCGTGCGACTACTATATGCCGTTTTATCTGCCTGGGGAAATTATTCTCCTTGCAGCGGATCGTGAACCTCAAGACGGTGAACGATGTATTGTGACCAGTAATGGTGGAATATATATTGTCGTGAAAACACATATAATTGAAGACGGTGTAAAAAAATGGAGATATGTTCCGCTCATGTCTCCGAATAGCATACTCCCGGAAAACATTATTGATGACATGATAGGATATGTGGTTGGTTTCGTCAATAATGACGGTGACTGGGGAATCAGATAAATAGATTAAGAGCATGGCTTTTACACCATGCTCTTTTTTGTTGTTATTTCGCAAATATTTTTTATGACTACTTCTGTAAATAGCAAGTTAGAAACTACAACTGAAGCGACTTCCCATGATAATATCACTGGTATATTCAAATACACCAAAATCGGTAATATATGTATTGGATGTGGTACATTAACGGTAACAAGTGATATAGATGCATACTCCGCTATAGTTAGTAATCTACCACAAACGTATACAGGTAATCCTTATCCTGGTGCTTTTGTTGCAGAGGATAATACTTATAATGATTTTTATATCAATGGTTCAGCAATCGTAAACCGTAAGCCCGTATCAAAAGGGCATATATTGAGGCTATCGTGTGTCTATATGTGTCAATAATTATTTAGCCGGTGCAAATGCGAGATTATATGTACCACTCGATCCAAATATAACGGAGTCTCCGGATGCAAATGGAATACATACCGCTATAGGATTTTCTGATGATGTACATAATGCCAAGAAATAATTTGCATTCTTGGATGATCGGATAGATGCCCAGCCATTCACTGCACCCTGTATTGTTCCAATTACATATCCATTAGTTATACAAGTGTAATTAGATTGTATGGCTACAGCAGATTGATAGTCAGGAGCAATTAACTTGCCATTTACATCACTTAATCCCCCAGTGATAGTCCCATCGCCAATAGTCGAAATATCGGTAGTTCCGATAAGGCCTATAAGTGATTTAAGGTTTTTTACAGCCAGTTTAAGTTTCCCAAAAATAGATGATAACTTTTCTCCTGTCGTTAATTCCTCTAAAGTTGTTGCTTCTTCAAACACCGCAGTCAAATTACTACCGTCACCAGTTTTGGTCAAATAGTTTGTCAAATACGTTTTAGGAATTGCATCTATTTTTTTATCAACGCTTGTTTTGTCATAATAATTTGTCAAATCAGAAACTTTTTTTGTAATGTATCCTACATCATTTTCTAATTCGCTAACTTTTGTTGGTATTCCTCCTGTTTGCTGTTTTGCTTGTTCCATATAATACTTTGCATTATCGGTATCTTCTCCTTCTCTTGTTCCGGTTCCACCTACGGCATAAGATTCAGCCAATACAGATTTTGCATTTGCGGATTGCGCATAAGCAGATGCATTTGCGGATTCTACTCTAATATCTGCTAAATAATTAGGCTGAAGCATATCATCTGTTACTGATCCTGTTTTTATCGAAAAAGAATAAGTCTTATTCTTTCCAGTACCAGTCACGGATACAGCTATGGTTGCAGAATCTTCAAATGTTAATACCGGAACCATAGAACCAATATCAGCTGTAAACTGTGTTCCATCTTCTGTAGTCATGGTAATGATTCCGTCATCAGACATGGAAAAGCCAACAGGTATTTTTTCAATGTTAAGGTCAAAAATAATTTTTTCACCGTTGTATTTTGTAATAGTAATAACACCGGTTGTTTCGTCCATAGTCCAGTCTGCAATGTTTCCGTTTATTGAAGACTTGTCTACTTTTAAGGCATCCTGTGATATGATACGGTTGTCCAACGCATCAATAGCAGAATCCATCTGATTAAGATGGTATGCATCTAAATCCGTGTTCTCACTGGGATAATCTTCCCAGTTAATTCTGGTATAAACCTTATTCATTGCCATCTGCGGTTACCTCGTTTTCCTCTTTCATAATCTGCATATCTGATAACTGTTTAGTCTCCGCATATACTTCATACAATACAAGCCTTTTCACCTCGATAGGCAACGGTGTTTGATTTAATACTGTCACAAGGTTGCTTTTTAATTTCTTAATCTCAAAATTTGCTGCCATATCAATTCTCCCTTACATAGATTTCTTTTCCTTGCTCTTCTGCATACGCATACAGATTTTTGCACAGTTCAGATACCTCATATCCGCTCTGTGCAACCACTGTATCCGACATGTCAATCAGTTGCTTCATAAACTCTTCAAAACCATCGCCATCTTCCGTGCTAAACAATGTTGCATTGATTTCCGTAAACGTGGAAATTCCAATGGTAAAAGCTATATATTGCTGAATTTCTTGCCTTTCTTCCATTACTTCTTTCATTGTTTTTCCAATAATCGTTTGAAGAATAAATATTTTTTTTACCATAATAAATCTCCTACGTCATAAGTGTGACAATTCCAGATGTTGCAGTGAGCAAACCTCCAAGTGATGAAACTCCTGTAATAAAATTAACATTATGTCCAGGATAATCAGCAACATTGGCTGTTTGTGTTACCAAAGATACATCTGATACGGTTCCATTTATATAATTTTTTGTGACACTTAATGTGGCACTTGTCAGTACTGTCTTACTGCCCAATATTTGAGAAGTTGTTGATATGTTTTTTACATATTGTGAATCATATGTTGCTCCATTTCCTACCACTAAAATTCCGCTTACACTTACCATTGAAGCATCAATAGTAAGATATTGTCCCAATCCTTTTATAGATCCTGTGCTTTGCAATAGTTCGTTATAAAATTTAATTTCACCTGATGATACTTCTGTGTAACTTCCGTCTTCCCCTATAGACTTAAAACTACCAGTCATTACTGCGTTTTTAGCTGTTATAGTTCCATCTGCTGATATGCTACAGTTATCTGCTTCCAATACAAAACGGTTTCCAGAAATACTTACCTGTCCACTTTCAACACTTAACTGAGAACTGACATCACCTTTTGATACTTTTAATTTGATTTGGTCTGCCTGCAAAGATATTGCCGCTGCCAATTCTACTTCTGTATCTGTTGCCCTTTTCGCTTCTGCTTCAATTTTTCCTGCATTTTGCGTAATTTTCGTATCCAATCCGCTCTCTACATCCTTGATCTCAGATCGTGTTTCCTCAACAGTACGTTCTAACTCATTTGTTTTTCCACGGAGTTGAATTATACTTTTGTTAATTCCATTTACCTGTTCACTGTACTTTGGAGATTTTCCGCTTGCTGATATGGTGTCTGTCGGTTGTTGGATTCCTTTGTATGTTCTGCTCAACACATAGCTTTCTATGATTTCTTTAGCCGTATATACATTGACTGCTTCTCCAAGGCTCAAACAAGGATTTCCTATTTTTTCACAGTTATAAGGTCTATATTTTACAACTTTAATAACCTCATACAGATTTCTTGCAACCGTTTCTAGGGCATCTGCACCCATTCCATAAACAAGGAAATTATCTTGCAAAATATAACTGTTGTCGTTCTCGGTAATCTCTGTATCCGGGTAAACTGCACCAATATCATTTTCTGATTGTCTTATCTGCACTTTTGTAACTTTTTGGCAAACAAAATCTTCATATTTAACTGATTTGTATTTTCCACCAGTAACCTTTTCTTTTTCAGAACCTTTTCTAGGGTATAATCCTTTCTGTGGATATAATCCTTTCTGTGGATATAAACCTGATATTATTTCTTTAAGGAAAACATATTCAAATTTTCCATCATGGTTAATGTGGCCAAAGCATCCATTTATTGAGCAGATTGCTTCCATGACCGTCTGGCCAGAAAGTTCGCTTGGTTTTATTGTTTCTGCCACTTCCATGCTGTCATTAGGTAATGTGGTTGCTACTTGTTCAACACCAAAATATGAAAAAAAACTGTCTCTGAACTGCTTTAAGGTCAGAGGAAATTTCAACCCGTTATACCAGGAAGATACTTCTGATTCTCCAATATCGTATATAACGTCATATGCCGTCACATTTCTGTAACGCTTATCATCTGTTGGTTTATCGGAAACGACACGGTATTTGCCGAAAATGAACGGTGTTTCAGTATGTCCATTAATCACAACAGAAACATTTATCTGTTTCCCAATCATGCTTGTGAACACGTTGGAAATTTTGAATTTCAGCTGTGATGCATTGCACTGTCCAAATGTAAGGTAATCATCATCACATAGTATTTCTTTTAATTCAAACTGTTCAAAATGGATTTCGCTGTTGGTGATTTTTACAGACTTATCATCTGTTTCAATCGTGATTTCCTTTTTGGATGCGCTTTTATTAAACAAATCCGCATAGGTATAGTTACTCATTCGCTACACCTCCGACAAATGAAAACTCTATCTGATTGTATTTAATCTCTCCGTCATAAGTTCCGTAGATTGTAGGCTTTATATCAGCCATATATCCATATTGTGTGACATATTGACCTAAAAATGGAATGTATGCCGTGATATTACATCCCTGTTCCGTTGCATCAATAAAGTTTCTTCGTATCCCGGACAGTAACTCTTGCAAATCGTCATCCGTCAGCATCGCAGGCGTTGAAAAATCAACACTTAATGCTTTTAGCTCCACAGCATTTCTATGTACGTATCCATTTGCATCAGTCCACGGGTCTACATCCTGCATATTTACAGCTGGCTGATAACTTTCAGCGGCTATAAATCTTGACTGGTCAATAACGTAATCTCCAATTTTTAAAAGCCATCCTTGATATGCTGACATACGCTCACCGCCTCATTGCATAAAAATAGACAGCACCCATCCAGAGTGCTGTCTGTGTTAAAATACATATACATTCTTGTGTTTTTGGTTAAATTGCTCTTGACCGTATTGTCTTGCTGCAATTCCAATTTGATCGGTTGTTATTCCAAACTCTTTTTCAAGGATTCCTTGCAGTAGCTGATTATTCTGTTTCAGAAGTGCAATTTCCTGTTGTGCCGTGGAATTGATGGCATCTTTGATTCCAGTGATTTCAACTCCACCGGCAACCGCTGTCTTGCCGCCTACTGTCCCGGCAATCTCCGGTACGCCGTTCTCTCCTGCCATGAACATCGTGTATCGGCTTGGAACGTAACCACCGGTATCAAATCGAGGAATACTTATTTTAGGTATTTGCACTGGCTTGAAACTTATTCCTATAGCTTCAGATATGCCACTAATCAGACCAAAACCATCAATAAAAGCGTTTATTCCATCAATAATCAGATTTACGCATCCCTCTGCTATGGATACAAGGTTGTTAAATGTTCCTTTGAAAATGTCTTTTATTCCGTCCCATGCTTTTCTCCAGTTTCCAGTAAATACACCGGAAACAAAATTAATTAGTCCTTTTAATTTTGTTCCAAGGTTTTTGATAATATTACCTATTGCGTTAAAAACAGTTTCAAAAGCAGGTTTTAAATCTTCCCACAAATGAGTGACTATGGGAGATAAAACATTGTCCCATAAGAAGTTGAATACTTCTATTACTGGTTTTACTTGTTCTACCAGAAAATTCATGGTATCGACTATCGCATCAAATGCAGCTCCTAAAACACTTCCTAATGCTTGTGCCAAAGGAACTACTACATTTTTCCAAAGTACCGTAAGTATATCAGTAACAATTTGAATTGCAGGCTTTAAGATATTTCCAAGGAATGTTCCAAACGGAACAAGCACTCCATTCCAAAGATTTTCAAAAGCACTTTGCAATTTCGGAAGCACTTCTTCACCAACATATTTTAATGCGGGATTTAGCATATCCTGCCATATGCTTGTGAATGCAGTCTTCAAAAATTCTCCTATCGGAGTAAGCACATCTACAAGCCCTGTCCATGCATTCTGTAAATCTGGTATAACCGTTGTTGTCAAAAACTCCATTGCAGGAGTTAGGTTATCCGCAATGGCTGAAATTGATTCCTTGAAACTATTTCTAACATCCTCGTTTGTCGCATATACAAGCGCAAGTCCTGCTACAACCGCTGTGATAGCCGCTGTTGCCGCTACTGCTCCTGCACTAATACCACCAAACAATCCGGTTGCTCCTGCTGCTGCCGCTCCCCCTGCTCCTGTTGCCGCTCCAGTTCCTAATAGACTTCCGAGAATTGTTTCTCCGATTCCTGCTCCTGCCTTACCGCCCATTGACAAGACAATAGAATCTTTTATTGCTTTCCACAGAATATCTCCCAAGCCAGTGAATTTTAAAAGTCCTATTGCTGTCAGAATCGTGGTTTCGATTGGTGCAGCATCGAAACTTCCTTTCCACAGTTCGATTGCCGCTGTAATTGCTTGTCCTATAAAGTTTCCGGCAGATGTAAATACAGCAGTCCAGTCAATACCAGCAAGAAACTGTCCTATGTTTTGACCAATCTGATACCAGTCTACAGATGCAATAGCATCGGACATCCAGTTAAATATCCCTGTGACAATACCGGATAAATCTTGTCCTGCTTCGAAGAAATCACCATTGAATAAATCTTTGAATAACTTTTTCACAGGCTCAAGAAGTTTTTCTATCTTATCAGCCCAGCCAAGAGCTGTATTCTGCATCTTGTCAAATGCTTCCTGCCATACTTTTTCGTACTCTGCAGTAGCATCCATGATTTCCTTGGTAAGGTCAATTCCTGTTCCACCAGCGCCACTTCCGGAACCACTGGATTTTGGAGTTGAAATAACTTTCAGTTTGTCAAATTCACGTACTCCGCTCTTTGCATTTTTTGCACTTGTACCAACTTTATCCAGTGCATCTGCCGTGTCTTCCAACTCTTCATTGTACCCGGATACACCTTGACCGAATGACGAAAAGTCAATCTTGATTCCCAGTAAATTTGCAACACTAACAAGCAGTCTCTTAATCGCAATTACGACACCGTTAATAACAGGAAGTACTTTCTGCAATACCGGAATAAACAACTGACCCAGTACCATACCAGCTTCTTTTACGTTGTTAGTAAACTGGCGAATCATATTACTTGGAGAATTGATTGTATTCGCTAAATCTCCCCATGATACTTTGGACTGGTCTAAGATTGCAAGTAAACGCAACTGCTGTTTCTCTGCCTGTGACATTTCAGATACAGCCTTTTCAATGCCGTATTTGTAAGCATAAGTCTGTAAGGTGGCATTCGTGATATCAATACCATACTTATACAGTGCTCTTGACTGACCGATCAAACCGGACTGTAAGTTTGTTGCAACTGTACTAAAATCCACGTTAAACAGGGAGGAAATATCACCGGCAAGCATTGTCATAGACTTTGAAATTGCCGTAGTGACTTCTCCGGTCTGCCCTAAAGAGTTGGTAATAGATGCAAGTTGTGAAGCGTACTGCGTAATCTCCTGTAAATTCAGTCCCAGGTTCTTCATTCCGCTTTCAGAAATCAATCCACCGTCTACATCTACTTTCAGACCGGACATTTTACCAAGCAGTTCATTTACACGGCTTCCAAAACTCTGCGCATAATCCTCTGCGTTGTCGTAACCGAATTTTTCAAAATCCTTGCCCCATTCCTTTCCTACTTTGTTAAATGCTACCGTGTAGTAGTTAAATGCTTCGATATAGTCCGTAGTTCCCTCTATGGACTTCCACAGACTTTTAATTCCACGGATCACAAGGAAATATGTTGCGTAGAATCTGCCGAAAGCCGCAGCAAGACTGAATGTGCTTTTCGTGGCTCTTCTTGCGCTTACCGTATAGGTGTTCAGATTACGTCCTAAAGAGTTTGCGGCTCTCCCGGATGCTGCACCGGTAGATGCCAGTCCTGCCAGTGCGTTTGTCATTCGGATAATGTTCTCACTGACATTTGGAACGGTTGAAAGAGTTGTAAATAACTGCTTCAAATTCTTTGCCAGCAAAGGAATGTTCGTGATTGCTCTGCCGGATGCCACACCTCCAAGTCTTGAAATCGAAGATGCTATGCTCGCAATATCCCCTACTCCATCTACTTTAGTTCCTGCCATGTCAGCAGAAAATGTCTTCAGTGCAGATGAAATTCTGCTTAATCCACTTGCATCTATTTTCCCCATTCTGTTAATGGAATTTGTCAGTGTGGAGATATTTTTAATACCGCTTGTATTCATGGAACTGGCGGCATTTGCGATACTCTGTATGCTATTAGAAATGCTTGTCAGTTTGGATGTATCAATAGACAAGCTTCTCTGAAAATTCGTAAGACTTGATGCAAGTTTATCCAGTGCATTTTTGGCTTTGTTCGCATCCGCACTGATTTTTATTTGAAGATTATCAATATCTGCCATATCGCACCGCCTTTACCGCAATAAAAAAGGAAGTGTCTGCCACTTCCAAGAAAAAGAGCGGTAAGCTGTGACACCTACCGCTCCTAAAATTACTTTTTGAGATATGCCCTTGTAACCGCACCGACTTTTCCATCTACAGTGATTCCAACACTCTTTTGGAATGCTTTTACTGCATCAGAAGTGGTTTTTCCAAAATATCCGTCAATGTTCGTCTTACCTTTCGCATTTACAGACGGCATAAAGCCTTTCCTTACAAGTTCGTACTGCACCCACTTGACATCATTTCCCTTCATCATTGCCAGACGCTTGTAATAAAGAAGTCTTTCCGGCTCTGTATAAGGGTTTCTATATCTTGTAGAATCCTCATATACGGCATCTAACTCCTTGTACCATACATTCATGTCCACATTTCCTGCAATGCCGCCTACACGCCCTTTAGAAGTATACTGCCATCCTACCATGTTCGGTACTTGCGGTTGATACTTCACATCACACTTGCCGTTATTCTTGCCGTACCGTGCGATCCACATGGGATAACTCACACCGCCATAAGGCTTAATGTATGTCTTGTAAAAACTTTCCCCAGTGTATACACCGAACTGTAATCCTGCATCAGTAATAACCTTGCCGTAAGCATTGATAATGGAAATAATATTTTTGCCAAGACCTTTCATAACGGCATCTTCAACATCAAGATATACTGTCACTTTTCTGCCATTAAGAATAGTAAGCACTCTTCTTGCATCAGATCGTGATTTTGCAACCGTTGTAATATATCCGTATTCATATACTCCGTGCACATGGACATTGTGCTCTTTACAACCTTTCCAGTTCTCTTCAAACTTCTTGTCCGGGTTCAAATCCTTACGGATGACTTTCAAAATAGCAAAATCAATACCGTTCTGTTTTACCGCCCACCAGTTAATCGTCCCCTGGTATGAGGACACATCAATTCCTGTTAAACTCATGTTTGTTTCTCCTTAATCCGGGCTTTCCGGCAACCCTTGTTCTCTTAATGCTTTGATTCTCTGTTTCATTTCCCATATTGCAATTTCTTCGTTGGATTCCTTATAAGCCGGCTCTTTTTTGATTTCTTCCATAATTGGCTTTTTGATATACTCTGACTTTGCATTTTTGCTAAAGCAATGGTCTATTGCTACACCAAATGCAGATATACCATAATTTCCAAACCAAAACCACATCTCCGTGTCTCTCTGCTTCATTTCTAACTTATACGCTTCTGCATAAGGCTCTAAATCTGCAGGGCAGGAAGAATCTATATCTTTTACTGTTAATCCGTATCCCTTTGTGCATAATAGCCACATAGGGCGTACCTCTTTACAGTATATTTCCCATGTTAGTTCTCTGACTTCTCCGGTGCTTTCTTGGAGTTTTTCTCCTGCTCCTGTTTCAGGAGCTTCGCTAAAAAACCGTTTTCAAGCAACTCTCCTTGCACATCAGCAAACAACTTCTGAATGTCAGATTCATCAGAATCGAAATAATCATCAAGCATGGAATAAACCTCGCTTAACTTTGCTTCTTTCTGTTCTTTGTTGTAAGGGTCAAAACCGTATTCATCAGAATGGAATTTCTGCAAACCGACAAGAATCAGTTCCGGCAGTAACATGAGGATGTTATTCACGGATTCAATGCCGTCTTCCTGTTTTTCAAGGTTTGCCAGCTTCTTAATAATGTTGTTCTTTACGGTTGCTTCGTAACCGAATTTAATGTTCAGTTCCTTTTCTCCAAATTTTACTTTCAGCATAATTTATCCTTTCCCCAACCTTTTGTTGGAAAGGAGCCGCCCGAAGACGGCTCTCTTTTGCTTAAATCAATGTATCGTCTACCGTTTCATCATTGTCAGCCACGGCAGTGTTATTTGTTTCTGACTGACTTTCTATTTTTTTGTCAGTGTAATTGCTGTGGGATAACCGTTTTCGTCTTCGGTTACTGCAACAGTGTAATTATCTTCAATCCACTTTGGTACAGTAGCCTGTGCAATCGTAGCAGTTCCGGTCAGATGATCGTCTGTTGCTTCGTCCGGTGCAAAACTTTCCTGACCGATAAATGCGCAAATACCCTCTGAACCTTTTCCGTCAGTTCCATACAGGATGATAAAATCGAGTTTTTTTCCCTCGTTTGTCACCATTTCATCCTTGTACTTTTTCTCAAATGCTCCTTGCACTTCCATACTGTTAGCGGCTCTACGACCCATTTCCTGCGTCTCTACCAAATCTTCCAGTGTAGAAGTATCCACCATGTTCTGACTTCCGAACGGTGAAGGAATACTTTTTGCTCTCATAAGCAATTTGTACGTTCCTGCCCAGTACTCACCAGCAGCGGCACTAGAACTAGGCTCTTTATAGGCAATTCTTGATTTTAAACCAGTAGCCATATTTACCTCCAATTTTGCATAAAAAATAGAGCCTTTCGGCTCTGTCAATAGTTACAATATATCATCAGCATCTACACTTCTTCTGAACCGTGCAGTGCTTCTGTATGTGTCCTGCGAAGTATTATTAAACTCCGGCATGGAAGTTATTTGAAATCGCAGACGTTTGAAAAGTCCAGCAACCGTAGCCATAATAGCTTCGGCTTCTTCCTGGCTTTTGTTGGTTATCACATCCACCTGGTATGATGCTGTGATTCCATTAACAGAACGTGCTTCAAGGTCTTGTCCTGTCTCTGTGAACGGCATAGCATGAAAGTACACCGTAGGGAATGTAGGGTCTGACAAATCCTTACTTTTGTCCGTCACATAAGCTTTAGGATGGCTCTGTGGTATCTTCATTTTTAAGTATGATGCAATCTTGACTTTGAAGTCTGATACCCATTGATATTCATTAACCGCCATTTCCAAACACCACCTTTGCTGTCTGTAATACAATTTTACGAAGTTCTATTGCAGTCAGGTACATAAAAGGTCTTGAAGGCATACCTTTTGTTATATGAAGTTTTCTGTCATCTCCGATATAACTCCAGTAGTATTCTCCGGCTTTCACATAAGTGCTTCCATGCACTTCAATGTCTTGTAATGCTTGCCGAATTGTTTTACCGGAGTTGTATTTCCATGTAACACCTTCCGGCAAAGGATATGGATATTCTTTCTTTCCACCAATGCTACCAAGAGTACCAAACTCAACGAAAAGCGCATGGTCTGTACCGGCAACCACCGACCAAACACCGCCACCCTTTACAGAGCCAACGTATTCCGCATGAATGCTTTGCAAAAGTTCTGATGTAAAGATAGCATCAAGGTCAGCAATCTGCACTCTAGCAATCTCTACGCCCTTTTCTGCCAGCGTTTCTGCCAGTAGTCTACATTTATACTCTAAACTATTTTCATAGTCTCTAAGAGCCTTTACAGCCGCTTGTATGGACTTTGGGTCAAACAGGTTAATGTTGATTGTCTTTCCCATATCACTTCACCGTCTTTTGCAACAAAAACAAATCTGCTGTCAGTCCCTCATCTGCAACGCCTTTGACAACATAGTCCGCAGTCTTGCTGTCCACAAGTCCGTCATCGTCACGACCTACTTCTGACTTCTTCCAGATAACATCCCCTGCCTTAATCGGCAAATAGCCCTTGTCGGTCACAATCTGACAATACGAACTGGAATCATCAATACCAAATTCTTTTACCAGTACTTCCGACAGCTTATTACTGATGTTGGCAGAAAAAAGGACGGGTTCAGAATATCCAGTAGTTTCTCTCAAAACCACTGGAATCCTTTCTCCGTCCATCTCGATGTACTTTATTGCTCCGTTTTCGTCCCGGTCATAAATCGTGACTTTTTCTCCCTGCCGTGAGTACTTCATTTCCTGCTTGTTAATGTCAAGCATCTTTCTTCACCTGCTTGTAAATCTGATTTACACCAGTGCTTGCCAAACCGGAAACAATTCCGACTGCAATTGCATTCAGCACATCATTTGCCGGGAAATCCGGAATAACATACATTCCTACTACTCCGAGAATGCCACCGACAATGCCGACAACAACTGGAATGTAGTTATCCTTAATAACCGGAATCAGCTTCGCTCCAATACCGGCAAGATAGCAGATAACCACAATTGCTACACAAGTTCCTACCTGTGAAAAATCCATCATTCTTTACCTCTATTCTTTAATCTTATTTCTTTGATTTCCTCGTACATTTTGGTAGCCATTCCATTTCCACCAAGCGCATGATAAGCATTGTACATCTCAACAAAGTTTTCATACGCATAGCTTGGAATTTCTCCCAACTTCATGTACTTATCGTGATACTCAATAAGTTGCACACGCAAAAGAAGCATTGTTCCCTTGCTGTTCGCATCCCTATCTTTCTTTTGCTGCTTTAGGAGCCAGACGATGTAGCCTAATAAAATAGGCAGAACAATCGTATACGTCTGTAATAAAAATTCTTTCACTTCATATCTCCTAACTGTTTATTTTTTGGCACACAGCCCACCACCCTTAAAGTGTGCCGCCTGCAACCTTATTACCGGAATCAGTAATATGGTCACGCACAATCTTCTTTTAATTACAATACCTTTGCAAATGGAAATACGCCAACAAACAGATCCTCACGGTCTCTCCATTTTCTCGACACTCCATTCTCTGAATAGCTTGCCATGAAGTCTTCACCGGCTTGCGATCTGTCATACACGACAAGATTAACCACAACGGACTGAAATTGTTTCATATCCGCAGCAATCTTCTCTTCCGTGTAACTTTCCGGGTACATTCTCTTTGCTCTGATGTCTGCTTCTGCCTGACTAATAAGTTGTTGCAAAAGAGGATTTTCTTCCAAATGGTCAAACACGACCTCGGAACTTTCAGAATCAATATGAAATTGTTTCAGACGGATTTTTACTTGCTCCAAAGTCGTATATTCTGCCATGTGTTACCTCTTATTCATCCTTTGCTACTACTGCCTTGCTGCCAGCCTTAACTGCCTTGTAAGATCCATCGCATTCTACTACGGTGATAATCTTTCCAGTTTCTGCGGTAATCTCTTCGCTACCGTCCCATGCAGCCCACGTCTGTACAGATTTTCCATAAGTTACAGTTTGAGCGGATTCTCCAATCTTGTACTTATAAGAGTTACCTGCGCCTTTGCTAGGGCTTACAGTAATCTTTGTTTTACCATTATCTGTGGCGCTTGCAATACTGGTAACAGTCAATGTACCAAGAGTGTTATCTCCTGTAATTGTGGACACTACAATGCCGTCAATTCTTTCTGCGAAAAGAACAATGCCAGAAATGACAGTGTCCTTACAGGTCATGTTGTCATAATCCGGCGTTTCATGGATTCCAATATATCCGGTTGCATCAGAAGTAAAAGTGAATGCTTCATCCAGATCCGCACCGTTTACAGGAATGTAGTACAGAACAATATTATCTTTTGCGGTTGCATAGATGCTTCCCTTTGGTACAGAACTGTTAAAGATAACAGTGCCAAGTCCAAGGAAGTTCTCTACATAGGTCATGCCAAAAGCATTTTGTAAAGAGATTTGTGCGGTTGCCAGATAATCTGCCACATCCAGCGGATTCATGAAGTATACTGCTTGAATTTCATCATCTTCAAACAGCACCTGTAACTGTCCCCATGCCTGTGCAAGTGCAGCCTGGAAAGTCTTTCCAGAAGCAGAGCCTGTGCCAGTAGAAAGAAAATCAAAGAAGTTCTTACGGATTCCCTTCTGCACATCTTTCAGCATTTCGTCGCCAGTCATTACAACCGCTTGATCGTACCCCTTTTCGATGATGGCTTCTGCGGAAGTGGCTTTTCTCCACTTCTTCAAAGTAATCTCTTCATAGTTGACGGGTACAGTTTTGTATTTAGAAAGAGGAATGGTATCTCCTTCTGCAACCAGTCCATCTTGAAGAGTTCCTACTGCCTTGTAGGACTTCAACATGGTTCCTGCTGCCTTAGGGATTTTTCTGGTTACTCCAAGGGCTTCTACCAACTTTTTAATGGAATACCCAAAAAGGTTTACGAACTCAATTTCTCTTGCTTTTGCAAGGTCATCTTTCTTAATCAGATTGTTTTCTGCTGCCATAGTTTATACCTCCTTAAATAAATCTTGGTTCATTGCAATAGCACGTCTACGCTCATTTCTGTCCGGAATTGCCATAATCTGATCTTTGGTCATACCAGAGTATTCGCCGCCACCGATATTCACTCTTGGTCTTGTGCGCATCCATTCAGCCTGTGCTTCTGCTACTGCCGCTTTTTTTTCGTTTTCAATAATAGTTGCAATTGCGGTATGGTCAGATTCCGAAACCGCATCAATCAACTTTTCAACAGATTTTTCAGAAACTCCCTTGTAGGCAGCTACTGCCTTAATGTGGTTAAGTTCCTTTCGCATGGACTCTCTTTCTTCGTCCGCAATTCTCTGTGCTTCTGCTTTTGCTTCCGCTTCCTGCTCTTCCGCAGTCTGCTTCGATCGAAGTTGTTTCTTGTACTCTGCTGCTTCCGAACTAGCTTTATCAGATCTGTTTTTATACTTCTCTTTTTCAGCTCTTTCCGTAGCAAGTTGCGCCATGAGTTCTTCAACAGTAGGCTGTTTGCCTTCAATCTGTTGTCCACTAACTTCTGTTGTTTGTGTTTCTGTTGTCTGTGTGGTTACATCTGCCATGATTTTTACCTCATTCTTTCTTAATCTTGCTCTTTATACTTTTTCTCTAAGTTCTTGCGATTAACGTCTTCTCTGACGTAAGGCATATAAAAAGCCACTGGGAAAACCCAATGGCTTGATATCATGATATTTATTTGTCTGTACGGCTCTTATCAATTAAAGGGCTGTTAGAAATTTGGTCTGACAAGTCTTGCATTGTCCTTTCCGAATTTGGTTCTTTTTCTCCATCCCCACCTTCTCCAGCATTTTGGCTATTTGTTTTATAAATAGTTTCTTGGTATTTGCGAACTCCTTCTCCACTTCTGCTGCATACCTTGCTTGGATCATCGAAAAACGGGATGGAATCAGTAGTATCTTCAAGACTAAATCCATGACTGAGCATAGTAGCCATTGCATTCACCTTCGTTGACATTTCGTACGTTTTTTGGCGTTTGATGTTTGGCTCTAAATCCGCTATTGTAAGTTTCCTCATCGGGTCATCTTGCGGAACATAGGAAGATGCATTGATAGCTGCTAACACAACCTCAACCTCTTCCATTTTGCACGAATCAATAATCATTTGCTGTTTTGATGCCGCTGCTTCTGCATGACTCCACCCTGTAGCATCACTCATTGCGACACCAGTACTGCCACCAGAATTATCGTTTCTTTGCGGCACATTGCACTTTTGCAAGATTGTTTGTCTTCGCACTTGTATATTGTTAAGCATTCCTTCGTAGTCATAATTAACAGCAAGTGCTTCTACAATAGGTGTTTTTCCATCGGATGCCGTATATGTTTGCATCCATTCACCAGACTTTGGCTTTCTTACGCTTTCTGTAACTGTACCATCTTCGTTTTTTTCCTCAACAGTAGGAAAATCAACATCATTCGTGTGCCATATAGCTTGTGTATTTTGGTCAACATCATTGGAGAAATCCGAAATCATAAGATTCAAATTATCCATTTCGGAAATTTGCCGCTCCCACACTCCCATACGATCATAAGACCGGAAATACTCAACAATAGGGACAACTCCTAAAGGATTTTTTTCTCCGCTTCTTTCTTCGTGTTTCCATTTATTAGCATCATCTTCAACAGCATCGCAATTGATGATTTTGTTCATATCCCTAATTTCGTATCTGCTGTCTTTACTGTAACAAGTGTAGTATGTACTTCCGCTGTTTTTATCATGCCGGAATGTTACTCCAAGCATTGTTCTTCGATCTGCGTAATAGCTTGACTTGATAACAAATGAAGTCATTGGATTAAGTACATCATATGTAAAATATGCTTTCCCAGGTTTCCATTCTGTATTTACGTCGATTAAAACATTGCAAATAGCACCTATTAACATAGGTCTAGCAATTTCTTGTGTTTTTGTTTTGATTTTTACAAGATTGTATTGCTTATTAAGGTTTTTTACTCCCTCTGCAATCTCTTTATCTTCTGCATCTCCAGTCTGAACCAACGTAATAGGATTCCCGAAGCCGAATGAACTCCAAAATTCCGTTATCTCATTTGCCACATTATCTACGCAATGGCAATCAATGTCTGTTCTTACTTTCTTTTTTCTTTTAAGTGGCTGATTTCCTTCATCATACTCCATGAGGTATCTAATTCTTGCTGCATTTACCCTATGGTCTGTCATGGCATTCCTCAAAACGTCAATGACATTTTTGTATGTAATTTCTTCTACATCCGTATAAAGTACAATTCTTCCAGTTTGCATTTTTATCACCTACATAAATGTCATTCCGCTGCTCTGATCTCTTTTTGGAAGTTTCTTGATCTCACGTTCTCCTGTCTCCGTATGGTAAACGACCATCTTATTGCAATTCCGGCACTTATATGTCTTGTCGATGTGTGATTTTGAACTGCATTCACCGACTAACCGTCCGCATCCCGGACAGTACACTCTAATTTTTTGGTTAAAAATCATAAATACCTCTTTTCTGCGCACAAAAATACCGCCCACATAACGTAGACGGTATTCCCGGCTGTTTGCCTTTTAGGAGGATTAGAAAGCATCTTAAATATTTTCGTCAGTTTAACATTACCATTTTTTATATATGACATTCAATGACATCATTCATTCAAATATCCTTCTCCGTATTTCTTTTCAAACTGTTTCAATGCAGTTCCGTGAAGTCTTACAACCTGTCTCCATGAATATTTCATTTCTGTTGCAATCACTTCAAAAGTTTTCTTTTCAATGTACCTTGCAAACAGAATATTGTATGTGTTTTCATCTTCCATGCTGTCTATCTGCTGTATGATTTTCTCTTTTTTATCGACAAGTTCGTCCACCATTCCATCTATTTTCCGTTCCATTTCATCAATTTTGGCATATTTTGTTCCTATTTTGTCAAAATTCGGTGTAGTCTGTACCCTTTCACCGCTTTGCGGAGCAGATATGCTTACCGCCATATCTTTGAGTTGTGCGATTTCTGTGAGTTTATTATTTATCATCCGATTAAGGCGGCTTATCTGCCCTAAATATTCTTTTGTTGTCATCTGTTTTTTCCCCTCTTTCTTTTTTCCCTTAAATAACCTAGTAAATAAACTTCATCATACCTTGTATCTCTGAATCTGTGATCAGTTAATCTTTTTTCTTTTATATAATCAAGCATTTCCGGTATGTCTCCAATGGTTACTTCTTGCACATCATTTGCAGGTATCCTGATAATCTCATACTCTTCTCCTACAAAATGCATTATTGCTCTTTCTCTAAAATAATCTTTGCTTTCATCTGTGTGGTATAATTCACCATCTATTTCTACAATCTTCTTGATTTTAGGCAAGAAAAAGTCAACTTGATAGTTTTCTATTTTGTAGTTTGGTATATATTCTATATTTTCTTTTTCAAGTTGTAGTGCAAAGCAAACCTCATCTTTACTATTAAAAGAAAATCCTCTGCTGATAATTTTTTCTGCAATTATTTCTTTCTCTTTTTCATAATCATACTCATTATGCAAATACTTTTTATGTGCTTTTTTCATTTTTAAAGCAGCATCATCAATCCTTGTGATTTGCTTTAACTTTTTTATTTTATTTTCGCATTCTTCGCAGACATATTTTTTCTTTTCAACGTTTTTCCCACAAAATAAACAATCTTTGGTCACAATTTGATTTACCTCCTATATAGGGCTTGACAAAATTACTGTTGGCTTTATGTATCCGCTACGCATCTCATTTTCAAACAGTGCAATGCTATCCGGCGCATCATCGTGTTTTACTTTTCCGCTACGTGTCATAGTGGTTAATTCCTTCATGAATTTGTAGTACTGGCTCTGCCTGTCCATTTTCTTGAAATCACGAAAATAGTAATCACGAATTACATTATCTCTTGCATTTTCCATTCTCGTAATTTTGTTGGAACAGTTAAACTTAAACCTTGCGCTACATCTTCCTCCCTGTGACTTTACAATGTCCATAACATCACGACCGAAATATTCTCCGGCACTGTTGCTCTCAAAAGTGACTGTTTTAACATTGTGCTTAATAAGCATATTTGCGCATTCAGGCTTTGTGAACTGTGTTCCTGCATTATCAAATACCACATCAACAATATATACCTCGTTACCGTACACATATCCGACTGGCATAGCACAGCTATCTTCTCCCTTGTCGGCACTATCGCAAGCCGCCATGATTGCATCCGGTTCTCTGTCAACTGGAAGTTCCTCAAAATAATTTAACTCACTTTCAGAGAACATTCTTCCCTTTGCTTCGTATGGCTCTTGTTGGAACTCTGCCGCCCAGGTTTCTTCGGAAACAAGTTTTCTTTCTTTCCGGTAATAGTCCGTAGTAAATATTTTTCTAAGACCTTGCTTGTCCTTTCTGTAAATTTCCCAGTTACTTTCGTCCGTGACCGGATCAAGTGCCGGAATCGCAACTTCTCTCCATCTCCATCCAAGTTCATCAGCCTTATTCTGTAGTGCTGTAATAGGGTCATACAGGCTGTATTTTGTTCCTTGGATAATAATGGGTGTACCCTCTAATCTACGTCCCAAAACATCATCTGTGACCTTTTCACACAGGAACTCTAATCGGTCTCTGTTTCTTGCTTCCTCATGATTTTTTACGCAGTCATCAATATAGACAAGCACGTTTGCTTCGGTACAACCTACGATTGCGCCATCAATAGGTCGGCAAGTAAATGTTGGAAAGATATTCTTGCTTTTAAGGTCTATGGACAGATTCTCTGCGCTCTTGTATCCATCTTTGCTTATTTTTGTAGCTTCCGGAAAAACGCTCAAAAACCTCTGATAGGTACTTTCAGTCTCAAATCCTTGTAAAAGACCGCCGTAGAATCTCTTCACCAGTCCTTCACCTTTTCCTACACCGAAAATGCTTCCGTCCGGGTCTCTGCCGCCCATCATCTGTGCCAGTTTTAGTCCTCCGGTGGTTTTCCCAGTACGTTTCGGCTGTGAAACTGATAAGAAATCCAGTTTGCCATCGTAAATCTCTTGATATGCTCCGACTACCGGCTTTAGAACCTGTCTTCTCGGAAAATAGAACCTCTTCCACGGATCTTTTTCGTCAATTTCGATGTAATAGAAAAAGCTATCCACAAGATAAGCAGATTCATACATGAGAGAACTGTAAAATTGTTCCAAAACCTTGTATGAAGTATTGTTATCCCCTGCGTAAACTTCCAGGTCTGCAACTCTGCCGCCGGTCTTATCCTTGACATATTGTGCAATGTAAGATTTTGCTTTTGCTGATTGCTGTAATCCGTACTTAACATCATGTTCTGACCGGAAAGCAACCGCCAAAGCATCTATGTACGCATCAATGACCTGTTCATCAATTCCCTTGCGCTGTATGTAATTGTCATAGCTGTTTACTGCCGATATAAGGCTCTGACTTGCCAATATAAAAGAGCCTCCTTTCCTAAAATTTTGGAAATTTGGCTCTCTGCGTAGGCACTCTACGACTGGTGCTCTAAATATTCAATTTACTTCCAATCAAAATACGACCGTTTCCCACATACAGGGCACTTGATATTGTAACTGCCAAGACCATCATGCATTACACCCATTATGTCAGTTGCATCGCATTCTCTTTTCTCGAACTCAAATATCGAACCGCATTTATCGCAGGTTAATCTTTTGGTCGGTGCTACTAATTTGTGTCGTTTTATAATTTTCATCCAAGATTCACCCCAATTCTATTGATTTTCCCACACTTCGGGCATTTGATTTCAGCCTGTCCGTTGAATTTGCCTAAAAGGCGGTTACACTTGCTACAACGATGTTCGGACAATTTTGCATAAAAACATTTTTTCAAAGTTTCCTCGTCTTCCTTTGAATTAGCCATAATAACCGGCTCATCTCCCAGCGTTGCGCATTCAATTTTTATATCTTCAATATTCCCGATGTTTTTAGGTGTGACCTGTCGAAACGCATCACGTTCTATGCTCTCAATTACTGCTGTCATGCTCATTCTTCCACCAACTTTCTTCCGCACATCGGGCAAAACTCAATATTGAAATATCCCATAGCCGCTGTATTTGCAAAAATAACAATGGCGGGTTTATTGTCTCCGAAATTCTTCAAAATCTGTGCTTCTGTCAATTCTGTTTCATTCGCACATTTATGAATTTTAATGTATTCTCCGCAGATTGTATTTTCGTCATGCCAGTTTTTACAAAATTTACACATGCTTATTTTTCAACCTCTCCATTAACCGTTCACATTTATCAAGATTTTCGCAAGTAATGTTGTTTAAGTATTTTTCGCTTTTGTCAGATACTGTTGTTATATTCATTTGTATCAGTTTTGGTTCAAAATCTTTACAATACTGACAACAATCTTGAAGAATAAGGTGAAATCCATTCATGCAAAATTCCTCCGTAACCCATGCAGACGGAATCGAACCGCCGACACACATCCTATGCGGATGCCGCTCTTCCACTGAAGCTATGCATGGTATCGCACCGTAAAACCTTTTATGGCTTGCGCTTGCCATAACCAAATGTGCACCACCTACTTGTCACTGACTATCCACAATCTCACAGTCTTGTCTGTTCTCTACTTCATAGGCTTTGTTTTCGCTAAACATATGTGGCTTACGTTTTAGCTAGGGAATAGTTGCCGTGGGAGTTGAACCCACCCGACCCAAACAATGTACGACTACTTTTGAATCTGCAAATTCTACTCGCAGAAGTGTTTTTCGTTGACCGATAATGAGCAACTACTATCCATACATCTCCCATCGACCTGAACTATTGCAGTAGTACCCGACTAAGTGGAGATAAAGATAAACGCCGTACACAGGATTTGAACCTGCAAGCCTTTTACAGCCAACGGTTTTCAATACCGCTCCCTCACCACCCGGACATACGGCGAATATAGCAGTGTAGTGGAACTGCTATATCCGAAATTGCTTTTGCCACTACTTTGTACAATCTCATGCGGACTTTCTATACCGCTTACGGCAAACCTTTTCCCAGGTTGATTGTCGTAAGTTTAGCGCAGATACAAGGACTCGAACCTTGACAGCATTTCTGCTGGATAGCTTAGCAAGCTACTGTGTTACCATTACACCATATCTGCGTATCGGTGGTTTTTTACTTGGTTATCACCACCCAAGGATCTTTTAGTCAGCCGCAAGCGGCTCTATCAAGTTCCCATGAGATAAAACATTAACCGGTGTATTTATCCCCTATGCTTCTGTAATAAGCATACTCGGAGTGTACTTGCAACAACACCTATTGGGATGATGGGACTCGAACCCATACCCCACGGCTTAGAAGCCCGTTGCTCTCTCCATTTGCGCTACATCCCAATGTGCGTTTCCATAAGCTGTATGCCTACATTTAAGGCGCTGACACAGCGCAACACTTATGGCTATTTTTATTTTCGCAGGGCATCCGCCAGTTACCTGCTAGTCGGTTGCGATCCGACATCGTGGGGAAAGAAGGAGTCGAACCTTCGGTGTTTCTAATGTCACGGTTTTACAGACCGCTGCAATCGCCACTATGCGCATTTCCCCAAAACCTGTGCCGTATAACCACGACTAAACTTCTGGCACACCTATCTGCTACCTACCGATTATTGCAATCACGGTATCGTCTTATCGACGCAGATAAAGTTTTTCACCGCTATATGGTTGCAATGCTTCAAGCGGTTACGTGGAAAACCCTCACGAGCCTTGCGACGGCTCTTAACAGCATTCCGCTATGAGGGGAAAGGAGTGTCTCCAATGGAAAAGTATGGAAGACAATTCGCAGATGGCAAAGACCGAAAGAAGAAAACATCTGCGAAACAGGACTACCAGGATTCGGACCTGGGAATGCAGCAGTCAAAGTGCTGTGCCTTACCGCTTGGCGATAGCCCTAAACTCCGGGAGAGAGACCATCTGCTCCCGGATTATTTTTGTGAAACACCCTATCTTTATCTAAAAAAAATTGTCACGCCTGTGTACGGTACTTTGAAAAACTTTGTGTTGTCAAACGCATTATTCCATTTTTCGTTTCCCACACACAGGCTACATACACTCTTGATGCCTTGATTTCTCTGCCACATATCCAATGCCAACACAACACCGGATATTCGGCAATAACAATGGCTTTATGAATTTAACCCATTCAAAATTGTGATATGGGATAATTCGCATAATCTCCGGTAACCACATAGGCTATACCCACGCGAAAGTTATTCCAAATGCAAGGAACATTGCGAACGCAAATAAAATAACTCCGTCTGATGCTGTTTTCTGTTTTGGAGCATACCATAAAGCAGATATTGCTAAAACTGTCAATACCAACGTTGTCATTATTTTTAAAATCATGAATCCAAGCATTTTTTCTTCGTCCTTCCTTCAATTTCATCGATCATTGCCATTACCAGTGCTTTAGCAAACTGGCTATTGTTATGTATTTTAATCAGCAAATTGCCCTGCCGGATAAGATACGACCAGTCATCATCCGTTTTCGGATTAGCGCACTCTTTATGAATTTTCCAAACCTCTGTGTATATCTCTTTAATCTCCGGTGGCAATTCACATTTCTCCTTAACTGGCAAATCTTCTTTAGGCTCTTTATCAAGTCTGCTCTTTTGGTGCTCCATCTGACAGCTAACCATTTCCGTAACGTTCTCACGGTCTCTCTTGATTCCGTGGCCTTGCAGAAATAATTCGCATTGCAGGACTTCACCGCATTTTGAACATTCGTCTTTTATCTCTTTCCCAAATATCTGCATACGCTTAATCTCTACCAGTGACTACTGCTCTTAAAAATACTCCGATGATGAACAGGATATATACCCATACAGGAGCTTGTAATTGAAACAGTATCCATGCTAAAACTATGTAAATGAAAATCATGTGGTACACCTCCTAAGGGTCTTTTTTATTTTTGAGAATTTTTTAAAAATCATCCACATTCTCTGTAAAACTTTTCTTCCCGTCCGTCATCATAAATAACTCTTGCAATCGGTTCTGCAGAATGATCCACTTTCTGGCACTTTGGAATACTAAGCATATCTACTCGGTTCTTTATAACCTTGATGTGATTGTCTCTCAGGTATTCTTTGTAGTACCACTTGTCAGATAGCTTGTTTCCACCGGAAATGTTTAGTTTTTGCTCACATTCTTTCTTGCCTATCTTTCCAGTTTTGTACTCCTCTAAAATTTCTAAATAGTTTGATACCGGCAACATTTTAGGTCTTCCTGTTTTCTCCGCTCTTTTTATGACCCTTATGTTTAATGATCCATGTGCAATTTGATGGCAAACATGGCAAAGAGGTACAATGTTCCCTATATTGTTTGTTCCTCCCAATGCCAAAGGAACTACATGGTGATACTCTACATCCAAATTACTTCCACAGTTACAGCAAACTGTTCCAAGCTTATCTTTAAGTTCGTCCTTAAATGACGGTCTGTTAAATTGCAATTTGTTTTGTGTGTAAGATAACTCCATGTTAGTATCACCTCCTGTCGAAGCCTTTTTATTTTTTGGGTAGTTTACTGTACTTAGTAGGGCGGGTTTCCGAATTTCTATAAACCCCCTCCCCCATCATCACCAACATATTTCAACTATGCGCAAAATTCGTGCTTCGCGCAGTCTTTATTGACACGTCTTTAACTATCCCATATTTCCGCACGTTTCCGCTGTTGTTGCTACTTATTCGCATCTACGTTGCTATCGTCATACGCTCCGGAATCGGTCAACATTGATTTATTTTGTCCAAAATCTGTGTCTAATCGTGGGAGCTGGTCGGCTGTCCTGGTTATTTTGTGCACAATCTCTTGCTGTGTGGTCTGTTTCCTTCCGTGGTCGTTGTTTAATCGTTCCGTTGCTCCCAGCGCATTCCGCAGATTAAAAGCAACAAGCTGATCACAATCTGCATCATCTAACCAATTTACAAAAGCTTTTCTGACCTCGTCCATGCTCGATGTACTTGATTTAGTCCTCCAGGCACTTAAAGCCTGTTTAGATATCCCTGTTAATATCTTAAATGTATCAGCTGTAGCAGTCATATCATAGGCATTAGCTAACTCCCTAAGATATAAATAAACCTCATACAGCAGATCTATATTGTACGCATTGTAGTTAGTTAGCATTTGATTAATACTATTATCCACTACGTTTTGGGGTATATCTTTTAATACATTGCTAGGTCTTATATAATTATTATATATATATTGCATGGCACCATTAAAAACCGGTTGCCGTTGTGATCTCATGTCATCGATGCCATAAGCCGCACAATAATCGTCAAAGTATTTACGGATATTTTTTTTAATCTCGTCAATGTTTGGAATCTCTCTGACGTCCTGCACCGCTCTACACCTCCTGAAAATCTGCAATAAAAAAATCACTAATCCTCACTTAATAGACCCATGTTTTTTTATCTCCTCCACAGATTAGGTAAAAAACATAAATTTACAAAAGTGATCAGCTAGTGACTTCTAATCGGTTCCGGTCTGTCGGCTCCGGTGGTCTTGGTTACAATCTGGGCGGCTGCATATCCAGGGGGGTTGGATTTGTACCGCTGTCACTCGCACCGTATTAACGTCGGCTCCCTAACTGCTTTTATCATACCATAAGACCTATTTATAAATCCACAACATAATATCACAACCTTTTGCGCATTTGACAATTTGTTATTGTGGTATGTCTGCCGGTGATCCTGAGTATATAAAAATCATATGCTTAAAAAATATCATCCGGTTAAATTTGACAAATGGGATTTTTTGACAGACAGATAGGTGATTTTTGCAGATGGGTACATGGTGGCAGATGGTCAGCTCTAGTATTTATATATACTTGGTTATACAATGTCTTTCTGCATTTATTTATTTTTATTTTATCTAACCTTTATTTTATTTAATCTAATCTATATTAATCTGCGTCTACAAAATGTCTACAATTTGTCTACAAAATTTAGTACGTTAAAATATCGCAGTGAAAATAGATCAAGAAAAGCAGGCTGTTACACCTGCTTATAGATTACGATATTTTGATTTTAATTTGTTTATAAAATCATCTGTTAATAGTCCGGATTCTTTTGCTTTTTGTGTCTCCTCTCTTGCCGATTTTGCAACATTTATGTTTGCTGTGGTCACAATTTTAATTTGTCTGTGATTAACAGATACGCAAGCAATCCACTTATTTTTTACGGTATCCCAATTAACACCAGGGATGCCGCTGTTTTTATGTATTCCGGTTGCTTGCTTTTTATCGCTATATATTTTTTTCGATTTTTTGACTTTTTCTTTGTTCTTTTTATTCCAATCCTCAGATTGTTTATTATCAATTATTTTTAAATGTTTTTTAGCACATTGAGGGCAAAATCTTTGTAAGCCGCTGCATTTAATTATATCACATCCGCAAGACTCGCACTGTATAACAGATCCGAGCGTAATTATAGAGCCGTGTTTTATGCACTCTTTATATTTCTTGCTTTGCTCTTTTTTTCGCTCCTCTCTGCATTCCGGGCAGTAAAACGCCCTTGGGCCACCTAAAAAGCTGGTTCCGCACGTTCTGCAGATTCTTGGTAGTATATTATCTTTCATCTTTTTACTCCAATGCAAAAAGCGGAGCTTTTCGGCTCCGCTGAATATTTAATAGCACGGGTTTTCTTTTGCCAGCTCCCAAACCTCGTTGAATTTTTGCTCGTGTCGTTTTACATACTCATTAAAAAATTCTTGGTCTGTACAAGGTGCTAATGTTCCATGTATTTGCTCTCTTAAATCGTCATCCATAAAGGATACCGCCAAATCATAATCAATGTTTACTCCATATTCATTTACAACTGTTTTTCTCATGTTATCCACCTTTTAACCTTTCTTTTTTTAATTTGCATATGCCTTTTTGGGCTGCCAGTTATAATTATATGCTTTTTTTCGGTAGTCCTCAAAATCTCTTGATGTCTTGCGGATCATTTCCGCTTTTACTGTGATCCGGTCAATTAGTGCCCTGTCACCGTATGCGGTCTTGCTGGCCAATAACTCCGAATCTGTCATGCTCTCCAGTGCTTGGAGCGTTTCCGCTTGCACCGTCTCCAGTGCTTGGAGTTCTGCCCGGTTAAATTCTTTCAGCCGTTCTGATTCCACATTTTCCAGTTGCTCCCGGTAGTACCGGAAGAACTGCCGGACGTTTGAGCGGATCCGGGCGGCTTTCTTTGCTGTGATCTGCTCCGGCGTTCCTTTCATGTCGTTTGCTCCTTTCGCTTGTTTGTATCTTAATTATATATTACTCAATTTGTAATGTCAATATATTTTTATAAATTACTCAATATTTTTCATTTTTGCTTTTATTGCATCTAATATATAAGCGTTTAGGCTTAAGCCGTCCTTTTCTGCTGCTGCTCTCACCTGGTCCCTATATCCATTTGGTAGCATGACAGATACCCGATCATATTTAGATTTGTTGTACTCGTTTTGCTTGTTGTAACGCTGTTCTAACTTTCTTTTTGCTTCCAATAATTCCATTTTGTGCACCTCCTTTTTACTTATTATAGTATACTCAATTTAATTTATCAATATATAACATTCTTTTTGTATAAATTACTCAATTTATTCATTATTTAATTGTGCAATATGCTATTTTGTAAAATATTACTCAATTTATATTGACTTATGCAATTACTCAATATATAATAGCATTAACAGCAGAAAACAAAAGCCGCCCGGCATCCTACCAAGATCCACCGAGCGGCACCCAAAAAGAAAGGCACCCAAATTATAGCACGGGTGAAAAGGTAAAAGCAATATGAGAAAGAATGAATTATTAGAAGCAATCAACAAAATCAAGGCAAGAAGCGCATGGAATAAAGGTGTAAAGATCTATGCTTATGAGCTTGTAGAAGCTCTGGAAGTTGAAGAGATCCCGCATGACAAAACAGAGTTAAAAAGCCTTTTACTGAATGGCGCCGCTGACTGGAAACAGTACAGTTGGGGCGGCTGCTCTCTGATATATGACTGTGACATTGCAGAACGTCTCTGTTGCCCGTCTGAGTTAAAAAAGGTTTGCGGCGGCGAGAACAAACCAAACAGATCAGAGGAATGGTTAGACACACAGGCAAGAGCATTAAGCCATTCTTTTGATATAATTTATCATATTGTTAAATTTAGCAAGTAAGACAGGCTTACACCGGGGATCGTGCCCCGGCTTGCTTTTACCCGGATAACCGGGAAAAATTGAAAATATGGAGGAAATGAAAATGGGAAAAATAAATATTGATATGTGGTATGGAGACAAGCCGGAACAGGTGACAGGATTAGACATATATTTTAATGATTTAGGCGGATTTTATTCCGGCAATCTTCGCATTTTTGGAAAAATTGTTGGTGATTATTACGCCGACAGCGTGCAAGACATAGAAAAAGCATTTCCACACCTTGCAAAAGATATTGAAAACTGTTTGAATTAACTGCCGCAGAGGATGCCCGCCGGATCACTACCGGCGGCGGTTTTATGGGTGGAATTTGCACAAAAATTAAAAATAGGAGGTTGCCAGGATGAAAGAAAAGAACCTTGAAAGACTTTACAAGCTGTTAGAGCGTGCGGAACGAGAGCACGACACGGAGACAGCCGCCGCCCTGCGGTGGGCAATTTTTGAACTTGAAAACAGATAAAAGACGGCTTGCAACCGTCCTTTTGTCGTGTTCCGTTGGATATGCTGCCGTCTGGCTGTCTATTTGTGTTACTATTCCACCGGATCCGGTCAGATCCTGCGCCCGGATATATTGACGGCTTGCGCTGTATTGGTGTACAATCAAATATTACAAAGGGGATTATACAAAATGCGAAAAGTGGGAATTGGTCATGTATATGACATCATGGAAAGCGTATCGGATGCCGGGGAACGGTTGGAAATAGTTATACGGGTTGAGACTGCCGCCGGTGGTCTGTCTCCGAAATCTGCGGAGCTGTTGCGGTCTGCGTATGATTCTATGCTTTCTGCAGTAGGAGACCTTGCAAAAGCTGCGACACGGTGACCGGGTGACAGGTACAGAACTTGCACCGCAAAAATGCGCAGGTGTTCCACGTCTTGAATCGGTCTGAAAAAATCTGCGAAAAACTCTGAAAACGGATTTTTCAGCTTGAAAAGTGCTACCCCGGGGGGATTGAAAATTTTTAGCACGAAAATTGTAGAAAAATTTTTCTTTCAAAAACCTCTGAAAACGAGATTTTCGGTTGAAAATGCAGACCTACGGGGGTATCAAAAGAAACACATTAAAATTTTTTCAATACTTCGCATCTATTTATCGACAGAATATCACAAATGTGTTAAAATTTTATAAAATTCAAAATGAAAGGGGTAATTACTCTATGAAACAAAGTGGTTTAGGAATTGCTTCGATGATTTTAGGAATCATCAGTATTTTGACAGCTTGTATAGCTTTCGGAATTGTGCCGGGAATTATAGGTGCTGTTCTTGCTATCATTGCACTATGTCAGAAAGACAAGAAACACGGCACTGCTATCGCAGGACTGACTTGCTCTATTATCGGAATTATTATTTTTGCCATTATGGCATTGTTTGTAAATAGTGTATCCGATAGTAACAAGGAATCTACCGGCACACAGGCATCTGTTTCTGCAATACAAGAAAGTTCTACCGCAGTATCAGAAAGTACACCGGAATCAAAGGTTGAAGAAGCGGAAGTACCGAGTGGTACTGTTATTTCTCCCGGTTACACATTCGATGCGGACGGCTTGCAAGTCACTATTAATGATTTTGACCTTGACTACACTGATTATGAGGATGAATACGGCTGGAACGCTCCTGCTGATGGAACAAAATACATTATGATTGATGTTTCTTATCAGAACAACAGCAAAGATGATAAGTATGTAAGCATCTACGATTTTCAGTGTTACGCAGACGATACAGATTGTGAGCAGAATTACAGTGTTGTTGATAGTTCTTCGTTGAATGCGAATCTTTCAAGCGGCAGAAAAACATCTTACAAGATTGCATTTGTAGTTCCACAGGATGCGCAGAGTATTGAACTGGAATACGAAACAAGTTTATGGACGGGTAACAAAGAAGTTATCAAATTACAATAGAATATAGGATTTTAAGGGCATCCGAAAGGGTGCTCTTATTTTTATGTTGCGAACCCATGTTCTGCATGATATAATATGTGTCAGTTAGGAAGTCTTGCATCATGTCCGGTGAGTGAAAGCTGCTTAAACAGCCTAGATTGCAACCAAGACCCGGAATAAAGACAGACCAAAAAAAGATTGGAAGTTCGCTACTCCAACAGTAACAGGGGTAGTGGGCTTATTTTTATGCTCTTCTGCCCTCTCATATAAGACTACGGGAGGTAATGAAAATGAATGAACTGGAAGTATTTAGCAACAATGAATTTGGTGAGGTAAGAACCGTTATGATTGATGGGAAACCTTATTTTGTAGCAACTGATATAGCAAAAGCACTTGGATATAAACGACCATCGGATGCAATTTCTGCTCATTGTAGGTATACGGCAAAATACAGTATACCTCATCCACAAAGTGAAACCAAAACGATAGAGGTAAATGTGATTCCAGAGGGAGATATGTATAGGCTTATTTCTCACAGTGAATTACCATCTTCTGAAAAGTTTGAAAGTTGGATATTCGATGAGGTTTTACCATCCATTCGCAAAACCGGAACATATTCTTTGGAGCAGTCTACACCGAATGTACCTATGACTTATCGTGATGCTGTGGCACAACTTTTGGAAAGCCTTGACCGGGAAGAGGAATTGAAAGCACAGCTTGATACTTCCAAGGACTGGTACTCTATTAAACGTGTAGCGGCTCTGAATGGTGTGTCATGGAAACGTTTTGACTGGAGAAAGCTGAAAGCTACCGGAATTACAATGGGATATGAAGTAAAAAAGATATTCGATGCAAATTATGGCGAAGTGAACACTTATCACAAGTCCGTATGGGAAAAGGCATATCCGCAGTATGAATTGTAGAAAAATCAAGAGAGTGACACCACTCTCTTATTTTTTTGAAAAAGTGCTTGACTTTTTGTGCCACATTATGTATCATTTAATTGTGCCACAGAAAGTGAGGTGTTAAAAATGTCACCACGCACAGGTAGACCTAAAGCATTGGAACCTAAAACAGTAGAGGTTAAGGCAAGAATTGATGTTAAAACAAACGAACGACTTAATCAGTACTGTGAGAAACACAATGTCACAAGAACTGATGTTGTAAGAAAAGGAATTGACAGTGTTTTAGAAAATGAAAAAGAGTAATCAAATCGCCCTCGACAAGCATTGACTACTCTTCCACACCACTCTCAAAGAGATGGTAAATCTATAATACCATTTTTCCGAGAGAGAATCAACAGAGATTTCGGTAACTGTATGTCGTGTCCAAATAACCCGTATTCACGGTAGCGAACAAGTAGCGAATAATGTCACTGAAAACGGCACAGTGGCAAAAATTTGAAATCTCTGCAATCATAGGGCACAGCTTATCTCCCCACCCCATAACAGATAGGTTGTGTCCTATTTTCAAAGAAAAGGAGAAATGACACATGGAAGAATTTGCAAAAATGATTTATAGCCAGTGGCAGAATGAGGATAACACCATAAGTTGGGATGATTACGACGAAGTAATCGGAAAATTGTATGAAATTCTCAATGACAAGTTAGCTGATGACATAGAAAGAACAATAAACAAGAGAGTATGGAAAGTTCAAGAGAATGCTTTTATTGCAGGATTTTCTTATGCTTGCAAGTGCCTGTCTAATGGCAAGGTAAATATTTGTGTGGATGGAGGTAAAAATAAATGAAAAACTTTACATTGATTTCCATTCCAAAGGAACGATACGACCACATGGTAGAATCATACAGTGCCGTGGTAGCTGAAAATGAAAGACTGAAAGATAAATTGAAACGAATTGAAAGGTTGGTGAAAGAATATGACGGAACTGGTAAACGTTGAGGAAACAGAGTTAAGTATTAGAGAATACAATGGTCAAAGGGTTGTCACTTTTAGAGATATTGACAACGCTCATCAAAGACCGGCAGGGACTGCATACAGAAACTTTAGGCAGAACAAAAAGTATTTTTCAGAAGGAAAGGACTACATTGTTGTTAAGCCAGATTTTAAGACCTACGAAATTCGTCTATCTGGAATTACACCTAATAAAAAAGGTACTACTCTTATTACAGAGCGAGGATATTTGAAAGTTGTAAAATCATTTAATGATGAATTATCATGGAAAGTGCAGGATGCTCTTGTGGATGCTTATTTTGCGGTAAAGAATCAGCAACCAACCACAGCAATCGAGGAAAAGCCGACATTAGAGTTTGAAACAGACTGGTTCTGCATCAACCGTGGCAAAATCAACTACATCTGCCGTTGCTACGACATTACATCAAAGGAATATATGCACCACTTACTTGAAGTTTTGGGAAGAACGTATAATTTTGATGAAGCAAAGAGAATTTACAGCGCAACAACCGGAAACTGGAAATGCAGAAATTCCGAAGTAATCACATACTTCCCACAGCTTTCAGACCTTGCATCTAAAATTCTTCAGAAAGACTTAGAGGACTGCGCAAAAGAAGAGACCCCATAACAGGGGTCTTTTCTATGCCATTATTTCCATGTATCCGCTTATCAGTTCATCAGCCACAGCAAACACTTCTCTTCCGTAGGTAGCCAAAAAGTCTGCAACAATCTCTTCTGTCTGAATATCCATAGTCAAATTGTAGGATAGGCAGAACGCATGGCACAACTCATGGCACAGCACACGGTCATAGAAATTTCCATGAATCATATTTGATATGTAAATATCTCTTGTGTTCCTGTCTGTCATGCCAAACGTATATGTACCATCAGAACGCATCAGCATAGGGCTGTGACTTCCTACGAGCCTTAAATTCCAGTCTATTCCATTTATAGTGAACAATTTACCACCTCCAACATAAAAGGGGCTAAATAAGCCCCTTATGTGTTTTAACCGATTTTTGTTACCAGCGCAGACAGCTTGTTTCGCAGTACCGTCTTTTCTTCCGGTGTTGCATCGTTGATGATTTCCGTCATGTCGTTTGCAAGTTCAGTCATGTAGGTGTTCAGGTCACGGACTTTTGCTTCTTTGTCCTGCTGTGTATTTGCCTTATGCAGTTCCTTATTTTCCATGTAGGTTCTGCGGCTCATTCCACTTCTTCCCTCTCTTGCATCACGCATACCGGATGAAGAAGTTTCAGTGTAGTACATACGCCCCATGTCTCTGTCCATGTCACGGTGATACATTTCCGGGGTCATATGGTAATAGGGTGGCTCTTCATAACCTCTGCGGTAGGTTCCACGACCTTTAGGTGCAAATCTGCCGTCAGCATAGCGGTAATGGTCATAGTACCGTCTGCCACCGTCACCGTAACGATCAAACATTTCCACGACTTCTTCCGGATCATATTCCTGCATGGTTTTTGTCAGCTCACGGTAGTACATGGCTTCTGACAAATCTTTCATCATATCAACGACTTTTCCCATTTCGCAAGTATCTACTTTGTCAATTCCTTTGTCAAACTGCGCTTTAGCGCATTCAGAAAGTTTTTCAATCATTTCATGCATTCTCTTAACATCCATGATTTTTCACCTCCTACGCTTCACGAACGGCAATCAAATTGCTGTTCTGCACTTCAATAGCTTGCGTAGAAGTGTTCTGAACGGCTACCGTACTGCAGCATCCACGAGGAACATCAATGTACGCCTGCGCAGAAACATTGAATAAATTCTCTACTGCTGCCGGAGTTACAATCATTCTTGTGGACTGTAAAGGTTCTCCGTCTACCGCCAGTGCAAGAGAAATTTCCCCAACAGTTCCACCAGTGGGAATCTGAATGTTACCGGAATAACTTACAAGGAATCTTGCACGGCACTGATTAGTGATACCTCTTAACTTCACAATTCCGGATCCCTCTCTGTGATTGATACAGTTACTTCCATTTACGGCAGTTTCGGTAAAAGCAACGTCCGCTCCTGCTGCCACAGTCTGTAATGCTACTGCTGTATATTCAGCCATAATAAATACCTCTCTTTCAAAATCAAAGGGGCAAACCATATAGTCTGCCCCATGTTGTCAGTAATTCTGCATAGCAGACATAATCGAGTTAACTCAATTAAGATACTCAATTATTCAGTTTTAGCAATTACAGCCGGTATTGCAACTGCAGCCATAAGCGTAAGCGTTAGGATTAGAAACAATATAAGCTGGAATAGCTGTAGGATTTACAGAGTTGACAATCTGCTGTGTCTGTGCTGTCATTGCAGTAGTCAGAAGTGCATTCTGTCTATCCTGTGAAGCAGAAAGTTCAAGTTTCTGCACCTTATCTCTCAAATCCGCATTTTCTTTTGCACATAAGTAATCAAGAATTGCTCTAGTGCCGGCATTCTGATTATCAATGATATCCCTTGTGTTGTTATTCATGGTGTTCTGCAATGCGCAAGTATTCGTTGCCATATTGTAGTTTACACCCTGGATAGCTTCACGGGTATCGCAGCAACACTGTGCTAACTGTGCCTGTAAAGCGTTAGCATTCTGCATTCCTGCTACGGTGTCGGCATTGATAGCCTGTTGGATGCCATAGCCAGTCTGTAAAATGTTGGTATTAACGCCATTAAATCCGGTAAGCATACCGTTGTTTACAGCGTAGAATCCGTCACACAGACCGTTGTTGATTCCGTCCAGTTTACCGATGATAGACTGGGTGTCGAACCCTCTTTGCAATGCAGAATCGGTGTAGTAACTGGAATTAGAGCCATTACCGCCCCAACCATTACCGCCCCAACCTCCAAAAGCGAAGAAAAGGACGAAAATAATAATCCACCATGCACCATCGTCACCCCATGCACCGTTGTTTCCATATCCGCTGTTGGCAGGCATAACAGGCATGGTAAAGGGAGTATTGTTACTCTCAAACATAATTTTTACCTCCATATAAGATTTTTTATACTTAATCTTGCAAGAATTTAGTATCTACTTCATAGGAAATTGACGCTTGAATTTTTCAAATTCAGAATCAAAATCTACGCCACGTTCCTTAGCAATATTTCTGCCAAAATTTTCAACACCTGATATGTCACCTTTTTGCGCCATTCCCATTACATTTCTAATCATGGGGTTTTGCATCATCTGACTATTTCCCATAATCCCTTGAATTATTTGTTGTGGATTTCCCATCCCTTTGAGCATCTGCATAGGATTCATCATTTTCATTCTGCATCATCCTTTCTTTGCGATTGTGAAGTTTTTCTTTGCGATTGCGAAGATTTCAACTGCTCAATCTTTTGTTCCAGTTCATCGAAACGCTTCATAAATACCGCTGTGGCTTCGTCTGATAGGTCAAATTTTGCTTTTTCTGTTTCTGACGGTAAATTGTTAGGGTCTGCATCTAAAAAAGGCTTGTAGAGCCTTGTATAGATTTTTCCATCTGCTCCCCAGGATTTAGCATAGATCTCCGACAGGTCCTGTTTTGGGAAAAATGCTGCGTTTCCATCCATAGGAACCTCATTCGGTGCTATGCACTCTTGCGCCGGTACAATACGACCGTACATCTGTACTGTGTTTTGCTGTGGCTGTTGCATAAATTGCTGTGGTTGGAATTGCTCCTGTTGTGGCATAAACTGTCCGTACATAGGTGTTCTATACTGCGGATTGAAATAGTTCGGATTCATAATCGGCTGCGGCATGGCTATTCTCCCTTTCTTCCATTGATTCTATCTGTTTCGCAATTTCAACTTCATCAAGTGTCTGATATGTCGGCTTGTTCATAAGTCCCAATGGACTGAAATTCATAAGCATTACCCGTTTCTCCTAAAACTTCCTCGATCACATGAACCATGATTGATTGATACTTAATCGGCACTTCCCTTGTACGTTCTTTGCTGAATATATGTTCCAGTGTTTCATCTGAAAATTTGAATTTTCCCATAAGGTCATCCCTCCTTATGCTTAAATTTTGGCATAAAAAAAGACGGTCTACCCGTCATGTATCCGTCACATTTCATTCACTATAAAATTATTGGAATCTTTGCAAAAAACTCCTTTCGTTTTAGGCTTGACTACTATTTTGACTACTATTCGACTACCCGTTGCCCGGGAATGCCCATTTTATCAGCTTTTTCGAGTGGAAGCAAGGGGGCTCGAACCCCACTCTATTACTCTTACTTTCCGCATATTTACTGGCTTTCTAGGTGTTTTTTGTTGATTACTTTTGACTACTTTCGCAAAAATAGTAGTCAAATCACCTTGCCTGTAAATCTGGTATACTACTCAAAATAGACGATTTCTTTTCAATGGTTTTCCTGTTCCTATGATAGTGTATTTCTGATGTCATAATATCTGTATGCCCCATCTGATCCATAACAAGTCTCTTATCCACATTGTTATCCATAAGAATAGTTCCATATGTCTTTCTTACTTTGTGCGGTGGTTTTGGATAAATTTTCAATTTCCTGCAAAGCCTTTTCTGCCTTTGTCTAACCGCCTGTGCGGTGATCCTAATATCATTTTTTGTAAAAATGTAATCTCCAAACGGATTCATGTGTTTTATTTTATCGCAAATCCATACATAATCACTTGGTATAATTGCTGTTCTGATTCCTGCCTTGGTTTTAGGATACTCTTTTACTTCAACAACATTGTTTCCGTTTTCATCTTTATACTTCGTCTCCGTTCTGCGAACGTTAAAAGTATTATCAGAAAAATCGGAATGCCTTAATGTTACAACTTCTCCGATACGTACGCCAGTTAAAAACATAAGCAATATCGCAACATTAGAAGTATCAAGGTGGCTGACAAGATACTTAATCATTACATCAGTTTCATATTCGTCGAATACTTCTTCATAGTCTTCTTTTATTACTTTTTTAAAATCACTATCAGATACGTCAAGATTATCAAACAGTTCTACGATATTAAAATCAATAAGTTTGCGTTTTTTCGCTCTTTTAAGAAATGTTCTTGTAATTCCTTTTAGACCGGAAAATGATTTAGGTGTCAACTCTTTATCGGCAATTTCTTCCTCTAAAAAATCCCCCCATTCATCTTCTGATATTGATTTTATTCTTCGCTTTCCCAACTCTCCATAGTGTCTGAGAAAATATCTCTCGTCTCTGTCGTATGTTGCTTTACATATCTTTTTAAGAGACAATCTCCGGTCTTCACATTCGTAAAACACTTCTGTAACTGTTGGATTTTGCTCTTTTTGGTAGTAAAACTCAATAACTTCTTCTTTGATATCTTCCTCGCTTTTCTTTTTTACAAGTCTCCTTCCTTTTTCTTCATCTGGCAAATAAGTTCTCCAGTATCCGTCTTTGCCTTTGTTGATTGCGTATTGGTGTTTCTTCAGATACTCCTCTTTCTTTTTCATTTCAATGCTTTTTTGCAAAGATTCCGTGTCAATCATACCATTGCTAACGGCATATTGCAATATTTCCATATCAGAAAGTTCCAAATCTATCACCTTCTAACCGCTTAAGTTTATTTTTTATAGACCTTACTCTTCTTTCTACAGTAGTTACAGAAATGGAATGTCTAAAGGATATTTCTTTTTGAGAAATTCCTTTAGACAAATCCCAAAACACTTTCTCTTCCTCTTCCGTGAAATTGGCGTTCCGGAAGATTTCTTCAAGTTCTGGCTTAGTCAGTTTTGACAACTTCATAAGCCATTCTCCTTCACTAAATTATAGATTCTATTTCATCCAGGCAAGCATTCCAACCGTCCATCGTTCCTCTGACATAATCCTTTCCGAGGTCATCGGCATCGGTCATCTCTTTTTCACGTTCCGGCAGTTCCCGGAGCGGACATTTATCATGCCGTTTCTTTATAAATGTATTCTGTGACAGCATTGATGCTCCATTATTGAGGACATTCATAAGCTGACATTTTTTGATTCCTTGAAATTCATACAGAAATTTACATTTGCTACATGATTCCGGCATATCCATCACTAATACTGCTTTAGCCATATTCTTCTTCCTTTCTTCACTAAATTTCAGTTTA
>OLQO01000214.1_pt1 | contig 58435 bp, 52 predicted proteins | sample 1672281 | NCBI WGS metagenome assembly OLQO01 (sample SAMEA3136667, study PRJEB25190) | human gut metagenome | biome: human gut; feature: human-associated habitat; material: faeces | place: Austria | collected 2013
GCGTTTGTAATTGTATACTCGTCACCAGATTTTGTCATTGTGCTGTGAGCGTTCAAGCACTCAAAGCCGCCGTTGCCGTCGTCCTTAAACGTAGTGTTAGAGCCGTCGGGGAGCACTACCTGATAGTAACCCTGTGCAGGAATCACTATTTTGCTGACGTCAATATTGAAATCCCAGCCAATACCGAATGAGCCTTCTTCATCGCTCATAGAGTTGTAGGTTCTTACGAAATCAGACTTTACGCCCGGTGACGCAATACTTAAATCTGTGAAGGATTTTGTGTAGTTACCGGTGGCAATATGTACGCCGTCGCCGATTTCCCAGCCCTTACGATAGAGTGTGTAATCGGGAAGAGCATATGGTCTCCACCATGGTCTGAACCAGAAGTTTTCTTCGGTAAATTCCTTGGTTACAAGAATACCGTATTCATAGTCAAAATTTAAACGGCGTTCTGTATTGTAGCTGCCGTCCTCGTTATCAATATATGTTTCCGGATTGTCCCAAAGAATCGTCTGCTTTCCGCCCTCATAGCCGAAAATTATGATATGTTCTCCGGAAGAGTAAATTGCCTTGTCGCCAGATAATTCGTTTACTTCCCATGTCGGTCCCGCAAAACGAATCTGTCCTGCCGTCCATTTTCCCTCCATGTCCTGAAGAGTGATGTATGTCCAGTTACCGCCAACATACAGCCTGTCGTCAGCGTTTGTCATCAGAATCGTGTCATAGCAATTTGCCTGACCGAAATCGAAGCAGTTGCCGATGTAAACCTCGCCGCCGTTTAAGTTCATCAGCTGTCCTGTGCTGCCGCCCCAGCCATCGGGTGAAGCTGTTCTGAACACAAGATTATTCTGAATCAGCAGCTTACCACCGTTAACGTCCAGAGTTGCTCCGTTGCCGGACCAGAACTGAGGCATATCGGTTGTGAACGACATGCAATCCGCAACGCTGATTACACAGCCGTTAAGGTCAAGATTTGTATCATGCAAATTGAAGCTGTAAGGAAATTCGCCGCTTGCAAGCACCTTCAGATTTCTCTTGAATGCATGATCCCAGTCAAGATTTCCGGAAGCTGAATATGCTGCTGTAAACCACGAAACATCAGCATTTTCAATTGTACCGTTGTTGTCCTTGTCCATGTATTCAAAATAATTTTCGGAACGGCCTCGTTTCTGTGCGTCCGCATTTATTTTTGCAAGACCTTGTTCGTAATCTTCCTTATTTACGATTACGTCTCCTGTCATTTCATGGTTGTATATGTAAACCCATGTATCCGGCTGACGAACTCCATTAAGCTCGCTTTGAAACGCTGCTAATTCTTCCTCGCTTGCGCCTGAAGCTTCTAAAAGCTCGTAGTCAGTATCGTTGATAACTCCGTCGAGATTAATGTCAAGATCCTGAACACTCTGCGGAAGCTCATAATATTCATCGTCGTCAAGGCTATCATAAAAATCACAGAATGCGTTGAGGTCAGCCTGACTTATGACATTATCGCCGTCAGCGTCCATACTCGGATTGAAATCACTGTCACCACGGGTCGCTCCCAGACAGCTCTGAACATATGCCAAATCGGCAGCATCGATCACATCGTCGCTCCACTGATTTGCGTTATCCTCATTCCATGTAGTATCTCCGGGAACGAGAGTAACGGTGTCCAGTGAATCGTCTGAACCTACCTGAAATTTTCCTGTGCCAAAGTCCTTAAGATAAAATGGCAGATATCCGTCGCACTCGAACTTTACATGATATACGTCGGAGCCGCTTGCTGAAACCGTATAGTAATTGCCGTCAGCAACTTCTACACTGTTGATCTCCTCCCAGTTTCCGTTGAAAATACGCACAAAAATATGAGTGTCATCCAATGCGGTATGACCGCTGACAACACCCTTTTGTACCTTTCCTGTGATGGTAAGTCCTGTAGCAAAGGAAACTTCATCGCTGAGTTCCGCACTGTATGCAGTAATTCCCGCTTCAGGCGAGCCGAAATATTCCACTTCACCCAGACCTTCAACAGCATTTTCATATACCTGTGCAAGTTCGTCCGCATTTTCGGAAAGCTGCAAGGATTCCTTTATCCCGGCAATTGTTTCCGCATGAGCGATACCCTGGGAACTGCCGTCGCCGTAGATCATTACCTGTCCTACGAACATGACGGACAGTGCGCCGGCTACTATCCTGCTTAGTTTTTTGTTCATTAACTTCCTCCATAATAATAAATTTAAAAAGTGGCTATAGATGATTTGTTTTATCTTTAACAATGTAATAATCATTCTTTCGTTAAGGCCAAATCATATTTTTAATATAACCATTCCCATAAATTATATATAAATATTATGTCGAATGTCAACAGAATATCCCCCATATGCATATTTTCATCCCCTATATGCAGTTTTTATATCAACTCATTAAAATTCTTATACAAGTTGTTTTTTAATTTAATTATCATTTGCATTTATTGGTTATAATAAAACAATTTATTTTCTCGTCAATATTCCACTGCGTTCTGTTGTAATGTATCCGAATATCCTCACCTCCGTTCAATTTGAAATCAAACGAAGGCTATGGATATCTGGCTATCAAAGACAGCCGTTTTTTTAGTCCAAAACATGAATTTCTTTTCCTTTGAACTGTTTTTTGGCATAAAAAAGAGCCTGCGCATTATATATACAGGCTCACGATTAGTCTTAGATTATATTAAATTTGGATAAAAAATCTCCGTTCCGCTGATGCGAAACGGAGTAAAAATAATGCGGAACAAATTCAATTGGCTTTGAAAGCTTGGTTTGCTCCACCATAAACTATAAATAAATAATAATGCAATCTCAATTATTAATTTTTTGCAGCATATATGTGATAATAAATATTGCAAGAAATGATAAAAATACTCTCCAGTATATCCTTTTTATCCATATAATGTGTAATTTTTCGAGTATCATTTCATTAATTTTTGAACCAAATAAAGTTTCTGAAGCAGCAATTATTCCTAACATAAATAAAACAGCACCTGACATCATAAAAACAACATTAATAAAAATTATAAGATGTTTTTTCATTTTAAGGTGTATCCTCTCCTGATTGCTCTTTTTTCAGGATCCTTACTAAATGCCGAATATACTGTATTTACTACATTACATGCAGCAAAAGTATATGATAACGTTTTACCAAACGTTGAAACTGGTTTTTGCAAATATTTTCCAAATGGAGGCATTCTTCTGTTACTAGCATTATATGCTTTAGAAAATACATATCTATCAAATTTGCCATATGCATATTTAGCAGTAGTAAGTCCTGTTTTAGATGCAACAGAGAATCCAGCTATACTAACACCATTATTAAATAAAGATTCTACAACATTTCTGGTAATTTGACTGCTACTTTTTCCTTCATTTTTACTCTTTTTATATTGTAAAATTCCAACTTCTGTTGCCTTAGAGGCGGTAGTTATTGCACCAGAAATGGCAGCAGTACCTGCAATAGAACCAGCACCAAATGTTGCAACAATTCCGCCTGTTGCACCAATAAGACCACCGCCAACTCCGCCAACTACAGCACCTTTACCAACTCCAGCTGCTGTTGACCAGAATAAATCAGAACCAGTTTTACCTTCCTCTTTCGCTGACTTATATGATGAGACTCCTCCCACTGCACCTCCGATTACAGCGCCAGCTATAGCACCTACTACAAGTGCTGTGAGAATAAAGTTACCTGATGGATCAGAATAAATTATCGGATTATTATGACAATAGGTATATCTATTCAGTGAAAGCGGATCTTCATTTTTACCGGCAAAACTATCCCTTGAAATAACCCTTCCTATTGTCGGATCATAATATCTCGCCCTGAGGTGAATTGTACCTGTTTTCTTGTAGGTGTTATAATTAAAACTTTAAAGCGAGCCTATAAATAAGCTTTTATAACCAATTTGTCACTATATATTTTTTGTATCTTATATCCAAGACTATTCAGGCTATTCAATATTATATCAAGGTTATACTGTTTCATACCAAAACAAATATGCAATCCTTCACTATATGAGAAAACACAATTAGTATATTCCAATTCAACAAATGTTTCCAAACCTTTCATGTTATACTTTTTATACGAGTTAACATACTTATCCCAAGTAATTTTAGAAAATGGTTTAAAAAAAGTGGTTTCTAAATAATAAAGACAGATATTAGGTAGCATATCATATGATTTTTTATTCATTTTCAACATCCCTATGGCACTAATGCGGGGATCAAAAAACTTTTTTTCTTTAAATGTTTCCATAGTTTTGTCAATAAATAATCCATTTGAACTAAAAAAATTTGGTATTTCAAATCTGCATTTAACAAGTTCTGACTCAGTAAGATTTTCTCCAAACTCCCGGTTCAAATTAAAGTAATAATTTCCATCGTTTGCAAAACATTTAATAACTTTTTTTAATTGATTTGATATTAGTTTATCATAAGTGCTAGGAAGATATAAATCAGGAAAATAAATATGACATATGTTTTGAAATCTATTCTTCATATAAACTCCTATTTAGTAATAGAACATATAGTATGATAGTGAAAGCTTATTAATAAGCTTTCACTATCATACAGATTGAATTACTTTTTATTTCTTACACTGGGAACAATAAATGTAGATCTAATAGGCATATGATTCTTAGTAGTAACACCGGAACGTGGTCTATAGTGATAATGCAACCCATATTGAGTATCCCACTCAACTCTACTTAAAAATCCTGTTGAAGAATTCTTGGTAGATATAAACGCTCCACCCTGTGTTTTAGGAGTTTGATATAATATCTCAGTATTTCCCAATTTAAAGCCAAAGCCTTTATTTCCTGAACATAATTTTAACATTGCCTTAGATTTTATGTTCTTAATAGTATTGGACAACTTTGACCCTATATTTGTTTTGGATAAAAATGATCCCATTTTATCCATTCCTTTTCCAAGAAGCAAAGAAGTTGTACCATTCACTGCTGTTTCTGTAGCAACTGATAAAAGTGAGTTTGATACATTGCTTAGTGTCAACTCCTTTTTGCCAGAAATATATTGCCAACTTTCACTAGATACTGATTGAGCGGCAGCACCAGCATAACTTGCTGCTGCCATATTTCCTGTTCCAGCAAAAACAGCACCTCCAACGGCACCTCCTATTGCTGCACTTCCCAAACCATCATACCACTTCTGACCCGACACGATATTTCCAACAAGTTGACTACCAGCCCCTAAAATACCACCTATAACGCCGCCAGCCACAATATGCCAGAAGTGTCCGTCTGGATCGACATTAACAATCGGATTATTGGTACAATAAGTGTATAGGTTCAGACTAAGCGGATCTTCATTCTTACCAGCAAAGCTGTCCCTTGAAATAAATCTGCCTATTGACGGATCATAATATCTCGCTCTAAGGTATATTGTACCTGATTCAGCGTCATAATATTCACCGCAGTAGCGGAACGCATTTGTATCGGAATCAACAATATCCTTTTCAATACCAAAAGCATCGTACTTGTAAGACTTAGTTACTTCGCCATTGGCATTTGTAAGATTTACAACATCGCCGTGAGCGTTCTGGGTGTAATAAGTATACTCAGTTTTATTTCCGTTTTGCTAATGATATTATACCATAACTTCAATATATTGTAAAGAAAAAATCCCCCGTCCTGCTTAATGCAGAGCGGGGAATAACAACAAAGCAGAATATGTGCACATTAAATACTTGTTTTACTTAAATTCATACCTAAGTTGATTATTTAAAAAAATTATCTTTGTTACTGTATTTGCTAATTAAATTTTCTATAGTTTTTTTCCCATATAAATATTCATTTTCCCTATATTGAGTGTCAAGCATTGATAGAGACAACAATAACTCCCAAGAATTTTCATCATTTATTTCTAAATCATAGTTCTCAACATATTGTTGTGCCCATTCTGCTACTTCATTTCTTAAGGTAAAATCGTCCCTTAATTTTAAAAGCATAGAGTATATTGTATCAAAATCTGGTTCTTGCATACATATCACCATTTCCCAGTATATCGTCCAGAACGATCAAATTGATAATGAACCTTACTTCCACCAGTAACAGATACATCGGGTCTAACTTGTCTTACTCTTCCTGCATGATCAAGTGTTTCGTTCCAGCCCCTCATTTTTCCAGTAGATGGATTCCATTCACGAACATATCTTGCCCCTGACATTTCGCCAGGTTTATCAGCTTTCCTAAACGTGTCATAAAATCTATATCTACCATCTGGCAATTCCCTTACTCCACCTTTACCATGCTTTTGAGACATCTTATAATAAGTTTTTAACTTATCATATTGAGCCGCACTATGTGCAGGATTATCAATACTTTTACATTGAGATAATGGTTGAGAATTAGGTGATGGTTTAGCTAATTTTTTATCAGCCCACTTACCAACGCCATGAGTTACTGCTCCTATGGCAGCACCTTCAGTAAATGACAATGCAGCATCCTTAAATGAATTAATATCTCCATTTATTGCATCAGCAGCTAGATTTGATGCTCCACCTGTTATTACAGCACTTGCAAGAGGACCTGCACCAGGTATCGGAATTGTTGAAATAACACCACTAACAGCTCCTGACAAAGCCGCTTTTCCTACTCCGTCATACCAGTCATTTCCGTTTTTTACATTGCTGATAATTTTAGAGCCACCACTAATTAAAGCGCCAACACCAGCACCTATTAGCTGTGGTAAAAACGGGAAATTACCATTGCAATCGACAAAGACTACAGGACTGTTATGACAATAAGTATAGCGATTTAAACTTAATGGATCACCTTGTTTACCAGCAAAGCTATCCCTTGAAATAAATCTGCCAATACTCGGATCATAATATCTCGCTCTAAGGTATATTGTACCGGATTCAGTGTCATAGTACTCACCGCAGTAACGGAAAGCATTTGTATCACTTTCAGATATATCCTTTTCAACACCAAAAGCATTGTACTTGTACGTCTTAGTTACTTCACCATTGGCATTTGTAAGGTTTACAACATCGCCATGAGCATTCTGAGTGTAGTAAGTATACTCGGACTTATCGCCGTTTCTGTAGTTGTACTTAGCAACAAGATTTGTACCACGGATATAACAGTCAGCCTCATAGAACTGATTATCGATAACGTCTGCAATAATCTGCTTACTTCCGTCCCAGACATGATTTATCCTCTGACCGTCAACGATCTTTTCATATCTCAAACCGTCAACATTGTAAGCATAGCTTGCAGTTGTTTCGCCGTCTGTAAAGCCGATAAGCTGATTTAAACCATCGTAAGTATTGGTTTCAGTCTTGCCCTCGGCAGTCTTTGTAATCTGATTGCCGTTAGCGTCGTAGGTGTAAACCGTCTGCTTAACGTTGCTTGAAAAGTCAAGCGGATTTTCTTCACCCTCGACAGTCTTGACTTCCTTCTGAAGAAGGGCAGTATAGTTGCCATTGGAATCGCTGTAGCTGTACTCAGTTACATAATTCTCAGAACCGGCAGCCGTCATTTTGGAACGATTGCCGTAATCATCATATTCATATGAATAGGTATCTGTGCTGTTTCCAATTGCGACAGATTCCTCAGTCAGCCTTTTCAGACCGTCATATTCGTATGATGTTGTTTCTATTATACCATTTTCACTGCGTACTTTGCAAGCGTCAGAACCGTCTAAATAATACGAATATTCATAGCTGGAAATTGTGGAATTTTCCTTTTTGTTGGTAATTCCTGTTACCTTATTGTTGTTATTGTAAGTATAGGTGGAAACTACCCCGTTTGCAAGGGTTTCGGACTTTTTGTTTCCGTTTGCGTCATAGGTGTAGGATACGGTTTCTTCTCCGGATTCCTTAACCTTTACAACATGCATTTCACCGTCGTATTCGTATGTTTTTGAAGAATACAGCAGTAGATGATACTGTCCTGTAAGTTCTTCTCTTAAATACTGAGAAATGCCCTCATAGAAATATCCTCTGAATATGGAATATCCATTACCGTCATATTCGGTTTCAGTATATTTTCTTCCCAGAGAGTCGTAAATAGTACTTGTTGTAAGATTGTTGCTTACAGTCTGGGTAATTCTTCCCATATTGTCGTAAGTATAGGACTTGCTGACATTTTTTGAAGAATCGCTTGAGTTAACCGTATTAGCGGTAAGCACACGGTTGAGTGCATCATAGGTATTAGTGGTTACATTTCCATTTGAGTCTGTGTTCGTGAGTACGTTTCCGTTCAGGTCATATGTGATAGTGCCTGAATTGTAGCCTGTGCTGTCCTTAGTGCGGACAAGATGATTGCGTGAATCATATACATACTCTGTTTTCAGATATGAGGTATCATTGTCAGAGGACAGTCCTGTACGCATTTCCGTTTCAATGCCGTCATGGTTATAGAAATACTGAGTTATGTTCTTTTCATTTGAACCTGTTCCGCTAAGTGTTACCTTTGAAAGAAGTCCCAGTCCGTTATACTCGTTCTGAGTAATGCTGTACTTGACTGTACTTGAATCTTCCTTCTGAACCGTCTGCCTTGTAAGAATTACATTTCCGTTCTTATCATACTGATTTTCTGTAACAGAATATTTTTCCTTACCATTAAAAGGAGTATAAGTTTTTGTCAGCTTGTTCAGAGTACCATATTCGTACTTAATTGTATTATCGAGAGCATCGGTTTGTCTTGCAAGTTGTCCGTTTGCGTAGTATGCATTTGTACGCTTGGTTTCTCCGTTTGTCTTTTCGTAAACGGTATTTTCTTTCCAGTCCGCAAGGGTTTCGTTTACTACCTGCTTATCATCAGTAATATATGTTTTCTTGATTGTTTTAAGTCCGCTGCATGACTTGGAAGAACAACTGTCAAGGGCTGTGTAAACGTCAAAGCCATGATTTTTTACAAACTCATATTCCGTAGATGTAAGAATCTGTTTTACAGCGTCTGCTCCGGATTTAAAATATGTTGCCTTTTCACGCTGTAATCCGTCATATTCGGTTACATTAATGGTTCCGTCTGGGTTTGTTTTTTCAATAACATTGCCGTAAGCGTCATATTTGTAAAACGTTACATTGCCTTCAGCATCAGTATCAGTTTTCTTGTTATCGTCCGGATAATATGATGTCAGAGTACCATGACTTTTGTCAACAGAATAATTAGGAGCATATTCTGCAATCTTTCTGCTAAGCTTGTCATATTCTGCAATTGTTACCGCAGCGTCTGAACCTGTTCCATAATCTCTGGTAACAGTTACATTATTGAACTTATCGTACTCGTATTCTTTTACATAGCCCTCAGAACTTGTTTCCTTTGAAACATGAAGCTGTGCGTTATATTCATATCGAGTACCGTGTTCGGGTTTTGAAATACCGTTTCCATAAACCCATTTTTCGCTTACAAGGCCTTTGCCGTTTCCTGATTTGTAATAATCGTATTCTGTAATATTCCCCTCAGGATCGGTTGTCTTTTGAATAAGTCCTATCACACCGCTGACATAGCTGTCTGCATAGTATTCGTGACTTGTTATAGCATAGCTGCTTTCGTTTTCAGCAAGATATGTTACCGGATTAAAGTCCTTTGCAGTTACAGTATTGATATCCGATTGAGAAAGTGGATTTAAACTCTGAGCTTCCTTGATTAAACGAACTCCATCTTTGTCATATGCCTTGATTGTTGCATATCCCATTGCATCAATTGCAGCAGTTAGATTGTTTTTACTGTTGTAATTCGCTAAAGTGAAAGTACCGTCAGGGTTTGTGGTTTTAGTTATATTACCGTTATCATCACGGTCGTACTTTGTAACATTACCCATTATGTCAACGCTTTCAACCATTTCGTCATACTTGTTTTCATCGTCGACCATTTTATAGGTGATTTTGTCAACATCGTATGTCTGACCATCTGTTTCAACCTTATTGGTCTTAACAGCATACTTTTCATCGTAATCATAAGTAAAGGTTTTTACAAGGGTATCACCGTCATATTCTTTTGTACCGGTCTGCTTCTTAGCCTTGTCATAAGTATAAACCTGTTTCAGACCGGAAGCATTTACAAGGTAATCGACCTTACCGTCCTCAAAGTAAGTAATCTGATCTGTAACTTCGTCATAGCAGTTTGTGATCTTATTCATATGACCGTTTGAATCATATGAATATGTTTCCTTGCCTCCTGCAACATTTGTTGCCGATATTAATTGAAAATCTGAATTGTACTCGTAAACAACAGCACGGTCAGCAGCAGTATCCTCAATTTTTGTTACACGGGAATGCTCACTGTTTCCGTTGTAATAAATCTTATAGGTTCTGTCCGTTGAATCCATAACAATTCTCTGATTGTTTTCCATTGCTGAAATAGTAAGCTTATTGCCCTCAGCGTCCTCAACCTTATACATCTCACCGTCTGCATTGAAATAATACTTTGACTGAGCAGCATTGGTGACGATATATTCACCGCCGTTCTTTGTCATAGTACTGTGAGCGTTCAGGCATTCATAACCGCCGTTTTCAGCGTCCTTGAATGTAGTATTAGAACCGTCGGGAAGTACTACCTGATAATAACCCTCGGCAGGAATTACAATCTTGCTTACACCGATATTGAAGTCCCAGCCGATACCGAATGAACCTTCCTCATCGCTTGTAGAATTGTATGTTCTGATAAAATCCGACTGAACTCCGGGGGATTCAATACTTAAATCCGTAAAGGTTTTGGTATAATTTCCTGTTGCAATATGTACGCCGTCTCCAATTTCCCAGCCTTTGCGGTAGAGAGTGTAGTCAGGGTCGTCATAAGGTCTCCACCACGGTCTGAACCAATATAATTCTTCAGAATAACCATACGGGAAATCAATACCGCCTTCAAAATTAAAACGTCTTTCTGTATTGTATGAACCGTCCTCATTGTCTATATAGGTTTCGCAGTTATCCCATAAAATAGTCTGCTTGCCGCCCTCATAGTAAAATGTGATAATATGATCACCGGAAGAATATACTGATTTCGGTCCGGAAGCTTCATTTACCTGCCAAACAGGTCCTAAAAAATAAATATGTCCCGCAGTCCATTGTCCTTCCATATCTGCAAGAGTGATATACTGCCAGTTTCCATCAACTTCTAATTCATCCATGGCATTTGTCATAATTATACGGTCATAACAGTTTGCTTGTCCAAAATCAAAATTTTGGTCAATATAAAGGAATCCGCCGTTCATGAGCAGATCCATACCTGCATTGCCGCCCCAGCCGTCAGGTGAAGCAGTACGGAATACAAAGTTATTATGTACCCAAAGACCGCCCCCGTTCAAGTCAAGAGTAGCTCCCTTATTTCCTGACCAAAGCGAAGGATTATCTGTTGTAAAGTACATACAATCCTCAACCTCAAGAATCTGACCATTTATATCAAGGTTAGCGTCGTGGAGGCTAAATGCTCCGGGGTTATAACAGTACCCTGTCAGCTTGATGTTCTTCTTGTAGCTGTTTTCAGAATTAGAACCCGCATACTGACTGCCGTAATTTGCAAACCAATCACAGTCGCTCTGATCTATTGTTCCATTTTCATTCTTATCCATGTATTCATAATAATTTTCGGAACGTCCGCGTTTCTGCGCATCTGTATTTATCTTGTTAATGCCTTCGCTGTAATCATCTGCATTGACATAAATATTGCCAGTCATTTCATGATTGTAAATGTACGCCCATGTATCCGGCTGACGTATGCCGTTGAACTCACTTACAAAATTATTATATTCTTCTTCGGTTATATCATTAGAAATGAAAATTTCATAATCGGTTTCATTGATAACGCCATCTGCATTCATGTCCATATCGCAAATGTACTGCGGCAATTCATATTCAGTATCGCCAAGATTTTCATAAAATGCGCAGAATGCATTCAAATCAGCCTGACTTATGATATTGTCGCCGTCAACATCCATACTTGGATTAAAGTCACTGTCTCCAACATAAGCCCCAAGGCAGCTTTGAACATATGCGGCATCAGCAGAATTTATCTGTTCATCACTCCACTGATTGTCCTGTTCTTCATTCCATGTGGTATCGCCCGGTAACAACATTTCGGGCTCTTCGGAACTGCCGATCCAATAGCTTCCGTATCCCATTCCCTTATAGAAACGAGGTAGATAACCGTCGCATTCAATTTTTACGTTTGTATCCGGTCCCAATCCATATGTAGAAATAGTGAAAAATCCACTTGCGTTAGCTGTTGTCTGATTTGCAAGATCCCATCCGTCAAATATGAGGATTTTTACCTTTGTCAAATCTGAATATGTACCGTACTGTCCTACATATCCGGATATAGCCAATCCACCGGCTTCAGCAACAGAGACATCGCCTGTATCCGAACTGTAAAGTGATATTTCTTCCGGATTTCCGAAATAATCAACTTCACCCAAACCATCTATGGAGTTTTCATATTCCTGCTGAAGCGCATCCGCATTTTCGGAAAGTTGAAGAGATTCTTTGATCTCAGAAATAGTTTCCGCATGGGCGATGCCCTGAGAACTGCCGTCGCCGTAAATCATTACCTGACCTACGAACATCGCAGCAAGAACTCCTGAAAGTATTCTCTGAAACTTCTTAATCATTGATTTCCTCCTTTGAAGCACAAAAATCAAGGGAATGCCCGCATAAATGTTATGACATAACTGTCATTTGATTTTCACGATATCATTCCCTTATTGGTGCTTTTTACTTTTTTAGTCATGTGTTTTTAGAATTTGCAAAGCTTTTTTACTGCTTCAGGTTCCTTCGGCTGATGACAGCCTGCACACGAAACTGCGCCAGCTGCCTTTACTGCAGCAAGTTTACTGCATGCAGCAATTCTTTTAAGAAAAGCGTTTTTAATCTTGTTCATTCTCATTTCCTCCTTCCATAAAATTTGGTATTATAATTAACATTGATATCATAAACAATGTTAATATAATCAAGATAGAAACTTTTACCGCATACTTAAACAAAATACAGCTAACAATTGATAGCAAAACAGAGTAGATAAATCCTATTTTATGATTTCTTCTCTTTTGTGATTCTTCTAACGGTTTGTGTTTATTTTCAACGGGACTGTATATCCAAATGACTGCTAATGATGTCCCAATTAGTATTAAATAAAAAATGAAAGTATATTGTTTACTGTCAACAGATAACTGAGTCATCCCCATTGTTACAAAAGACACGGCTGTAAAAATCAAGTTGCACTTAAAATAGGAATCTGCATGATATCCTCCGGTCAACTGTCTTAAAGTAACAAATATTATATAATACAATATGGAAAGTATCTCCATTCTTAATAAAAAGCCTATTCCAATTGTAATTAAGAATCCTAATATTGTTGAAAATATAATTTCAAATCCATATTGATAAATTGAAAAATCTTCTTCTGTAATCACATTATTCTTGCATAAAAAATGCGATATGCATTTACTTAAAAATGTAATCATTTTGACCACCGCTTTTTTAATCTAAGTAAATCATATCGCAATTTCTTGTCGAATGTCAATAGAATATCCCCTAAATGCAGATTTTCATCCCCCAAATGCAGCTATTCATCTTTTTTCATTATTAAAACATTCACAATGAACATTCCATTTTTTTCATAAATATCTACGCCTCCTTGATGTGCGTCAGCTATATCATTAACCGATTTAAGTCCCCAACCATGTTCTTGTTTATTTGCCTTATATGTTTCAAGTCTTTTATTTTTACTTAACACAGATTTTTCAATTGTATTTTTTACAGTTATTCTATAATACCCTGCCACTTCGTAAATTGAAAGGATTATCTGAGATGAAATATTATTTCTTTGACAAGCTTCTATTGCATTATCCAATAAGTTTGATAACAGGATACTCAGGTCAAATTCTAAATATTCGGGTATAGACACAATTATTCGACATGAAGTTTTTATTCCAAGTTCCTGAGCTCTTCCAAATTTAGAATTTACAACAGCATTAATTACTGAGCTGGAACATTGTATATAATTATAGATAAAATTATCTCCCTTTCCTAAAAGCTTTTCAGAGTATGATATTGCTTTATCATATTCACCTTGCTGCATTAATCCATGCATACAATCAATTTTATTTGTAAAATCATGCTGTAAAGTAGAAAGTTTTCTATATTGCTGATCTAATTGCTGTATTTCATTTTGCTGCTGCATTAACTGCATATTTAATAATTGTCGTTCTGTTTCTTTTTGATTTGTCAGATTCATTTTTCTCATAAATACAAATATAATAATATCCAGAATCGACAAAAGCAACGCAATTATCATAAAAGTCCAATCACTTAAATTATTGTTTTCAGTAACAGTATATAAAAGCAATCCTATCATAAGAGTTATAAAAAAGGCTGAAACAACAATAATCCATTCATTAATTTTAAAACTGTATGCTTCCTTTTTTCTCATCCACAAAATAATTTGAGTAGCTGTAAAGTATAATATTTTAGATGCAAAAAGACATGCTATTCTTCTTGAATCTTGTGCGGAGACAAGTTCTGAAACATTAGAATTTGATAATAGTCCTATAAAATTTAAAACTGGAAGATTTATAAAATAAAATAGAATATAACTGATTATACAGATCAGACATCTTTCAAATATATGTCCTTTAAGGAACAATAACGAAAATATAATCTCGCTTAATACAAATCCCACAATGAAAAATAACTCTTGTTTTGCAACGAATGTACCAAATATTCCAATTACTGATAAGCAGAAAAATAATGACATACTTTTTATAAATTTATATTTTTTTGTTCTGAATCCAAAATACTGTACTAACAATCTGGTTACCATTAAACATTCAGCGAAGACGGCGATGCATTCTGCTATATTCCAAATCATAATGTATCATTCCTCCGTAGAAAAATCTGATATTGCTCCTTTACTTCTGTAATTCTGATACGGCTTAACGGTATTTCCGATTTATCATTTAAAATTACTTTTTCACCTTTAATCTTGTAAACGTACAGTCCATTAACTAAATATGTTTTATGTATTCGTATGAACCCTTTAGGACTCATTATTTCTTCTAATTGATCCATCGTATATGTACGATAAGATAAACGAATTGTCTTATTGTCAGAATTCAGAATAAAAATGTCATGTCTCTGCGAGAAAAAATATACAATCTTTGATATATCTTCTAAAGAATTATTTTTCCCTTCCAAATCAAGAGAAATATATTTTTTATTTTCTTTTATACCCTCACAAAAGGACTGAACAGCTTCTTCCGTATCCATCAAAAGATTTGCTTTCCTGATAAATCGAAAAGGCGCATAGTGAATTGATTCAAAAACAAAATTGTCATGACCTGAAACAAATACCAAAGTAGTATTTAATTTTAATTTTTTGTTTCTTATATCAGAAGCAATTTGAATTCCAGAAACATCAGGAATGTCAATATCAAGGAAAATTAAATCATATTCTGTTTCCTGATAATTCTTCAAAAAATCTTGTCCGCTTGTAAAAGACGCAATGATGCAAGTTACTTTATTTTGTTGAAATAATCTTTTTAGATCTTTTTGGAAACATGAAACAAATATTTTTTCATCATCCACGATCGCAATTTTAATCATAAATACACCGCCAATCCCTTTCATTTGTGTTAAGTATATTTTACCACAAAATACAGGAATTTCCAACCAAATTAAAGTTTTTCCTATCGAATATCTGATAATTTTTATGATATAATAAGATAAAAAGGCGATTCTATTTTTCGTCAATTCCGTCAATTAGTAAAAAGAGCGTATGAAATGCCATAGAATAGGCATTTCATACAAATTACGTTACGAAAATCCGACGGTTCAAAAATTAAGCAGTCAGTTTTAGTCGGCTTACATAATTTTTCTTCATCTGCATGGAAGAATGTACATAGCGATTAAGAGTAATGCTTGCATCCGCATGACCGAGCAGCTCACTAAGCGTTTTTGGATCAAAGCCATTTTCAATGCAAACAGTTGCATAAGTGTGACGGAGCAGATGAAAATTTACATTCCTAATACCGCAGACTTTAAGAATTGACTTGAAACGATTTTGCATGATTCTTGGCTCAGTCGGCTTGCTTGTTCCGGTGATGATATAAAAGTCATCACCCTTTCTTTTCTGATTTAATATTGCAAGAACAAAATCGGGAATGGGAACGGTTCTGATTGAGGTTTTGCTTTTCGGAGAACCGATAACAACCTCAGACTTTCCATGCTTATTAATTCTCTGAACGGTCCTGCATACTGAAACTGTTCCATTCTGAAAGTCAATATCGCTCCATTTCAAGCCGCAAAGCTCTCCTACGCGCAGTCCGGTATAAAGGCAAAGCAGCACAGAAATATTCGTATTATTCTGATTGTGCAGAAGGTAATTCTCAAGCCTTTTTCTTTCAAAAGCGTTCAGCACGTCCGTCTGTTTTTTATCGACCTTAGGCATTGTAAAATGTGTTTCACGGATTCCATATTCTCTTGCAGCATAAGCTTCAATACTTCGGTAAACAGTCATAATGTCACGGACCGATTTTGCAGAAAGTCCGCCATTTCTGTTCAATCGACCATGATTTAATTTGTAATGAATAAAATCATTAAGCTTCTGTGTGGTCAGATTCGACATATATTCTCTTCCTAAGATCGGCAGAATGTGCTTTGAAACAATGTTCTCATAGTTTGCATAGCTTGACTCCTTGACACGCAGTTTTGCTGAAGAAAGCCATTGCTGTGAAGCATCACGAACCGTTAATTTCAGGGAAGAAACAGTTCGTTCCTGCCTAATAGAATAAAGCTGTGCCATCTTTTCCTTGACTTCCGAAAGCGTTCTTGCATACACGGATTTATACTTAATTTTTCCGCTATCATTATATCCCACAGGCACACGTCCCTCAAAGCGACCGTCCTTGCGCTTGTAAATATTACTTCCTCTTTTAGCCATAAAAGTTCCTCCGTTCCGACTAAAATATGACGGTTTAAAAGCTTGATTTTTAGCTTTCAAAATCAAATTTCAGCCATAAAATTCCTGAAAACTACTTTACATTTGCAGAATTTATGATATAATAGGATTAAAATCACTGCAAATATCGTCAAAAAAGCTGTCGCAAATTGACGGAATTGACGAAAAATGCACACTGACTTCAAGCTTTCAAAGCTGAACAGTGTGCATATATTTTCTTCTCTGTATTAAATATATCTTCTATTTTCTACTTAATATTCCCATCGCATCATGACACGGGGCATATAGCGCTTAATAGGACTGTTCCTGATTTTGAAGATGTTCTTCTTTCAGACCAAGAGCCTGTTTTTTCTCCAGTATCATTCGGCGAAGCTTTTTGTCAACAGATAGTCTGCCCGATTGAAATTTCTGATGATAGTCCTCAGAAATACATTTGCTTAGATTAGCAAACAAGCTGAAAATTGTATTTGTCAGCATTACATTCTCATACTCTGTTTCATGATCAATTAGATTCTGCGCATATTCGTTGCCCTGTTCAGCAGAAAAAGTCAGATAATCCAAAGCCTTTTCCCGATTTTGCTGAACATCGCCGCAGCCAAATAAATAGATTTTTCCCAGTTGATATTTTACCCATGAATTCGTATCCGAACACTGTTCAAAATACGAAACGGAACGCTGCACATCGCGCTTTTCCTCTGTCAGATACAGCTTGCCAAGCGCATAAAAAGTATACTCGTTCTTATCCGCTGCAAGCAGATATTTTTCTGCCTTATCAAGATCCTGCGCAGTTATTTTACCATCCAGATAGATTTTTCCAATCCAGTAACAAAACAGCTTATCGCCGCTGTCTGCACATTCCGTCAGTATGGAAATACCCTTGTCAATATCCTGTTCCAGAAACTCGCCGCTGATATATTCCAATGCAATAATCCGTTTCGCATGAACATTTCCGTGCTCTGCAGATTGCTGAAAATATGTAATTGCTTTCGGAATATCTACGTCTGTTCCCAAACCATTTCGATACATTTGCCCAATTCTAAATTGCAGGAACGGCTTCAATTTTTTTGCAATTGGCTCGATTTTTAAAAATCCCTGCAATGCTTTCCGATAGAATTCAAACGACTTCTCCGCATCCTTTTTGCCCAGCTTTTCAGCCGCATACAGCTTTCCCAATTCAAACATAGCAAGAGCATTTCCTGACTCAGCCTCCGACAGCAAAAGCAGTTCCGCTTGCAGATAATCCTGCAATTCCGAGCGCTTATCGTGAATCATTTCGTAAGCCGTTTTATAATTGTCATTCCACTTCAAATAATATTGATTTTCTGAATCAACAGGTTCATCATCATGTTGTGGCGGAATTTCAATTTCCGTTTCTGCAAACGACTCCGGCAGTTCCGGTTCTGCAACCTCAATTTCTTCAACAAGGAACTGCATATTTAGAACCTGCTGAATAATTATATTCCGCACCGGCTGAAAGACCTTGTTTTCCCACAGCGGAGGAAACTCCTTTTCTTTCTGAGTATAGGTTTTGTATTTCTGACGCTCAAGCTCGCACCACTTCTCATACAGTTCAGATATATTTTCCTCCTGCGACAGAATTCTGAAAATCTCATCAACCGTTTTCTTGACCTCCGGTTTGAGATAACCATATACCTTTTTGCCCTTGGTATTATCCAATTTATTTTTTAAAATACGAACCAGATTTTCCAACTCTGCATTATGAAAATCATTCTCAGCAATTTGTTTCGTCAACTGTTCCACATACTTTTTTGACTCCATTTTCAGCTCGTCACGCCGAATAGTCTGCTCCATATAAATGCTTTGCAGATCGTCATGAAAAATATCGTTCGCAAAAACAGAACGAATCTTATCAATTCCTTGTTTCGTCAAAAATCCCTGCTTTGGATTTTTAGAATACACCAGCAGATGAATATGCGGATGGTGCGTTGTATCGTGGAAAGCGGCGTACCATTTCAGATTGCACAGCGGAATTTTCGTCTGCTCCGCAATGTCAGCAATGTGCCGCATGACCAGTTCACGCCATCGTTCGGAGTTATCATAGCCAAGACGAATCGCATCCTCACGGCGCAGAGAGACAACGTGCGACCACACGTTTCCGGGATGATTTGCAATTTCATTTGCAGCTCTGTCAAGCACAATCGGTTCATCGCTTTCATTGAAAAGTCCATGGGCACCGCGCTTCTCAACGCCCGGACGCATTGCCATGTAACCGACAAAATTCTGACGGTTGCCGATTACATCCGCATTGCGCTCAATAATTGTGCTGATCAATTCAGAGGCATTTTCCGATGTGGGATTATTTTTGTAATCCTCAAATTCCAAATATTTTTTTGCTTCGGGAAAATCCGAAAGTAGTTCGTCAAGCAATTTTTTCTGCTTTTTAGTTGTCGCAGCATTCAGATCATACTTTTTCTGTTCACGCACCTCAACCGTTTCACGGATTGCGATGTATTTTGTGTAGTTCCTGCGCTGTGATTTTGTCTTTGCTGTGCCAGCTTTCAAAAAGCGGCTTGTAACAATTATCTGCGACATTAATCATCGCTCCTTTGATAGCGAACCGCTTTTTCAAAATTAATTATTCCGTTGATGCGCTTCACTTCATCCACGCACATAATTCGAAGCTTTTTCAAGGTTTCGTCATCGACCTCGTTAACTGCCGCAAGCATATGTGTGAGAGCGCCGACCTCCACTGCAAGCTTGAAAAGCGCACGTGAAAGCTTCTGCTCGCTGCCTTTCACGATATCCTCTGTAATAACCGCAAGCTGCGGCGCAATAAACTCCGTGGCTGCACTCTCCTTGTTCAGAAGATAACCGCAGTAAAATCTGATTGCCTTTTCCATAAACTCGGTTTTTGAACGACAGTTGTCGATTTCGTACAGCATATCCACCTTTTCCATTGTGTCCGGAAAAACATATAGCGGAAATTTGATTTTTTCCTCTGCGACATTATTTGAAACTGCCGTATTTGCGTTGTTTACGCTTTTTTTATTTGTTTCTGACTTCATGATTTTTGAAAACCTCCATTTTTGACTCCATGCAGATTCGGCGAGCTTTGCTCGTCCGATGTGAATGTTTTGGCGGCTTTGACGCCAAAACTCTAACCGGCAATAAAATAAATGACCCTCAAACCCACCCAAAATCACCTGATTTCCGCCATTTTCAAACTCTGCAACAAATGCCCCAGATTCGCCCCGACCGTTCTCATAGGGTAGTTATCCGACCTCACCGCCGAAAACGCCGTACAAGTCGACACGGTGCGAACCGGGGCGTATTACTGCTCCGACTGCATTTCCGATTCCGCAGGAGCAGTATTTTTTGTCCTGCGGGACGACTTCTTCGCCGCCGTCAGCTCGATAAATTCACGCACATTAGAGGGCACATATTTCTGATAAAGCTGCTCTGAAAACTTTTCAAGTTCATCTGACAGCTTCATATTTTTCTGCCCCAGATACATTTCAAGCGCTGATAATTTTTCAGAATCAATGCTTATTGTGACTGATTTTTTCATTCAATTTTTCTCCCATAAAATATAAAAATTTCTTTAATTATCCTCGCAGGATTTATACTGATCTTTCATTGATTTGACGTGTGCGGCATGGGTCCAGCGTCACGCTGGTCTATATATGATATATACGGAATCTGAAGCCAGTGCGTCCATTCACGCCCTGCAAGCTTGGTTCTGGTAACCCCTCTGAGGGTATTCATGGCTTCGATTACCTCGCCGTTTCCGATGTAAATTCCTATGTGACCGTCCACCCAGACTGCAAGTCCGGGGACTTCGGGAATGGTATCAATCGTACCCTTAACCGTCGCATTTGCGAACATCGCATTCGCTCCAACATCTGCCATACCGTTAGAGCCAACAACAATTTCACCGCTTGCGCTGTCATACCAGCCGTAGCCTTTTATCAATCCTACACAGTCGGAGCACCTCTTTCCAAGCCAGTTCTGACGTATGAAGTCCATGTAATCTGTAACTTCACCGCCGAACACAGAGGCTCTGTCCTGCAAAAGCGATTCCGTCAGCACGTTTCCGTATGTGCCATAGACGTAACCCCAGCCATTCTCATGCGCCTGAATCGCCCACTGCACCAGTCCCAGATTATTTTTCTTCTTTTCGTCATATTCTTCAAACTGGATGTCATTGCTGAAGCTATTTTCCTCGCCGTATTCGATCCACGGAATTTCAAACCATGCAGTCCAGCTTCCGGTAGAAACAGGTTCTTTCATAACGCCGTCCGCAGCAGATTTTGCATACACAACATTGCCATCGTCAACGTAAATTCCGATGGTATCGCCGCTGATCACCGCCGTTCCAACCGTGTCCGAAAGCGTATCCATATCACCCTTGACAGTCGCAGATTGATACAGTTCCAGTGCGGTTTCGCTGTAACCCTCAGCTGAAATTGTCCGGCTTTCCGCATCGTATCACAGATACGACCGCAGCAGATTGTAATTGTCAACAGTTCTGCGGCTCTGCCATATGTCACAGTCTGTTGTGATTTCATCTGGATATTTTTCTTTCAGCGCCTTGTATTTTTCCGCTGACAACACATTACCGTCTGTGTGGGGAACATATCCCCACTGGGTTTCATAGGCATTTTCCGCCCACCGCGTAAGGTCGATATTGTTCTTAACATCAAGATTCAGAAAGCGATTATCATCAATGCTGACGTTGGAAATTACCGCATAACTGCGCATGAATTCCTCGTAACTGATGCTCAATCCATACTTCCGATTCAGCGAATCAATCAGATTTTCATCGTCACTTTCTTTGAAACAGCCACAGAAATCCGCAAAAAAATTCTCACCTTTTTGAACATTTTCAAAGTAGGTGAGATAGATCATCTGCGCTTTCACGATTTGATTTTTCAGGTTCAGCTTTGTCAATTCAGTCTCAATTGCTGTTCCGTCCGATTCCATTTGAGAAAGCTGCGTCTGCTGCTGGGCAGATAGATTCTGCACGTAGGCGGAATAGTCGATGCTCTGCGTTTCCGCAGACGACAACTGATTTCCTATCGCCAACAGGAGCATTACCGGAAGCAATGCAATTGCTATTACAATTGCAATAATCAATCCGGCTGCTTTCCATGCCCGCTTGTCTGCGGCGAGGTATACAGCGACCTTTTTGGCAATAGCGGCAGCTGAAACGCTCATGTCGGACACCTCCTGACAGCATAAATATTTAGCCGACTGTTTGAATGCAATCGGCTCTTGATTCTGTATTTTTTCTTCTGCAAATTTTTTCCTCCCATAAAAAAAGAGCCGCCAAAGCGACTCAATTCAATAATAATATACCGATATTAAGATACGAAGCAAATACTATCCACAGCAAATAAGGAATATTCAGATAAGCGGCTGCCGGACGAATTCTGCGGAAAATGATAATCATTGCAATAATCAACGCCAGCAAAGTCAGAATCACCGCAACGGAAAGTCCGAACATTCTGAATCTGAAAAACACAATGCTCCACATAAAATTCACAAAGAGCTGCGTTCCATAAATAACAAGAGCCTTACATTTTTCTTTCGCATCCGAGGTATAAATCATAAATGCAGATATCCCCATTAATGCGTACAAAATTGCCCACATTACGGGAAACAGCCAGCCCGGAGGCGATAGCGGCGGTTTTATCAGTTCCTTGTAAAATGAAAATGAATTTCCTGCCATAAGTCCGGATAAGGCGCCGACCAATTCTGTCGCTATAATAAAAATCAGCAGTTCAGTTATTTTTTGTTTTTTCATGATTTGCCTCGTTTCTTTTCAATAATGGTATATTTTATGCAGTATTTTTCCGTTTATGATTTACTGTGCTTTATCTTCCGCCCGCCTTTCCAAACAATTTTTCCTTGTAAACAGGGGCATGCACCTGTAACAAATACCGTTCGTTTACGCAGCGATACAAACAGGAACCGCGCTCCGGATACCGGATCAGCGAGAACTCCGACATCTCCAATTGCAAAGTATCGGTGTACGCCTTTGGCTCGATGTTTCCGGCGTTAAACAGGAACTGGTGGGTGGGAATCGCAAACAGAGGTTTGGTAAATTCCCGTACCTCCGGAATCAGGAAGTCGTCCACATTCTGACTGGCGATCACCATCGCCGACTCCTTTTTGCGGACGCGCTTCATGGCGTTGCGGATGTACTCGATTGCGGTGAGATTGGTCAGAAATAAATAGGTTTCGTCAATTGCCGCAACGGTATTTCCAACGCCCAGAAGCTGATTGCTCATGTAGGACAAAATATTGAACAGCAGCGTATCTTTTAGCCGCTTGTTGGTATCTATCAGGCCTTTCACGCCGAAGCACAGAAACTGTGAATCCTTAATATTGGTATGCCCGTTAAAATATTTTGACTCCGCGCCCTTGCACATGGAGTGCAGTCCAAGACAGATATTCTGCAAGGTTTCCTCCGTGTACAGATGCTTTTTTTCGTGGTCGAAGATCATAAATTCCTTTTCAATCAGGTCGTACAAATCCTGCATCACCGGATAATCCGTCGGTTTCAGCTTGTCAAAATCCGTCAGATCATCGATGTCAAATCGAGCGTACAGCTTCATCAACATAATTTCAATGGTGTCGATTTCGATGTCGGAAAAGTCCTTGTAGGCGCGGAAAAAATCCTTTAAATAGGAGATATGCTGCGACAGCCTTGTAACTTTCCGAAACGGCTCCGGTGAGGTATCATCCTTTTCTGCTTCGCCAAAACTTTTCGGTTCCAGTGGATTGATCATATATTCACCGGACATGAAATCCAGATAAGTGCCGCCAAGATTGTTCGTCAGATCAGCATATTCCTGTTCTGCGTCCAGAACAATCACGCTCTTTCCGGATTCACGCAGATTCGTCAGCAGAAGCTTCATAAGATAGCTTTTGCCCTGACCGCTGTTGCCTAAAATCAGCACATTAGCGTTGGTTTTGTCATCACTCCGCTTATCGAAATCCACCAGAATATTCGTGCCAAACTTGTCCCGACCAATGTAAAAGCCTTTTTCATCCGTCTTGCCGGAATAATTCAGAGGATAGAGATTCGCCACAGAACTCGCAGGAAGCACGCGTTCATACAGACTTCCGAACGAATTGTACCCAAAGGGCAGCGCCGAGATCATGCCCTCTTTTTGGCGTAAAATCAACCTGTCCACCGTGATTTTAGAACGAGTCAGCTCCATGAGTATATCCGACTGTAACTCCTTTAATTTGTCCTCGTCGGAGGCTTTCAGTTCAATAAACACAGCCGTGTGCAGCAGCGGTTCTTTGTTACGTCTCAGGCCTGCAATAAGCTGCACCACGTCCTGCAAATTGCTCTCCGCAGCCAGGGATTCCGTCACATCGTTTGTTGTGGACATCAGCTTGTTCCGGCGTGTGGCATGCTGTATAATCTGCCGCTGCTCTGAGCTGTCCACAAGGCGGTTGTAAATACGGAGCGTCACAGAATTCCTGTCCGCAAGGTGCGCCAGAATCGCTTGTTCCTCCGTAGTAGGCGGCCATTCCCGAACTGCCCACACGCATTTGTGGCTGTTGCCGCAGATAAAATGATCCGTAAAAAATCTGACCGTACTGGGAACAATACGGTCAAAAAATTCCTGAATTCGAATCTCCTCAGCATGTTGGGGCGTAAGGATTTTTTGTTTTCTCTTAAACATTTTCAATAACCTCCAAGTAATTTTCTCCCTCAATATCGGGCATTTCCTCTCCATTCATGGACGCTTCAAAGTAAATCGCCAGCATCCGCTTGACGTCCGCTTTTTCCATGCGCCGCACGTCAAATCCATGCTCCGAAATCACTTTGGAAACACGATTGATCTGCTGAAAAATCTGTTCATCCTTTTTGTCCTTGAAACGAATACAGAACAGAAACTGCCTTGCCGTAGACATCTCCACCTGAATATCGTCCAGAAATGCCATGTCCTGTTCCAGCAGTTTCCGAATATGCGGATTTTCCTCCTGTTTCAGGCGATTCTTGATATGAACCTTGTTGCCGTCAAAGCATTCGCAGCTGTCCAGACAAATGATTTCCAGTTCCGGAATCATGCTTAACAGCATCATCAGGTGATGAATTTTTACATCGATATTTTCCGCTGACAGAACAGAAATATTGGTGGGCTGTACGCTGAAAAAGGCAAATCCGGCTTTGTCTGTCAGCAAGCCGTATTTGCCGAACGTCCGCAGTCCGAACAGGTTCTGCGTTGATTTTTTGTTTTTCATTTTTACCTCCAGAAGTAAATTTGCTGTGCCGTTACAAAAAACCGGAACGCACAGACCATATAATCGACCACCGTCGTTTCCTCAAACCGAATGCTCAGAAACGCAAACACCGCCGTGATGGCAAAGGGCAGAAAAGTCCATAGCTGCGTTAAAATTACCACCGACAAAATCAGTCCGAGGCAGATGAGCAGAAAGTCACGGATGCTCCAGAGCCACAGTCTGGAGGCAGCTTTTAAATTTTGCGGATAAATATATGTTTTCATAAAACACTCCTTTACGCCAGCTTTTTCGCCACGAACTGTCCAGCACGAACAGCCGTATTTACTGTGCTTGTCACGCTCATCATGTTGACTCTCACACTTGTATCCAGTCCGAACTGCTGAGCAATCCTCGGCACTTCATTCGCCGCAAGCATAATTCCAAGTCCCAGCAGCATATTGGTCTGCCATGTCAGCAGTCCCAGAAACATCAGCGAGGTCTGCAAAAACGCCGTCAGACATAGGGCAAAAATTTGCTTGCACCAGCCGTTGAAACCGTCTGAAAATCCTCTCGGAATGGAGAACATATACAGACTTCCCACAGCGATCTGACATAGCAAAATACCGCCCCGTTTGATGTTTGCAAAGAACAATTTTACAACGCAGTACGCAAGCATGATAATGGTCAGCAGCCCTAACAACCCGGAATATCCGCCCATGTTTTTCAATACTACTTCTGCCGTTGCGCCTAAATCTCCGCGAGTTGCACCCACAAATGAACCAATTAAATCGCCGGAAAAAGTTGTCTGCAATGTGATGCAAAACTTGTATAGCTCCACCGGAACTTTTGTAAACAAGCTGACCGCCATAAAGCCTTTCAGCACGTTCAGACAGGTACTTTGAATGTTTGCCCGTCCGGTCTGGTACTCGATTGCCGTGTCGAACACCGCAACTACCAGCCCTGCGGCAAACAGCGCCCAGCCAAACAGGGAAAACAGCTGCAAAAATGCATCCACCCATGCAAGGTCAAAAATATCCGCTCCCATGCCGTTTATCATGGCGAAAAACTCCGCAATTGCGCCGTATACCGTGTCAAAAATCCATTCCAGCATGATATCCCAGACCGCTTCGGAAATCGCTTCGCCGGCGCTTGAAAGCTTGTCGCCGACCCAATCCAGAGCGTCGCCGATCCAGTCAAACATTTGAATCACTCCATTCTCTAATTTTTTCTTCTGCCGACAATAACCGTTTCAGATTCGCATACTGCCGGTTGGAACGGCAGTAAAAACAGCGGCATTTCCGCTTCATCCTGAGGAAATACCGCTTAGTTATACGATATCGGCTGCATTTATTTTCTTTACTCATTACTCACTTCTCCTTCAATTTATACAGCGTGGAGCTTCGTCCGCCGCTTGTCCGGAAACGCTTTTCACGGGTAATCAATCCGGCAGTTTCCAGATCGTTTAACGCCCGGAACACCGTGGATTTTGACAGATGCAGATCCTCTGCGATTGTCCTGACTGACGGAAAACACTCCTTGTTTTTGTTGGCGCGATTGGACAGATACATATAGACTGCCACAGCTCTGTGGGGCAGTCCGTACTCGTAAATTTCTCTTGAAAAACGCAAATCAATATCATCCTCCCGTCCTTGGAATTTTTCTTCTTTTATGAGGTTCTTCCTCAGAATCCTCAGCATCTTCCGGAATCTCTTTTTTCTGCTGCGGATACTGTATTTCCACCTCACGCATCAGAGCATCCTTGCTTGTGTAGGAAACCGCCCTTGCGCCTTTGTCCTCTAAAATGTACGGTTCTTCAAACTCAATGCCCCATTTAAAATACAGCTTTAAAGGCGATATCATGGGATGCGCACCTGTTTTCATGACAATAAACTGTCCCTTTGGCATAGATTTCAGTTCGTCCACTGTGAGAAGCGGTCTGCCGATCATCTGGAGCGACTGAGACTTATCCTTGCCATGGGACACACTGCCCGACAGAACTGTCTGCTCTCCCAGCGCTTTGGACAACACTTCCGCACTCTGACTATTTGGCGCAAAACCGCCGAATATGGTCAATTGCGTGTTGTCCGTAATGATTTCCTGTCCCTCTTTGCCGTAGTTTTTGTTCAGCTGCGCAAAGGACTGGATAATTGCAACGATACTGATTCTTCTGGAACGGCTTGCGGAAAACATCGCTTCTGCGCCCTCGATTTTAGGAAAAGTGCCGAATTCATCGGCATAGAACATGACACGGTTATCCAGTTTACCGCCGTTTTCATCGGCAATCACGAGGATTTCACGGTACAGCTGCTGAATAATCAGCGACACCATGAAATATTTTGACTGATCTTCTTCGGGCAACACAATAAAGATTGCCGACTTTTCATTGCAGAATTTTTCTGCGTCCAGCGCTGTTCCGAAGCACAGAATCTGCTCCATTTCCGAGTCGATAAAGCTGTTCAGACGGGACAACGCCGTCGACATAACCGACAGCATCGCCTGATCCGCAGAGTACAGCGCAGACCCGGCAAGCCACTTCGCTTTATGCTCCTCCGGCAGCCGTTCCATCAGGGATTTGAAGCCGCTTTTCTGCTGCACAGTTTTGCCGGACTTTTTTGCCTTTTCCGGTTCCAGCAAATCCTGAATCAGCTTGAAAACCGACACAATGTGCCGTTCGTTTTTCTCTCCGAACTCCGCCAACAGCAGAATCAATGAAGCCAGCAGACCCTCCGCTGCGTCGTAGAAAAAAGCGTTCGCACCGTAAGCCGCCGCATCACCTCCGCCGATGCTGATGATGGTCTTTGCCGTAATTTTGGCGTATTTTTCCGCTTTTGCGGAAAGATTGGTTTTGTCGGACAGATACATGTCCATATATTTGTTCACCAGATGCAGGATATTGTTCTCGTCACTCCTTGTCGGATTTCTTAAATCCAACACAGAAACGTTGTAGCCGTAATACTTTTTCGCTATGCTGCTGTAGTTCCGAAAAACGTCTCCTTTGCAATCTGTACTGAGAAAGCTCATGCCACTTGCAAGAGCCAGTTCGATGTTCGGATAAAGAAAAAAGGCGGTTTTGCCTATTCCGGCTGCGCCTACCATCAGCGTGTGTACATCACCCTCGTCAACCAATGCAACAGTCTTTTTACCGTGCGTTCGACAGCCTACTACTGTACCTTGCACAGTCGGAAGATTCCTGCCTTTCCGCCAGTTTTCCACATCAAATGGGACTTGGGTATAGGTCTTTTTCACCTCCGCTTTTGTGGCAAATCTGGCAGTGCCGTGCTGACCCTGTCCGACAGTTTTCCGCTTAATTCCATTGAGAGAATAATTATTGGAACAGTACGCCAGTACCATTAAAAATATAAAAATGACCGACATCATGATGATGCCGATCAGCTGGGTTTGCGCCATTTGAAACACCTCCGTAAACAAAAAAGCACAGCAGTTATTCACCGCTGTGCTCCTTGTTCTGATTTTGTTTTAACCATTGATTCCAGAATTTCGTTTGCTTTGAACTCATGTATCTGCGCACCTCGTGATATGGAATCCATATTTGCGCTTCTTCAATTTTTTCATACACACTGTCCACAATTGCGTCAATCTCTGGTTTCGTTGGCTTTCTTTGCTTTTCGTTAGCTGCTTTAAAAAATTCTGCTTTCAGCCATGCAGATATTTTTTCAATCTGACCGCTCTTTAAATGCCGCATAGTTTTATCCGTGCGAAGCAGACGACCGTCTGCCATTTTATGATTTTTTCTGGACATATTCGCTCCTCATCAGGCTGTTTTCATATATAGTTTATCATATATTCCTCGAAAAAGCAATCGTACATTTAACTCAATTATTGCATATTTTTCGAATACATGGTATACTTAAAATACAATATTTTTTTGGAGGTATTACTATGCCGTTTATTAATGTAAAAACAAACGCCGCAGTTCCTGATGAAAAGGAAACTGCAATCAAATCCGCTTTGGGACAGGCAATCACTGCGATCCCAGGAAAATCCGAAAGCTGGCTCATGGTAGGCATTGAACCTGAACACATTCTTTACTTCAAAGGAGACAACGCTCCTGCCGCTATGGTTGAGGTAAGCGTTTTCGGTCATGCCGATTCTTCAGCCTATGAAAAACTAACAGACAGCGTCTGCACAATTTTAAATGAACAGCTTTCAATCGATCCGTCCAGAATATATGTCAAATACTCTGAAACCCCGAATTGGGGATGGAACGGCTCAAATTTCTGATTATCCGTAATCCAAACGGAGCGCCTCAGACAGTTCATCCATCTGAGGCATTTCCTCCTGCGCCAACTGCGGTGCAGACAATTGCTGTTCCACTTCACATTTCACAGCGCAGTCCGCAAGCTGATACAGCTGTTTTGCCGTATGAATAATCTGTTCCTTTGTACGTGACTGCGTATGCCGCAAATCACGCATTACCGACTGATAAGCGGATTTTAAACCGTCCTGTTTTGCATACAGTTTCCCCTTATCCGTATACGCTCTGTACTCGTCCGACAGCTTGGCTTTCAGCTTTTCAAACATCGCATTTTCGCCTTTTCCGCCGATAAAAAATGCAGAAGCGGCTAATGAATATTCCGCCAGATACATGTATTGTCCGTTTCTGAATGTTTTCGAAAGTCTGTCTATTAATCGGTCGGGATTGCATTTAAAATGCTGTAAATCCGAAACAGTTTCATAATACATTTCTTTTCTTTTGTGAGGAACAGCCGGCAGAAAGTCTGCGCCGTTAATCTGTTTTAAATCTTCATTCCAATCTTTATTAGTGGGCAGAATCCGCTTAATATCGGCATATCCGCTTTCTTTCAAAATGTCACTAAGCCTGTCCGCAGCGTCGATTCCGCCCACATCATTGTCGGTGCAGATTACGATTTCAGACAGATTTGAATGTCCTTTTAATACTGTTAAAACAGCGTTTTCATACACGCCGTTCATGGCAATGTAGCTGTGCTTCTTCCAGCTTTCAGGATGCAATGTCAGGTAACTAAGCATATCAATCGGAGCTTCAAACACAAACAGCTTTTCCGATTTTCCAAAGTGGGAGAAACTATATTTTGTATCCGAACCCTCGCATGTGATGCGGAACGGTTTCCCGAAAGAATTTGTCGACCGCTTATGCGCCTGACGGGGAACGCCGTTTTCATCCACGCCCACAAACACTGCGTTGTGGTGTTTCGCATCCTCGTAAATCAGCCGCTTTTTCGCAAAATGCGTGATGATTTCCGGCGAAATAAAACGCTGTTTGATGAGGTAGGCATAAACACGATGCATATTTTCATTGGATTCCAGCAAGCGAAATTCCTTTGGTTTTGTCTCTGTCACAGCCGCTTTCGGCGGACTGTGGGCAATCGGGGTAACGCTTCCTCCCAGCAGCTCGTTCATTGCGGGCTGAAAATCCATGCCGTAAAAATACCGCATGAATTTGACCGCACCGCCGCCCAACTGATTCTTGTGATCGAACCATGTCGAGCCACGGAGCGTTATGCTGTCGTGTTTACCGCTGCCGTCATGATAAATCAGTTTGTACTCCCGTCCGGCTTTCTCTAATTTCTCGCCTCTCATGTGGAGAAATTCAGCCAGATCTACGCCGTTTGCAAGCCGCTTTTCTTCCTCTGTGTATGGAATGTAGGGCATTGGCTATATCCCCACAATCGACCACAAATACAGCGGCGCAGTTAATCAAAACAGCAGACAGCCGAATAAAATTGCCGGAGCAGCCCACTCAAACTGACCGTGCTTGCGATAATCTAGATAACTTGTTGCGAGCTTTGCAAACAGCAGAATCGCCAGTATTACGTCAATTACGGGGAATACAACATTGTTGACGATGGTTTTGATCTGGCTTTGTGCGGAGTTCCAAGTACTTTCAACAGCTCCCGCAACATCTCCGTCGGCAAATGCTGTCAGACCGCAGAATGCGGTCATCACAGCGGCTGTAATTAAAGCTATAATTGTTTTCCTTTTCATATTCATACCTCCATTATTCTTCCTGTCAAAACAGTCCTTGAGCTGCCCTCAGAACCGGTACAAGTGGACAGCGAAATGAACCGATCTTCCTTGGAAATTCCAATATTTCTCCAAATAAAAGAGCGTTCTCTCAGACTGTCAAGCCACAGATTCACATCGGAATTTACATCATAAAAATCATCATAATTTTCAGGCTGAGACATCGAGAAAAATTCGATTTTGTACACAGCATTTTCAGTAGTCAGCCAGCCGTAGTCATGACTGTCAAAATAGTTACTGTCGATAAATTTCGTCACGTCCGCAAACATACTTCCGTCGCTCATGTTGTGACCGTACAGAATGTTGATTTTGCCCGTGAAATCTGCATTACAGTGGAAATCCAAAAAGATTGAACCTACCCTCAGATAACCGCCGTCAACAGCTCTGTGGAGATAAAATTCATTGTCGCCGGAGTACATCACGGGGTAATTTATCTCAGTTTCGGGAATACATATCCAACCGATTGAATTATCAAAATCGTCGCATAGATTCTGCACCTGTTCCGTCAGATTTTTTTCTATTTTATCAGGAACTTCAACAGAAGTATTTTGGTTGGAATTACATTTTTTTGGGAGTTCCAGAAGAGTAAAATCCGGAACATACGGCTTGATTTTTTCCTGCTGAATCATCTCTCCCACATCGTCACGGAATAACAGAAACAGACCTCCGAAAAGGAGGGCGATCAATAAAACGATCGCCGAGATTTTTAGTGTTTTATTCTTCATTTTTACCGCCTTTTTTCCTTCTGATGATAACCAAAACCGAGCCGATCGCAAGGGAAAGACCTATCATGATCCACGCTAAAAGATTACTGCCGTTATCTCCTGTGTACGGAGTCGTCTGCTGCGGAATCTTTGTATTTGTCATCTGACACTTCACAATTTCACCGTCCTCTTTAATGGTAAACGGATAGGAATTTTCATCGAGAATATATCCGTCGGGAGCGTCGAATTCATGGTAGAAATAGTCGCCTGTACGAAGCTTTTCAAAGGTCACAACTCCGTTCTCATCTGTCCTTCCCTGAACAACAACATTGCCATCCTTGTCGAGAATTTCAATGCCGCAGTCTGGAATAAGTTCACCAGTGGAAACATCGGTTTTTGTAATTTCCACGCTGCCTTTTTTTGGCTTATTTATAAAGCCTTTTCCGACCTCTGTGTTGCTTATCTCGATTGTTTCACCGTCATTTTCAATGCTGAACGGATAGATATTTTCATCGATAATAAAGCCGTCCGGAGCGACAGTTTCTTTTAAGAAATACTGTCCGTATTCCAGATTTTCAAGGATGTAAACACCCTTTTCGTTTTCAGTCAGAACGCCGATTTTGTTCTCGCATTTTTCATCAGAATAAACGGTGAACTCGGCGCCGGAAAGCTTGTTATCCGGGTATTCCTCATCAATTTTAGTAAGAGTTACATTACCTCTGATTTTCACATTTTCCGCTGTGATTTCAATGATTTCGCCGTCCTCGCAAACAGTTACGGGATAGCTTTCATCACTCAGAATATATCCTGTGGGTGCTTCGATTTCATGAACGATATAGCTGCCGAATGGCACTTCTTTAAAACCGAATTCGCCCTTACAGAAGTCATGATCGCATTGTCCGCTGTGAACTCCTCGCAGTCTGTGTTGAAGAGTCCGAAGAGAGCATTTTCAAGAGGTTCGTCGCTTTCGTTTACCTTAAGTCCCTTGACTGTTCCTCTCTTGAGAACATTTTCAAACTGTCCGCAATCCACGTACACTGTAATCATTTCCTGACCCTGATATTCGAAGCTTACAAGGTACTTTTCGCCGTTTAAAACATAGTGTTCGTCCGTTGCGATTTCCTGAACATAGTAACGTCCGAACGGAATTTTTTCAGCGATAACCGCCTTCATATTTTCATCAAGAGAAACTTCTGCAATAAGACCATCTTCGGGGATAGAGCTGCCATCGGCAGCTGTGATTTCTTCTGCCGCAAACAGTCCGAAGCGAACATTTTTGTACTCAGAATCCATGCCGATTCCAAATGTTTCGTCCTGTTCCATAACCTTGGAAAGTGAAATTTCAAGCTTCTGATAGTCATTGACAAATGACGTATTTACGGTATCTCTGACCGCAATTTCCTGTCCTGCGTAGGTTAGCTCAACAAGCTGCGGTTCAACCTTTAAAACGTAACCGTAAGGCGCAATAATTTCCTTAACTTCGTACTTTCCGAGGTAGAGTAAATCAGTTTCAGCATAGCCGTTTTCGTCGGTTGTGATCTCTGCAACAACGTCGCCTGCATTTTCTCTTATCGTACCGTCAGCTGTCACAATATCTTCTGCCGCAATAATCTGATAAATCGCTCCAGCAAGTCCGCTTTCTTCAAAAACAGGAGTATACGTTGTCTGTCCAATGTATGAGTAAAATTTTCCTCGCAAGTCTTTATTACAATTTTCATAGTTTGAAATGTGCGAACTGTCCTGTCGGGTCACCGACCCGTTTTCATCAATAAAAATAGCACTTCCGAGAGCAGTTACTGAACTGAATATATCGCCTGTTTTCTGAACGCTGATTCTGCCTTTCTGAGCAATATTTTCCTTTGTTACCTTAACAATTGTAAGTGCATTTTCTTCTTCTGAGTTATCAGCGGAAATTGAGAACGCAACAGGCGTGCTGTCAAGAGAATAACCGTAAGGTGCCTGAACTTCTACAAGTGAATATTCGCCGTAGGGAAGAACTTCCGGTGTGATCAGATAGCCCTCGCTGTTTGTGTAGAATGTGTCTATCGTAGTTGGCGTCGGGTAGGCAAACATCATAGAAATTTTCTGACCGTTTGAATCATAAATCTCAAATCCTGCGCCCTCATAGGGAATTATATTGCCTGTTTCGGCATCAATTTTTACTACCTTGACATAGCTTTTAAACTCTGAATTGTTGATGAGGTATTTGTAGGTCTGTCCATTTTCGCTGATGGTCACATCAAAATCAGCAATAAACTCAGTACCTTCCCAGCCCTTGGTCTGATGCACAGTGTAAACGCCGTATGGCATATCCTTTGTCTGTGCAAAGCCGTTTTCATCGCAAGTCAGATAATCACGCTCTGTTTCAGCAGCATTTTCATAACTGCCTGCGCTCTTGAGATAAACCTCAAATTCAGCGCCTACTTCGGGAGTTTCAATCTGAGTCGTACCGTCATTTGAATGCTTGATTATGCTGATTTTTCCCTTGATAACGTCCTCGGTGACGATCATAGAAATGGGATTGTGTTCGATCGTATAATTCTTAGCTTCTGCTCCAACCGGGTACACAGTTTCATCAAGGAGATATCCCTCGCTTGGAGTAATTTCCTGAATCGTATAATTGCCGCAGACGTACTCCTTTGTCTTGAAATATCCGTTTTCATCGGTCACATACTGGTCAACCAATTCACCGTCAAGATACAGTCCGTAAACTGCTCCGGCAAGGGTAGCATTGCCCTGTGCGGAGACCATTTCTGCGTCCTGCTTTGTCACCTCAACGGTAAATTTCTTGAGGATATTTTTGAATGTCTTAGTGGTTGTTGCGTCCGCTGTCAGAGTTGCTGTCTGATCAGCAGGAACAACGTACTTTACGGGAACATTTTTCTCGCTGACAGTGTAAACGATTTTCTTGTTGCTGCTGTCATAAACAGGAATATCGCTGAGAATTGCAATGCCGTCAGAGCCTGTTTTTATGGTGTAGGTTTTGCCGCCGCCTGTGATGGTAAACTCACGGCCGCCGTTCTCGCCGTCCTCCGATTGCTTGTTGATCCGAATTGAACCTGTTTTCAGCGTATTTTTGAAATTTACATTTACCGTTAAATCCACATTTCCGCTTGTCAGCGTCACATTCTTCGCTTTGGGAGTTTCATAGCGAGTCGCCACGTTGATTTCTGAAACAGTGTAGGTTATGGCTTTTCCGGTTTTCATATCGTAAACGTTCAGCTCTGAAAACTCCGCAATACCGCTGCTGTTGGTTTTCTTTGTATAGCTGCTGCCATCAGAACCGGTAACCTTGAATTCGATATCCTTAACGATATCGTCCTCGGAGGTTTTGTTGACCTTGATTTTTCCAACTTGAAAATTTTCATAAACAGTAACAGTCTGACTGGATTTCAGTTCGTACACATCTAACGAGAGGGCATAACCGGTCGGCGCTTTAATTTCTTTCACATAATATGTTCCGCCGGGAAGCTTTATTGAGCCTGTGCCGTCAGTACCAATTGTGATTTCTCCGACCTTTGTTTTGCACGCAGAATCGGAGTAAACTCCGTACTTGGCGGTACTGCCGTCAACTGTTGATTTACCGACGATCTGCGACGTTCCGTCGATACATTTTTTGATACTGAAGGTCACGTCACGGGAGGTAATTTTGTAGGCGACAAAGCTTGCAAATCTTGCCTTGCCGTCGGTGTTGTTGTTGATAACGCAGCCTTGAGAACCGTTGCACTCGATACGCCAATGCTTGCCGCCGTCGCCGTTTCCGCTGCCAACATAAGGGGAAACAGCGTCACGGTTATATCCAAGTTTCACGAGGTAATCAAGAACAGCGTCTCTGCTGTCAAACTGCCCCATGTAAAACCACATATGTCCGATTCCGTTATCCTTGGCAACGCCTGAAATTACGGCTCCGGGAATGAGATTTTCATTTTCGTAGTACTGATGACTGTCGGCGTCAAGCTTCTCATAAATCACTTCAATCGGCGCAGTCACGCCTTTGTAGGTCATGGTGCAGTTCTTGTAAGCAGAGCCGTCCGCATACTCCCAGTAATTCTGAGGAACAGGATTATTGGACGGGAATCCGGCGGTACTTACGCCTAAATCCGTCAGGACCGCATAAACAAGTCCGGAGCAGTCGAGACCCTTTTGGCGAACAGTTTCCATGGACTGTTTTGTAGGATTTGAGGACGAATACACGCCGTCGTAGCCCTTGCAGTCCCAGCCGTATGGAACTCCGAGGTACGTCGCTGCCTGTCTGATAACCTCGTCCACTGAGAGCAGCGGTTCTTTGGCGGTTTCGGCGGCAGTAGTTTTAAAGCCGCCGAGATTTGCTCCGATTAAAGTAAAGGCGCAGAGTCCTGCCATAAGACCTGCGCCGATTTTTTTCAGTATTCTGTTTTTAAACATAATTTTTCCTTTCCAAAAGAAAAAGACCCGCATTTGCGAGTCTCTCATAATTATTTTATTCATATCTCACACTGCTGATGATGTCAGCAGATGCTATATAACTTTCATTTTCATCCACAATTTCTATAAAACCGCACATATTTTCCGTCAGGAAACATCCTGCCTGCGTGTCCAGAACATACCACACACCGTCGATTTTAACCACATTTGCAACATGTCCGTAAAGCTGATTTTCAGTCCATGCAAAGTAACATTCCAGACCGTATTCAAGGCACATTTCATAGGTTTGATATGCGTATTGTGCGCAAGTTCCTGAACCGTTTGCAGTCATAAAATTGTAGATTTTAAGCGCCTTTTCATAGTCGGATAAACCGCATTCGACGACTGAAGATTCTTCTTCATATTCTTCCGGTTCTGTAGCTGTAGCCGACGTAATTTCGGGAATTTGCGATGGATCTGTTTGAACGGGAACATCAGATTTTTCAGTTGTATTTTCAATAATCAACTCAGAAAAATCATCATGATTTTCATCGTAAGCTTCAGCAGTCTCTGTAACCTCCTGCCGTTCGGAAACTTGCGGTTCTTCCGGGATTTTTTCTTTCTGCTGATTAATTACAGCAGTTGTTTGAGTGGTAGTTTCAGACTGATGTGCGAATGTTGTAATCTCAGCCGAAACTGTTGTAATTTCTGCTATTTCAGTCGTTGTAACTGATGTTATCTGCGTTGTCTGAAATGTGAATATTTCCGCTTTTTCCGGTGTGTTTTCAGATTCGCCGCAGGCTGACAGAAGTGCAGTCAGAATAAGGATAAGCATTGATTTTTTCATATTGATCAGCTCCTTTATATTTCTTGTTGACACCACAATACCATAAAATCAACGCAATATCCAGACTCTTTGCGGAAATTCTACCTTTTCAATATGGCGGAGGGCGGATTTTTAAGCAGAACCAATCAAATAAATTTATCATTGGCGCACCTCACAGCATTAAAAATGTCATTCCGGGATCCTGCTGATATTCCTGTGACATCTCCTGTATAGGTTTGGCAAATTCCTCGGAATACTGACGAATCTGTTCATCTGTCAGCGAACAGGAATCCCACTCGTCATATTCGTTTCGGCAGTTTCCCGATATGAAAAAAGCGCCGTGAACAAGGCAATCGCCTACCATTCTGTTAGGTTCTGAACCGTTAAGCAGAAATTCTTCGTTGCACCAAGCTATCGCTTTGTTGGTCGGATCAAAATATATCGGCTCAATCAAACCGCCCACGATCTCCTGCATTGACTGTATATCTTTATTTATTTCCATTTCATACGGTTCTTTGTCGTTTTCTACCACAAGAATTTTCATTGACTGTCACCGCCTTCAACATCGCAGTCGCCCTGAAAAACGCAGCTTTCACAGCCATCAGCGTTGTTGCAGATCTCCATTAATTCAACATCTGTAAGCTTTCTGCGGACTGCCGTTAGCACAACGCCATCCTCGTTTACTTCAAGTTCAACATTGACAGGAAGACCGTTTTCATCAAACAGTCCGCTGAAATTTGTCACGCCGTTTTTGGCAAGTATCTGTGAAAATATAATCTTTTTCATATTTTTTCCCTTCTCCATAATATTTTCCTCGCAAGCTTTTACTTGCAATTTTTCTAATTTTAAATGTGCGGCACGAGTCCAGCGTCACGCTGGAAAAAATGAGAGTTGATTAATTGCACCAACTCTCTGTGTCGTATCGTAATTGGATATGAGCAGTTCCGCATACCGGCAGCCGCCGTCATACCTCTGCGCCAAGTTGTTAAGTCTGCTGATCTCCTCAATGTAAACTCCCGGATTGTCCCATAGATCACGTATTTCCGGACAGTCGTTGTAGGACACTAAAAATTTTCCTGAACACCCAAGCAATGTGTCCCTCAGTCTGATGTGGTCTTTTTCTGTAAACCCAACATCCTTGTAATAATCCTCTGTTGCAAAATACGGCGGATCACAATAGAAAAAGCTCACCGGGCGGTCATACTGCCGGATGAGCTTTTCAAAGTCACGATTTTCAATGACAACCTTTTGCAGCCGCCTTGCCGCCATATCTATCTGCGGAAAATCACTCCATATGGAATGCGGCTGACAAGCGAAGCTATCCAGTCCCGAAGCGTAGCTGTACCGGATCAGCTGATAGAACTTCGCAGCCCTGTCCACATCTCTGAATCTGCTGAACAGACCTCGTTTGTACAAACCTGCAATCCAATCGAAGTCCTCACGGGAATTGAGAGCATACCGCAGCTTGTATTTCAGCTGATTTGGTTTATCCCTAACACAGCGGTACAGATTCACAAGATTGCTGTTGAAATCGTTCAGCACCTCGAAATCGTTACCGGGCGGCTTGTGAAATAACACCCAACCTGCACCGCCGAAAACCTCGATATACCTCTCATAATATGGCGGAAACCTCGCAAGTACGGCATCCCTGAGCGCCTTTTTGCCGCCTACCCATGACATAAAGCTGTTCATGTAACTCCTTTCTGCCGCTGCCAACAGCAGAAAGAAAAAGCCGCTTTGCAAGCAACAGAAATCTTCTGATGTTGGCAAAACGACTCCTACTTTTTTGAAAAAAAGTAGGCAAAAAACTTTTATTTCGATTTTAGTTTAATGATTGCTTTTATTGAATTCACGAAAATCTTCTTCTTTTTCATCTGCTCTTTTAGCAGCATTGCACAGCGCCATTGTAAATACACCGACCGTACCGCCGAAGAGCGAACCAAGTATAAATCCAAGCATAATCTCACCACCATTCATATTATTGTCAGTTCATTTAATCCTCATTCCCGAACTCCTTTTTCAGTTTGCCGATAATGTACGCCTGCCCCTTTCCGGTGACGAATGTCTGCTGATAAGTCTTTGTCATAGTCGGAGTTTCAAAAACGGACTCCTTGACCGCAAAATATCCACGATCGATATACTTCTGATACGGCAGATTTCCTGACATCAATATCTCGTTTTCACGCAGCCAGCGGAACAGCCGGTTTCTGCCGATAGGAATATTTTCTTCCACAGCAAGCTTCGCCATTGCGTTCATGTCGATGAGATTATCGGTATTCGACACCTGATTTGAGAACTCTACAAGCGGCTCATCATGGCGGATTCGCTCGTTCAGCTTACCTATCGCCATCATCTGCAAACGGAACAGATTCTGATATGGTTCTTCCAGAAAGGGGAGGTAGTTCTCAATGAACATATCTTCATTGGCAACGTAACCTCCGGTGCGCCTTATCGTTGGGAGTATCTTAGTTGTGATCCATTTACGAAAAGGCTTCGCCTGTGGTTTATCACTTCTAAGAATTACATCATAAAGTCCGCTTTCGCTAACTGCCGTCATTTCTCGGCACTGTCCACCTGATGTCAGTTTAACTGACATCAGCTCATCGCTGTCCAGACGACCGGCAACCATTCTTGAATTGCTGATTTCAAGCGCTTTGCATACATCTGCAAGCACAAACAACGGTTCGCCGTTTTTTATCACCGTCCTGATTTGACCAAACTCTTCACTCTCAAAAATTTTAATCATATTTTCCATTATTTATTTCCTCATCAAATTTCAATAAATTTCTTGCAATGTCCTCAACAACAGGTACGCTCACTGCGTTTCCTGCCTGTTTATATAACTGTGCGTCGGACATTCCGATTGTCTGAACCTTATAAAACTGCTCATCTGTAAAGCCTTGCAATCGCCAAGCCTCAATGGGCATGAGACGTCTTATCCTGCCATGATGAACTATACCGTGCCTGTCCGTGACGGTTAGCGTAAACATCGGCTCATTAGGCTCTTTTATTCTTCTGCCGTTCTGACGGGTATGCTCCTTAAAAGGATTGATGATTGCTCTCGGCGCATCATCCACAAAAACAGCGGAGTGTTCACCTTTGTGGTTACTCACTCCGCTGTCCTGCCGTGCGGTTATGCATCTTGCTGTATCCGTTAAATTCGGCGGAGAATTATAGTCGATAAAATACAACCCTGTTTTACCGCCCATACCTCCCGAACCGCTACATTGCGTTACCGCAAGTCCATCGGGAGCATAAACCCTCGAACCCTGACTTCCACCGATTATTTGTTCAGTTTTCCTGCTATTTTCGCTGTCGCTTCTGCCGAAAGCCAGTATTTTTCCGGAACAATTGATTCCAAGACATCCTGCAATATATACTCTCTTTCGGACTTGGGGAAGATAATCGGCGCTGTTATACACACGCCATTCCACGCAATACCCCAATTCGCAAAGCGTTTCAATGATTTTGGCAAAAGTTCTCCCCGAGTCAATCCCCATGAGTCCGGGTACGTTCTCAAACAAAAAATAGCGAGGTCTTTTGCTTTCAAGAATTCGGGCAAGTTCAAAGAAAAGATCGCCTCGCTCGTCTGCAAAGCCTTTTCTTGCGCCGCAGACCGAGAACGGCTGGCAAGGGAAACCTCCGGTAAGGAGATCAAAGTCCGCAAGCTCTCCGGCGTTAATATTTCTGATATTTTCATAAAATTGCTCATCTCCCGTGTCATACAGCGTTCTGTAGGCTTTCTGTGCGAACTTGTCGATTTCGCACCATGCCACAATTTTAAAACCTCCGACCCTTTCCAGAGCGGAACGGAAGCCTCCGATGCCCGAAAATGCGTCGAATACTCGTATCATCTGACCATTCCTTTCTTTTTGGATAATAAAAAAGCGGCTAAGTCTTTTTCAAAACTTAACCGCTACATTGTCATGTTCATTTCAAAATTTTCTGACAGCCCTTCAGTTTTTTCCATTTCCTCAGACAGATTTTCCTCCTGCTGAATTACATGAAATCTGTCCTCGCCGGGAATGAGAGAAAGGGAACGTCCGTTGTCCCATTTCATTAATAACTGACCGGCGTCATCAACTGCAATTACCGTTCCTTTTGTGCCTGATGGAATCGGCTGTGGATCGTTTTCCATGCTGTCAAGGCATATTCTTGTGCCTTTGGGGTATCTTTCTTTCATCATTTCAACTTTTCTTCTGTTGTACATAATTCACCTCACATCGTCATGCTCATACCGGGTTCTTCCGATAAATCTTCGGTCTGCTCAAAACCCATTTCTTCTTCCGTCTGCAGCGACCAGTCCTTGCCATCATCCCAGAAGCTGACATAAATCTCGCCGTAATCGGCGGTTTTGATCGGATGCTGCTCCATGCCCTCAAAAAAGCCATCCGAACATTGACCGGTTAGATAACTACGCAGTTCTTCCAGTTCGCTGTCAGTCAGTTCTCCGACAATCCGGCATTCAAACACACCCATGAGTTCACCGTTGATTTCCCTGACAGATGGAATTGCCGAGAAAACTTTTTCGCTGACTGCCGGATTATTGTCAAAATACACCATCAATCCACGATTTTCTTCTTCCGGTTCAGAGTAATCCTGAATGAAATCGTTGATTTCATCTGCACAGTCTACTGCATACTTTGAGGGAATTTCCTCCATCTCATCCATGACTTCTTCGTCAAACTCATAATCGGATTCGTCATACTCCCTGACGATGCGCAGAGGACAATAAAGCGTCAGTTCCTGAGTAGGCTTCACTTCAACTGTGATATCCGGCTGAAAGGGAACTTCGATGGACTGACTTTCCGCCATCTGAATGTCCTCGCGCTCACGGAGCATTGCCGTCACCGCATCACGCAGGAGTGACTTCAAATCCAGGTCGAATTCTTCCAGCAGTTCGTCAAAAGTGAAACTTGTTTCACCGCAGTGAGCCAGTTCTGCGATTTTGTCAGCGATTTTTCTCAGACTGCTATGCAGCCGTGTTTCAGCGGCGGTCAGTTCATTGCTCTCCAGCAGCGCTCTTGCATTGGGGATAAACTGCGATTTTCGGGCGTATCCGCTGCCCTCGGATTCTGCAATAATGCCGTCTCCGGTGTCATAGTCAAGAAATAGCAAACAATGGGCAACATCATTGCTGTCGATGTACATCAAATCACAATACTCGGCAATATATGGATTGTCGTTCAACGTGTGGTTTTTTAACTTCTCAAAGCTTCTGCCGTAGAGCGTGATTACTTTTTCTACTTCAACTTCGTATGTTTTGTAATTGCTCTGCTTGTGATTGAGCGTACTGTTTAATTTTAATTTTTTCATTTTCTTCCTCCATAAATATATTTAAGCGGTTTTTTTAATTCACCCCCAGAAATACAAAAAAGCCGCTTTGTTTAATATCACTTAAAATTGTGATATTAGACAAAACGGCTTTTAAACCTTTGTATACTATTCTACATATGAAAAAAGGCATATCTGAGATTATTTTTCTCAAATATGCCTCTGAATTCTGAAATATTAAAAAATCGCGGGTTCGAATCCTTCTTATTGGGTTCATTCATCCATGGTTTTTAACCTTGATTTTTCGCCGTCAGAGCAGCAAAAAAGCCCGTAGCTACGGGCTTTGCGAACTATTCATCTTTTTTATAGTCACAATATGTAAAGCTCTGACAAAATAGATGACATGGTTTTAGTGGGGTGTGGGGTCAGATGGAGTTAGGTTTATCATCAACGTAATTTAGTTTTTTTAAATTGATTTACTTCCAAGATAAAAATTAAAATCGTCTTTATTAGGTAAATAATCAAGGAAATCAACATAATAACTTCTATTATTTACATAAATATCTACAGTCTTATCATCAATTACAAATGTAATTGCTCCTGCCGAATTTTGTGTAATGGTATTATACCCAGAATAATAGTTAATATTTTTAGATGGAGCTTCACCGATAATAATAACATCTGGGTCAAGTTTCTTTAAAATATCTTTAGGTACTTTTCCACTCTCCCTTCCATGATGAGGAGCAAACAAAACATTAACTTTTTCAAAATCTATGCATTCTTTCACACTGTTTAAAAAATCAGATTCTAAATCGCCCATCCACATAAATTTTGCTCCACAATTGTACTGGATTATTGGAGAAATATTATTAGGACTTTCTCCATCTTCAACCTTTTTCAACTCATCTTTGAAATTACTATTTGATGTATCTGGCCATAATATATTTATTCCCGCACTTCTACGATTTTCAGTATCGTTTTTATCACTATTCCTGTTCATCCACTTTCTTGAACATCCTTTATAAATATAAAAAGCTTTTTCAGTATCATCTCTAAGTTTGCAATATTCATCAAAGGATGTAGTAGAGTCTTTCTTTGTTGTATCATTTTTAACACAATAAAAATTTATTATCTTCCATTCTTTGTTCAGTATTTCGATGCCATGAATATGATCTTCATCTGGATGAGTAGAAATAAATCTACAAATCCCTTTGTTTTTAGATTCAGATTTTATTTCATCAATAATTTCTTTTAGATTATCATCATTGATAGAGCAATCTATTACTGAGAAATTATCTGAATTATGCTTAATATAAAACATGTCTCCATTACCAACTGAAAATGATTTTACAATACTCATGAATTTTCCTCCTGCAGATTTGCTTGTTTTTGAACACGGGCTTTAATATATTTTGTTTGTTTTCTGTACGACAAGGAAAAGAGAATTACTAACATTCCTATTGTGATATACACCATTATTTTTTTGTTCCAACCAAACAGATTAAAAATAAATATTGTTAATATAGAAATCAAAACGATCACACATAAAGCTACCATTGTTCTATATGTATTATTGGTTTCTGATAAAATTGCAACTTGATCGTCTTTCTTTTCAGCTTCAATATACTTAGGATAATCCGCAAACGACACAATCCTAATTTTCTTGTATAATGGTTCTATTACCACCGAACCAAGACGGCTGATTATCATACCAACAAAATAATATATAAGTATGTCGGAGATGATATTATCACTTATAAAATCAACTGAGCAAATAAACTTCATCAAGAAACAATACACCGCTCCTGGAAACAAATTGTTGAGAATATTATATGACGAGAGCTTTTCCATAAAATTATCCATTAAAATTAATACCGCCTTTCATTATCCATTGCTATCAAATACGACCTGTTTGTTCGTCCGTAAGAACAGGATTAAATAATGAAGAGATTATAAGTCGTTGTCATTACTTCAAGTTGTCTCCAATAAATACGCATATGTCTTTTATTAGTTTACTCATATAAAAATTGTATTGGATTACTTATTCGTACAATGCCAAATAATACACAGCTATCTTCCTTTAATTAGATACACCAATATTATACATAATAATCAATGAAATTAACAGTTCTTGGCAATTTATATAGAAATAAGTCTTTTTATTTAATTATATTATTAAATCTTCATATTTAATAATATAACACCATATCAGTAATAAGATAAATTTGCCTGAAAACATAGTATTTCCATTGAATAATACTTGAAATATAGAGGTTCAGATTACAAATAATTTGCAATTTCACTTTTGATTTTCAGTTTTTTTAAATTTGTATTTAGAAACCTGAAAAAATTTTATACCGTAAACATCGCAAATACGTATCTTTAGGCGTAAAAAACAGAAGTTTGAAAAACGTGGGGATAAAACGCCAACATAATTTAATCAAATCACTATTAATTTGCAAAAGACTGATCATTTCCCATTTTTCTTATTTCATCAAGCCACTGCATGATTTCAAATCTTGAATAAACATAGTTATTTTTTTCATCTTTTTTATGCTCTAAATAATAAAGAAGATACGCATATTCATTACTTAAACAGGTTGAAAAGGTACTTTTATCATCAGTATTTATTGAGATATTAAGTTGAATATTATTTTTATTTTTTGATAAACTATGATCATAAAAATTTGATATAGGATGCTCAGAATAATCATCAATAATACTTATAAAAACATTAGAAGTTGGGTTTGTTTCAATACAAATCCCCTGATCAGAAACAAGTTTTTTCATTTTTTCCTGAACCAATGATATTGCATGAATAACGTAATCAGGTAAAAATTCTTCAGTTGGCTCTTGTCCCCTTTCCTTTACTCTTTCACTATAATGATAAAGATAATATAAATAATTTGCTTCAAAATTACGCCTTGCTTTGCTCATAATACTATATGTATTACATATTTTGTATTCATCTGAATACTTGCATTTATTATTTATAAATCCTTCTTTGTACAATTCAGGTTCATCACCTCTGAGAAGATATGATAAATAATAGTGATATATGTTAAATTCACAATTTTCTTTACTACAGTTTTCCCTGCCGTTTGGAAACTTCAAAAATGATGACCATTGAGCCTTTTCCAAGACATCCTCAACAAAACATGATTGCAAATCATCAACAAAAATTTTATGAAAGTATATTTCAAACTGTTTTTGAAGATAAGTTGTAAGAAGTGCATTATCATCTACAATAATTCCGTTTTCACTTATAAAATAATACAACCACACAATATTATCAAGAAATACTTGACTGGGCATACTTATTGGATTATTATACTTATAATATTTATTAACAGACACTCCAAGAAGAGTAGAGTGTCCAAGTCTTGAACCTGAACGTAATGATAGAAAAAATACCGCTTCATATATAGCTCTTAGAGCATCTAAGAGGTCATAATTATCTTCAGCTACATGATATGTTGATTTTAGCTGCCTTAATTTTTTTTTATCAATTCCAGTAGAATTTGATTCAAAGTCTTGTAAATATCTGAAAGCGGGTCCAAAAACTTCAGGACGACAATCTATTTCGCTTGAACAAGCATCTATACCCAATACTCTGCTTGCTGTATTATAATCAGTATGATTTCTAAAATCAACTAATGCCCTTGCTTTTTTACGAATATCTTCCCTTAGTTCGAAATGTCTGCAACATCCTTTAATAAAGTTATCATTTCTTTTTGGAAAATGTAGCGTATAGAAAAAATTTCTTTTAAAATTCATTCTGTGCTTAGTATGTACAATTTTCAGTGCATTTTGTATAGCTTTATCATACATTTCTATTGCATTTTTATTATCGTTCCATGTTAATTTGGGAGAAATTCTTAATTCTACCCTATAAAGTTTCATATTATCACAAATACTACAAATAGCGTCCGTTGCCATACATTCCTCTACATCTTCACTCCAAGGTATAAAATAATTTTTTCTGCCTTCATATTCAGCAAAATTATAGAACCCTAATCGATTGTTACTTTGGACTATTTCTGTGCGAAATTTCTGTTTCATCTGAAGATATAAAAAAAGTAATTTTTCTATGAACTCATAACCATTCTTTTTTTCATAAATAATCTTAAAAGAATAATAAATAATACTTCTTTCTCCTGATAGACTGTTGTACAAACTATTAGTTGATGCTGACAGCTTTTGGGCATAATCAATACCTTTAAAATCCCTAAACATAAAAATATACCTATGAATTTTATTTATGGGAAATGTACTTAATGTATTTGATTCATAGTGAATAACCTCATTTACAATAGAATATAACGATTTATATGGTTCTTCTCCTTCATATAATTGATGATTTAATTCTTGACATAGAATTATATAGTAAAGCAATAATCTTATTGCAGTTGCTTTAAATCTTATAAGTGCAAGAGAATATTCTTTTCCTTCATGAGTATATTCCATTAGTTTTGATTTATCAATTTCATTTATGATGTCATAATACTTCATATTATCTATGTCGTTCATTAAATAAATCCATGACAGATAAAAATAAGGTGAAGAGCAACGAAGGTGCATATGATTCTCAGATACACCACTATCCCTTTGAAGCATCATCTTTATTTCATGATTGTTATGTTCAATACAGTAAGCCCAGTCCATTTTCCGAGGCATATCAATTTGTCTCCTAAGATCAATTCTCACTGCTGCGGCTATTACAAAAATTTCTTCATCAATCTCACGAGTAAGACTTCTCCATATATCCGCATACTCATATTTAAAACAGAACCGTTCGTCAATGCACATTATCATCGTATCAGCAAAATCAAAAATAACATCATAAATATCAAGATTATTTTTGTCATTAGGCTTGCAATATCTTTTCAAATCATCTTTTTCCTCAACGTAAGAATCAACATATTTATTTATGTGTAATTTAAGTTGTTGATTATTGTACTTAGGAAATTCATCAATAAGCAAATCGCATACTTCTGCTTCATCAAAAATATAAGGATAATCATTGTTAGAATATTGTTTTAAAGTCTTTCTAAAAAATACCGATTTAAAAAGATACAATGACATCTCAAGCTTGTGCCTGTCTATCATTATTTTTTTCCTCCACTTGTTCAAATTTCAATTTGACACCTATGTCCTCCAAAATATTATTATTATTATTTATAAATAATGAAACAACAGGATTACTGCTAAATAACATATTAAATGACGACTTGTTATCCATATCGTGTAAGTATTTTTCATCCTGTTCTTCAAGCTTTTTAATGATTCTCTTATAAAAATCTTTTATTATATCAAAAGGGTTCTTAATTGCAGGATCCTTTATTGAGGAAACATTATTATCGCTTGAATAGACCATTTCTGAAATAACACGCTTAATAACATTGTATGAAAGATCAATGTTTTTTAGCAAAAATGCTGGAACATGATTAGAATTATTCAAAACTGATTTTATTTCATCATATAGTGATTCTGCATTTTCAGATTGATATTTTATATCATTGTCAGTTATTTGTTTGATATATTCAATTATATTTTTAGGCTCACTATCACTAAGTTTGAATATTGTCTTACTCATTCTATGATCAAATGCATACGAATTTATAATAAAAGCAGTAGGGTCAATTTTTATATTAAATTCATGAAATTCATTATTAACCAGAATTTCAAGCGGCTTTCTTGTAGAACAAGAAGAAAGCATAAAAACATAAACCAAATTAGTTATGTTATTCTTAATAACTTTTTCTTTAAATTTTTTCAAATCAATAGATAGAATAACGTTTTTTCTACCAAACAAGTTTTCACACCATGTGCCAATAAGGGAATATCTAAATGCCTCGCGCAATCTTTTGCAGTTGTATATTTCAGCTCCTGTGTTACCAGCTTCTTTTTCAAGCTTTGTCTTTTTTTCCCCTTCTACAAATTGCGGCATCGAAAATGAAAAAGATGCAAGCAAAAAAATAACAACTTTTCTATCTAAAATATTTAGACGTGTTGCAGAATATAGTACACGATAAAGTGAACCCATACTATACTTTTCAATTTCAATGCGTTCCAATTCAAGATTATAGAAATCTTCACCATAAATTTTTTGAATTCGATTTCTGTTTTCATCATTGTTTAAAAGCTTAAAGTAGTAATTCCAAATAATTCTGCCTCGTCTTTCCATAGGCGAAGATAAGAAATCACCAATAAAATTACTGATTTACATAGAAAAATTATTTTCTGGCAACATCTTAAAATGAAGATAGTCAAGCAAAATTTTTCTGTTTTCTCTACGTTTTTGACAATTTTCATCTTTAATAGCTTTAACGGTATCTTCTTTCTCCGTATTGTAACTTTTCATATTATATATGAGATAAAACAAATCGCTTAATTCACGCAAACTATTTGGCTGCATAAAATGAAGTTTAAACCCACATATATCCAAATATATACTAGTGCGATCCGCAAGTATAAGCATTATTAATTCTTTAGGCGTAATAAGTTTTTCGTTGTTTTTTTGGATTTTTTTATAAAATTCACATTCGTTAATTCCAGAAAATAATTCTTCAATTCTTTCCTGATTTTTAAAATTAATATTAATAGGAAAAAGTTCTCTGTAATCATTTTTTTTCCATGATGGCATGTTAATACGCATATCAGCAGGTATAATCTTTCGCATAAAATCATATGTCTGATTTAACGTCATGTCCATTTGATGATTATGCTCTTCATCTCTTGAATTATCTATAGAAACATGTGAATAGAAATCAGCTTGCAGTGTTGCAGTAAGCATAGGAATATTAAATGAAACAAATACAATAACTCCTGGTATCATAAAATACTGGTGAATGCATTGCATAATATCCATATGCTTATTTTGAGTCATATCTATGTCATCAATGCATATTATTAGGTAATTTATTTTCATACCATTAAAATCACTAAGTAAACTTGTAAATTCATCTACAATCTTTACAAACTGCTCTCTTACATTATGTTTATCAGCAAGTTTCTCCATAAAATTATATGGTGTACTTGAGGAAAATTCTTTTGAATTCTTCAAACTTGAATAACAATTATAAATATCACATATTTTTCCACAAACCTTTTTTAAACAAAGTTCATTATTAATACTATATCTATAATCAAAACTATTTTTAGCTTTTTCATATTCACTTTTTATACATGAAAGCATTTTGGAAAGAACTGTTTCAAAGATATCTTCATTTTTTGACATCATAGATGCATCTGTGTAAGGTATTGCAAAAAAACCTTTATCTATAAAACTAAAATTTTCTTTTTTAAAATAATTTTGGTTTAAATTACCTGAAACAAGCGTGTCCATAAAAGAAAGCATAGATGAGGTTTTACCAGTTCCACGCCGTCCAGTAAAAGCTATTACATTCTGAAAATCATTCAGCCTGTACTGTAAATAATCATATTTTTTATCACAACACTCCGTACGAGCTTCATTTGTTTTATTAATCTGCTCAATAAGTTGAAACGCCTGCATATAAATGTTATAAAAAAATGATTCTTCAACATCTGAAATGACTTTTTTCTGTATACCGCGTATTTTAAAACTTTCAAATGGTATAATTAATTCTCTTGACATATTTTCACTTGTCCTTTATTCATATATATTTTTTCTTCAAATGTCCTCATAACTTAAACTTTTATTTGGTTATAATTGACCTAACAACTTGAATTGGTATCTAAAGCCGTGTAGTATAAATATTGTAACAAAAGTTGCACAGATAAATTTTTGATACAGACATAACCACTTTTTTAATAATTATTATATAGATAATTTTCAACTATCAATAGTCAAACCAAATTTCGACTAATATCAACACAATTAGCCAAAGCCTAATTACATTAATAATTAAGTTTCAATAAAAGTCAATACATAATTCGTAATTGGTATCAATTAATTCGTAATCAGTATTAACATATTCCATTTAATTCCGATATTATATTTTTTATTATACAAGATATTTTTAACATCGTCAACATTTTTTGGCAATTTATTATAGAATTTTGTAGAATTATATATAATTAAATAATTCTACTTGTTAATATTATACAATAAGTATTAGATCAAAAAATAAATGCTTAGAACGCAGTGGTTCTAAACATTAGCATAAACTTTTATTAAATTATTTCTTTGCATAAAGATAACGCTATTCAAATATGGTAGTTGAATAGCGTTAGGTTTATCATTTTGATTCATATTGATCTTTTAGAATTTGAATTTTCCCTTTTAACAAGACATTATCGAGTTCAGAATCATACTCTTTATATAAACTATCAAGTTCTTCAATTAATTCCGGAATAAACATGTCTTCAGGAATTTTAGTTCCAGCTCCCGATAAAGCATACGGATAATGAGTCCCTGTACCTCTTTTAAATTCTTTTATTTCAGTAAGCTTAATTGCAAAATTCAGGTCTGCTCCAAAATCATAAACCATTTTTAGTTTATCGCCTACTGATAAATTAAGATTTTTCAGTTTAAAATCGCATGGTTGAATAGCATTATCGTTATAAAACTCAAAATAAGAATTAATATACCTAACGCTAAATAAATGACTTCCGCTTAATTCAAAACTCGCCATAATTGCATAAGCTAATTTTGCTACTGTACTTACTGAAGTTATTTCAATTCTTCTCCAATACTTATCTTCCAGATTACACAACTTTATTTCAAATTCATATACTACTGTCTGATCTGCCATTTTTTACGCTTCCCTTCTGTCTTTACATGATTTACTTTATTATACTATATATTTATCTGTTTTGCAAGTTGAGTGCTTCTTGCTCTTCAATCATATGAACATATTCCTTTTCTTCACAGTCAATATAATCCTTGATTAACTGCTCCGCCTCGTATATATCATCTTTAAGAATTTCAAACCCAACTGCAATTGAAATTTCGTCAAGTTTCAGTTTTTCTTCAGAATCAAATATCTCAACTTCATAACCTTTGCAGCAAATATCACTCCCCTGCTTGTCCTGCCGAATTAAATTACCGACAGGATTTATTTTTATATAAAAACTTTTATATCTCATTTTCACACCTCATTCCATTGTCATCTGAAGACCTTCTTCAAGTTCCTCAGATTCTTCGGCAATTTCTTCACATTCTTCCTGTTTAATTTTTTGTTCGTAATCAAATGCCTGTTTTAACGCATCTACCAGATATTTTTCATCAAATCCGTTTTCACGATAACCTTTTACAATCGTGTTATAATATCCTGCTGTTGGCAATGATATTTCTCTGCCGTTCATAACATATGCCATACATTTTTGTGTTTCTCCGTTTATTTCTACTTCTACATCTTCTTTACGATATAAATTAGGAAAGCCCTCATAACGATCCAGACTTAGTTCATCCTGTCCTCCAAGCTCCCAAATAAGTACCGGAACCTCAGAACCTTCTTTCGGTTCAATCGTTGCTACTTGTCTGAACTGTAACTCATAATCGGATATCATTCCTGTTGTTACAACCTTTGAGTCAGGACATCTAAACGCCATTTGCTCTAAGTTTATATTTGATCCATACGCTAAATATAATTTTTTCATTTTCAATCCTCCATACATTCTACATGGACAACTCCATGCCCATTTCTTCTGTTTCTTCTTCCTCAAATTCGCTCTCACAGTCCTCTGAGATTTCATCGGGTGTTATCTCTGCTTCCTCTGCGAGAGCCGACAGATTGGCACACGCTTGCTCTCTCTGTGCAATTCGTTCCTGCCTTAACCTTTCACGCTGTGCTATTGCATCTTCAGGATGCCTCCACGCTATATTTCCATCCAAATGTTTTAGTAAATGTGTTCGACAGTTTTTAAACTCATCTCCTATCAATCCTAAGTTCAAAAGCCATACTCTGAAACTGTACCTCATATTATCACTGCGTGAAACTTTTGGCGAGCAATACTTCTTTGTTACGGCAGCATTGCTTATTGCCAATGCCAAGGTCAAATATGATCTTATGACTCCGGCATGTAAAGATGAATTACAGCATCTTATCTCGAAATGCCCTCCGGAAAAGTAACTATGTAAATTAAGTGCCCTGTATCTCGATGAGTCATAATGACTGTTTCTTCTGCTTTCTCCGTTATACCAAAGTCTTTCTATTTCCTCTATAGTTTTTGGCTTTTTCTTATTTAATTCTGATAAAAACCTCTGATCTACCTTTTCACAATAACCTGAACGCATTGAAGATACTTGCAGAGCCTCCCACAAAAAATCCTCTTTACTGGCAAATATATTTACTAGATTTCTCAAACTTCGGGCGTCAAAATCATCTGCTGAAATATGTATATGAATTCCGCATTTATATTCCGCTCCTGTCACGGCTCCTGCCTTTCTTAATGCTCTCACTACCTCCTGCAGCATCGGTATATCTTCATATGACAGTACAGGAGAATTTAATTCTACACTATACAACCTTGACGATGTTGCATTTCTATTTCTGTCTATACACTTTATACTTCCATCATAAACAATTGACCACTTTCTTTCCTTGTTATCTTTTATAGTATATTTATCATAAGAACCTCCCTCATTGACCGCATAACTTTCTAAGACTTTTGCAACTGCCTTGGCTGCCTGATTTCTTGTAATTCCGGTACACTCAATTTCAATTCCATACCCCCTTGTTTTTATTCCCTCATAATTTCCTGACAATTATTTTTCACCTCCTTTGGTTTCATTACAATAAAAAAAACGGTTTGCATTTTTTGCAAACCGTTATATATAAAAACAAGGATACGAGTTTTCGTATCCTTGACTTTAACATTATTTAATTAAGTTTCATAAAGAAACATCTACATTATCTTTACTATACTTTCAAATATACTTTTTAACAAGCTTAAATCTCCCTGAGCTGCTTTTATGGTCGCTATCATAAGCAAATCACTGTCACAATCTGCAAAACTAATATCACGACCTGTGTTTCTCACTAGCAATGTTATGAATAATCTTAATGTTCTTCCATTGCCTTCTCTAAATGGATGAAGCATATTTAATTCATTATAAAGCTCAGTTAATTCGTTAAAAAAATTGATTTCATCCATATTATTCAAATAGCTTAATCCAACTAATCTCTTAAATTTTAACTGTCCGATTTCTTCAATGTTATCATGCTTACTGAAAACAGTTCCTTTTTTTGAAATATTAATTGTTCTGACCGTCCCTGCCCAATCATAAATATCTTCAAAAAGGTGTTTGTGAATCGATTTATAATAATTAAAATCAACATTTTCAAAAACTGCATTCCGTTCTATTTCCGCACCTTTTAATAACACGATTTGCCTTTCAACAATATCTAATGTATTTTGATCCGTTAACCCAAACTTATTAACAAGAACTGTTGATCCCGGATAACAGTTTTCCTGAGTACTTTCCATTGAATAAACAGCCATATTTACACCCTTTTTATTTTAGAAGATAATGACTCAAAAAAATCTTGATAAGTAATTTCACCTTTAAGATATCTTTTAACATTTTCTATTTCATCTGATTCAAAATTAAATCCTTCCATTTCAGCAGAAGCAATTTGATTTTTAATTGCCTGTTCAATTGATACCTTAGCCATTTTATCACCCTTCTTCAATACTTTTGTTTTCTATATTAATCATATACCGTAATCTTTACAAATGTTAACTTCTCTAAAAAAATTTCATTTATATTATAACCGATTCTACTGACAAATGCAATAAAAATAACTTTATTATCAACAAAAACAAGGAGGACACAGCTTTATATTTTCACTGTATCCTCATTTTTTTGAGTACTCTATATAGCCAATAATTCATTGTTAGCTTGACAACTTGTCCTTGACTTACAGCACAACACTGCTCCTGTATTGCACAGGAGCAGTTATTGTTCTGCTTAAAATATTAAGGAATAATTTAGAAGCTATTTAACCTTGACCTTGCGTATTTTCTTTATCCACTTGCTGTAGACTTTTTTGGTGACATTGTTTTTGTCCTTGTAGGTCGCATATGCTCTTACTCGAACATAATATGTCTTTTTGCTCTTTATCTTCTTATTCTTGATATTAAGCTTTGTCTTAGCCGTGAATTTCTTAAATATCGGTTTTTTGAAATTCTTCTTTGCAGAAATCTGTACCTCATATCCCTTAGCCTTTTTAACCTTTTTCCATGAAACAGTTATCTTTTTCTTTGCCTTGCTCTTTGCAGTCAGCTTTGTGATTTTAGCCTGCTTCATTAGCTTTTGAGCTGCTTTCTTATCCTTTGCCACTGTCTCCGAGCTTCTTGTTGACTTTATTGAAGCTGTTGTCAGTTTAGCTGAAGGTTTAGATGACTCTTGCTTTGTCGGGTTTGGCTCGGTCGGAACAGGCTCTTTTAAATTCTTGATCGCTGTATTGATTGCATTTATCGCTGAATTCAATTCGTCTGCTGTGGATTCATCTGTCAATGCTTTTGCAGTTTCTAATAAACTTTTGAGTTTTGCATAGCTCTCTGCTGTATATTTCTTAGAATCTATGGCTTCTGCTTTCTCTATTGCCGATTTAAGCTCGGCAACGGCAACTATTTGATCGTTATAGCTCTTTACCACGCTTCCGCCTATATTCAGAAACTCTACTTTTGTAATTCCATATACATAATCCGATGCGTTTTCCCATGCATATGTAAACGCACTAAGCTCAACACTGTCACCTTCATTTATTGCTTCAGTCAGAGTTAATTCCTCAGTCCATGTTTCACCGTTTTTGTAAGATGAGTCTTTTCCCATGAATTTTTTATATGATTCTTTTCCTCCTGCCACTGCTTTGATTTCTATTGACGCATTCGGATTGTATGAAACATCTTCCGCACAGTCGAATGTTACTCTTATCTTGACCGCTTTTGCCATATCCTTATCTGCTGTTGTCTTTAAAACCGTTGCTGTTGTTCCTCTCTTATAAACCTTTACAAACGGTTTTCCGGCAGGAACTGTCGGAAGTTCTATGCCTACCAGTCCTTTTAATGCGGTGTTCAGTTTTTCTATTGCAGCATTATATTCAGACTTCAATCCGTCATCAATGGCTTTTGCTTCAGTCAATGCTGTTTCAACAGGCGTCCAGCTTTCTTCTGTAAACATATCGCTTTCCAAAGCTTCTGCCTGTTCTATAAGTTTATCCAATTGTACTTTTTCTTCGCTTGCATCTGCTTTGGTCACTTTTTCCTGTGCTGCTATTAATCTGTCTTTTACACCGTCTAGCTGCTCTTGGGTATAACGGTCTGATTCATAGTACATTTTTGCAGTGACTATCACATCTGTGAAATTCTTATAATTATCATAATCGCTCTCAAGCTTACCCTCTTTGAATGCTTCGGCTTTATCAATAGCTTCTTTTAATGCTGTTTTATCTACTATCGGCTTCATATTACCTCTTGCAGTCATTAAATCTTCTAGCTCTTTATCAACTTCTTCTTGTGTTGCCGTATCACTGTTATAAACTGTTTTTGCATGAGCCAAAGCAGTTTCAAATGCCTCTACATTAGTATATGTGGTCTTATCTATTTCACCAATGAACTTTTCATATACACCTATCATATTTCCCAATTTTGTTTTATCTGTTAATTTTACATTACCTAGTGCCGATGTTAAGGCTGTGACCTCATTATCGACTTCTGTCTGTGTTGCCAAAGCATTTTCATTTACAGTTTTAGCATGAGCTATTGCTGTTTCCAATGCCGCAACATTATTATATTTGCTCTTGTCTATTCCTGACAGGAATGTTTCCGCTTCGGTTATTTTACTTAATAAAGCGGTTTTGTCAACCTTTTTTGTTGCATTTTTCAATGCTGTTGATAATGAAATTATTGCACTATTTACTTCTTCCTGAGTAGCAGAATTATTTTCATTAACTGTTTTAGCGCTTGCTAAAGCTACTTTCAGTTCTTCAATATTATTGTATTTAGTTTCATCCTCTACCCCTGCAATAAATGTTTCAACCTCTGTTATTTTATTAGCTAAATTTGTTTTATCCACACTAACTATAGGTGTGTTACTCATATTTGGATCAACTATAATCTGTCCAGGCCATTTTAATTCCTCTAAAATAGCTTTAACTGTATCATTTTTTATATATGCTACTGCAGTTGTAGGAACTTTAGTAAACATATTAGATTTAGACTGATATGAAATTGTTTGTGCATAGATATATATCTTTTCAAGTCCTGAGCAACCATAAAAAGATCCCGTGTTAAAAGTAAAATTTTCTCCTTCATAATTAAATATAACTTCCGTTAATGAAGTAGTATTCATAAACATTTGTTGATTTCCTAAAGAATTATAAACATTAGGGAAAATAACTTTTTTAACACTTATTGGATTGCTTGAACTATTTTTTAATAATCCACTTTTCAACAATAAAGTTCCACTTTTATATTCATATATATTGCCGTCTATAGTAACTTGTTCAGGCATAGTCATTACTGTTAAAGAATTATCAAATTTTGTTATCGTTGCAACGCCATTCTCCACTGTATATGTAAAGCAATTATCTTCATTTGTTGCATAGATTAAAGTTCCCATAGAATTTAATCCAACTAATGCGGATAATGCAAAAGCTATTATGCTTTTTAATTTGTTAATCTTCACTTTTTATTCCCTCTCATAAGAAAACATCTGCCTTAAAGCAAGGCAGATGTCATAATCATTTATTCATTATTGCATTTATCAATTCTGTTCCCGATTCAATAATCATATTAGAATTTCTATCAAATAAAGCAAATCCATATTGACCTGTATAACCATTATCCCAATATGCAGTTACAATATTGTAAGTTTCTGCGGTTCTATTTAATGCACTTAAATAAATTATTCTATTAAAATCATTTTCTTTATTAACTGCACCATATTCTCCAATGATAACAGGCATATTTAAACCATTTGCAAATGCAGAAATCTTTTGCATTTGAGATTTTAAATAAGCAATTTCTTCTGATGATCCCCATGTTGATGTACCTTGTTCATTTAATGTAAAATCATATGGATCGTAATAGTGAACAGAAAGCATTAATCTATTTGCTGTTGTATCTGTTGGTTTTTTAAACAGACCGCTTATTGTAAGGTCTATATTTGTGTTATATCCGGGAATAAGCAGACATCTGTCTGAGTTACCGTCAACGCTTCTAACAGCGTTTACAAATGTCTGATTCAGTGCATTAATGTTTTCATATGCAAGTGAAGAAGTATATCCGTAGCTTTCACCTATCATTACTTCATTCATTGACTCAAAAACAAGATGTTGGTCATAATCTGCAAATGTTTCTGCTATCTGTGTCCATACTGCCGAGAACTTATTGAGCATTGCTGTTCTTTGAGTTCCCTCCGGTAATGAAATATCAATCCATTTGCCTGTTACATCCTTGCTTCCATCATGGTGCATATCCATGATTACATACAGTCCTGAATCCAAAGCATAGTCTACTACGGTTTTTATTCTGTTCATCCACGCTGTATCGATAGCATATCCACTTTCGGCACTGCCTATCTTGTCCATGAATGAAACAGGTATTCTCACGGTATCAAAACCACTATCCTTAACAAGTTCAAACAATGATTTATTTACAGTAGGATTATTCCAAAGTGTTTCTCCGACTGTACCATTCTTTGTTGAATCAAGAGCATTTCCTAAGTTCCATGCTTTACCCATCATAGAAGTAAGCTGTGAAGCTGTTCTGTTATTTATCTCTGTAATATCAGCCGAACGGTTGTCATAGATTCTGATTTGCGTTACCGTACAATCACTGAAATACAAATTAATTGCTGTTAATGCTGTGCTTAACTCATAGGTATATACCTTTTCGCCAACTTCATTTACCTCAACATAGTCACCGGCAACTTTATCATTACCACTGTAAACTTCAGCTCTAACATTTTCAAATGTACCAGCGTAATTTGCTGTTACTTCAATTGTAGGATTAAAGTATCTGTCAAATGGAAGACTTGAGATAGCTATATTCTCTGTTCCGCCGTTGACATTTACTTTATAATCACTTGAAAACATTTGGTGCTATACTAAAAAAGTGGACAGCAAAAAGCGAAAGATGGTATAATAATAA
>OLQO01000216.1_pt1 | contig 58334 bp, 54 predicted proteins | sample 1672281 | NCBI WGS metagenome assembly OLQO01 (sample SAMEA3136667, study PRJEB25190) | human gut metagenome | biome: human gut; feature: human-associated habitat; material: faeces | place: Austria | collected 2013
GGTCAAAAGCTTTTATGGCAAGATATAGACGATATTAAAATCACATATAAATAAGCTATACGTCTGATGAATTTTCACAAGGCGTATTTTTTCCATTTTTAGTTGTATGTGGTTATGTTACATAGCTAAATATCCATAATCTTTGATTTTTGATATTGTTCATAGCACCGACCCAAGCCATCATATCATTAGCTTTCAATTCTTCCGTTATGCCTTGTTTCTTCGCAAATTCATCAATAAACCTGCTTTCTATTTCACTTGCCAGTAAATCAATATCGTGAAGATAAGAGTTGAGCTTGCCGCTTGTGATAAGATTGTAATATCTAACCTTGCGATTTTCCTTGAGCCATCTTTTATGCCTTTGTCCCCAAATGCCGATAGAGTAGTTATCACTTTCAGAAATGGTTAAACAAGGAATATAATAATCACCTTGCAATTCATACCAAAGTCTGTTGCTTTTATCAAAAATATACTTTTTCATTGTGTAATCCTCCAAAATAATAAATTATACCTACAATTCATCATTCCAACCGATTACAAAAGCCCCAAGGGAGAGACTTCTTTACGAAGCCTCTCCCTTGTGGTGCTCTTTTATTTTTGCTGTGGAATGTAATCGAAACAGCCGTTAAGAAAACAGTCCGGTGGACTGTTTTTAGGCGCGGCGTGTCGGTGAGCGCAGAAGCGAACCGAGCGATTACCGCCATCTCCACCACGTCGTCACGGACTGCATATCGTTCGTGACGACTTTTTTATTACTTAAAAGAAAAAGTCATCAGCTCACTCATTTCGTCGTTCCTCCTTTCCCCAAAAAGCTTACGCTTTTCGGGGACCCCGATATTTATTTTTATTTTTGTATAAACAATGTGGATTCGAACCACTGATGGGAGCGAACGCCGAAGCCTGCGAGGCAAGGAACGAGGACGGCAAAACCTGCTATGTTCCTGCTGATATGAACTACAGAAAGTGAGAAAAGCCGAAAATTCTGATGGTGAAAAAACACCGAGAACAAACTGAATGGAAGATTGATTATGATTACCTTTTGAAAAATAAAACTGTTGATATTGAAAGAAAAATTGTTTATAATGTAATAGCAAAATTAATGAACTTTTATTTGAAAGGGCTTATATGATAACTTCAAAAGAAATTGAGCATAATTACATAGAAATCGGTTATAGCAAATGCAATATGAATATTGCAAAATGCTTTATTTTGGCTATTCTTGCAGGTATGTTTATTGCGTTTGGCGGGCTTAGTTCCTCCGTTGCGTCTTGTATGATTGAAAATTCGTCGCTTGCAAAGCTGATTCAAAGTGTTGTCTTTCCGGCAGGCCTTGCAATGGTTGTCGCAGTCGGCGCTGAGCTTTTCACGGGCGATTGCTTAATCACAATATCAGTGCTTGAAAGAAAAACAAATGTGCTTAAATTTATCAGAACATTGATAATTGTTTATATCGGAAATCTCGTCGGAAGTATTCTTGTGGCTTTGATGGCGGTATACGGGCATACATTGTCTGCTTTTAACGGTGCGCTTGCGCAGAATATAGTTGATATTGCGGCTAAAAAATGCGAAATAGGCTTTGGCGACGCAATAATCAGAGGCATTTTGTGTAATGTTTTGGTTTGCTCAGCTGTTTGGATGTCAATGACGACAAAGAGTGCAGCAGGCAAAATTGTCGCTTTGTTTATGCCAATTATGGTCTTTGTAATCAGCGGCTTTGAGCATAGCGTTGCAAATATGTTTTATATCCCTGCAGGCATTATGGCACTTAAGGAATATGGCGTAGAAGCTGAAGGTCTTAATTGGTTTAACTTTTTTATCACTAATGAGCTTCCCGTAACTGTCGGCAATTTAATCGGCGGAATTTCCTTAAGCGTGGCGCTTTGGTTTACTCAAAGTCAAAAAGCAAAAAAATAATATATAATAAAAACACCTTTCGGCACTGCGGCTTGAAAGGTGTTTTGCTTTATGTTTATAAATCAATTTTGTTATTATGCGTATATTTTTTTATGATAATATTTTATATTGCCTATCTTACAAATATTGACAATCTTATTATTTCCTGCTATTCTTTTAATACTAATAAAAAAGCATTACGAGGTTACGGTTACGAAAAAGTTGTTTGAAAAGCTGAAAAATAAATTTATTAATTTTTGCAAATGGGTGTGGAGCGAGTGCAAGGATTGGCATACACTTGTGCTTTTTGCCATAGTTGTTGTTTTGATGTATGCTCCCGTTTGGCTCGGATATATCCTTTATTTTGTGTTTAAATCAAAATGGGCAATGGGCGTTGCAAGTGCTTATTTGGTATTTTGGGCAGGTCCGTTTACTCCGTATTTTCCGCTTTGCATTGCGATTACATTGAGTTTAAAAAAGCTTATTGAAAAAATTAAGGGCAGGGGAGATAACGATTCTGCGGATAAAGAGAATAATAGTGATGCTTAAAAGACTTTGAGAAAGTAGGCTGAATTTCGCATTTTGCGAGCGGGTGCTGTACGTGGGTACTGCCTCCGAGCAAAAGGCGAAAAGCGCCAAAAGAGGATTGAACATTATGTTCAATCCTCTTTTCTATGAATGTTATTATTTGATTGTGTTTTTATAAGAATATTCCTTTGTCTTATGAATTGTTTGAAATTTTAAAACAAACGGCGTGCTTTAGCCACTTTATCAATGTCTTTTGTTAACAAAATATGATAGAAAGCACTTGACAAGGGTGTTATTATATTCTTGTAAAAATAAAGGAGATGTTAAAAATGGTAAATAAGAAAAAACAAATTCCCGTTACTCTTTTAACAGGTTATCTCGGAGCAGGCAAAACTACTCTTCTTAATCACGTTCTTGCAAACCAAGAGGGATACAAGGTAGCTGTTATTGTTAATGATATCGGTGAAGTTAATATTGACGCTTCTCTTATCGCTAAGGGCGGTAATGTTACTCAAAAGGACGAAAATCTTGTTCCGCTTTCAAACGGCTGTATTTGTTGCACACTTAAGGTTGACCTTATGAAGCAGATTATTCAGCTTGCTACAAGCGGCAGATTTGATTATATTCTTATCGAGGCAAGCGGCATTTGCGAGCCGGGTCCTATTGCAGGCTCAATTTGTATGCTTGACGGAACAGATCCGAGAAGTGAACTTCCTGCAGTTTGTTATCTTGATAATATCGTTACGGTTGTTGACTCTCTTAGAATGGTTGACGAATTTCTTTCGGGCGACGCTCTTCTTAAAGAGGACAAGGACGAGGACGATATCGAAAATCTTCTTGTAGAACAGATTGAATATTGCACAACTATCGTTCTCAATAAGGTTGACCAAATCAGTGACGAGAATAAGGCAAAGGTGCTTAAGGTTATTAAAACCTTACAGCCTGAGGCTAAGATTATTGAAGCAACTTTCGGTGACGTTCCTGTTTCCGATATTCTTTCAACAGAAAGTTTTGATTATGAGAAAATTCTCAATTCACCGGGCTGGCTTAAGGCTATGGAGGGTGAAGAAGAGAACGAAGAGGAAGGCGAGAGCGAGGAATACGGTATCGGCACATTCGTTTACGAGTCGCTTCCTCCGCTTGACCAAAAGAAGTTTGAAAACTTTGTTTTTGCTCACTATCCTAAAGAGGTTATCAGAGCAAAGGGACTTTTCTGGATTGAAAATGACCCTCAAACAGCTTATATTTTCGAACAAAGCGGTAAGCAGAAAACCGCAACGGACGACGGTAAATGGATTGCTTGTATGCCAAAGCATCAGCAAGAGCAAATCCTTGCAATGAATCCTGATATCGCTGCCGCTTGGGACGAAAAGTACGGTGACAGGGTTAACAAAATCGTGTTTATCGGTCAGAATATGGATAAAGAGGCTATCACAAAAGCACTTGATGCCTGCAAGGCTGAATAAGGATAAAAAAGTAACAGGACTGCGATTGTTTTTTCGCAGTCCTGTTTTTATGCGGATTTTTAATCGGGGTCCCCGAAAAGCGTTAGCTTTTTGGGGAAAAGGAGAAAGGAATGGAGTGCTTATTGTGAATTTTGCAAAAATTCATTCAAACACGGAATTTCTTTCGACGTAGTGTAGGGGCGACCATTGGTCGCCCGCAATCAGTTATTTATTATCTTTCAGTATTAATAAATACCCTGAGCCATCATGGCTTCTGCAACCTTTTCAAAGCCTGCAATGTTGGCGCCGGCAACAAGGTTGTAGCCAAGGCCATATTTCTCGGCAGCTTCAACGGAATGTTTGTGAATGTTGATCATGGCATTGTGGAGCTTTTCATCAACCTCTTCTGCTGTCCACGAAAGTCTTTGACTGTTTTGGCTCATTTCAAGACCTGAAACGCAAACGCCGCCCGCATTAACAGCCTTTGACGGAGCAACAATAACACCGTCCATATCCGAAAGATAATTGAGCGCTTCCTCTGTTGTCGGCATATTTGCAACCTCAATGTAGTATTTTGTGCCGTTTGCAATGATTTGCTTAGCCTCTTTAATACCGATTTCATTTTGAGTTGCGCAAGGCATTGCTACGTCTACCTTAACGCTCCAAGGCTTTTGACCTTTATAAAAAGGAACGCCGAATTTGTCGGCATAATCCTCACATCTGTCTCTTCCGGAGGCACGCATTTCAAGTAAATAGTTTATTTTTTCCTCGGTAATAATTCCGTCCTTATCGTAAATATATCCATCAGGACCTGAAATTGTAACGGGAATTGCACCAAGCTCGGCAAGCTTTTTGCAAGCACCCCAAGCTACGTTGCCGAATCCCGAAACTGCAACTGTTTTGCCTTTCAGCTTGTCATTCTCGTGCTTTAAAACCTCACAAAGATAATAAACTGCACCGTAACCCGTAGCCTCAGGTCTTATAAGCGAACCGCCGTAGGAAAGCCCCTTGCCCGTTATAACGCCGTTTTCAAATGCGTCAGATATTCTTTTGTATTGACCGAATAAAAAGCCTATTTCACGAGCACCGACGCCGATATCACCTGCCGGAACATCAACGTTAGGTCCTATGTGTCGATAAAGTTCTGTCATAAACGCTTGGCAAAATCTCATAATTTCGCCCTTGCTCTTTCCTCTCGGGTCGAAGTCGGAGCCACCCTTTGCGCCACCCATAGGTAAGCCTGTAAGCGAGTTTTTAAATGTTTGCTCAAATCCGAGGAAATACATAATAGAACTGTTTACGCTTGGATGAAAACGCAAGCCGCCTTTGTAAGGACCGATGCTTGAATTAAACTGAACACGATAGCCTCTGTTAATTTGTGTTTTTCCAGCATCGTCAACCCAAGCAACACGGAATGTAATAAGTCTGTCCGGCTCAGCCATTCTTGTAAGCAAATCATCTTCAACATATTCCGGGTGCTGCTCAATTACTTTTTCAAGCGAACGAAAAACTTCTTTAACACACTGTATGTATTCCGGTTTTGCATTATCTCTTCTTTCAACGGTTTTGATTACATTTTCAATGTATTCATTCATTTTCATTTACCCCTTTTTATGAAAATTTACTGAGTGAGTAGCCACTCACCCTATATTAATATTAACATTAATAAATGAAAATTCAAGATGCTTTTTGTAATTCTGTTGAAAATATATAAAAATATTTATAAAACTAATGTAACGACAAAAAAAGAAAGTGCCCAAATTAGGACACTTTCTAATACTTTATTACAGTTAATTTTTGTTCGTTTTTTGTGCAATTTTAAAATGCACCGAGTGCTTGGAGCAAAAGTATTGCAAGAAGTACAGGAGCAACTACTTTTACCATACCGATATAGATATATTTTCTGCCAAATTTTTCTCCGTTTTTCGTAACCTCATCAATAACGGTTTTTGGCTTTGCAACCCAACCGATAAGAATACATGTGAGAATTGCAACAACCGGCATAAGAATATTGTTGCTGACGTAGTCAAAAATATCAAGAATTTGACCTACAGCACCGGTAGGAAGCTTTAGTTCGAAGTAGAATACGTTGTATCCAAGGCAAACTATTATGCCGAGAACAACAGAATAAACCGTAACGAGAACAGCACTCTTTTTTCTGCTCAATTTGAACTTGTCCATAATACTTGCAACAATCGCTTCCATAATTGATACAGAGGATGATACTGCCGCAAAAATAACCATTAAGAAGAAAACTATGCCTATAACTGTTCCGACTTTGCCCATTTGATTAAATACCTTAGGAAGTGAAATGAACATAAGTCCCGGTCCGGCGCTCATACCCTCTGTTCCTGCAAATACGTAAACAGCAGGGACAATCATAAGGCCGGCAAGTATAGCAACTACAGTGTCAAAAATCTCAATTTGGTTAATTGATTTGTTGATGTTTGTTTTGTCAGGAACGTATGAGCCGTAAGCAACCATAATACCCATGGCAACGCTGATTGAATAGAACAGCTGGCCCATAGCATCCATAATTACTAAGAAAAATTGCTTAAATGTAACTCCCTTAAAATTAGGAATTAAATAAAGCTTTAATCCTTGAAGTCCTGTTCTTGTGATTCCTGTTGCTTCGTCTGTATATTTAAGAGTAAGTGAAAAAACAGAAATTCCTATAATAAGAATAACGAGTATCGGCATAAGAACTTTGCCCATTTTTTCAATACCCTTGTCAACACCGCCGAGTACAACACCTGCCGTTGCGGCAATGAATACCAAAAGCCAAATTATAGGCTCACTTTTGCCTGAAATAAAGTTGCTGAAATAGCCGTCTTGCGCCGCAAGCGTACCTTTGCCGGAAATGAAATCTATGAAATATTTAAATACCCAACCGCCGATAGCACAGTAATAAGGTAAAATAATTATGGGTACGAGCGTTGCAAGTGAACCCAAAAATCCGAATTTCTTATTGATTTTTCCGTAAGCCGTAAGCGGACTTTGCTTTGTTTTTCTTCCTATTGCTATTTCGGTTATAAGAAGTGTAAAACCAAATGTAAATACCAAAATCAGATAACAGAAAATAAATAAGCCACCGTTATCCTTTGCCGCTAAATAGGGAAATCGCCAAATGTTTCCAAGTCCTACCGCACTTCCTGCTGCTGCAAGAACAAAACCGATAGTGCCTGAGAAACTTCCTCTCTTTTTCTCAGTCATAATTATCTCCAATCAAAATATAGAATAATGCGTTTATTATACATTAATTAAAAATATTTATCAAGCCACCGCAGTAACACTTTAAAGCGATAACTTGATAAACATTAAATAAAAGGAATTGAAAAGCGCATTAAGTATGAATTTCAATTCCTTTTATAATTTTACGGTTTTATTGAATTTTATTCAAAGCTTTATTAATTTTCGCTGTTAGCCATAAGCTTTTCACGTTTTTCCTCAAGCTCTTTTTGAGCTTGTTCCTTAACCTTACCTGTGTAATTGTTAAAGAACATAGGAATGATTGTGAGAAGGAAGCCGACAGCAGGAACGATTGTAACAAGTGCTAAAAGCATCTTTTGAGTATCAACCGATTGCTGGAAGAAAATCTGTCTGCCTGCATTGTCAACAAGTGATTTGTCAACTGCCTTAAAGTCGGTGCCGTCAAGGATTTGACCGAACACAAAGGTTGCAACAGCGGCATTAACCTTTGAAAGGAATGTTTGGAATGCGAAGCAAACACCCTCCTGTCTTTCACCTGTTTTCCATTCAAGATAGTCAACAGAATCGGCAATGAGCGCATAGGTGATAACATTGTAAATACCAAGCGGAAGACCCATAAGGAATAAGAATACCCAAAGAACATAAATATTAGCCTTTGTAACGTCCTGAGCCATAACAACATAGCAAAGAGTGTGAACTATAAGACCGAATAATGCCGAGCCGATGTAGATTTGCTTGAGCGAAAACTTCTTTCTGAGCATAGGGAAGATAGCCATTGCAGGCACCATACCTACACCGATTGCAACCGTAAGTGTTGTTACGATAGTTCCACGAGGAATCCAAAAGTCGTAAGCAGCTGCTGCGTCAACATTAGGCACAAGCGTTGATTGAGCGCCCGGTAAGAAGTCTTGGAAAATTTGGGTAAAGTTTGTATAGTTTTGAATAATAATGTAGTTTCCGATATAGTCAGCGCACTGGTTTGCAGTTACCATTGTTGAACCTAAAATTGCGGCGAAAATAACAATGATGAGAAGTCTGTTTTTGCCGAGAACTACAAATGTTTCCTTAAATGAAGGAGTATGGTCCGTCTTAGGTACTCTTTCTTTAGATACAAAGAAAATGAGTATTGAAAGACCGCAACCCAAAAGTGCAAAAATAACACCGCTTAAGAAAAAGCCTTTTGTGTAACCCATATTGCTTTGATAAAGAATAGGAACAAGAAGGGCAGGAAGTATTCCGCCGAATGTTGAGCCTAAACGAGCAGTAGAGATAAATGATGTTCTTTCACTTTCAAGCGGAGTGATTACTGATGAAAGTCCCCAGAAAGGAACGTCCTGAACAGTAAATGCCACACCCCAAAGAATGTATGTTACAAGAGCCCAAACAAAAGCTGCTGTTGAACCCTCTTTAAACGGGGCAGAGAAAAGAGCAATTGTTGTTATTGCAATCGGAATAGGAGAAAATAAAAGATAAGGTCTCATTTTGCCCCATTTTGATTTTGTTCTGTCAACAATCATACCCATTACAGGGTCATTAAGTGCGTCAAACACACGTCCGATAAGAATAATTGTTGTGCCTTGCTTTAATGTAAGTCCCGCACCGTTTTGGAAAAATACGAGTGTGAACATTGACATAAGGGTATAAATACCCGAACGACCGAACGCACCGACAGTAAAGCAAATGCGCTCTTTCATAGTTAAATATTTTTTTGTTTCAGCCATTTATTTTCTCCTTTTAATTACTGCCGGCAAAATAACCGGCGCTTCCTCTTGAGCGTTTTGCATTTGCTTTAAAAGTAAAAACTTAAGCTCCTGCCTTACATGTGCGTACCTTGGATCTTTTATAAGATTGTTTTTCTCATTCGGGTCTTTTTGCAAATCATAAAGATAATTTTCAAAATAAACCTTGGATTTATGGTGAATATAGCCTGTTATAGCGGCGTCACGCACTTCATATTTGAACCTGTCAGTTCTGACTGCACGTGAATTTGAAGCCTCGCTAATCTGTATAAATACACAGTCACGCTTGTCGTCGGGATTGTCTACCTGCTTGCCGAGGTCAACGCCCATATACGTTCTCGGAATAGGAATATTTGCCATAGAAAGAAGCGTAGGCGGTAAATCAATAAGTGATGAAAGCCTTTCTTCTTTCTTGCCGCCGACAAATTTGCCGCCCTTAATAATCAAAGGAGTGTGAGTTGCGCTTTCGTGGCAGCTTCTTTTGTATTCCGGATTTCTTGTTTTAAAATGACTGCCGTGGTCGGATGTGTAAATAATAATTGTATCGTCATATATTCCGAGTTCTTTAAGCTTTTCAACAAGTCTGCCGACATTGTAGTCAAGCCTGTTAATTGCAGAAATATAATCGGGATACATTTCTTTGTAATTACCCTTTAAAAACGTTAAATCATCCGGCAAAGGATAATCTTTGTATTTTTCAACAGTCGGCTTGTAGCCCTCATACGTGTGATGGTCGTTTTGATGATGCGGCTCTAATTGACTTACAAACATAAAAAATGGCTTGTCTTTATCCCTTTTGTCTAAAAATTCAAGCGCATAATCATTTATGCAGTCAGCCCTGTAACCCTTGAAATCAAGCTTGTTGCCGCTTTCATCAAAGATATAGCCGTCATAACCGTGAGATGTGAATTCAAGAACATCAGCGCCTCTGAAATATTGATATTCTCCCTGCTTTTCTCTCGGAATCGCAGTGCTTTCACAGTGCAATCCGACACCCGGAAGCCTGTTTGAAGCCAAGTGCCATTTGCCTATGTAAGCTGTTTGATAGCCTGCTTCATTAAAATAATGTGCAAGCGGTTTAATGTCACTCGGAAGCGGAATACCGTTCCAATAACAGCCGCATTGCGTTGCGTAAACACCCGTTTGCAGGCAAGCCCTCGCCGGTCCGCAGACGGGCTGGCAGGTAAAGTTGTTTTCGTACTTTATGCCTTCTTTTGCGAGGGCACAAAGGTTGGGCGTTACTTCTTCATTAACCGTGTCCCAGCGCTGCTGGTCGGAAAAATAGAAGATAATGTTTTTCTTTCCCATAATTTTCCCCTTATATTTTTTATGCTATAAATCCGACAACTGCGTTGTAAAAATTAACAACTGCAATTGCGGCAACAACTGTTGTAAAAACAGTTTTAATTACTTTCTCATTTCCTTTTTTATTCATTTTAGCACCTAAAAGTCCGCCGACTACCGCACAAATAATTGCAACAATAAGCGTTACAATGTCAAATTCGGGTATTGTGTGAGTAACTCCTAAGGTGATAAGTTTTGAAAGCTGGCTGAAAAAAATAGTGCCTACGCTGTAAACTGCCGCTTCCTTAACCGTCATTGAGAAGAAAAGAGCAAGAAATGCAACGTTAATCGGTCCTCCTCCTACACCTAAAAAAGAAGCAATAAAACCAAGCGCAAGACCTACAAGAACAATGCAAATAGGATTTTTAACCTTGAAGCTTTTTGCATTTTTTAAATTTATATAGACAACGGATGCAACAAGCAAAATGCCTAAAATTAAGCCTTGAAGGCTTTTTAATTTATTGTTGTCAAATAATGTAAGAAGATAATCAAATAGCCTTGAGCCGAGTATTCCGCCTATAACAGCACCGACAGATAATGAAACAATCAGCTTGAAATCAATTTTCGTTTTAGATTTAATATGCTTAATTGTAGAGCTTATGCTCATACTGAAAACAGCACAGGCTGAATAAAAATTAACAATGCTGATAGGGTCCTTTCCTATAAGGTCAAGAAGCGGTTTTATTATTACTCCTCCGCCAAGACCTACATATGCACCCATAAAAGTGGCAAATATAATAATTATACCATATAATACAGTTGTCAATTTGCTTCATCTCACTCTTTGAAAAAATACGCTTTGAATATTATATAATAAAACAATTGTTAAGTCAATCGAATTAAAACATTATCAACTTATTACGGCATAAAAGTTGCTTTCCCACGCAGGAATGTAAACACTGTGCCTGAAATAAAGCTTGTATTTATCATTTAAACTTAATATTTTTTTCCCAAGTGCAAACAAATCCTCATTTCTGTGATAAGCACAAACATAAAGCTTTGGCAAATATGTTTTTATGATTCTTTTTGCACCGCCAAGCGCCTTCATTTCCGAGCCTTCAATATCCATTTTTATCATAGTAACAGGGCAGTCAATTAACGAGTCGATATCAGTTACTTTTACGGGTACTCCGCTTGCCGAAATATGCGAATTTCTGCTCTGCTCTTTTGCAAAAATAAGGGTATCTTTTTCGTTCCAAGCACCCATATTATAGGTCTCCAAATTCTTCATTTCAGCCGTGTTTTTGATTAACTTTTTATAGCTTTTTGCATCAGGCTCAAGCGCAATTATTTTGTTGTATTTTCCCTTTGTGTAGGCGGTAAATTCTCTTATTGTATCGCCGTCATAAGCCCCTAAATCAACGATTGATTCACTATCGTTTAACTTTAATATATTCCTATAAATACTCTCTTTGTCACAAAATGAATTTAAAAGATAATCCACCTTGCCCGACACCTTGAAATTAAGTATGTCAATATAGTCTTTTTTACTTTTTTCGTCTGCTAAATGTTCGTAAACAAAATCAAAATCATCATTGTGTTCTTTAACATATTCTCTGGTAAAAAGTCCGCCGCCTGCAACGGGAACATCAGGAGCAAAAACCTTGTGCTCACTGTTGATTTTTTTTATGTTTTCGATGACGTTTTCAAGGTGTGTTGCAAATGCCAAAACTACGTTAAAATCATCGTATTTTTCGCAAACCTCGCTGTATTTAAGCACCTTGTAGCCTAAAAATGAATGACCTCTCACAAATTCATCGCTTGCAAATATCTCGCTTACCGTGATTTGGTAGGTGTTAAGCGTTGAAATTATTTTTTCAGCCCCGTTTCCCATTCCGTAAATCATAACGGGTTTGCCGTCTTTTTTTAAAAAATCCCAAACGTTTTCTTCTTTTATTCTTTCAATCATTGCTCTGCTCCGCATATATTTAATGCAATGATTATATCATAAAATATTGCTCTTTACAAATGCTAAAAAGTATTATATAATATTTTTTGATTTAAAAATAACTATTTTAAAATTTGAGGGGGAATATGCCTATATGGGCAGTGCCTTTAAAAATCTGTTTAAAAAAGAAAGTTCAACAGAGGATGAGATTAAACAGCTTGTTGAGGAAGATGAACAGGTAGGTCAGCTTGAAAAAAATCAAAGAGAAATGATTAATAATATTTTTGAGTTTGACGATTTGGATGCAGGGGACATAATGACCCACAGAATAGATATAAATGCGCTTGATTGCAATTTGAGTATTGAAAAAGCCGTGGAACTTGCTATTGAGTACGGCAATTCACGTCTGCCTGTTTATGATGAAGACCTTGACCGTATCTGCGGTGTGCTTTATGTTAAAGATTTGCTTAAATTTGTCGGCAAGCCTATTTCAAATGGCGAAAAGCTTTTGTCATATACAAGAAAGCCGCTCTTTGTGCCGGAGTCTATGCCTTGCGGCAAGCTTTTTGCCAAAATGACTGAAGCAAGAGTTATGCTCGCAATAGTTATTGATGAATACGGCGGCACGGCAGGTCTTGTTACTATGGAAGATATATTGGAAAGCATAGTAGGCAATATTTGTGACGAATATGACGGTGATGAAGAGCAAAGTATAACTAAGATTAATGACAGTACATTCACTTTTGACGGTTTTGCGGATATTGACGATGTATCAAAAGCGCTTGGTATTCAAATCCCCGACGGCGATTACGACACGATAGCAGGCTTTGTTATCACTCTTTTGGGTTATCTGCCGAGTGAAGATGATAAAAAGGTACATACTGTTAAATATGATAATCTTGTTTTTACCGTTTTGGATGTAAAGGACAGAAGAATCGGTAAGATTAAAGTAGAAAAAGTAGAAGTTGAAAAATAAGGCGAAAATATGGCAGAACAAATTATAGAATTTGAAGCTATGGAACAGGCAGTCAGCCTATTCGGCAGCTTTGATGAAAATGTTAAACTTATTGAAAATGAATATGACGTTTCAATTATTTCACGTGGTTCTGAACTGAAAGTTATGGGAGACGTCGAAAATGTTGATAAAGCGGCAAGAGCCTTGCGTTCAATGCTTGCTATGATTAATAAGGGCGAAAGCCTGACAGAGCAAAATGTTCGTTATGTTTTAACTCTTGTTAATGAGGGCAATGAAGATAAAATAGCGTCAATGAGCAGCGGGTCTATTTGTATTTCGTCCAAGGGCAGACCTATTAAGCCTAAAACGCTCGGCCAAAAAAGGTATTGCGACGCTATATTAAATAATACAATTACATTTGGTATCGGCCCTGCCGGAACCGGCAAAACGTATCTTGCCGTTGCAATGGCAGTTACGGCTTTTCGTGCCAAAGAAGTGGATAGGATTATTTTAACCCGTCCGGCTGTTGAGGCAGGCGAGAAGCTTGGCTTTTTGCCTGGTGATTTGCAAAGCAAGGTTGACCCTTATTTAAGACCGCTTTATGACGCACTTTTTGATATGCTCGGCGCTGAAAATTTTCAGAGATATCAGGAGCGTGGTGCGATTGAGGTTGCACCGCTTGCTTATATGCGAGGCAGAACTCTTGATGACAGTTTTATTATTCTTGATGAAGCGCAAAACACCACGCCTGAGCAAATGAAAATGTTTTTAACCCGTTTGGGATTTAATTCGAAAATGGTTATAACGGGTGATATAACTCAAATAGATTTGCCTGACGGTAAAAAATCAGGACTAAAAAAAGTAATGCACATTCTTCGCAATGTCAACGATATAGCAATTTGCAAATTTGATAAAAAGGATGTTGTAAGGCATAAGCTTGTGCAGGATATAGTTAATGCTTACCAAAAATACGAGGAGGATAAGAACAATGGACGCAGTTAAAGTAGTAATTTCAAATGACCAAAAAGCAGTTAAAATTCCAACGGGAATAAGAATGTTAATCAGACGTTGCTGTCATGCAGTTTTAGAGCTTGAAAATTTTGAAGGCTCGGCAGAAGTGAGTGTTCGTTTTGTTGATAACGAGCAAATAAGAGAACTTAATAAGCAATATCGCAATATTGATAAAGAAACAGATGTTCTTTCTTTTCCTCTCGGTGAAAACGGAGAATATGATATAAACCATGATACAGGTGCTAAGCTTTTGGGCGATATAGTTATTTCCGTTCCTAAGGCAGTTGAGCAGGCTGAAATGTATAATCATCCTCTTCAAAGAGAAATCGGATTTTTAACAGTCCACTCAATGCTTCATCTTTTAGGATATGACCATGAAAACGGTGGTCTTGAGGCGGTACATATGCGTGAAAAGGAAGAAACCGTACTTACACAAATAGGCTGGAAGCGAAATAACAGCTACTATATGGGAGACGAATAATGACAAAAACAGCTTTTGTAGCTATTGTAGGCAAGCCGAATGTAGGCAAATCATCATTGCTTAATAAAATGCTCGGTCAAAAAATTGCAATAGTATCATCAAAACCGCAAACCACAAGAACTAAGATTATGGGCGTGCTCACTAAAGGCGAAACTCAGCTTGTATTTACAGATACACCCGGATTTCATAAAGCGCATAATAAGCTTGGCGAAAAAATGAACGAAGCAGTCGGCGACACAGTAGGCGGTGTTGATGCTTGCCTTTTTTTGACAGAGCCGAGAGGTGAACTTAATGAGCAGGAACTCCAGCTTCTTGAAATGTTTAAAAAGCAAAAAATGCCGGTTATTCTTGCTATTAATAAAATTGATATGATAAACGATAAAGAGGAACTTTTTAAAAGAATTGTTTATCTTACATCGTTTTATGATTTTAAGGCGGTCGTTCCTGTCAGCGCTACCGAAGGCGACCATGTTGACGAGCTTATTGACGAACTTGATAAGCTTGCTTTTGAATCGCCTCACTTTTTCCCTGACGACACCTTGACCGACCAGCCTGAAAGAGTGCTTGCGGCTGAAATTATAAGAGAAAAAATACTTCGCTTAATGGATAAAGAAATTCCTCACGGTATCGCAGTAGCGGTTGAAAAAATGCGTGAGCGTGACGATAAAGATATCCTTGATATAGATGCAACAATTTATTGCGAGCGTGAAAGCCACAAGGGTATGGTAATAGGCAAAAACGGCTCAATGCTTAAAAAAGTTTCTACCTATGCAAGGCAGGACCTTGAACGTTTTTTCCAAATTAAAGTTAATCTTCACTGTTGGGTAAAGGTTAAAGAAGATTGGAGAAACAGGGAAGGTCTTATTCATAATTTCGGTTTAGACAATAAATAATAAATTCCAAATTTTCACACGCTTATATTTATCATCGTAGTATAAAATAAAAAGGGTGATATTTTATGATAAACAGCGAGTGGAATGATTTTTGGAATTCGGGTAAAATCGACGATTATTTAAAATTTAAACAGACGGAAAATCAATATTACGGCATTAATTGGGAAGTGCGCAATGGCAAAGACGAAGGGACTTGTAATAAAAGAGCAAACAGTTGGGGAGAGTGACCGTTTAGTTACTCTCCTTACTGCTGATTATGGGCTTGTCAATGCTTTTGTAAGAGGTGCTAAGCAACTGAAAAACAGACTTGCCGCTTCAACCTCCCTTTTTGCATACAGCGAATTTTCAATTTATCAGGGCAAAAACGCTAATGTTGTTGACGGCGCTAATCCTATTGAAATATTTTTTGATTTGAGAAAGGATATTGAGCGCCTTGCAGTTGCGCAGTATTTTGCTCAGCTTGCTTTTGAACTTGCTAATGAAGGTCAGCCTGAGGAAGAAATGCTCAGTGTGATTTTAAATTCTTTTCATCTTCTTTGCAAAGGAGAAAAGGCGATTATTCAGATTAAATCTGTGGTCGAATTCAGATTGATGTCGCTTTCGGGTTATATGCCGAATATTTTAGCTTGCGCAAACTGCGGTACATACGAAACCGATATTATGTATTTTGATACGCTTGAGGGCTGTATTTATTGCGAAAATTGTCAAAAAATCGGCGCAATTGCCTGCCCTAAAAATGTTATAACGGCTGTAAGATTTATTTGCCTTACCGAGCCTAAAAAAATATATTCCTTTTCACTGAGTGAGAAAAATCTTGAATTACTTTCTAAAATAAGCGAGCAATACGTTTTGTCACGTATTCAAAAACGGTTACCCACTCTTGAATTTTATAAATCAGTTAAATTATAAAAGGTAAATACTTATGAATAAAAACCATAAAACACTTGAACTTGACTTGATTCTTGAAAAGCTTGCCGCCGAATGCTCCTGCGATGACGCTAAGGATTTGGCAAGAGGGCTTAAACCTGCCGGCGATATGGCAGAGGTTGAAATGCTTTTGCAGCAAACAGAGGACGCCTTTTCACTTCTTGCCCGTTTCGGTGGTCCGTCATTTTCGGGTCTTAAAAATGTAAATAATTCTCTTCACAGGGCGGCAGCAGGCGGTTCGCTTAACCCTAAGGAACTTTTGGATATTGCTTATTGTTTGCGTGCATTAAGAACTCTTGATGAGTGGCGCAACCATTCAAGCGGGGTTAAAACAAGCCTTGATTTCTTTTTTGAAGGCATAACCTCCAATAAATATCTTGAAACTAAAATATTATCCTGCATCGTCAGCGAGGAGGAAATTGCCGATAAAGCGTCGGATACTCTTTTTGACATAAGAAAGAAAATCAGGTCAAAAGAAAACTCAATAAGGGAAAAACTTGATTCTCTTATTCATTCATCTCATTATCAGCAGTTTTTGCAGGAGGCAATTATTACCCAGCGTAACGGCAGATTTGTTGTCCCCGTTAAGGCTGAATGCAGAGGCAACGTTCCCGGTCTTGTTCACGATACCTCGTCAACAGGCGCAACCGTTTTTATTGAACCTGCCTCTGTTGTTGACGCTAATAATGACATTAAGGTGCTCCAAGGTAAAGAGCGAGATGAAATAATGCGAATTTTATATGAACTTTCGGCTGAATCGGGCGATTTCGCCGAGTCGATTAAACATTCGTATGAAAGCGCAATAAGGCTTAATCTTATTTTTGCCAAGGCTCACCTTGCATATAAAATGAAGGCTACTAAACCTATTCTTAATAACGAGGGCATAATCTGTCTTAAAAAGGCACGTCATCCGCTTATTGACCCTAAAAAGGTTGTTGCAACTGATATTGCGCTTGGCGACGAATACGATACACTTGTTATCACCGGGCCTAATACAGGCGGTAAAACCGTATCGCTTAAAACGCTCGGCCTTTTAACTTTGATGACTATGTGCGGGCTTCTTATTCCGGTAGCTGATAGGTCAAGAGTTTCCGTGTTTAATAATATTCTTGTCGATATCGGCGATGAACAGAGCATTGCGCAATCTCTTTCAACCTTTTCATCTCATATGGTTAATATCATTGATATAATGAAAAAAGCAGATGATAAATCGCTTATTTTAATAGATGAACTTGGCGCAGGTACTGACCCGGTTGAGGGTGCGGCACTGGCTGTATCTATTATTGAAGCGCTTAGGGAAAAGGGAGCAATTATTGCGGCAACTACTCACTATGCCGAACTTAAAGCTTATGCTCTCGATACTCCGGGTGTTACAAACGGCTGCTGCGAATTTGACATTGAAACGCTCCGCCCAACCTATAAACTTTTAATAGGTGTTCCCGGCAGGTCAAACGCTTTTGCTATTTTGAAGCATCTTGGTATGACTCAAGATGTTATTGATAATGCTAAGGCAATTGTAGGTTCCGATAATCGTGACTTTGAAGCTGTTCTTGAAAAACTTGAAGCCTCACGTCACGCTCTTGAAGAGGAACGCAAAGTTGCCGAGGAAATGACCGAAAGGGCAAGAAAAATTGAGGAAAAAGCGCAGTCTGAGATGGATAAGATAGAAACTCTTAAGGCTCGTGAACTTGATAAAGCTAAGCGTGAGGCGCAAAAGCTTATTGATGCCGCCGAAAGAAAGTCAAGTCAATTTCTTCTTGAACTTGATAAACTGAAAAAAGAACAGACATCGTCTAATGCGACTGAAATTGCACGTAAAACACGCAGAGCGGTTAAGGCGCAAATGGGTGAAATGGACGACCTTATTAATCCTAATGAGCTTGCTGATAATTGGGATTATGACTATAAATTGCCACGCAATCCAGTACCCGGTGACAGAATTGTTATAAAAGGTATCGGCGAAGGTGAGGTTCTTGAGTTTAAAAATAATAATGTTCTTGTTAAATCGGGCTTGCTTAAAACACGTGTTAAGCTTTCGGATATTATGATTCTTGATAAGCCAAAGAAAAAGCCTGTTAAAACACAACATAATGTATATCGCACTTCTTCCCGTGCAGATGCCGATGTTAAAACGGAAATCGATATGAGAGGGGAAACTGTTGATGAAGCTTTATCCGAACTCGGACTTTTTATTGACAGATGTGTGCTTAATAATATTGAAGAAATAAGAATTATTCACGGTAAGGGTACGGGTGCACTCAGGAGCGCTGTTACCGATTATCTTAAAACTCACCCAAATGTGTCGGAATACCGACTCGGTCGATATGGCGAGGGCGAAAACGGTGTCACTATCGCTAAGCTTAAATAACGGAGAAAATTATGGCAGACGAGCTTGAAAATTTAACAGGTGTTGTTGAGGGCATTACTTATAGAAACGAGGCTAACGGCTACGCTGTCATCGAGGTTAAAACCGGTGACGAATTTGTTACCGTTGTGGGCGTTTTGGGCGATATTACTGTCGGGGAACAAATTGTCTTTCAAGGTGAGTGGACTATGCATCCAAACTTTGGCAGGCAGTTTAAATCTGTTCGCCTGACTCGCAGTCGCCCCGCCGATGCTTCGGGTATGCATCGCTTTCTTGCAAGCGGTATTATTAAAGGTATAGGTGAAGCAACGGCAACCAAAATAGTGGAAAAATTCGGCTCAAGTACATTTAATGTGATTGAAAACGAGCCTGAGCGCCTTGCTGAAATTAAAGGAATTTCAAAATCCAAAGCTAAGCGGATAAGCAAGGATTTTAAAATGCAATTTGCCGCAAGAGACGTTATGAACGGTCTTGCAGAGCTTGGATTTAATCAGCAGGAAGCTTATGATATTTACAGCGTACTCAAAAGCGATTCGCTCGATATAGTCAACGAAAATCCTTATGCGCTTGTCTCTCTTGTCGGCAGTATTGATTTTGCAAGGGCAGACGAGATTGCAATGAATATGCAGCAGGCACCTCCTTTTGATTGCAGGTGCCAAGCCGGTGTTACATATATTGTCAGGCATAATCTTTTTAACGGCCATACGTGCTTACCGAGAAACAGCATTATAAAGCCGGCAATGCTTCTTTTGGAATGTAATGAGGACGAGGCTGAAATTGCGATTGACAATGCGATTGATGCAAAGCAACTTGTTGAGGAAAATATTGACGGTAAAGCGTTTCTCTTTTTGCCTGAAATTTACGAGGCAGAATCCGGCATTGCCGAGCGTATAAAGGTTATGATTGAATATCCGCCTGCTCCTAAGGAAATTTCACCTGCCGAAATTGACGCTTTTGAAAAGACTAATAATATCACTTTTGATGAAAAGCAGAGAGAAGCTATTGAAATTGCCGTTAATAAAGGACTTCTTATTTTAACAGGCGGCCCCGGTACGGGTAAAACAACGACGGTTAAGGGTATTATCACTCTTATGGAAAACAGAGGGCTTGATGTTGCGCTTGCCGCACCTACGGGCAGAGCCGCTAAAAGAATGACCGAGCTTACAGGTAAAGAGGCTAAGACCATTCACAGGCTTCTTGAGGTTGAATATAAAGACGGCGCCACCGAGCCAAGCTTTGCTCATAATCTTAAAAATCCGCTTGAATGTGATGCAGTAATTGTTGATGAACTTTCAATGGTTGATGTTACTGTCTTTTCAGCGCTTTTGGACGCTTTGCCGCTTTCCTGCCGCTTAATTATGGTGGGTGACAAAAATCAGCTTCCGCCTGTCGGTGCAGGAAATGTACTTGCTGATTTGATTAAAAGCGAGCTAATCGGTGTTGTAAGCCTTGATAAAATTTTTCGTCAGGCAATGAAAAGTAAAATTGTTTCAAATGCTCATAGGGTAGTAAACGGCGAGATGCCTGTTTTTGATAACAGCGTTGATTCCGATTTCTTTTTACTTCGGGAAAATTCAAAATATAATGCAGCGGGAAAAATAGTAAATCTTGTAACTGACAGAATACCTTCAGGCTATGGGCTTGACAGTGTACGGGATATTCAAGTGCTTTGCCCAAGCCGTAAAGGTGAGGTTGGAACTGAAAATATAAATGCGCTTTTGCAGGCAAAGCTTAATCCGCCGTCTTACGAAAAAAACGAAATTAAATATAAAGGCTATACCTTGCGTGAAGGCGATAAGGTTATGCAAATTAAAAATAATTATGATGTTCCTTGGTTTAAGGACGGCGAAAACGGCACGGGAGTTTTTAATGGTGACATAGGAATACTTACACGTATTGACCGTGCAAACGATATTATTAATGTTCGCTTTGATGATAAAGAAGCTATGTATAGTATTGAAAATGTTAAGGAAATTGAACTTGCTTATGCTATGACCGTGCATAAAAGTCAGGGCAGCGAGTTTGCGGCGGTCGTTTTGCCAACCATTGCAACCCCGCCCAAGCTTTCATATAGAAATTTATTTTATACCGCTTTAACCCGTGCCCGTAATTTACTTATTATTGTCGGGAACGAGGCTTCGGTTAAGGCAATGGTTGATAATGATAAAAAAAGCAGACGTTACAGCGCACTTGTTCATTTTTTATCTGTTGACAATGTTGCTTTTTTTAAGTAACATAATATAAAGTTAAAAATTTGTGATTAATTAGGAATGTTAAATATGTTTGGTTATGATTTGGGAATAGATTTAGGCACAAGCTCTATAGTTATTTCTGTTGTAGGCAAAGGCGTTGTTTTAAGTGAGCCGGCTTACGTTGCCTATGATGTTAATAAGAGCGAAATGCTTTATGCCGGTAAGCGTGCTTATTACCTTGAAGGCAGAGAACCTGTCGGCGTAAGCGTTATTCAGCCTATTAAAAGCGGAAATGTAAGTAATTACGACCTTGCCTGCCAAATGGTAGAATATTTTATGAATAAGGTCCTTAAAAAGAATATATTTAAACCGAGAATAGTTGCGTCCGTTTCGTCTGACAGCACAGACGTTGAAAGAAGAACGCTTATTTCAGTTTTGATTTCGGCAGGGGCTCGCTCTGTTTGCCTTGTTGAGCAGCCTCTTTGCGCTGCTTTTGGCGCCGGTATTGACCCTCTTAATCCCACAGGTGTGTTTGTTATTGATGTCGGTGCAGGCTCAACAGATATGGCAGTTATCAGCCAAGGCGCTATGAGCCAAAACGAAACAGTCAAAATCGGCGGTGATGATTTTGACGAAGCTATTGTAAAATATCTTAAAGAAAAGCACGGGCTTCTTGTAGGTCTTAGGACTGCTGAGGATATTAAGAAAACTATCGGTTCTGCCGTAATGCGGGATACGGATGTTACTATGAATGCTAAGGGAAGGAATGTTCTTTCGGGGCTTCCAAAGGTTGTTGAAATAACAGGTAATGAAATTTGTGCTTGTTTTGGCGAACTTCTTGATGAAATTATGACAGTTGCCAAGTCTATGTTTGAGCGTACCTCTCCTCAACTTGTGGCTGATATTACAAATTCAAGCGTTCTTTTAACAGGCGGAATGTCACAACTTTTCGGTCTTGACAAGCTTATTTCTCAAACGCTTAATCTCGATGTAACAATTCCTGTCAGGGCTAATCTCTGCGTGTCAAAGGGATGCGAACTCGCTCTTAAAAAGATGCATATTCTTGACGGCTACGGCTATTCGTTTAAAACTAAGGAAGAGGTCAGAATCAGATGATTCAAATTTATTATGGCTTTGGCAAGGGTAAAACAACTGCCGCAATCGGGCAAGGTATGAGAGCCAAGGGCGCAGGAAATACCGTTACCCTTGTTCAGTTTTTAAAGGATGATAAATCAAGCGAGTTGTCAGTTTTACCGTTTGACATTTTCAATGCACCCGATACTTTGCCGTTTAATCCGGGTAAAGAATATCAGGCGTGGGTTGACAGTGCGATTGACTATATAATAAGTTCAAAAAGCAATATGATTATCCTCGATGAATTTCTCGACGTTATTGATTCGTTTGTTCCGGTTGATAAAGCACTTGGTATTCTTGATATGCTCAACGGCAGGGAAATTGTTATCACAGGTCATAAGAAAGTTGAAAAGCTTTTTGAAAAAGCAGACTATATAACCTTTATGGATAAAATAAAACACCCTTATGATATGGGCGTTAAAGCAAGAAAAGGTATTGAATATTAATTTCGAAAGGGGAAGCGCTATGGATAAATTTTCAAATTTTAATCCTAAGGTTTGCTTTCTCTTTTTTGTTTTTGCCGTTTTGCTTATTCTTTTAAATTTTAATCCGATATTTCTCGTCATATCGCTTTTGGCAGGTGTTATTTATAATGCCATGCTTCAGGGCAAAAAGGCGTTTAAAATGTTTTTTGCATTTCTTTTGCCGTTTACAATTCTTATCGGGCTTTTTAATATGGCTTTTACGTCTTACGGAATTGATGTTCTCTTTTCAATTTCAAATAAGAATTTTACTGCCGAGGGGCTTGCCTACGGCTTGTGCCAAGGAGTTATGTTTTCAAGCGTAATTGTTTGGCTTTCAAGCTATTCTTATGTTTTGAGCAGCGACAAATTTATGTCTGTTTTTTCAAAACTTGCGCCTAATTTGACGCTTGTTTTGACTATGACGCTTTCCTTTATTCCACGTTTAAGAAAAAATGCTCAGGAAATTAACGACGCAAGGCTTAATGTAAATGCAGGTCAAAGTAAATTAAAAAAGAGCCTTGATAATTTTTCTGCGCTTGTTTCTATGACGTTGGAGGAAAGCATAGAGGTATCCGATACTATGCGTGCCAGAGGTTTTAATTCCTCACGTAAACCGTATTCTAAATACAAATTTAATTTTAACGATGGTGTTGTTTTAATAATTGTTTTAGGATTGAGTGTAGCTTGCATAGTTCTAAATTCTCTTGATAAGGCTGAATTTATATTCGATCCGGAAATTAAAATTCTTTCCTTTTCACCGATTTTTCTTATTTTATATACATTATATATGTTTTTACCTGTTATAATTAATATTTCGGAGGGTATAAAATGGCACTTTTTGAAACAAAAAATTTAACATTTTCTTATCCTCTTTCCGATAAGACAGCACTGAAAAACGTTGATTTAAAAGTGGAGCAGGGCGAGTTTATACTTGTAATGGGCAAAAGCGGAAGTGGTAAATCAACGCTTCTTCGTTTGCTTAAAAAGGAAATTGCTCCGGTAGGCAAAATCGGCGGTGAGATTAATATTAATTGCGACAGTATCGGTTTTGTCGGTCAAAATCCGGAAACGTCATTTGTTTGCGATAACGTTCGCTCGGAGCTTGCCTTTGCGCTTGAAAATGAAAAATATTCAAATGACGAAATAACCGTCAGAATAGGCGAAACTGCTTCGTTTTTTAATCTGAATTTTCTTCTTGATAAAAAGATTGATGAGCTTTCCGGCGGTGAAAAGGCAAGCGTTGCAATTGCTTCGGCGATAATAAGCGATGTTCAGGTACTTTTGCTTGATGAACCGCTTTCTCAGCTTGACCCTAAGGCGGTTACTACCGTTTCTTCTATGCTTAAAAGGATAAACGAAGAACTTGGTGTAACCGTTATTGTCGTTTCACATTCAAGTGAGGAGTTTGTTGATTTTTGCGATAGGCTTGTTATACTTGAAAACGGCGAAATTATTTGTAACGATACACCTTATAATGCAAAAAACAATGCTTCTCTTTTGCCTTATTTTCCTATTTGTACCCGTCTTTTTGATGAAAGGCCGCTTAATATTAAATCTGCCGTTTCTCTTGCAGATAAGCTTAAAGAAAAGCCGCTTGAAAATAAAAATGAAAACAAATCGGAAGTTTGCGTTAATTTAAAAAATATTACATTCGCTTATAATAAAAATCAAAGGGATATCTTATCCTGCCTTGATTTCAAGGCATATAAAGCTCAAATTAACTGTATAATCGGCGCTAACGGCAGCGGCAAAACCACTCTTTTAAAGGTGATTGCAGGTATTAAAAAGCAATATTCGGGCAAGTCGAAAATTTTAGGCAAATGCTCATATATGCCCCAAAATGTAAAATATCTTTTCACAAAGGATTTGGTGAGTGAGGAAATTGATGCTCAAACTGCCGAAAAACTCGGTATTTCCGATTGCCTTAATCAGCATCCGTTTGATTTGAGCGGCGGTCAGGCTCAAAAGCTTGCTTTCGGTATACTTCTTGAGCAGGATGCCGATATTCTTCTTCTTGACGAGCCTACCAAAGCGTTTGACGAATTTTCAAAAAATGATTTAAAATCGCTTCTTTTTGAACTTAAGGCACAGGGCAAAACAATAATTATGGTGTCACACGATTTGGACTTTGTCGGCGATATTGCGGATAATGTTTCATTTTTAAGCGACGGCATTATTTCTAAAGCGGGCGGCAGGCGAGAGGTGTTTTCAAGCCTTAATTTCTATACAACTCAAATAAGAAGAATTACTAAAAGATATCTTGCTTTTGCCGTTTCAATGGGGGATATCTTATGAAAAAACTTTATCCCGTTTTTATTTTTGCCGCTTTAATATTTATAGTTTTGTGGCAGCTTTTTTTCAGCAATACAAATTATTATTTGGTTTGCGTTGCGGTTTTAATAATTTCCATGCTTCCTTTTTTCTCCTCGTTTGAAAGGGGAGAGCATACGGCAAAGGATATCACCCTTATCGCTTCCCTGACCGCTCTTGCAGTGGTAAGCCGTGCGGTATTTTATCTTATTCCTCAGGTTAAGCCGATTGCCGCAGTTGTCGGTATAAGTGGTGCGGTTTTGGGTGCTAAAAGGGGATATTTAATCGGCGCACTCTCTATGTTTGCTTCAAATTTTATATTCGGTCAAGGTGCGTGGACTCCGTTTCAAATGGTGGCTATGGCAAGTGTGGGACTTTGCTTCGGTTTGGTGTTTCGTCGCATTAAGCCTACTAAAATCTCACTTGCAATTGTCGGATTTTTGTCAGTGCTTATCCTTTATGGGCTTATAGTTGATTTGTCCTCCGTGCTTTATTTCAACAGCGATATGTCGCTTAAAGGAATATTAGCCGTTTATGCCGCAGGAGTGCCGTTTAACCTCGTTTTCGCCGGAGTCACGGCAGTATTTCTATTTCTGTTCGGCGAAATATTTGTTAAAAAAATTGAAAGAATCAATATCAAATACGGTATTTGCCGTAATGATTAGAAAGGATATATAATTATGGATAACGAAGAAATTCAAACAAATGCTCAAAACAACAATAAAGATTCAAAGGAAAATCCCGATACAATCAATCGCCTTTGTCGCTTTGCTTTTATTATGTCAACAATCGGTGTTTTAACTATCGGTATTTGCCCTGCTTTCGGAGTTATGGGCATTGTTGTCGGCGCAATTTTTAAAAGCAAAAATTTTCCTCTTTCCGATTTGAACGAGGACAGAGTTAAAAAAGCAAAATTTCTCGGAATTGTATCGCTTTTTCTTTTTGTAATCGATATTGTAATTCTTGCAGTATTTTTGCCGAAAATTAAAGGATAGGAGATGCTTGGTGTGCCCCTTATGAGCGAAATATTATTTGAAAATAAAAATGCAACAGTCAAAAAGGTTTCAAAAGAAACGGAAAACGGTGCGAAGGAATACGTTTACCTTGACCTGCTTGATGAAAACGGAAATATCAAAACTTCAATTCCTCTCAAAGAGCCAAAAAAGGAAGAACAGAAAAACAATAATAAATAAAATAAGCGAGCCGAATCCAAAGATTCGGCTCGCTCAGACTGTCGATAAAGTGGCTAAACCGTGCCGTGCTTATATTATCATTAAAGTAATGACGTAGAGCAAGGGAGATTCCCCTTACAGGGGAAATGTCACGAAGTGACAAAAGGGTTTGCCGAATCGCAGATTTGCTCTTGCCGAAATAAAATCAAAAATACATTTATAGAAAAGTGGCTTGAACGTAGTGTTCAAGCCACTTTTGGCACTTTCCGTCTTTTGCTCGGGGGCAGTACCAACGTACAGCACCCACTCGCAAAATACGAAATTTATCTCACTTTCTCGAAGTCTTACAGCGTGTAGAAATTTGTAATTGGACTTTTTCTACACGCTGAACGAGCCAAATCCAAAAATTCGGCTCGCTGTTTTTATGAAATGCTGTAAATATAAATCAAGATTAAAATCATTATTAAAGTGTAAATTACTAAAAGCAATTTATTTGCCTTTTTGCTGATTATATAAAATCGACTGCTTGCTTTTTCGCTTTCGGAAAGTCTTTTTTGACTGTGTATAAACAAAAGTGCAAATGCATAATAGGGAACGGATATTAAAACAAATTTTAAACCGTAGTCGCTGAGAAATTCAAATAAGTTTATTGCTCCTGAATCTAAAGTAAATAAAGGTGCTGTTATTGCTGCGCTGAGCAAAAATCCAAAGCCGCATATAAAGCAAATTACAGTTAATATAAATAAAAATATGCTTATCTTTTTAAACTTGTCGTTCATAAGCTCACCAAAAAGTTTTGTCACCAAATAATGTTGTAAATTCTTATACAACCGATTATAAAAAATAATAACCATATCAAAAACACTTTTAAAGACATTTGCTTTGTTTCTTTTATGAATTTTTCAGCATTGTTTTTATCGTGCTTTTTTATGTCACGGCAGTTATTAATCATTAAAATTTGAGCAATTATATAAATCAAACTCGTAATAATTCTTAAAAGTATGTAAAACAAAAAGTCGCTGAAACCCAAAGCTCCGTCAAGCGATGTTACGGCAAAAAGGGGATACAAAATGATTCCCAAAACAATTGATACTATAACGCCTGCAATTGAAATAATATAAAGTTTTGCCTGCTTATCGCTTATGTGATTATAATAATCATCCATAATGTATCATCCTAAAAATGTAGTTATACTTAATATTATAATAACATGAATAAATGCTTTAAGCAATAAGGCGTTGAAACATAAATTTCAAAATGATATAATATATAATAACTGTTTTTGGAGTGCTTACATTGAAAAATTTGAACGATAAGCAGAAAAAGGTACTCGGTTGGGTGGTTTTAATTGTATCTTTTTTGTGGAATACAATTTATTCGTTTTTTATATTCATTGACGTTTCATTAGGAGAGATTTTTAGATATTTCTATAACGATTCGTTTTTTGGTATGCTTGACAGCGCTACATATCTTTTCCCTGATTTGGAAGTTTGGGGTTGGTATTTTATTATTTCCACGATAGCATTTTTGATTGTATATATCACTTATATAGTGAAATCTGCAAAATATCTTAAGGAAAACGGATTGACGAAAAGTTTATGCCAAAAAGTCATTTTGTTTACGGTTTTGTATTCCGTTGTTCAAGCTTTACCGAAAATAATCACAATGCTCGAATGAATAAAAAGAAATAAATCAGATTGTGACGCACTATATAAAAAATATATGGGTTTAAACTTTCAGAGTTTTATCTATTGGTGCAACTTTTTTGTTTATGATATTGCAAGTAGTTTTTTATTGTGATATAATACGCAAAACGGAAAAAATTATACTTTTGGGAGTAGGGTTAATGTTTAACAGTCTTCACGAGGAATGCGGTGTATTCGGCATTTTTGAAAACAAAACAACTTATGTGGCTCATTCAGCTTATCTTGCGCTTTATGCACTTCAGCACAGGGGGCAGGAAAGTTGCGGTATTGCTGTAAATGATGACGGTGTGTTTAGGCATCACAGAGGCGACGGTCTTGTTCCGGATGTATTTACAAGTGATAAGCTTGATGCGCTCGGTACGGGCAATATGGCAATCGGTCACGTAAGATATTCAACCACAGGCGGAAAAAATGTTAATAACATTCAGCCTCTTGTTATTCGCCATATTAAGGGTAATCTCGCTGTTGCGCATAACGGCAATCTTGTTAATGCACCTGATTTGAGAAAGACCTTTGAACTTAATGGCGGAATTTTTCACGGCACGTCAGATACCGAGTCTATTGCTTATTCTATTGTTTCAGCCCGTCTTACAAGTAAGAGCACTGAGGAGGCTATTGAAAAGATAATGCCTACCCTTAAAGGCGCTTATTCTTGCGTTGTAATGACTGCTACAAAGCTTATTGCTTTTCGTGACCCTAACGGTTTTCGTCCTCTTTGCCTCGGTAAAACAGAGGGTGGCGCCTGGATTGTATCGTCGGAAAGCTGTGCGCTTGATACCTTGGGCGCTGAGTTTGTTCGTGATATAAGACCCGGTGAAATTGTTGTAATCAGTACCGACGGTGTTAAGTCAATTGATACTCATTGCACCAAAAAAGGCCATATTTGCGTATTTGAATACATTTACTTTGCACGTCCTGATTCGGTTATTGAAGGCTCGTCTGTTCAGCACGCAAGAATGAGGGCAGGTAAGTTCCTTGCTGAGGAACATCCCGTTGATGCGGATATTGTTATCGGTGTTCCTGATTCAGGTCTTGATGCGGCACTCGGCTATGCAAATGCAAGTGGTATTCCTTACGGCATTGGTTTTATTAAAAACAGATATATCGGCAGAAGCTTTATTCAACCTACTCAAGGGCAGCGCCGTGACGCAGTAAGAATCAAGCTTAATGTTGTTAAGGAAAATATTAAGGGCAAGCGAGTAATTATGATTGACGACTCAATTGTTCGTGGCACAACCTGTGCAAGAATTGTAGGCCTTTTGAGAGAAGCCGGCGCTAAAGAGGTACATATGAGAATATCGTCGCCTCCTTTTAAATATCCTTGCTTTTTCGGTACCGATGTTGACAGTCAGGAAAATCTTATTGCATGTAAGTTTGATACTGTTGAGGAAATCGCTGAGGAAATCGGCGTTGATTCACTCGGCTATCTTTCTGTTGAGGCTACCCATAAGCTTGCCGAAAATACAGATTTTGATTATTGCGACGGTTGTTTTACAGGTAAATATCCTATCGAAGTTCCTAAGGAACAGCCTAAGGATAAATTTGAAGAAAAGCTGAATAAATTTTCAGCATATTATCAGGTTCTTGATTAATTTTAGAGAGGTTAATTATGAGTGACAGTTTAAATAAAGTTCTGTCAAAGCTTGTAACGTCCATTGAAGGTGTTAAGAACGAAAGGGAAATGCTGCTGAGACTCATTATAGGCTTGGCAGTATTTTTGTTGCTTGCTGTGTTCAAAAAGCAAATTTCAAAGGCTGTTGTTTGGCTTTGCACAAAAACTTTGGCAAGAAAAAGCGAACTTGCACAAAAAGCGCTTGTTGACGCTCTTTCAACTCCGCTTTCATTCTTTGTTTTAGTATTAGGAATTTATATCGGTACAGAAATTATTGCCCCAAGCGGAGAAATTCGCAATCCTGTTTTGCTGATTTTTAAACTTGGAATTATTTTCTCAATCGCTTGGTTTTTGATTAATTTTATCAATAGCGATTTTTCGTTCGTTTTAAAGGATGATGACTCCAAAACAAAAAAGACCGCAGTTAATTTTATTTCGAATATAATTAAAATTATTGTTGTTATTATTTCGGCGCTTCTTATGCTTGAACAGTTCGGTATCAGCGCTACAAGAGTTTTTGCGGCTTTGGGTATCGGCGGCGTTGCCGTTGCTTTTGCTTGCAAGGATGCTGTTGAAAATCTCCTTTCGGGCTTCATTATTATTTACGATAAGCCGTTTGAGGTAGATGATTTTATTAAGATTGACAATGAGGTCGGTCAGGTTGAGGAAATTAAAATCCGTACTACCAGGCTTAGAATGACTGACGGCAGCCAAAAGATTTATCCTAATACTACGGTTGCCAACAGTGCTATTATCAATCTTTCCCGTATGTCGCACCGCCTTGTAAACGAAACCTTGGGCATTGAATATAAACATTCCGCTAAGGAAATTGACGCTTTTTGTAACAAATTAAGAAGTCTTATCAATTCTTATAAAGAGGTCGATAAAACGGATGTCCGTGTTAATTTTGTAAATTATTCCGATTCATCGCTTGATATAGAGGTGTTCTTTTATGCCGATATTGTACCTCTTGCTGAATTTTTCGATTTTAAAACGAAATTCAATTGCGACGTTAAGGCTCTTGCCGAGAGTATGAATATTGATTTTGCATTTGATTCACGCTCGCTTTATTTTGCAAATGAACTTAAAATTAAAAATAATGAAAAATAAACATTGATTTTTTTGCTTTGATAAGTTATAATATCAAAGCATTAAATATGCAGATGTGTCCGAGCTGGCCGAAGGAGCACGATTGGAAATCGTGTAAGTCTTTAACGAGGCTTCTGGGGTTCGAATCCCCACATCTGCGCCAAAAATAAAGAGCCGCTTTTGCGGCTTTTTATTTTTGCTGTAAAGAACGGGATTCGAACAGGGCAATCCAAAGGATAGAAACAGTCCGGTGGACTGTTTCGGTGCCCGCGGGCGTGCCGAAGAAAGCTTTAGCTTTCAATGGGCGAATCCCCACATCTGCGCCATCGTCGTCACGGACTTTATATCGTTCGTGATGACTTTTTTATTGCTTATATAAAAGTCATCAGCTCACTCATTCCGTCGTTCCTCCTCTCCCCAAAAAGCTTACGCTTTCCGGGGACCCCGATTCTTTTCACTCACGGACTGCATATCGTTCGTGACGACTTTTTTATTGCTTAAATAAAAAAGATACATTGCCGTTCAAGACTGAGCCTCGCCACGAAAGTGGTTTGCTCAGCGACAATGTATCCATATATACTTTACTCAATAAGTTGCAAAATGTCAACAATATCGATACAAAATTTTCACTTGACGTTGACAGATTCTCAAACGATTTAAGAAACGCTTAATTATGGCAATACGACGGTTATGAACATTTTTCCAAAGCAAAGGAACTTTATCAACAGAAAAGCGATATTTTTCTTTGCCACGCAAAATAAAAACGAGACAGTCGCATTGAACGCAAAGGATAAAATATCCAGAGGTTATATTAACGACGAACTGCCTCGTACAGATAATATAGCAAATAATGCTTCAAATGTCAATAATGCCATTTGTTGTTTCGTTTATAGTGAATAAACATACTAATGAAATACAGTCCATAGACGTATTATATGCTGTAAATGCAAAAAAAGAACCAGCCGGGAGCTTATCCCCGGAGGTTTCGACACCTCCTACTGGTCCTACAATTAGTATATTCAATTTGCTCGATTGTGTCAATAATTGTTTTCTCGTGATGTAGACTGTTCCGAGGGTGTTTTACTTTTGGTAATAAAAAGTGTCGCAGAAAATAAATTTTATATTCACAATATGAATTTGCAAAATAAAAACAAGGCTGACAAAACTTTACACGCACTTGGATTCAATACATCCCAGCGTGAAAGAATTATCAGCCTTGCGAAAGATAATATAGCAAATAATGTTTCAAATGTCAATAATACTGACACAAAATTTTCTCGTGACGTTAATATTGACGAGTTTGACGAAAGGGATTACAATGTAATCAATACAACCGGTTTAAGAGGCTATGCAAGTCTTAAACATGAAGTTATGACATGGGATGATATAAAATATCTTAATCAAGTGCGTTGTATAAGCATTGAAGATAGGTTTTATCTTTATAAAATGCTTGACAATGAAACAAGTGATATAATTATTTATAAAGCCAAGAAAAGAACAAGGAGTGAATATAATGCAATTAGAAAAGCGTACGGAAGAAGATTTAATGGAAATACTGTTTCAATTTCTGAACTCATTAAAAGTAACAGAAACAGCAGCAATGACAATAGCAACATATTTAGGTATGAACAAGAAAAATTTAATAACAATGATAAATTCGATAATCAAAAGATACGAGCAAAAAGGGAAAGTAACGGAAGAGGAATTGCTGAAAATGGCGATAATGATAACCTGTCAGAAGAAAAATACTCAAGAAATGTAGACTATGCCGAGGGCGTTTTACTTTTTTTAATAAAAAGTGCCTATATAAATAAAAAAGAAGATGAAACATTGTTCAAGACTGGGAATGGTCAAAAGACGACACCCAGCAATGCTTCATCTTCTATATATAGTTTACTCAATAAGTTGCAAAATGTCAATAATACCGATACAAAGTTTTCACTTGACGTTGGCAGATTCTCAAACGATTAAAAAAACGCTCAATTATGTCAATACGACGGTTATGAACATTTTTCCAAAGCAAAGGAACTTTGTAAACAGAAAAGCGATATTTTTCTTTGCACGTAAAATAAAAGCGAGACAGTCTCACTGAACGCAAAGGATAAAGAATCCAGAGGTTATAATAGTTACGACTTGTCTCGCACAGATAATATAGCAAATAATGCTTCAAATGTCAATAATACCGATACAAAAATTTCTCGTGATGTTGATATTGACGAGTTTGACGAAACAGAATATACTAATGTTAAATTATCAAAAGCAGAGTATAATAAGCTTTATTTCGAGGCATTAACATGGGATTCGGACAAGGTTGGTAAAGTATGTCACAAGTATCTTAATAATGTTTATTATTATTATACTCTTGATAATGATTATAATTTAACTGTTATAAAAATGAAAAAATCAGAAAATATACATGAAAGAAAGGATGTAAATAATGTTAACACCGATAGAAGAGACATTAGTGGCGGACATGAAATATCTGAAAATTTCGACGGATATAATAATGGCGACATTAGATTCGCTGGAGACGGAAGAACAACAGCAAATAATGTTGAACTCGATAAAGAGAAGATTCAACGAGAAGGGGACAGTGACGGAAGAAGAAATATTAAAAATGATAATAATGATAACCTGTCAGAAGAAAAATACTAAAGAGATGTAGATTATGCCGAATATGCACAGCATATCGTAAGATTTTTAAAACTGATATGAGCAAATATTTGTGCAAAATAATATATAATCTTTAATTTCGAAAAAAGTTCTTGCATTTTTGATAATCGTTTGATATAATTAAATCATCGATTTAGCGTGGCAAAGCGCTAATGTGAAAAATCGTGAAAGTAGGAATTAAAAATGAAAAGATTTTTATCGGTATTTTTGGCACTTGCTATGATTGCTTGTGTAGTAGCAGGATTTGCAGGTTGCTCAAAATCGGGAAAAGATGATGAGGTTGTGCCTTATTCATCAAGTAAGGGTGATACGACTGTTAAAACAGTTGCAGACCTTGATAAAGTTAAGGATGCTAATAAAATCGTTGTTGGCATTACAGATTATGAGCCTATCGATTATAAGGTTAAAGGAAGCGACGAGTGGGTCGGCTTTGATGCAGATCTTGTAAGAGCAGTTGCAGATAAGATGGGCATTAAAGTTGAATTTGTTGTTATCAATTGGGATAATAAGTTTATTGAACTTAATTCAGGCACAATTGACTGCATTTGGAACGGTATGACTGTTTCTGATTCGGTTAAGAAAAATTGTGATATTTCAGATGCTTATGCAGGTAACAGCCAAGTTGTTGTTATGAAAAAGGATGTTCTTTCAAAGTATAAAGATAAAGATGCTGTCAAAGCTGCTAATTTAACAATTGCTGTTGAAAAAGGCTCTGCAGGTGAAGCAGAGGCAAAGAAACTTTCAAATAATGTTGTTTCTCTTTCAGCCCAGTCAGATGCACTTAAAGAAGTTAAGTCAGGCACGGCAGACGCTTGTATTATTGATTCAACAATGGCTAATTCAATGACTAAAGAGGGTACGGACTTTTCAAATCTCGGTTATTCAATTTCTCTTACAACTGAGGAATATGCCGCAGGCTTCAGAAAGGGTTCAGACCTTACTGCTGAGGTAAACAGAATTCTTGCAGAACTTAAAACAGACGGAACAATGGACAAGCTTTCTGAAAAGTACGGTGTTAACCTTGCTAAATAAGGCACTTATATTTTAAACATTATAATATTTATCAGGCAGAGAGCATCTAAAGTGCTCTCTGCCTAATTTGCTGAATAGACAGCTTTGGTTTTTATGATTATTGGAGGAAATATGTATGGACACATCGTTTTGGGCGATAACGCTTGAGCTTTTTAAGGGCTTTTGGATAAACTTTAAGCTTTTCGGTATCACTCTTCTTTGCGCTTTGCCTTTGGGGCTTATTTTGAGCTTTGGCTCTATGTCGAAATTTAAGCCTCTTAAATATCTTGTTAAGGTGCTCGTTTGGATTATTCGAGGTACTCCGCTTATGCTTCAAATTATTGTCGTTTTTTACGGTCCGGGGCTTCTTTTCGGAATGCAGGTCGGAAATGATTATCGTTTTAAAGCGGCATTAATTGCGTTTATTATTAACTATTCTTGCTATTTTTCGGAAATTTATCGTGGCGGTATTGAAAGTATACCGAAGGGTCAGCAGGAGGCAGGTCTTGTACTCGGTATGACTAAATCGCAAATTTTCTTTAAGGTTACGCTTTTGCAGGTGGTTAAAAATATTGTTCCGCCTATGAGTAATGAAATTATTACTCTTGTTAAGGATACCTCTCTTGCAAGAACTATTGCAATTATTGAGGTTATTCGTGTAGGTGAGGATTATATTACAGGTGCGGGCCTTTTCTGGCCGCTCTTCTACACAGGCGCATTTTACCTTGTATTCTGTGGAATTCTTACTCTTCTTTTCGGTCAAATTGAAAAGAAACTCAGTTATTTTAATTCTTAAGGAGGTTGGGCTTTATGGCATTTTTAGAGGTTAATGATATTAAAAAAAGTTTTGGCAAAAACGAAATACTAAAGGGCATAAGCTTTGACCTTCAAAAGGGTGAGGTGCTTTCTATTATCGGCTCATCCGGCTCAGGCAAAACAACGCTTCTTCGTTGCATAAACTTTCTTGAATTTGCCGAATCGGGTACGATTACCGTAAACGGCGAAATGATTTATGACGGAGTTGTTGATAAAAAAATCAAGGAAAAGGATTTGAGAAAGAAAAGACTTCACTTTGGTCTTGTTTTTCAGGATTTTAATCTGTTTCCTCAATACGATGTTCTTCAAAATCTTACTCTTGCACCGTCCTTGCTTAAAATGGGAACTAAAGAGGAACTTGAAGTTGGGGCGAAAGAAATTATTAAAAAAGTAGGCCTTGAGGATAGAATTAATCATTATCCCTGTCAGCTTTCGGGTGGTCAAAAGCAACGTGTTGCAATTGCAAGAGCGCTTATGCTTAAGCCTGATATTCTTTGTTTTGATGAGCCTACATCTGCACTTGACCCCGAACTTACAGGGGAGGTTCTTAAAGTTATCAAGAGCCTTAAAACCGGCAACAGCACTATGATTGTTGTTACTCACGAAATGGATTTTGCAAAGAATGTTTCCGATAAGGTAATCTTTATGGCTGACGGCGTTATTGAGGAATACGGCGAGCCTAAACAGCTTTTTGAAAATCCAAAAAGCGATAAGCTTAAAGCATTTTTAAATAATGCACTTGATGTATGAATATTACAAAATAAATACAAAATTATGCAAATTTATGTTAATTGTTGACGAATGATTATATTTATGTTTTAATATAAATATGTTTTACTAAGCGTAATTAAAACATACACAGGAGGTATAAGGATGGATTTAAAAAATATTATTGACAAAAAAAGCGACTATGCCGATTATATGCTTGACGAGATTACCCATATTTGTAAAGATATGGATAAGCGTGACCCCGGCTCACCGGGCGAAAAGCAGGCTTGCGAGTATATGGCTGACGTATTAAAAAAAGATTGCGGCTGTGAAAGAGCAGACGTTGAAAGCTTTAAGGAAAATCCCGGCTCATTCTTCGGCTGGATTTATTTCACAATCACATTCGTTTTAGCAGCGATCGTTCTCTTCTTTTTCTGTCCGATTGTTTCGGCAATACTTATTGTAGCAGGTCTTACAATTGTTTTGCTTCAGTTTGGTTTTTATAAAAAATGCGTTGACAGATTTTTCCCTGAAAAAACAGGTCATAACGTAACCGCTGTAAAGAAGTGTTCAGGCGAAGTTAAGCGCCGTATATTCTTTAACGGTCACCCTGACGCTGCTTGGGAATGGCCGGTAAACTATGCTTTGGGCGGCGTTGGATTTGAAGGTCACGCTGTTATCTGTGGTATCGGCGCAGTTTATTATCTTGTTATTTCTATTATTTCAACTGTTAAATACGGCGCATTCGGTATGATTAGCCATGATGTAACACTTTTCAAAATGGCTCTTTGGGGTCTTATCTTTGTTCCTTTCCTTATCGGTCTTTATTGGATGTGGAATAAGAACAGAATTGTTGACGGCGCTAATGATAATCTTTCAGGATGTTATATGGGTATCGCTGTTCTTAAGGCTCTTCACGACCAGGGTATCACTCTTGAAAATACAGAGGTCGGCGTTATTCTTTCAGGCAGTGAGGAAGCAGGCCTCAGAGGTGCTAAGGCTTGGTGCGAAGCTCATAAGGGCGAGTTTGACGATGTTCCTACAATCATTCTTTCTTACGACACAATTCATGACCCTAAATATCTTATGACTAATTATCGTGATCTCAATGGTACTGTTAAAGCAGATAAGGCAGTTTCGGATTTATTTATGGAATCTGCCGCTGACCTTAATATTCCTTGTAAAAAGGGTTGGGTTCCACCTCTCGGAGGTGCTACTGACTCCGCCGCTTTTGCTCAGGCAGGCTTCCGTGCAACAGGTGTTACGGGCCTTAACCATAAGCTTGAAGATTATTATCATACAAGACGTGATACTTATGATAATATGAACCTTAAAGGTCTTGCGGATTGTTTTGCAATCAGCGTTAAGGCTCTTGAAAAGTTCGATAACGGCAAGGAAGTTTAATATTTACTTATATGCTGAAAGGGATACTGATAATTATTATCGGTATCCCTTGTTTTTTGTAATGTTGTTTATATTTGTTGAAAATTAATTTTAAGTCGGCTTTATGCTACTGTTAATGTAACTGAAATTTATATTATTTTTAATGGGGTTTTTATGAGCTTTACGATTAAAGATATGACAATTCGTGATGAATATAACCGTCAACGAATTTTCAAAGGCGTAAATATTTGCTTTAAGGGCAGGGAAAATCAACACGAGATTTATGAGTTTTTTGATAAGTTTGAAAATGATAAAAGCTTTCGTGATGAGCAGTACGATATGCTTACTTCAAACGGAGTGAATTTGATTAGACTCGGCTTTACTTGGGCAATGCTTGAGCCAAAGAAAAATCAATTTGATGAAAAAATAATTTCATATTTAAAACTTTTTGTCGATGAATGTCAAAAAAGAAATATTTATATTGTTTTAGACCTTCATCAGGACTTGTTTTACAGCAACGGCAAGTACGGCGACGGCGCACCGAAATGGATAACTCGTGATTATAAAGAAAAGCAACCGCTTGCAATTTGGGCTGAAGGTTATTTTTATATGCAAGACGTTCAAAGAGCTTTTAATGATTTTTGGCGAAATAAAAACGGTATGCAGGATGAATTTATCACAATGTGGAAAAGGCTTGATGATGAATTTAAAGGCTTTGATAATGTTCTTGCATACGATTATTTCAACGAGCCTATGATAAACGATAATTCAAATAAGATTTTTTGCCTTTTGATAAATAACGCTTTAAAGCAGGGCTTAAATGTTGATTTTGATGCACAAAAGTACTTTGGCGCAAAATTTGAAAGATTAGGCTTTTTTAGAATGGCTTTGGCTGTGCTTTTTAAAATTAAAACCGTTGGACGATTGAAATTGCTTTTGAAAAATTTAGATGATTATAACGTATTTGATAAGGTGATTGACGGCGCACAGAAATATGTTAAAGAATTTGACGAAAAATATTATCAGCCCTTTATTAATAAAATTACTTCTCAATGTTCGTGCAAAAACGGCTTTGACTTTTTTGAACATAGCTATTATTCAAACCTTGGTATTCCTTTTAGTATTGAATCACCCGATAATTCGATTTATTCTCCCCACGTCTATGATTTGTTTATAGATTCGCCGCTTTATAACAAGTATTCAAGTAACGAGCGAGTTCGGTATATTTTTGATAATGTAAGAAAAAATCAACTTAATATGAACGTGCCTGTAGTAATGGGTGAGTGGGGAGGATTGTGCCCGAAGAAAACGGATTGGTTTTCTCATATTGATTTTGTTTATTCATTGATAGAGCAAAATCAATGGTCAAGCATTTATTGGAATTATTATTTTGAAAATGACGAATTTGTCCGTTTAATGAACAGACCGTATCCCATTGCCGTTTGCGGCGATATAATAAGCTATCGTACCGATTCTAACGAAAGAAAATTCTTTATGGAATATAAGGTTTCTGATGACTATGTTCTTGCCGAAACTCAAATATATGTTCCGAATAAGGGCGTGCAAAAGTTTAAATCAAATTACGGTATAAATAAAATCGAAATTTCATATTGATATGTTGATGCGTTTTTACCTAAAGAAAAAAATCACCGTTTCTTTCACGGTGATTTTTTTATATATATTAACTTTTCTTGATTTAAAGCTTTTTGCCGTCGATGCTGATTGTTACAACTTGCCATGGTAAGAATTTTCCGCTTTTTTTGATTGCTTCTTTTGCCGCATGTTCAAGACCGCCGCAACAAGGAACTTCCATACGGACAATCGTAACGCTTTTAATATCGTTTTGCCTGATAATTTCTGTCAGCTTTTCGCTGTAATCTATATCGTCAAGCTTAGGACAGCCGATAACTGTAATTTTACCACGCATAAATTCATTATGCATATTTGCGTAAGCGTAAGCCGTGCAGTCTGCCGCAATAAGCAGCTCTGCATTGTTAAAATACGGCGCATTAATCGGCACAAGCTTAATTTGACACGGCCATTGACCGAGCTGTGATTTGTTGACAGCAGGCATTTGCTCAATGCTTTCGGACGTTCTGTTAAAGGTATGCATTCTGCTTGACGGACAGCCGTGGAATACTTCCTTCTTTTCTGCCTTTGCTTTCATATTCTTTTCAACTGCTTCTCTGTCATATTCAAGCGCTTCTCTTTCAACAAAGGTGATAGCACCGGTAGGGCATGTGGGCAAGCAATCACCGAGTCCGTCGCAATAGTCATCTCTCAAAAGTTTAGCTTTGCCGTTTACCATTCCTATTGCACCCTCATGGCACGCATTTGCGCAAGCGCCGCAGCCGTTGCATTTGCTTTCGTCTATATGAATGATTCTTCTAATCATTTATAACAACTCCTAAAATTAATTTAACACCTAATGTGCGAGGTGATTATATCAAACAAAAAAGAAAATTGCAAACAAAAATCATAAATTATTCCAAAGCAAGTTTTACCATTAAAGCGGCGATACAGGGTGAATGTTGTGGTCGTCATATGGGCTGAAATGCGAAAGCTTTGTATCAAATAATACCGTTCCACGTCCGATGCAGTAGTTTCCGTATCTGTCTTTTAAAGCGTCAACGGCGGTGTCGATTTTTTCAAGCTTTTCTCTTTTTTCAACCGTTTTTGAAAAATCAAATTGCGAACAATAATCAAAATCAAAATCCGTAACGCTTAAGCCTAAACTTCTTATCGGCATTTTCCAATCATAGTTTATAACAAATAAAGCCATTGCGCTTTTGATAATTTCACCGCTTACGTTTGTTGCGCTTTCTAATTTGCATTGCCTTACAAAGCTTCCGAGTTTTTTGTCCCTGACGTAGATTGAAAGGGTGGTTCCTTTTAAACCGAGATTTCTCATTCGTCTTGAAACACTTTCCGCCAAAACGGTAAATATTATTTTCACATCATTGTTGTTCACCAAATCTCTCGGTGTGGTTGTTGCGTTTCCTATGCTTTTTATATCACGCTCAATGTCCTTGTGCCGGACAGGAGTTTTATCCTCTCCACGTGCATATTGCCTTAGCAAAATTCCGTTTTTGCCGAGTATGCTTTTTATAAATTTCTCATCGCTTTTTGCAATGTCACCTATTGTATATATTCCGTAATTATTAAGCTTTTTCGTCGTTGCAGGACCGACCATAATCATATCGCTGCATTTAAGCGGCCAAACGATTTTTTGGTAATTCTTTTTTGTTATGACGGTCATGGCATTCGGCTTTTTGTAGTCTGAGCCAAGCTTTGCAAACACCTTGTTATAGCTTACGCCCACACTTACGGTAATTCCTATTTCTTTTCTTATTCTCTCTTTTATTTCAAAGCCGATTTCCCGTCCGTTTTTAAACCAATCACCCGTGACGTCAATCCAGCTTTCGTCAAGACCGAACGGTTCTATCAAATCTGTATAATCTTCTAAAATTTTTCTTACTTTTTTTGAAAATTCAATGTAAACAGGGAAGTTTGGCGGTACGATTATTAAATTTCTGCACTTTTGCTTCGCTTTCCATAACGGCTCACCAACAACAAGGCCGTATTTTGAAGCGATTTCGTTTTTTGTAAGTATAATTCCGTGCCTGCTTTCCTCGTTTCCTCCTACTGCAACCGGCTTTCCTTTTAATTCGGGATGTAAAAGGCATTCCACACTTGCATAAAATTTGTTGCAGTCAATATGAAGTATTTGTTTTTCCATAATATAATTGTCCTTGATATTTAAAATATTAGAACACTTGTTCTAATAACTATATAATAAAACAAATGTTCTATAATGTCAAGAACACTTTTTCTAAAGTCCGCATTTTGTCACTTGACGTAAATTGATTATTAAGTTATACTTTTTATTGTTGTAGGAATAAATTATTAAGGTGAAAATATGATTTATGATATCGCAAATCTTAAAGTAGAAATAAAGAACGAAAAAGGCAGAACAAAAAAACAGGCAATTCCTTATCTTGCGAAAAATCAGGAAGAAAAAAATATTGATATAACAATTAATGTTGATGAAAAAAGAGTGCAAAACGCTATGAAAGCGCATCCCGAACTTATTCAGGATGATTGGGAATATATGCTTACGGGTTCTGACTTTTATACGCAACTTATTAAGTATAACGGCTTTTTGCTTCATTCTTCTTGCATAGTTGTTGATAATGTGGCTTATGCTTTTTCTGCCGACAGCGGTACAGGCAAGTCAACCCATACCGAGCTTTGGCTTAAGCATTTCGGCAACAGGGCATATATGCTCAACGATGATAAACCGGCTATCAGGCTTATCGACGGCAAGGTTTATGCCTGCGGCACTCCTTGGAGCGGTAAGTATGACTATTCAACACCTCAAGTGGTTGAACTTGCCGGAATTTGCTTTCTTCAAAGAAGCGAAAACAATTGGATAAAGAAGGCTGAAACAAGTAAAGCTGTTTTTAATATTTTTTCTCAAACCGTTCGTAAGCTTGATGCAGTAAATATGGAAAAGCTTTTTGATGTGCTTGAACAGATTTTTTCAAAAATTCCTATTTATGACCTTGGATGTAATATTTCTGACGAAGCGGTTTTGACCTCATACAATGCAATGAAACCTAAAGAATAATAAATATAAAAAAAGAAGCGAAAGCATAAAAACTTTCACTTCTTTTTCTATATAAAAATCCACCCAGCCGCCGCCTGCTGACAATAACCTGCTCTCTTAGCAGGTGGGTTATGCTCTCATCACTTTGTGCTACCAACGTCCTTATAAATAAGGGAGGTCTGCATTCCCGTTTCAAAGAAGTCAAATCCCTAAAAAAACGTGTTCGGGTTACTAAAGCTGACGGTTGTCGAGAAGGGTAGATTCTATAAATTATTATTACTGCTCCGGCTCAAAATATTCAACGTCAAATTTTTCCTCAATCTTTTGCATAAGTATATCGGAAATTTGCTCGTATTCCATTTCATCTTCAATTTCAACAAGATATTCGTCGCCGTTGTCGTCAGTTTCAACCTTGAGGGTGATTACCTCATAGTCACCGTCAACAATGTCCTCGTCAGTTTCATTATATTTTGTAATGGCAACATAAACATCGTTGTCAGTTTCATATCTTTCCAATAGTTCAAAAAGAAGCTCATTGCCGTCATCATCAGTTACGCTGATAATGTCAGGCTCGTAATATTCTTCGTTTTCAGCCATAAATTAACCTCCTAAATCAAATTACCTATAATATTATATATACTTTTTATCGTTTAGTCAATAGTATAGGCAAAGATTTAACAATTGTTTAATATTACTAAAAAAATACAAAAAAATATAAAAAAACTATTGACAATTAACAATAAGCGTGCTATTATGTAGATGAACAAAAGAGATAGACACAAAGGCTTGAGAGTGAAAGGACTTGAGGTAAGGAAAAGCCAAAATCTCTATCGCTTAACTTGTTTAGAATACGAAAGGAGGCTTGTCCAATGGATTTAGAACCAGGTCAGACAAGCACCCGAGAAGTAACCCAATAAAATAACGGAAACTAATGTATCGACAGAAGCAAAACGGAATTGCTTACGGGTACAAACTTTATGAAGGATTATTAAAATAGTTATTCGGCAGAATTGGTTAATTACTATCGGGTGCGAAAAACTAAATAGTAAAGGTATATATTTGATTATCCTGCCGATAATCTGTAGCGAAAGCTACATTATAAAATAATTTAACGAGGTACAGTCCAATGGGTTAGTAAGTTAATCTAAATGCTTAAAGTTAATATAGGTATTTTAGAATAGGTCATTAAATATACGAGGTATAGACCAATGTACTAATCAATTATAAGATTTAAAAGTTAATATAAAATGATTTGAGGCGCTTAACCTACTAATAGGTTAAGCGCCTTATGTTATTAAATGATTTCATTTAAATTTAAAAATTAATTTGGATTTCACGTTTCTTCATCTAAAAAAGCAATTCTTTTTATATCGCTTTCACCATAAATCTTAATGCCGTGTTCAAAAAGCATTTGCGCAGCTATGCCGTTGCCGTATGTAAGCGTGCCTGAAAACGTTCCGTCATATATTTTACCGAAACCGCACGACGGACTTCTTTCTTTCAAAATTGCTGTTTGGCATCCGGTTTCCTCTGCAACGTAAAGGGCTTTTTCCGCTCCGTCATAAAACGCTTCGGTTAAATCCTCACCGTTTTTTGAATAAACCCTGCCGTCCCTGATTTCGCTTGGTACTCTCGGAGTGGGCAGGCAAGCAAAAGTTTCAGGACAAATAGGAATTAATGTGTGCTTTTTCCCAAGTTTTATAACATTTTCATTTTTATTGTTGCCACCGTTGTATTTACAGTTTTCTCCAAGCAGACAGGCACTTACAAGAATTTTCATTTTTTTCTCCTTTTGCTTATAATTATAAAAAATCCTAAAACAAATAACACTAATATTATTGCAAAGATGAATACTAACGGCTTTGAAAGAAATGGAATTTTACCCGCTAAGCCGATTAACCCCGCCAAAAGTAAAAATATAACTATAAATATGCTTACAATTATTGCGATTTTTTTATTTTCCATAATATCACCTTGCTTATATTATCATATATTTCCCGATTAGTCTATACCTTTGTGTAAAGTGCTTTGCTTTACATATATGCAATATATACAAATATCATACCTAATATATGCCTTGTTTTTAATATAAACAAAGAAAATATTAAAATTTGGTGTCAAATTTAAAAGAATAGTTGCAAAATTTGTAATTTAGTAATAATATATACACACATTATTATTAAACATTATTTTCGGTGGTACAAAGTATGGATTCTTTAAAGCAGAAGATATTAAATGAAGGCGAAGTTTACGAGGGCAATATTCTTAAGGTAGACGGTTTTTTAAATCACAGAATTGATATTCCGTTTATGAGGGAAATCGCAAAGGAATTTCACCGCTTGTTTAAGGATGACGGCGTTAACAAAATCCTTACTATCGAAGCGTCGGGCATAGCTATCGGTGCGCTTGTTGCCGAGGAATTTGGCTGTCCGCTTGTTTTCGCAAAGAAAACAAAAACTAAAAATATTGCCGGCGATGTGTATACCTCTAAGGTTGAGAGCTTCACTCACGGCACTACATACGATATTATTGTGTCAAAACGATTTCTCGATGAAAACGATAAGGTCCTCATTGTTGATGATTTTCTTGCAATCGGCAATGCGCTCAATGGTCTTATCGCACTTGTTAATGACAGCGGTGCATCACTTGCTGGCTGCGGCGTTGTTATTGAAAAAGGTTTCCAGCACGGCGGCGATAAACTCAGGAGCAACGGTATTAAGGTTGAATCTCTTGCTATTGTTGAAAGTATGGACCATGAAACAGGCAAGGTTTATTTCAGAGATTAATCGTTTTTTTGTTTTGGTTATTCGGTGTCATCACCTTATAATAAATTGATTTATTTGTACGGAGGTAAGACAAATGAAACTCACAAAGAAAATTCTTGCAGTTGTTCTTTCAGTTCTCTTTGTTGTAGGCGTATTTGCCGGTTGTTCTTCAAAAGACGCAAATACAAAGGATACAACAACTAAGGCATCTGCATCATCAGACATCAAGGTAGGATTTATTTTCCTTCACGATGAGAACTCAACTTACGATAAGAACTTCATCACAGCTGCTGACGAAGCTTGTAAGACTCTCGGAATTGCTGATGAAAACAAGATTTACAAGACTAATGTTCCTGAAGGTCAGGAATGCACAGAGGCTGCTTTAGACCTTGTTGACAAGGGATGCTCAATCATCTTTGCCGACAGCTTCGGTCACGAGCCTTACATTATTGAAGTTGCTAAGAAGCATCCTGAAGTTCAGTTCTGCCATTCAACAGGTACAAGAGCTCATACAGAAGGTCTTGACAACTATCACAATGCATTCGCTTCAATTTACGAAGGCAGATATCTTGCAGGTATTGCTGCAGGTATGAAACTTAATCAAATGATTAAAGACGGCAAATTTGAAGCTAAAGATGCTAAAATCGGTTATGTAGGTGCATACACCTATGCTGAGGTTATTTCAGGTTATACTTCATTCTTCCTTGGTGCTCGTTCAGTATGCCCAAGCGCTACTATGGAAGTTCAGTTCACAGGTTCATGGTATGATGAAGCTGCTGAAAAGGAAGCTGCAAATACCCTTATTGCTAACGGCTGTAAGCTTATCAGCCAGCATGCTGACTCAATGGGTGCTCCTACAGCTTGTGAAACAGCAGGTGTTCCTAACGTTTCTTACAACGGCTCAACAGTAAGCGCTTGCCCTAACACATTTATTGTTTCTTCAAGAGTTAACTGGGCTCCTTACTATGAATATGCAATCAAAGCTGTTATGAACGGCGACAAGATTGATGCTGACTGGACAGGTACTCTTGCTACTAATTCGGTTCTTCTTACAGATGTAAACGAAAAGGCTGCTGCTCCTGGCACTCAGAAGGCTATTGATGAAGCTAAAGCTAAGCTTGAGGACGGTTCTCTTCAGGTATTTGATACTTCAACATTTACTGTTGACGGCAAAAAGCTTGATTCTTATAAGGCTGATGTTGATACAGATGATAAGTACACACCTGATACAGAAGTTATTAAAGATGGCGCATTCAAGGAATCAAAGTTCCGTTCAGCTCCATATTTTGACGTTAAGATTGACGGTATTAAGCTTCTTAACGAAAAAATGTAATTAAATAAATCTTAGTTATATTTTATAATTAAACCCGTGGCCGTACCCTAAAAAGTACGGTCACGGTAGTATTGTTTTAAGTGATATTAAATTTTTGCGGAGGAAAATATGAGTGATACTTTTGCAATTGAATTAAAAGGCGTCACCAAGGTTTTCGGGCAGATTGTTGCTAATAAGGACGTTAATCTGCAGGTTAAAAAAGGTGAAATTTTAGCCATTTTGGGCGAAAATGGCAGTGGTAAAACCACTCTTATGAATATGCTTTCCGGCATTTATTTCCCTGATGAGGGTCAAATTTTTGTAAACGGTGAGGAAGTAGTTATTAAATCACCGAAAGATGCGTTTAAATACGGCATTGGTATGGTACATCAGCATTTTAAGCTTGTTGATGTATTTACTGCTACCGAGAATATAGTTCTCGGTATTAAAGATAAAGAAAAATACAGCTTAAAGAAAGCTGAACAACGTGTAAAAGAAATTACCGACAAATACGGTTTTGATATTAATCTTGACAGCAAGGTTTATGAAATGTCTGTTTCTGAAAAGCAGACTGTTGAAATTGTTAAGGTGCTTTACAGGGGTGCGCAGACTCTTATTCTTGACGAGCCTACCGCTGTTCTTACACCTCAAGAAACTGAAAAATTGTTTGATGTTTTACGTCGTATGAAAAAAGACGGAAAATCAATTATTATAATTACACATAAGCTCCACGAGGTTATGTCGCTTACCGACAGAGTTGCGGTTTTGCGTAAAGGCGAATATATCGGAACTGTGGATACTAAATCTGCTACCGAGCAATCGCTTACCGAAATGATGGTTGGTAAAAAGGTATCACTTAATATAGAAAGAACGGCTCCTGTTAATCCGCAAAACAGAATTGAACTTAAGAATGTAACTACTCTTAATGCAGAGGGAGTTAAGGCTGTTGATGATATTTCATTTGATATCAGAAGCGGTGAAATTCTCGGCATCGCCGGTATAGCCGGAAGCGGTCAAAGAGAACTGCTTGAAACCATAGCAGGTCTTCAAAAACCTGAAAGCGGTGAGATTTTTTATCATTCCCCTGAGGGCGAAACGGTGGACCTTAAGGCTAAAACCCCTACTCAAATTAAAGAACTCGGCGTAAGGCTTTCGTTTGTTCCTGAGGATAGACTCGGTATGGGCCTTGTAGGAAATATGGACATTATCGATAATATGATGCTTCGTTCATATAAGAAGGGCAATTCCGCTTTTCTTGACAGAAAAAATCCTAAGAAACTTGCCGAAAAAATTATTGAAAGCCTTGAGGTAGTTACACCGGGCGCTACCACTCCTGTAAGACGTCTTTCGGGCGGTAACGTTCAAAAGGTACTTGTAGGCCGTGAGATTGCCGCTAATCCAAAGGTGCTTATGGCGGCTTACCCTGTAAGAGGTCTTGATATTAACTCTTCTTACACAATTTATAATCTTCTCACAAAGCAAAAGGAAAACGGCGTTGCCGTTGTATTTGTAGGCGAGGACCTCGACGTTCTTGTTGAGCTTTGTGACAGAATTATGGTTATAAATTCAGGTAAAATTACCGGTATGCTCGACGGCAGAAATGCTACTAAAGAGGAAATTGGATTATTAATGACTAAGACAGAAAGGGAGGATTCATAATATGAGCAATAAACAAAAGGTTCACGAGCCCCTCTTTCATATAAGCAAGAGAGCGTCTATGCCTTGGTATTATTCATGGCTTATTCGCCTTGTCTCAATTCTTGCCGCTCTTATCGTAAGCGGTGCTGTAACAATGCTTTTAACCCATCAAAACCCTATCAGCGTTTATGCCACTATGGTTGACGGTGCGTTTGGTACTTCAAGACGTGTTTGGAATCTTCTCCAAAGCCTTGCAATTCTTCTTTGCGTTGCGCTTGCGTTGACACCGGCATTTAAGATGCGATTTTGGAACATCGGCGGTGAGGGTCAGGTGCTTGTCGGCGGTCTTGCTACTGCGGCTTGTATGATTTGCCTCGGCGGTAAAATTCCTAATGCGCTTCTTATTATCGTAATGATTATATCAAGTATGCTTGCAGGTGCAATTTGGGCTGTTATACCTGCTATCTTTAAGGCTCAGTTTAATACTAATGAAACGCTCTTTACCCTTATGATGAACTATGTAGGTATTCAGCTTGTATCATACTTTGTTATGGTGTGGGAAGTTCCTAAAGGTTCGGGTAAGATAGGTATTATTAACCAAATGAGTCACGCCGGATGGTTGCCTCAGCTTGGAAATCAAGAATATTTACTTAATATTCTTATTGTTCTTGCACTCACAATCTTTATGTATATTTATCTTAAATACAGCAAGCACGGCTATGAACTTTCTGTTGTAGGTGAAAGTGAAAATACCGCTAAATATATCGGCATTAATGTTAAGAAGGTAATTATTAGAACAATGCTTCTTTCAGGCGCAATGTGCGGTATCGCAGGTCTTCTTCTTGTAGGCGGTACTGACCATACTATCACAACCACTACTGCAGATAACAGGGGATTTACTGCTATTATGGTATCTTGGCTTGCTAAGTTTAACCCTATTTATATGGTGCTTACTTCTCTTTTGCTTGTGTTTTTTGATAAGGGTGCAACAGAGATTGCAACCGTATACAGACTTAATGAATCATTCAGTGAAATCATTACCGGCATAATCCTTTTCTTTATTATCGGCAGTGAGTTCTTTATTAACTATAAGATTAATTTCCGCAAAGCGCATAAGGAGGGTAAATAATATGACTACATTAATTACTTTTATCCAACGTGCGATTATGCAGGGTATTCCGCTTCTTTACGGTTCGACAGGTGAAATCCTTACTGAAAAGTCAGGTAATCTTAACCTCGGTATTCCGGGTATTATGTATGTCGGCGGTATCAGCGGTGTTATCGGTGCTTTTCTTTATGAGGAGTCGATGGGCGCAAATGACCTTAACCCGTTCCTTGCAGTTTTAATTCCGCTTCTTTGCACAATCATCGGCTCTCTTTTAACAGGCCTTATTTACTGCTTCTTAACGGTAACTCTTCGTGCAAATCAAAATGTAACCGGTCTTGCAATTACGACTTTCGGTGTCGGTTTCGGTAACTTTTTCGGCTCATCACTTGTTAAAATTACAGGAAGTGATATTCCGTCTGTTGCCCTTACAAGGACAAGTGCATTTTTCACTAAAAAACTTCCTATCGCTTCAACTACCGGTTGGTTTGGAAAAATATTCCTCGACTATGGTTTTTTAACCTACGCCGCTATTGTAATTGCTCTTTTGGTTGCGTTCTTCCTTAAGAAAACACGTGGCGGACTTCATCTTCGTGCTGTAGGTGAAAATCCTGCAACAGCAGATGCAGCAGGTATTGACGTTTCTAAGTCTAAATATCTTGCCACCTCAATCGGCAGCGTTATCGCAGGTATCGGCGGTCTGTTTTATGTAATGGATTATGCTAACGGTGTTTGGTCAAACGAGGGCTTCGGCGACAGAGGATGGCTTGCAATCGCACTTGTTATCTTTGCAATTTGGAAGCCTGATTTCGGTATTTTAGGCTCAATTCTTTTTGGCGGACTTTATATTGTTTACCTCTTTATTCCCGGTCTTAAAATGAGCACTCAGGAACTTTTCAAAATGCTTCCTTACATTGTAACTATAATTGTTCTTGTAATCGTAAGCGTAAGAAAGAAGAGGGAGGACCAGCCACCTGCATCGCTTGGTCTTTCATACTTCCGTGAGGATAGATAATATTTTTTAGGATAGAATAAAACGGATAGGGATTTTCCTTATCCGTTTTTTATATGCACTGCTTGACATTTAATGCTTTTTTTGCTAATATATTTGCATATTGTAACGGCTGTGAAAAAGAGGAGTAGCTTGCTTATTCTTTCAGAGAGTGCTCGTTTGGTGGAAGAGTGCAGATGCGGTAGGTGAAGGTAGCTTTTGAGCCGGCAAGGTGAAACTAAGTAGTCTTGTCCGTATATCTGCGTTAAGGATTTGAGTGGCATTATGTTTAATTAATGCAATTTGAGTGGTACCACGGAATTTTTCGCTTTCGTCTCAATTTGAGGCGGAAGCTATTTTTTTATAAAATTATACCATATTATAAAGGAGAACGTTATGGCAAAAGAACTTGCAAAGCAGTACGACCCAAGCGAAGTTGAGGACCGTACCTATAAGTTTTGGTGTGATAAAAAGTATTTTCACGCTAAAAGAGAAAAAGGCAAAAAGACTTATACAATAGTTATTCCGCCTCCTAATATTACAGGCCAGCTTCATATGGGCCATGCACTTGATAATACACTTCAGGATATTCTTATCCGTTATCACAGAATGGCAGGCTACGATACATTGTGGCTTCCCGGCACCGACCATGCTTCTATCGCAACAGAGGCTAAGATTGTTGAGGCTATGCGTAAAGAGGGTATTACTAAGGATGACCTCGGACGTGAAAAATTTCTTGAACGTGCATGGGATTGGAAAAAACAATACGGCGGCAGAATTATTGAACAATTGAAAAAAATGGGCTCGTCCTGCGATTGGGACAGAGAACGCTTCACTCTTGACGAGGGTTGCAGTAAGGCTGTAAGAGAAGTATTTGTAGGCCTTTATGAAAAGAACCTTATTTATCGTGGTAACCGTATGGTAAATTGGTGCCCTCATTGTAATACATCTATTTCAGATGCCGAGGTTGAATATGAGGAAAAGGACTCTAATTTCTGGCATCTTCTTTATGAAGTTAAGGAAACAGGCGAAAAGCTTGAACTCGCAACTACACGTCCTGAAACTATGCTCGGCGATACCGCAGTTGCAATTAACGGGGACGACCCAAGATATAAGCATCTCCACGGCTGTCACGTTATTCTTCCGCTTTTAAATAGGGAAATTCCTATTGTATGTGACGAGCATGCAGATATGACTAAGGGTACAGGTGTTGTTAAAATTACTCCTGCTCATGACCCTAACGACTTTGAGGTAGGTCTTCGTCATAACCTTCCTATTATCCGTACATTCACTTATGACGGTCATATGACAGGCAAGGCTGATAAAGAGGCTGCCGATGAAATTATTAAAAGCGGTAAGGCTACTCAAAACGAGCCTGAGGTACTCGATTGCGGCAAATATGCAGGTATGACTACTCTTGAAGCAAGAAAGGCTATTCTTGCAGACCTTGAAGCAGGCGGATACATTAAAGAAATTGAGCCGCTTAAACACGATGTAGGTACTTGCTACAGATGCCACACTAATATTGAACCTATGGTTTCAAAGCAGTGGTTTGTTAAAATGGACCCTCTTGCAGGTCCGGCTATTGACGCTGTTGAAAACGGAGATATTAAATTCGTTCCTGAAAGATTTAAGAAAAATTATATGAGCTGGATGCGTGGCTCTCGTGATTGGTGCATTTCACGTCAACTTTGGTGGGGTCACAGAATTCCTGCTTGGTACTGTGATGATTGCGGCGCTACAACCGTTTCCAAAGAGGACCCTTGCAAGTGCTCGCATTGCGGCAGTGAAAATATTCATCAAGACTCCGACACATTGGATACTTGGTTTTCATCTGCTCTTTGGCCGTTCTCAACTCTCGGTTGGCCTGATAAGACAGAAGATTTAGAACATTATTATCCTACCAATACCCTTGTTACAGGCTATGATATTATCGGCTTTTGGGTTTCCCGTATGATTTTTTCAGGCCTTGCTTATACCGATAAAGCACCGTTTGATACCGTTCTTATTCACGGTCTTGTACGTGATGCTCAGGGCAGAAAGATGTCTAAATCTCTCGGCAACGGTATTGACCCGCTTGAGGTTATTGATGAATACGGCGCAGATGCATTGAGATTTACTCTTGCAACAGGTAATTCACCTGGTAATGATATGCGTTTTTCAGACGAAAAGGTTAAGGCGTCACGTAACTTTGCAAATAAACTTTGGAACGCTGCTCGTTTTGTATTGATGTATCTTACAGATGATTTCAAATATAGCGGACTTCCAAGTGACCTTGCAGTTGAGGACGAATGGATTGTATCTAAAGTTAATACCCTTGCTAAAGATGTTACCGATAACCTTGAAAAATATGAACTTGGAATTGCTATTCAAAAGCTTTATGATTTCATTTGGGACGTTTTCTGCGATTGGTATATTGAAATTGCAAAAATCAGACTTCAGGGTGATGACGAAAAGGCAAAGGATACTGCTAAAAGTGTTCTTGTTTATGTACTTACCGATATTCTTAAGCTTCTTCATCCGTTTATGCCGTTTATTACCGAAGAAATATATCAGGCTATCCCTCACGACTGCGAATCGATTATGATTTCAAAGTGGGTAGAATATGACGAAAGCCTTTGCTTTGCCGAAAATGAGGCTAAGATGGAAATTCTTATGAGTGCTATCCGTGCTATTCGTAACCGTAGAGCAGAGATGAATATTCATCCAAGCAAAAAAGCTAAGGTTTATGTTGAAACTGAGAAAACAGAACTTTTCTCTGCCGGTGCTGACTTTATTAAACGTCTTGCTTCTTCAAATGATGTTGAGGTTGAATCAAGCTTTGATAATCTCGGCAATACCGTAACAATCGTTACCGATAACGCCAAGATTTATATTCCAATGGGCGATCTTGTCGATTTTGAGGCAGAGCGTAAGCGTCTTGAAAAAGAACTTGCTCAGGCACAGGATAAGCTTGACTTTATCAATAAAAAGCTTTCTAATCCGGGATTTGTTAATAAAGCGCCTGAAAAGGTAGTTAATCAAAACAAAGAGGACGCCGCAAAGCTTGAGGATAAGATTGCAAATATTAAAAATTCTATTGATTCTTTGGGGAAATAAATGAATTACGATAACGCTTTGAATTTAATACTTCAAAAGCAAAGCCTCGGTATTAAACCGGGGCTTACTCGTATTTATGAGCTTTTGAATAAAATGGATAATCCTCAGGATAAGATAAATATTATTCATATTGCAGGTACTAACGGAAAGGGCACTACTGCCGCCGCACTTTCAAATGCACTTATCAAATCAGGCAAAAAGGTCGGTCTTTTTACTTCTCCTTGGACTGAAGATTACCGTGAGCAAATAAAAATTAACGGCAATATGATTACCGAGGAAGAATTTGCATTCTATGTAGAAAAATATATCGATTGCGATGCTACCGAATTTGAACTTGTAACTGCTATTATGTATAAATATTTTGCAGACGAAAATGTGGATTTTGCCGTTGTAGAATGTGGAATGGGCGGTAAGGGCGACGCTACAAACGTTGAAAAAAAGAATATTTCGATTATAACATCGGTTGCAATTGACCATACAGCCTTTCTCGGCAACACTCTTGATGAAATTGCGGCTGAAAAATCCGGAATTATTAAGCCTGATTCAGTTTGTATTCTTTATCCCAACCCTAAATGTGAGCGCATTTTTGAAAAAGTGTGCAGTGATAATAATACAAAACTTATTAAAATCAATGATTTTGGCGATGTTTTGAAAAATGATATTGCTTGTGCTCAGGTGGCTTTAAATGAAATTGGCTTAGATATCAAGGCTAAAAATCCAAACCTTCCGGCAAGGCAAAGCAAAGTCGGCAATATCCTTGTTGACGGCGGTCATAATGAGGATGCGGCTCGTGCTCTTGCACCTAAAATTAATAATGAAGTTGCCGTTGTTGCAATGATGAAAGATAAAAATGTTGATGCTTATTTATCATTAATTGCACCTAAGTGTAAAGCGATTTATGCAACGCAGGTTGATAACGCTCGCTCAATGAGTGCAAGTGAACTTGCTTTGGTTGCAAAAAAATATTGTGATAATGTTTTTACGGTCGATAATGCCGAAAAAGCAATCACGCTTGCTAAGCAAAATAATCTCTCGCTTGTATGCGGCTCGTTTTATCTTTATCGGCAAATTAGAAAAGAATTAAATTAAATACAAATTTTGATAAATTATTCAATACCAATCTGTTAGTATTATCGCAGATTGGTATTTTTTTATTGGAGTGACAAATATGAACGTTACGATTGAAAGCAGCGGTAGTGTTGTTATTGCTTATCTTATCGGCGAAATAGACCACCATACAGCAGGCGAGGTTAGGGAAAAAATAGATGATACCCTTATGTTTGTAAAGCCGAAGACTTTAATTCTCGATTTTAAAAATGTCAGCTTTATGGATTCCTCCGGAATAGGTCTTGTTATGGGCAGATACAGATTGCTTCAAAGCATTAATCCCGCTTGCCAAATCGAAATTAAAAACGTAACCCTGCAAACTAAAAAAATTATGGAACTTGCAGGTCTTTCATCAATTGCAAAAATTAAGGAGAATGAAAATGAATACAAAAAAGCTAATTAATGAATTTAAACTTACAATCGACAGTAAAAGTGTAAATGAAGCCTTCGCACGTGTTGCCGTTTCCGCATTTGTAACCCCTCTTGACCCAACACTTGAGGAAATCGCAGATTTAAAAACGGCAGTCAGTGAGGCAGTGACAAACTGCATAGTCCATGCTTATAAGGATACATACGGCAAAATATTTATATCGGGAAAACTTTTTGACGACAATACAGTAAAAATTGTAATAAGGGACAAGGGTTGCGGAATCGTAGATGTTTCTCAGGCAATGACTCCGCTTTTTACAACAGGTGAGGGTGACCGTGCAGGTCTCGGCTTTACTGTTATGGAAAGCTTTTGCGATAAAATAAACGTTAAGTCTAAGCTGACCTTTGGTACAACCGTAACCCTTTCTAAAAAAATTGAGGGCAAATCAAAATGGTAACAGACCGTGATAAAATGATTGAGAATAATATCGGCTTGGTTCATTCTATTGCCAATCGCTTTAAGGGCAGAGGGGTGGACTATGACGATTTATTCCAAAGCGGTTGCGTAGGCTTGATTAAAGCGGTTGATAATTTTGACGAAAGCCGTGGCTTTGCTTTTTCAACTTATGCCGTTCCCGTAATAATGGGCGAAATCAAACGTATTTTTCGTGACGGCGGCGCAGTGAAAGTCAGCCGAAGCTTAAAGGAAAAGGCTATTAAGGCTCAGTCGCTTCGTGAAAAATTTATTAATGATAAAATGCGAGAGCCGACTGTCTCAGAATTGTCTAGTCTTCTTGATTGTCCGCCTGAGGAAATACCTGAAATTTTGGGCGTGATTGCTCCTATGGTATCACTCAGCACTTCAAGCGATGACGGTGAATATACTATAGATGTACCCGTTGATGAGAGTGATGAGATTTTTAATCGTTTAACCGTTCACCGACTTTTTAAATTTCTTGACGATACGGAAAAGGCAATAGTTGATATGCGCTATTATAAGGGCTTTACTCAAGCCAAAACTGCTGCCGCACTCGGCATTTCTCAGGTGCAGGTTTCTCGCAAAGAAAAATCCCTCCTCCAAAAGCTTCGTAAATATGTAGAGTAAAATAAGACACTATGCTTTTTTAACATAGTGCCTTTATTTTTTATGTGAATTTAACGGCGTGAACGACTTGTGTAAAAATCACTCTACACTTCGGTAACATATTGAACTTTTAATATGCGTATGATAAAATTTTATATTGTAAAAATTTTATTAAAGAGGTACAGAGAAATGAAAAAGATTTTTAGCTTAATTCTATCCTTAGCAATGTTATTAACCATTACCTCAGGATTGAATTTAACAGCGTATGCAGATTCTTCACAATACGGAAATATTTATTATGAAGAAAAGGAAGACGGAACTATTGAAATAACAGGTTGTACCAGTTCTGCAACTTCAATTAATATACCGTCCACTATTGTTGGTAAAACAGTTACGAGTATTCGCAATTGTGCATTTTATGGCTGCAAAAGCCTAACAAGTGTAACAATACCAAACAGCATAACAAGTATTGGACGTGAAGCATTTTATGATTGCACAAGCTTAACAAGTATTTCAATACCTCATAGTGTAACAAGTATTGATAATTATGCTTTTTATGGCACAAGCTTAATAAATCTTTCAATACCTGCTAGTGTTGCAAGTATTGGCGAGGGTGCATTTAATGGTTGCAAAAGCTTGGCAAATGTGACAATTGGAAATAATGATTCGGCAGAAAAAAGGTCAACTGAAATTGGAAATTCTGCATTTTCTGAATGCACAAGTTTATCAAGTGTAACAATAGGAAATAATGTAACGAGTATCGGTGCTGCGGCGTTTAGTGATTGTTCAAGCTTAACAAGCGTAACAATACCTAATAGTGTAACAAGTATTGAATATGGAACATTTAGTTATTGTGAAAACTTAACAAGTGTAACAATACCAAACAGCGTAACAAGTATTGGCGATGAAGTATTTTACAGGTGTTCAAGTTTAAAAAACATAACAATACCTGATAGTGTAACAAGTATCGGTGATCACGCATTTTTTGAATGTAAACTTGTAACTTTAACAATGGGCAATGGTGTTAATTACATAGACAGCTGTGCATTTCTTAATTGTGAGCAATTATATGAAGTTAATTACAACGGAACGGTTGCTCAATGGAAAGCAATTAGTGTAGATTCTAATAATTCAAACTTGACGAAAGCTATTATAAAATGTACAGATGGAATTTTAGGAAACGGGAACGAAGTTATAATAGATAATGTTGTATATAATATTTATAATGATTATACAGCTCAAATAAATAAATATCCCGGAAATCCTGAAATATTAACAATTCCTGAAAGCGTTTCTTATGAAGGATATTCATTTAAAATAAACAGCATTGGTGATTATGCATTTCTCGAATGTACAAACTTAAAAAGTTTAACAATGCCAAGTGGCGTGACAAAGATTGGGCAATATGCATTCTATTGTTGCACATACTTGAAAGATGTATATTATCTTTCTACTATAAGTGATTGGAATAAAATTGAAATAACAAATACAAACGATGTCTTAAAAAAAGCAACTATTCATTGTATTGATGGTACAATAAATGAAAAAGTAACTACCCCTCAGCCACAACCAAGACCTCAGCCAAGTCCAACACCAACCCCAACTCAGCCTCAGCCTACTACAACCACCCCTACAACTGCGCCTAAACCTGTTTTAAAGCCAAAATCAACTAAAATTAAAAAGGTAAAAGCGACTAAAAAGGCAGTATCTGTTGAATGGAAAAAGGTAAGCGGTGTAAAGGGTTATCAAGTTCAGGTTGCGACAGATAAGAAATTCAAGAAGAATAAGAAAACCGCAACCGTTAAAAAACAGAAAACGACGAAAGTTACTATTAAAAAACTTAAGGCTAAGAAAAAATATTATGTCCGTATCCGCACATATAAAACAGTGAACGGTAAGAAAGTTTATTCCTCTTGGTCAAAGGTTAAGACGGTTAAAACAAAGTAAAAAATACCCCCGACGCTTGATTGTGTCGGGGGTATTACTGTATATGATATTATAACTGCGCCAAATCATACGGCGTTTTTTGATAAACAAAATAATTAAGCCAATTGCTGAATATTATATTCGCCGAACTTTTCCAACTCATAATCGGAACGGACTTGTCATCATCATTAGGAAAATAATTATAAGGCACGTCAATATCAAGACCTTTTTCCTTATCCCTAAAATATTCTTTGGCAAGTGTGTCTCTGTCATATTCGCTGTGACCTGTTACAAAAAATTGCCTGCAATCCATATCGGATATAATATGAACGCCCGATATTTCGCTGTATGAAATAACCTGAAGCTGTTTAACAAGCGCAATATCCTGAAGCCTCGTCTCTGTATGCCTTGAATGAGGAACATAGTAAACATCATCAAGTCCTCTCATAAGCGGATGGGTAATGTCAAGCGACTTGTGAGGGAATACGCCAAACATTTTCTTTTTTAGCGGATATTTCTTAATACCGTAATGATAGTAAAGTCCGGCTTGAGCACCCCAGCAAATATGAAAGGTGGAGTAAACATTTTTTTTGCTCCATTCCATAATCATACAAAGCTCGTCCCAATAGTCAACTTGTTCAAATTCAAGATGCTCAACGGGTGCTCCCGTAATAATCATTCCGTCATACTTGTTGTCTTTTATATCATCAAATGTATTATAGAATTTTGCCATGTGTATTCTTGAAACATTTTTTGCCTTATGGCTTTTAACTTGAAGAAAATCAATATCAAGCTGCAAAGGAGAATTACTTAGCAATCTCAAAAGCTGTGTTTCCGTTTCAAGTTTTGTCGGCATTAGGTTAAGTATAATGATTTTCAAAGGTCTGATATCCTGCATATTAGCCCTTGACTTGCTCATAACAAATATATTCTCTATTTCCAAGTTTTGCTTAGCCGGCAATTCATCGTCAATACGAATTGGCATAATATCAGCCCCTTTCTTTAAGCGTTTATACATTATAACAAAACTTAACGCAAATTTCAATATCTATAATAATGTATATTAATATTATCTGTAACAATTATTTATTAATTCAATACTATATATTAATAGGCTAATCGTATATCTTGTGCTATTTAAAAATACAATATGTACCTTGAAATGTTACAAAATGATACCGTTTACATCATATAGTATCAAATTGTAGTAAAATGTGCACATAAATGTTGAATTTTGTTATAAATTTATGTCAATATCATAAAATACGTAAAAAAATCCGAAAAACCTGTTGACAAAGGAGAGAATAGGTGGTAATATGTGTAAGTCGCAACGAGAGAGCGACGAGCAAAAGTGCACAGCGAAGGTTTGGAAAACGTCTC
>OLQO01000221.1_pt1 | contig 57835 bp, 45 predicted proteins | sample 1672281 | NCBI WGS metagenome assembly OLQO01 (sample SAMEA3136667, study PRJEB25190) | human gut metagenome | biome: human gut; feature: human-associated habitat; material: faeces | place: Austria | collected 2013
ACCCCCGACGTACTGATTCGTAGTCAGTCCCTCTATCCAGCTGAGGTAACGGCGCGTTTCGCAACGAAAATTAGTATCCTCGTTTGCCCTGTCTTCGTCAACACTTTTCTTTAAATATGAAGGAATTATGGAAAGCAAACCCGTTTCACCTGATGAATAGCCCTTTTACCGAAATGGGTTATAACTCTAGCGGGCTAAATATAGTCCTCGAGCGCCTTCTGTTGGCAACTCGCCGGCCCTCCACGCACTATCCGCTTGCTTCCGGCGCAGCATTCTTCGACCCTCTGCGCGCCACCTGCCAACTCGCCACAAACCATCTGCAACACACGGCGCAACATCTGGCGACCCCCCCCCGCAAGCCATCTGCCGTCGTTCTGCGCAGCACCTGGCGACCCCCTGCACAGCATCCGCCATCTCGCTGCGCGCCATCCTCTGGCCCCTGCGCAGCATCCGTCGGCTCCCTGCAAGCCATCTGCCCGCCAGTTCACCGCGCGATACCCGCCAGCCCATCGCAAACCATCCGCCATCTCGCTGCGCGCCATCCGCTGGCACCCTGCAGGCAATCTGCTGGCACGAACCGATGCCCTTAACGACCCGCAGAACAAACCGTCGGCGCGAGTAGGAGCTCTTAATCCCCGCAAAAGCACGTTCTACGTAATTGTTAACTGCCCTTTGCAGATAAAACCCGTTTTTTACTTTCTTTTCACCTCTATCGCATCCCCTACGCACCGCATTCGCGTAAAATCAAGTTTGCTGCGTTTAGGGCACTCTTGCCTTGCGCTACCATTTACACATTTAGGAAAGGACATTACTTGAAGGTTCGAAAATCGAAACCTCACAGTAATTAACCTTCGGCCTCTGCATTTCACACCCGTCATGTAGTGGTCGAAGGACGACTGCGACATGAACGGATTGCGCCTGTCAGTATTGCTGTGCGCTGCGCAGATCAACTGCCCGCACAACAACCCTGACACGCGGCGGCAATCCCAAGGGAGAATTGCATGCTCTATCTATCTCAAATGCTCGGCGAACCCGTCGTTGATGCAAATGGTGAAAAAATCGGTTCCATATCCGACCTGGCCATCCAAACCGGCGAAGTGTTCCCTCGCATCACCAGCCTGGCATTCCTGGGACCTGGCAAAACGCCTTTCATGATCTCTTGGCGCAAATACGTGGACAGCTTCGACGAAGACGAGGGCATTCGCCTGAAAGTCGACCGCACCGCCATCCGCTTCAGCTACCTTCAGCCTGCCGAAGTGCTCCTTGCGCGCGACCTGCTCGATAGGCAGATCGTAGACACGCAGGGCATGAAGGTTGTGCGCGTAAACGACTTGAAGCTCTCCGTTTCCGGAACGCAGCTGCGCCTTCTTGGTGCAGAAGTGGGCGTTCGCGGCATTCTGCGCGGCTTGGCTCCGTGGGTGGAAAAAGCCGCCTGCGGCATCGCCAAGGCGTTCGGCAAGAGCATCGACGAACGCATCATCGCGTGGAACTACATGGAGCTGCTCGACCGCGACCTTTCCAAGGTTCAGCTCTCCGTCAGCCACACGCGCCTGGAAGAGCTGCACCCTGCCGACGTGGCAGACATCCTAGAGCAGCTCGATCCGAAGCAGCGCGCCAACGTGTTCCAGCACCTAGATGACGCACAGGCCGGCGACGCCATTTCAGAAATGGAAGACGAATTTCAGGCCGACATCATCGAGGGTCTGGACGAAAAGCGCGCATCCCGTCTGCTGCGCGATATGGACCCTGACGACGCCGCCGACATCGTAGGCGACTTGCCCTATGAGAAAGCCGAAACGCTGCTTCGCCTGATGGGCGTCGATAACGCCGCAGAAATTCGCAAGCTGCTGGGATACAAGGAAGACACCGCTGGCGGCCTGATGACCACGCAGTTCGTGGCGATGCACACCTCCGACACCGTGCAGGAAACCACTGAAGTTCTTCGCGGCTTGGACGAAGACCACCCCACGGTGAACTACGTGTACGTACTCGATGAGTACGACAAGCTCGTAGGCGTGCTTTCGCTCCGCACCCTGGTGCTCGCAAAAGACAACACCCCGCTTTCCGACATCATGTTCGATGAGCTCATCACTTCGTTGCCCGAAGAGCCAGAAGATGAAGTTGCAGCCGATATCTCCAAGTACGACCTGATGGCCATGCCTGTCGTCGATGAGAACGGACAGATGCTGGGCATCGTCACCGTCGACGACGCAATGGAGGTCATCGAAGACAACGTGGAGGAAGGCCGCACACGCTGGGCATGGGGGCAGTTCGCCATCACGCTTGCCGTGTTTATCGTACTGATGATTCCCTATACCTTCTTCGTCCTTCGCATGTTCGGACACAACTAGGATCGAGGCTTTTACATGACACTTAAGGAAAGCACAGCGCAGGACACCGCCCTGGCAGCCAAGGCTTCCCCGCAAGTTCCTGATCAGGGCAGCGAAAACGACGGCAAGAAGCAGCACTCGAAAGCGTTTCTGGTGCTGGCCGCCATGGGCCCTGGTATCGTAACCGCCATGGCAGGCAACGACGCCGGCGGCATTTCAACCTATTCCACCGTAGGTGCCAAATTCGGCTACATGACGCTGTGGATCATTCCTATTATGTGCGTTCTGCTTATCGTGGTGCAAACCACCGCAACACGCATGGGCGTTGTTACCGGTAAGGGCTTTTCGGCGTTGATCCGCGAGAGCTTTGGCATCCGCCTTACGGCACTTGCCATGTTGGCACTGCTTATCGGCAACGTTGCCACCACCTTTTCAGAATTCGCAGGCGTAGCTTCTGGCATGGAAATATTCGGGGTGCCGCGATGGATATCAGTCCCCGTTGCCGCGGCAGCCGTTTGGGGGCTTATCGTGGGGGGCAGCTATAAACGCGTGCAGAACATCTTCCTGGTGCTTTCATGCGTATTCGCCACCTACATCGTCGCGGCCTTCTTGGCGCAACCCGATTGGAACGAAACCTTCCAGCACACCCTGGTGCCAGCAGCAAGTTCGGATTTGGGCTTCCTTTCGCTTACCGTCGCAATGGTTGGCACCACTATCGCCCCTTGGATGATGTTCTTCGCCCAGAGCAACGTGGTCGAAAAGGGCGTGCGCGTACGCGATCTTCCCTATCAGCGCATCGATGCAGTAACTGGTGCCGTGGTGGGCTGTATCGTGGCATGGTTCATCATCGTAACCACTGGCACCGTGCTGTTCCCGCAGGGCATCGAAGTAGAGAGCGCCGAAGCGGCTGCAGCTGCGCTCGAACCTTTCGCGGGCCAATACGCTAAAGCACTGTTCGCCATCGGCCTGGTAGCCGCCAGTTTGCTGGCCGCATGCGTTCTGCCCCTTACCACCGCTTTTGTTATCTGCGAAGCATTCGGCTGGGAGGCAGGCGTTTCGTTCACCTGGAAAGAAGCGCCCCTCTTCAAGGGCATCTTTACGTTTGTCATCGTCGTTTCTGCAGTGGTTATTCTTATTCCCAACATCGACTTGATGGGAATCATGCTCACCGCACAGTTTGTAAACGGCGTCATTTTGCCTGTATTGCTGGTGTTCATGGCCATCATCTGCACCGACAAACACGTTATGGGCAAATACGCAGTGGGCAAATTCACCCGCGTTATTCTATGCTTCACCATTGTGGTGGTGGGCATTCTTTCCGCCATTTGCTTGGTTATGCAGATACTGGGAATCGGCTGATTCGGCGCTGACGTCGTGGCTCATAGGGAGCACGCGGCAACGGCAACGGGGGCAGCATGCTGCGCAGCTGGCGTCATTACCGCTCTTGAGCACTTAGTCAAACCAACCACTAGTTAGCCCCGCAAGCGCGATGGAGCCCCGGGGCACGCCCTGGCGCTTCGGCCGATACCGCTGGCAGCCAGCGCCCTCCAAGCCAGCTCTTCGCATTAAACTCCTTGTGCGCACTGCCCATAGGAGTGGTTTTTGTTTCCGCAAGAAGAAACCAAGCCATAAGGCTACCCTTGTTGCGCAATAATAAATTAGCTGGGAAAACTTAGAAAGGAACACATCGAGGCCAAGCGTCAAAGCCCGCTTTGCGCCCCCTCGGAAAAGCCCCATGGAGCCAAAGCCCAAAGCACATCTTTTCACGTTTGCCGTTATGGCATTGTTCGTCTTCGTGTTCTTGGGCAGCGAATATCACTTCGACATCGCTTATGGTGAGCTCGCCGGCCCCGATTCGGTTGTCGGCGCACAGGCATCCATCCTTGCCACAAGCGCCATAGGGCTTGTGGGCTATTCATTGGTGAATCGAACGGCAGCCGCAAGGCATCGAAGCATTCTCGCCGGCGTGCTGGGAACCGTTTCCGCCTTGCTCCTTGTCACAACTCAGCTAACCCAAAACGCCAACGCCTTGCTGTCGCTGGGATGCTTGTTGTTCTTGATTTTGGGTATGTTGGGAAACGCCACCTACTTTTCCGTTGCGCAAACCCACTATGCCAGCAACTCCCTTTCCCGTCTGGTGGGCACCTCGTATGCCGCAGGATTGCTCGCTCAGTTCCTGCTTCATTCTTTGGCGCCAAACAGCGTTATCGAAGCCGCGATTATCGGAGCTTCGATCATCGCACTTGGCTTCGCTCTTGCAGCGCGCCGCAACGTGCTGCACGTAGTCCCCGCCAGAAGCACACTTCCCGAAAAAGACCAGCGAACCGCCAACGAACGCGATGCCCTCAAGGAAGCAATCCTGCTGCTCGCCTGCGTCTCCCTAATTGCCTGCGTTTTCAGCACGCTCGACAACGTGGTTACCCTGGCAAACGCACAAGGCATGTTCGACCTTTCAACCTGGCCTCGCCTGCTTCTTGCCGTCAGCGGCATTGCGGCTGGCTTCATCTTCGACCTCACTAAGCATCGCTATTCCACTGTTACCATACTGTGTGTAGCCATGTTTTCCCTGGTTTCCGCCCTTGCCATCCAAACCGGCTCCGAAGTTCTTCTGGGTTTGGTAATTTTTTACCTTTCATCGGGCTTTTTCGTGGTCTTTTTCACCTCGTCGTTTTTGCGCATTGCAATGCGCTGTGCAAACCCATCGCTTTGGGCGGGCATGGGACGCGCCGCCAACAACGCCTGCGCCGCACTTGTAGCCATGCCTTCCATGGCCTTGATCTTGTCGGGCGACATCATGCTTATCTCGTCGATAACCATTGCGCTAGCCATGGTTACCCTCCTTGTTGCCCACGCGCTCGAAAACGTGCGTCGCACCGCGCGGCATAAGGCCGAGGTCGAAGCCATAAAGCTAGCGGAGCTCACCGCCGCGCAAATGCAAACCGCCAAGCCCCAAGAAGAACCGGAAGCCAAAGCTCCCGCCGATAAAAGCGCTCCCGACAAGCACCTTGCGGCATTCTCGGAGCGATATAGCCTTACCCCACGCGAACGCGACGTTCTTTCCGCAGTATGCTCAAGCGAGGAAACGCTCCAGTGCATCGCCGATGACATGGGAATATCCCTTCGCGCGTTGCAGAAGCACTTGACCTCCATATACCGCAAATCAGGCACACAATCCCGCGCAGGGCTCTGCTCCGCCGCACTCACCGAGCCCCTTGAGCACTAGCGAGCGCAAGCTTCATTCGAGGGAACACCTCGGCCGCCGCCTTTCCTTTTGCGGCTTTTGCCACCACGTTTCCCTATTGCGCCCACCAGGCGTACACTCACCAGCGCGTTTCCCCTATCACGCCCACCAGGCGTACAATGCCCGGTATGAGCACCAATAGCAAACATACCCCCACGCCCAACAACGAAACCCCCAAGAAAATCCGCAGCCGCCTAAGGGCCCAAGCAAAGAAAGCGCGCTCCGCTCTTGCGCCCGAAACGCGTGCGAGCAAGAGCAAGCAGATCTGCGCGAAGCTGACCCAACACCTTGATGCCTTGATAGCTGAGACGCCTCAGGGCAAACCCGTTGTCGGCGTATACTCCGCATTCCCATGGGAAGTTGACCTGGGCATCTTCATCGACTATGCCTACCTGCGAGGCTGCACTGTTGCCTTTCCCTGCATGATGCCCGATGCCCATGGCATTCCCGATGCTCCTGGGCGCGGGATGCGCAAACTGGGGTCGGGCCCCAACACCCAGCATGTCACTCAGCAAACTATGGAAATGCGCTCGGTTAGCGCCGAGGCATTCTGCAGCAACAGCGTGCCGTTCCTGAATGACCCGTTAAAGGAGTATCACCACAACAACCCCGAACTTACCGCCATGCCCTACCTTGCTGCCAACGAGTTCGCCTTCATTGTGGTTCCCGCTGTGGGGTTCGATGCGCACGGCAACCGCCTAGGATACGGGGCAGGCAACTACGACCGCTACCTTTGCCAGCTTACTGATGCATGCCATGTTGTCGGCGTCGCCTTTACCGAACAGGAGGTTTCCCCCATCCCCGTAGAAGACCACGACATCCCCCTTCCCTTCGTTACCGCTTAGGGGAAAGCTTCGCTTCAGGGTGGCTCAGGACGGGTGGCAAAAAAATGCCGGGAGCATCAGCTGAGAGCAGCGATGGGGCAAAACCCCACTCGCGCTCGTGCTGTTTCATTTCCCTTACATACGCACTCACCTGCAGCAAAGCGCACTACAATGAAGAAAACGCCAACATAGAGGGGTTACCATGAACACGAAAACCGAACGGAACTGGCAGCTTATTGTTGCTGGCATATTGTTTATCATCTTTGGCTTGGTATGCGCATTTTTCCCAGGTCTCACTCTTGCATCTATCGCCTTTATTGTTGGCGCCGCCTTTGTGGTTTCCGGCGTAGTCAATATCGCAACGTTCATTCGCGACCGCGATCTTCTGGGCTTTTCGGGATGGATTTTGGCATACGGCATCCTTGACGTGCTCATTGGTGCCATGTTCGTGATTCACCCCTTCGCTTTTGCGGCAGTGCTGCCTTGGGTTATCGGCGCGTTCGTTCTGGTTTTCGGCATATATGAAGTTGTGGCAACCTTCATGGTCAAGCGCGCAGGCCTTCCCCTTTGGGGCTGGATGCTGTTCTCGGGCGTCATTTCCATCGTTATCGGATTCATGTTCTTCTCCATGCCCGAAATGCTCGCGTTGTTCATTGCACTGTTCGCTCTTCTTCGAGGCGTTGATCTTATTGTTATGGGAGCAAATGCAAGAAAGTATTTCCTATAACCGCCCGTCTTAACGCGCCGCCCACCCGTTACGCCCTCCACCGCTCATAAATGCAACACCGTGGCAACGAAGCTAGCCTATAATCGGCACAGTTAAAAAAGCGCATGCAAGGCTGCGCTGGAAATGCATCATGCGCGGCTTCGCTAGCCGCCGCCTTCCCAGCGCAGCATCGCCTGCGCCCTATTTACAGTAAGGAGACTGTACATGGAAGGCTTCGAGCTTCTTTCCACCGGTGCTTGGTCTATCCTGCCGCCGCTTCTGGCGCTAGGCCTTGCCCTAATTACCAAGGAGGTGTATTCCTCCCTGCTGGTTGGCGTGTTCTCAGGCCTGATCATTTACGAGTTCTGCCTTGAAGGTGTCGGCTTCGACCAGCTCATCACCGCATTTACGCTCATCCCTCAGGTTATGGCGGAGCAAATCTCGTCGAATGCGGCGCTTATCTTGTTCTTGGCATTATTGGGCGCGTTAGTCGTCATCATCGCCATTGCTGGCGGTTCGCGCGCATACGCTGAATGGGCCGCGAAACACATCAAGAGCGCACGCATGGCAACCGTTATGACGGCTCTTTTGGGCATCGTGGTATTCGTTGACGACTACTTCAACTGCCTCACTGTTGGTGCCGTCATGCGCCCCGTAACCGACAAGTTCCGCATCAGCCACGAAAAGCTGGCGTGGATCATCGACTCCACCGCAGCTCCGGTGTGCATTATTGCCCCTGTTTCCTCGTGGGCGGTTGCCATGGGTGGCTACATGGGTGAAAACGGCTTCAACACGTTCGTTGCCTCCATTCCGTACAACCTCTACGCACTGGTCACCATTGTGTTCGTGTTCGCTATGTGCGGTTTCGGCAAAGACTTCTTCAGCATGGGCAAGGCTCAGCGCGACTGCGACGCTCATACCTACAGTCCCATTCCTCCCCATGCCTCCGCTCTGGAAACGGTATCTAAGGCAGGCGTTCCCAGCAATCCCGAAGCCGTCGAAACCGTTATCACCGAGCAGTCCGACCTGGAGGGCGCCACGAAAGCGGTCGAGCAGTTCAAGGGTCTGGATGTTTCCCCCAATGGTAAGGTATTCGACCTGGTTATCCCTATCGTGGTGCTTATCGTATTCTCCATCACGGGCATGCTGTATGTTGGCGGCTTCTTTGAGGGCGTAGATTTCGCAACAGCTGTTGGCGAAAACCCCATCGGCGGATTGTGCATCGGCGCCGCCGTGGCATTGGTGGTTGCCGCGTGCATGTTCCTGCCCCGCAAGCTCACCACTCTGGTTGGCTTTACCGAAGGCGCTTCCGAAGGCGTTCGCTCTATGGTTGGCGCTATCATGATCCTTGTTTTGGCATGGAGCCTGGGCGGCGCATGCCGCTACATGCTGGGCACGGGCGAATTCGTTTCCAACTTCCTTACCACCATGGGCTTTGAACTTTCGTTCCTGCCTGCCGTTATCTTCGTGGTTTCTGGCTTCATCGGATTCGCCATGGGCACTTCCTGGGGCACCGCTGCCTTGATCCTGCCCATCGTTTTGGGCGTATTCCCCGAAAGCGACCCGCTATTCCTGGTTACCATCGGAGCAACGCTTGCTGGCGCGGTATACGGCGACCACATCTCGCCTATTTCTGACACCACCATCCTTTCTTCTGCTGGTGCGGAATGTAACCACCTGCGCCACGTGGCAACCCAGCTGCCCTATGCTTCCCTGGTTGCCGTCATCTGCCTGTTTGGATATCTGGTTGCCGGCTTTACCGGTTCGCCTTGGCCTTCGCTTATCGGCGGCATCGCTGTTGCCCTCGTGGTTGTTATTGCAACACGCGTGTTCGGCAACAAGGAAGCTGCATAGGCATATCGCATCAAAACGCACCATAAGGGAGTCCTTCGGGACTCCCTTTCTTTTGCTTGAATACTCCCAGGATCGAAGTATGCGGACTCACCATCTAAGACCTCGAGCAATGCACCCGAACAAAGCATGCAGGCATATCACCTCGCTGTTTTGAGGAAACTCCAAACAAGACATGGCAACAAGCAAACAAAAAGGCCCCGAAGGGGCCTTTTTGTTTGTGCCTGCAGATACAGCCAGCAAGAAACGCTTAGCGCTCTTCGATAGGCTTGTATTCGCGAGCCTTCACACCCGTCTTGTATGCGGGGCGGATGATGCGCTTGCCGCTTACCAGTTCCTCGAAACGGTGGGCAGCCCAACCTGCCATACGAGAGCAGGCAAACAGCGGAGTGATCATATCCTGCGGAATGCCCATCATGGAGTACACGAATCCAGAATACATATCAACGTTTGCGCACATATCCTTCTTGGTGCCCTTTTCCTGCAGGATAACTTCAGGGCTTAGGCGCTCGATGAGCTTGAGCAAATTCAGCTCCGCTTCAAACTCAGTACCCTTGGCAAGCCTTGTTGCAAAGTTCTTGCAGATAACTGCGCGCGGATCGGAAAGCGTGTACACCGCATGACCCATACCGTAGATCAATCCGGTATGATCGTATGCCTGTTTGTTTACGATCTTGGCAATATAGGAAGCTACTTCGTCTTCATCTTCCCAATTCTTAACGTTTTCCTTAATTTCCTTCTGCATGGCCAGAACCTTATGGTTTGCACCGCCATGCTTACTGCCCTTCAAAGAACCGATAGCGGCCGCGTAAGCAGCATACGGATCGGTATCGGCAGAGGAAAGAACACGGCAAGTGAAGGTTGAGTTGTTACCGCCACCGTGCTCAGCGTGCAGAGACATCATGATGTCGAGCATGCGTGCTTCTTCAGGAGTAAACTCGCGGTTGGGACGCAACATGGAAAGGATGGTTTCGGAAGTGGATTGTCCCGGAATGAAGCGATGCATGATCATCGACTCGTTGTAGAACGCAGCACGCTTGGCATAGTGAGCCAGCACCATGATGCGCGGTAATCGAGAGATAAGAGAGATTGCCGTACTGATCTCGTGCTCGAAGGAACGCTCTTCCGCCTTTGGGTCGCCAGCATACAACATGAGCACCGAACGCTGCAGAAGGTTCATGATGTTATGAGAAGGCGTGCTCATGATCTTCGAAGCGGTGAAGCCATCGGGCAAATTGCGCTGAGCATCAAGTGCCTCAACAAGCACATCGAGCTGGCTTGACGTGGGAAGCTCCCCCATAAGCAGCAGATACACGATCTCCTCAAAGCAGCGACGCTTGGTGGCATCGCCGCCAACAAGATCGTAGATGCTGTAGCCACGGAAGGTGAGCTTGCCTTCGTCGGGAACCTTATCGCCCTCATTCATCATGTAACCGTGCACGTTAGAGATATTCGTAACGCCCGCGATTACGCCAGAACCATCGCTGTTGCGCAAACCGCGCTTTACGGGGTAACGCTCGTACAGTTCCGGATCGACGGCATTGACCTTTGCGATGTTATCGTATAGGGAAAGCTTATGGTCTTCCATGAATATTCCTTTCAACTACGAGACTAGATAGTACACCCCGCTTGCGCATCAAAAAGCGTACTTTGGTGAACGATAACAAACTGGAAACAAACGGATTCTGTTATGCAACAAAAATTCTTTGTGTGATTAGTTCTAAAACAACGAAAGTCGAAAAGCAATAGACACGCCCCTGCGGCCTGCTTCTTCATTTTATTCCAGCAAAGGCACGCTCTGATATTCAAAGCAGATACGGATTCGATAGCCGACGGCGCACTGCATCGAGCATTTGCCGATGCGGAGTGCGGCCTGCATTTCGTCTTCTTTCAGAAGAGCACCAGGCAGCGCATGCCTATACGGCTCCGAGGGGATACCGGGCAACGCGCTTCTTTGAGGCTCTGGGAAAAGTCAGGCAGAGCACACCTTTGCAGTGCCGAAAAAAATACCGAAAGCAACGCCAGCATCCCATGCTGCAATCAGGCTGTTTGCCAGCAAGCCCTTGGGACTATAGTTATCCGCAATAGCTTGAATGCAACAATATAGAAGCGCAATGATAGAATCCAAGCAAGGATTGATACGTTTTCTGACAGGAATGCGAATCCAGCCATCGGCTCGCCTTCGGCAAACCGCCGCAGTGCCGCCCTGGCGCCCATCATTCGAGGAGAGAGAAGCCACCATGACGCAAGACATCAATGGCGCAACGCGTCTAATTTGCCTGTTCGGCGACCCCGTCGCACACAGCAAATCACCCCACCTTCATAACCGAGCATTCGAACGCGCCGGCCTGAATTACGCTTATATGGCCTTCCGCGTTCCTGGCGAAGACATGAAGCAGGCAACCGACGCAATCCGCCTTCTGAATATGCGCGGCTGCAACCTTACTATGCCGAACAAGATTGCGGTTATCCCGTTCCTGGACAAGCTTGATCCCATCGCCGAGATGGTAGGCGCCGTCAACACCATCGTCAACGAAGACGGCGTTCTCACTGGATACAGCACCGATGGCTACGGCTTCATGAAGTCATTCGAAGAACACGGCGTCGACGCCAAAGGGAAGAAAATGGTCCTGATGGGCATGGGTGGCGCTGGAACCCCCATTGCCGCACAGGCAGCACTCGACGGCGTAGGCGAAATCGTGGTATTCAGCCCCAGCACGGGCAAATCATGGGATCGTGTTGCTGAAGAAGTAGCCCTCGTTGCTGAGAAAACCGGCTGCAAAATCAGCCGTCACGACGCAAACGATTTGGACGACTTGCGCGCACAGCTGGCTGACGCCGATCTTCTGGCAAACGCCACCCCCATCGGCATGGGCAAGCTCGAAGGACGGTCCCCTATCCCCGACGCATCGTTCTTGCATCCAGGCCTGGTAATCCAAGACGCTATTTACCAGCCAGCAGAAACCGAGCTACTGAAAATGGGCAAAGAAGCAGGCTGCACCACCATCAACGGCGAGGGAATGCTGTTCTTCCAGGGTGCCCGCGCCTTTGAGATCTGGACGGGCGTAGATTTCCCGCTTTCACCAGACGAAATGTAGCAGGGCAAACAGCGCTACAATTAAACGGCGGCGTGCAATGGGGATTGCGCGACCGCCGTTTTCTCATATTCAGGGGTCTTGGGCCTTCCCGCCCAAGCAAAAAAGGAACTACCAGGAGGGGCCATGGACTGGCAGGATGAATACGAGCGCAAGAAAATAACCGTAAACCAGGTATTCGAGCAGCATCTAACCGGCAACCAGAAAATTTATACAGGCGGCCTTCACGTACCCACTACCATCATCAATGCGCTGATTGATAGGGTCGCAACGGGCGCTCTTACCGGAATCGATCTCTACGGCAACTGGATGAACGGCGACATTACCTTCGCGGGGCTCGATGTAACCCCCGAGCAGTTCCGCTACCACACCTACTTCGCCGGGCCCAACGAGCGCACCGGCTTTGCTAACGGATCAAGGTGCGTTGCGCACATTCCCGTTCATTTCTCAGACACCAATCGCATGTTGGAAGAAGTTGGGCTCGACTACGCCGTTGTCCAAATGACGCCACCCGACGCTCAAGGCAATTGCAACATTGGACCCCTGGGATTCGAGCAGGGCGCATTACGTGGCGCAAAGCACATCATTGCGCAGATCAACCCACGCCTTCCCCGCGTATTCGGCGACTCGCACAACTATTACGTAAGCACCATCGATGCCTTCGTAATGCAAGAAGAGCTGCTCGAAGATGTACAGGTGCCCGCACCGACGCCTGAAGAGGCAAAGGTTGCAGAGTTCATCGTCAATCGCGTAAACGATGGCGACACCATTCAGCTGGGCATCGGCGGCATCATCAACGCTATCGCCGCAGGTTTGGAAAGCAAGCAGCATCTGGGCTGCTTCACCGAGATGTTCTCGGACGCTTTTGTTGAACTGCAGCAAAAAGGCGTCATCGACAACTCGCGAAAGAACTTCATGCCAGGCGTTTCGGTTGCGGGGTATTCGACTGGCACACAGCGCCTGTACGATTTCATCCACGAAAACCCCAGCATGTACTACACATCCTACGAAACGGTGTGCAATCCCGCCCTTATCGCGAAGAACGACAACCTGGTTTCAGTGAACACCGCCGTAAGCATCGACCTTACCGGGCAAGTGTGCGCTGAAAGCATCGGCGCACGCCAGTACTCTGCAAGCGGCGGACAGTTTGACTTCGTGCGGGGCGTGAAAAATTCGAAGGGTGGTCGTGGCTTTATTGCCGTAACGAGCGTGGCGCACACCAAGAACGGTCCTGTTTCGAAAATCGTGCCCACCTTGGCACCAGGCAGCGCCATAACCAGCCTTCGCAACGACGTGCATTTCATTGCAACCGAATACGGCGTAGTCGATCTGCGCTGGGCCGACATTCCCACCCGCGCACAGCGCCTTATCAGCATCGCCCATCCCGATTTCCGCGACGAGCTTACTTACGAAGCGAAGAAGCTCGGCTTCCTGTACTAACGACGTCTTCTAAGCGCAATTTGTAAACCGCAGGTTCGCCGAACCGACCCACAAAACACCGAAGGGCCGCCTCGACGCCAGCGGAAACGCCCCTGCTTCTTGCTTCGAAGAAACAGGGGCGTTTCAATACAACGTCAGGGCAGCCCTTCGCGGTTCACTATTCTTTTTCACACGGCAGACTCCCTAAATCGGCTGCCGCACACAAGGTAGCGCTCTTTTCGCGGCTCTTTTCTACTGCGCGGTTTCACGCTTGCGGTTTTCCGGCTGCAAGATCAGCACGGCGGCAACAACAGCAACAATCGCGAACAGAGCGCCTACTGGGCCTGCCCACACAAAACCGGGGCCTGAAGCCACCACGCCGCCAAGGAACGACCCCGTAGCAATGCCCAAGTCGGAAGAGGTGGGCATAACAGCAGACGCAAGGGTAATCGCCTTCGGATAATCCTTAGCTGAGGTTTGCAGCAGAAACGTTTGCAACGGAGAATTCATGTGATAGATGAACACGCCCGTAAGCACTACGTTAATCACGGCAAGCGCGGTGTTGCCCGAAGCAAGGCTGGGGCCAAGCAGCAGAAGCACAAGGGCCTGCAAACCGAACATGATAGGCATTTTCGCCAAGCCGTAATGCTGAGCGATGGAGCCGCTACCCAGATTGGAAACAATAGTTGCGGCACCGTAGAAGAACAGCACGATACTTACCATCCACACCGAAAGGCCCACGCCATCTTCCAAGATGGGCGTTACGTACACGTAGAACACGTACGTTGCCGCCATGCCGAATCCTTTCATGATGAGCACCAAGATGATGCGACGATCCTTCAGGATTACCAGCTGATCGCGCACACGAGAAGAAACATCGGTGGAGCCAGAGCGCGGCACAGAGACAAGCAGCAACACCGTAACAACGAGCGCTACAGCTTCTACCGCTATAAACGCAGCCTTGATACCGAATGCATCGGCAAGCAGCGTGCCAATGGGCGTACCCAAGACGCTGGCAACAGAAAAGCCTGCGTAAACGAATGAAATGATGCGAGCCGATTTTTCACGAGGAATGATGTCGTTGATAAATGTCATTACCGTAGACAGCAGCACGCCCGAAACCACTGCGGTAAGCACACGGGCGACCAGCAGCGTTTCATACGTAGGAGCCGCAATAGCCAGAAGGTTGCCTGCGTTGAATACCGCAAGGAACGTCACGAACAAGGGAAACCTGCGAAAACGCCCGGTAGAAAGCACAATGATCGGCGTCGACACCGCATATGAAATAGCAAAGAAGCCCACCAGATTACCAGCAGAAGCAAGGGAGATACCATATTCCTCGGCGATATCGGGCGTGATACCGATAACGATGAACTCCGCAAAACCTAGGGCAAAACCCACGATAACCAATGCAACCGTTGCAAGTTTTGTGCGCGCTGAACCCTCTGCCACGAAAGCCGTCCTTCTTCACAAGCGGCCGCGCAAACGCAGCCGCACCTTAAATTATGCTAAACCAAGCATGCCTATTTTGATTCTTTCCAACAGTATCAAAGTCCAGCAAAAGGAACAGCAAGAAACGTAAACCTCCAAAAGCGCTGCCGCGAAGAAAGAGAGGGTACAGGACAGGTGCCGTTTTCTCAGAGCAAAAAGCCCGGCGCTTTGCAACTTTTTGCCTATATTTTGAAGCCGAAGAAATGGCATCTGCCCCGTATTCCCGCTTTTTCGGGAGGGCTATTCGGGTCAGGAAAAGCAAAAGGCCAGCCGCATAAGCGACTGACCTGCAAATTCGATGGAGCCAACGGCCGGACTCGAACCGGCGACCCACGCATTACGAATGCGGAATCAGTAGAAAAATTAGGCTTAACCTGGTTAAATTCAAAATTGGATTCTTGGATCCAATTCGCGAGATTTGTTCCCATTTATCTCTTTTAGGCTCGTTTCCCTACACTTTTTTCTACACTTTCGCGTTTGCACTTCAGGAAAACAACCGTTAGCCTCGCCCTAAGGTCGCAAAGCCTTAGGGCGAGGCTAACGGTTGAAAGAGGAAGTGCTAAATGAAAATTAGGGGCAAGGGATCATTGCGTCAGGTCAAGCCTGGCACCTGGTCTGGCAGGTTCAATATCGGCCCCGATCCCGACCGACCCGGGAAATACCTATATACACCTAGCCGAACTTTCCACTGCGATACCGAATGGGAAGCAAGGGCCGAGTTCGAGAAATACCGAACGGAGCTCGAATCGAAAGGAATTCCCGATAAAGAGAAAGAGCATCTGCATGCTTACCTTCTTTATTGGCTTTCTCTGCGCGAGGGAAGCTACAAGTCCCCAAGAACGAGAGAGCGGGAAGAACTCGATATCCGCCACATCATGGAGCTCTTCCCCAACATTAAGCTTTCGAAGCTCACACCGACCTTCGTTCTTGAGACCTATGGAAAGGCACGCGAAAATGGAAGATTCGATAAGGAGATCTACCAAATCAATAAACGGCTTAGACAGGTTCTTGATTCTGCGGTCGAAGACGGCATTCTGACGCGCAACTGTGCGAAAAGAATCTCCATACCGAAGCCCGATCCCGAACCCAAGGACTACCTTGATCACGAAAGACTCGTCTCCTTCAACAAGATGATCCAATCGCAGCAACTAACTGGCCAGATTGTGGGTGTCCATATCCTTCTGAGAACTGGTATGAGGCCAGCGGAGATGTACGGGCTGTCCTGGGCCGACATTCATTTCGCAACATGTCGTATTGACATACGTCGGCAGTACTCGAACGATATGACCTTACGCAAACCCAAAACCAAATCAAGCTCCACTTGGATCGCCATCGACAGCGAGCTGTGGAAGGTCCTGCTCGAATGGAAGATGGCGCAACAGGCTTATTTCAAGCGGCTAGGCAAAAACCAGGAACCCGCCACCCCCGTGGCCTCAAACACATTAGGCGGACGAATGGATCCAACGAACTTCGGGCGCTTCTTCAGAAACCTCTGCGCTGATACCGGATTTGGCCATTTCGAGACGATCACAAATGCGTTTATCAAAGACGGAGTCACACGATACAGGGGCAAAGACTACAAGGGGCTCTGCCCTAACATGTTCCGGGACATTATGGCAACCACTCTCTCAGGGGAGTTAAGCGTAGACCCCAGCACGCTTAAAACGAGAATGAGGCATTCCGACGCATCGGTCTCCCTGAACTACTACGCTCATCCGGTTGAGGACAGCGAGTACCGTGCGGCAATGCTTTTCAGCGATTTCCTCACAAAATAGGTTGCATTTTTTTACGTATGCAACTATTCTTCTCACTAAGAAAAGGAGGTTGGAATGACTATTATCGGGCGAAAGAAGCAAAACCGAGAATACGCGAAGAGTGTGCAGATCAGCGTGACCTTTCCTTCTCCGGATCGACGCGCGGCCGTCCAACAACTCCTTGCCGACAAGGCGGAGCTTGAGGGACTGAACAAGGGCGCTGTCGCTTCCAGCATCCTCATCAACAACCTCATTCCACTCAATGGCGAAGAGCGCGAGATCTTCTTCTCCTGCCTCCCAAATGGCACCGAGCTCGTCTACCCCAGCAATGCAGGCATCGACAACGCCCTTGAGTTGGCTTTCACGTATGCATCCATGTCTGGTGATTCCCGCTATTCAGCTGACCCGGACGAATACGTCAAGCTTGCGACTAAGCGCGCATGGAAGTACGGGATCAGGATCCATAGCCGAATCGGCGTCGATGACCCCCGAGCTAACCTAGAGCGAGACCTCCACCTTATTGCAGAAGACGACCCTTCAGCAGAAAGTCTGTTTGCCTTGCTCCGCGAAGATAGGCCGGACGCTTATCCATTCTTTAATTATGTCCAGGAGAATTGGGAGCAACTCAAAGGCAACCGCGATGCGCTGTCATTCCTGGTTTATCTTTGTGCCGCTTGCGAGAATCGAGCGGACAGCGCCGAGGACCGCCAGGAACTCCTTGAAGTTTGCTCGATTGCTCAAGCGACGCGAATTGCCAAAAAGGAGTCGATCCAATTTGCGGCGAAAGAAGCAAACGCGGATTCGATGGCCAAAATACCAATTGCGAATGGGTCTATCCTTGTCGTCCCTGGATCTTGGACTCTGGTCAATGCAGGCGAAGCTCAAGCGAGCCCATACGCCGGGGTGATCGAAATCCGCAACAGCCCCGACGCGCCGCATCTCGTTTTTTTCTCGCCGTGCCCAGTAAGCAACATGACCGACGCCTATAAAGAGGACATCTTTTCGCGTGCGGCTCTCCAGGCACCGATTCTCGTATCTCTCCGTAGCCGGGAAGTCGAGCTCGAGTACAACGATGACGGTGGCATAGCCAACCGCGAAGAATACAACACTTCACCCCGGATCGGGTTCTTCCCGATCGCGGATTCAACTATGTTCAATGACAACAACCCTGCGCCCTATGGTGCAATGATCATCCGCGCTGGGACGGAGGCGACAAACAAAAGCGAATAAGTAGACAGGCGCCCGCCCTCTTCTTCTCCATCGCCAAATTTTGAGGAAGAGGACGAGCTAACCACGAAAGGAATAATACCATCATGGCTAAGTTCAAAGCCAATGATCCCGCACGTCCTGGTAGACCGATCGGCAACGATCGCCTGCTCGGCATCTCCGATGTTGCTGAGATCTTTCAGATCTGCGAACCAAAGGCAAGCGAGCTCATGAAACTCAGCGGCCATCACGTCGTGTACGCACGAAAAGTGTACATACTGGAAAGCAACCTACTTTCTTTCATAAAAGAATTGGAGGTTGAAGAATAGTGTCTCTCAAATCGCTCGATAAGATCGGCAACGATCTTATCGAAAAAGCAATGAGCGATAAGCCGATGTTCCACTTCGGTCTTTCTATGTTTGACGATCTCCTTGACGGCGTTCATGCGCACCGTGTCAACCTTCTCAGCGGAGACCCAGGGTCCGGCAAATCAACTTTTATCGGGCTTTTGGCGGATAATGCCGCCTCGAACGGTGCATTTGTTTTTATCCATTCCTATGAATTGGCGAACAGCTGTTATTTCGCCAAAAGCCTCGCACGCGCAAGTAAAGGCAGAATCACTGTTAAGGGCATCTCGAAAGAGGAGAATGCCGATCTTGTCAAAGAAATCGGACAAAATTACCTCAAAGAGATATCAGGCAACCTCGTTTTTCTCGAAGAAACCGACACCGTTAAAGATCTCGAAACTCACGTCAAGGCGAGGCATAAGCAATACCCCGATCAGCCCATACTTGTGATCTGCGACTATATACAGGTCGCAAGCTCAGACCGGCTTAAGGAGAGCAACGACGAGCGCCTCCAGATTAAAGAGGTGCTTGGAACCTTGCGAAAAATCGCAAAGGTCGACAACGTAGCTGTTTTTGCCGTTTCCGCGGTTACGCGCACAAGCTACCAAAAAGCCACACCGAGCCTGAACGCATTGTCCGGATCCTCGTCGCTCGAGTACGGCTGCGACACATGCATCCATCTCTCGACCGAGGCCGATGACGATGACCTCATGAGGCCGATTGAGCTGACATTCCTTAAGAACCGTTTCGGCGCGAAAGGGATGGCCTCGTTCGTTTTCGATGTCGAGCATGCTGACTTTATTGAAGCGTAAACTGCGAGGTTTGAGCCCAGGCTACTTGCCTGGGCTCAATTGCTAAGGACGAAAAACATGAGTGAATTCAAAAGGATCAAGGACCTGATCCCCCTTGAAGAATATGCTGACTCGAGACTCGAGGTTGCGCACGGCAAATTCGTTTGCCCATTCTGCGGAAGCGGCGGACACGATTACGCAGAAAGCGATTCCGCCTTCCATATCTACGGAAACAGTCAGCAATTCCACTGCTTCGGATGCGGAGCGCATGGAGACCTGTTCGACCTCATTGCGCAGATCGACGGCATTCCAACGGCGAACAAGATCGAGCAGATCAACGCTGCAAAACGCTGGCTAGGGGAGGAACGTCGATTCGAGGCGGGCCGCGAAAAGGCCCGCCCCCGACAAACCCAGGAAAGCCCCGACGGCACAGCCGAAGGGAAGAGGAGGGCGTCGCGATACGTCAACGAATCGCAGGCCCATATAGCCGAATGCGCAGAATACCTCTCGAAAAGAGGCCTCCCCTTGAACTTTGCGGTTGATAGAGGCCTCGGCTTCGATCCTGTTCGGAGAACATTGGTCATGCCCTACCCCGGTCACCCCTACTACTTCGTCAGCAGATCGATCGACCCACAGGCTGGGGCAAGGTACTTCAAGCCAAAAGGGTCCGACGTTGGCCCAGAGCCCATATTCAACGGCAAGGCCCTGGACAAGCGCTACGCGATTGCCGTTGAGGGGCAGATCGATTGCCTCTCGGTTCTCCAGGTTGGGTTCAACGCCCTCTCCGTCGGAGGAGCCGCAAATTGGCGAAAGGTCATTCGGGCTGCGGCCGACAGGGAACCGAAACCGTTCATCCTGATTCTCTTCGACCGAGACCCGGCAGGGATCAAGGCGTCAAGGAGCTTTTTCGGCTCGCTAAAGGAGGCGGGGATCCGCTCCGCGATCCTAGAGCCGCCTCAAAGCTTGAGGGGAAAAGACCCCAACGAATGGCTGGTCCACGATAGAGAGCGCTTTCGTTCCTACCTTGCGTTAGCAATAGAAGGAGAGGGGATTGAAAATGAGCACTAGACGGTTCGGCGTTGCCCTATGTGCGCTTGCATCCCTTCTGCTGGCGATAGCCTTCAGCCCCGTGATGTCCGATTTCCTGGCATTTTCCCTTTACGGAAAGGCGCCTTCCCTCAGCAGCATCGCAGACTCCTACAGCAGCATTGGATCTTTCCTCGCCAGCCTCAGAGCAACCGCCGCAACCCCGACCGGGCTCCCCTCAATCGGGGTATCCTTCTGCTTGCTTTTCGCGATCCTCATGGTTCTGAACATGGACATCTTTGCAGAACCGAAAAACAGGACCCTCAAAAATGGCGAGCTCGGCAAGCAAAACCAAATCACGAGAAAGGGAGCGATAGCAAGGGCAAATATCGTCTGGGACGAGGAAAAGAGGAGCGACGGCCCCGCAATCTGCATAGGCTGCATCAACGGGAAGAGCGTATTTGCCGAAGCGATTCACGCTATGGCAATCGCCCCGTCAGGAAGCTCGAAGACGCGCGGCTCCCTTTTCCAGACGCTCGACTACAACACATGGAATGGAAGCAGGAATGTTCTGGTTATGGACCCATCTCTTGAAGTCTACGCGCAGTCGCATACGGCATTGGAGAAAAGGGGCTACAGGATAAGGGTCCTGGACCCCGAGATAATCACCGACTCGTTCAACCCCCTTGCATCGCTGGTAAGCCTCTGCAAGGAAGGTGAGCATGCGCAAGCGCAGGAAAGGGCAAGGGAGATCGGTGCGATCTTGTTCCCCGCGACCGGAGGGGAGAACGACTGGGTGATGGACGACAGCGCCGGGGCCTTCGCCGGCGTATGCTACGCAATCGCCTCAGATAAGGCGATCCCGATCGAAAGCAAGAACCTCTGGTCATGCATGGCAACGATACTCGAGGGGACCAAAGGAGGGAATGCGGGCCCCTTGAAGGAGTGGCTTGAGTCGAAAGGCGCGCAAACCCCGCAAGCGGTCCTCTCCGCATCGTTCAGGGCATCGAGCGATAGGCAGGAAAGCTCCATTCTCTCTACCCTTTTCGCAGGGATGCAGCCGTTTTCAACCGATTCGATGCGCAAGCTGACATCCATATCGACATTCGACATGGATGAGGTTCTTGAGGGAAAAAGCGCGGTGTTCTTCAGAGTCGGAGGCCCCGCCGACGAGAGGAACAAGCTTACCTCCCTCTTCCTCGCATGCCATTGGGCGGAAGTCTCAAGGAGGGGAATCAGAAGAGGGTCGCTGCGTCCCGTCGTCATTCTTGCGGACGAAGCTCATGTTCTTCCGAAATTCGATCTAGAAACCGCTATCGAGCAAGGACGAAAGTACGGGTACTCCTTCTATATGTGGCTCCAGAGCCTATCGGGGCTGGATAAGTACAAAACATCTAAGGAAGACGGAAAAGACGCGATTATCTCCAATTGCAATGTAAAAATCCTCTATCGAGCCGGCTCGATAGAGGACGCCGAGTTCTTTTCAAAGCTGTCTGGGGAGTCAACGATTCTCACCAGAACCCAGGGAGCCTCTAAAGGAGATAGATCCTCCAGCACAAGCACAGGCTTTTCCGAGCAACGGCAGCCAGTATGGAGCCCTGGAGACTTGATCCACTCAGACCCCCAGACCCAGGGAATACACGTAATCAAGAGCCTTCCCGGAAAACCAGATAGATCTGGGTGCTTTGTCGTCCCTATAGAAGATGTGACAAAATGCCCTACTGCAAAGAAGCACTTTGCGCCTGCCTTTGGAACAAGGGAGCACGAGGCCAAGTTCATAACAGACGAGATCGAGAAGCTGGAGAAAATGGGACCCCGAATAATGAACCTGCCGGAAACCTGGACCCCCTGCTTCGAGCCCGATGAGGAGGAGCTCGAGTCCGATAAGGGGAATGCCGAAAAGCAACATGATGGGACAAAGCAAACCGATGCTGAATTGTTCGGGTTATAAGCCCTAAAGCGACAGGCCTTTTCCCTTTCCATCCCCCAAAGCCAATGACTTGGCTCGAGCAAGTTGAGCCCTAAGGGCTTCTCGGCAAAGGTCGGGAGCAAGTGTTCTCCCCTTGAAGAACCTGCCGCTCCCAGCCTTCGCGTATTTGAAGTCGCCGTCGGCGGCCTTCGCAGCAGTCACGCCCCTCTTACGCAGCTCGGCGCCGAGCTGCGTTCCATTTTGTTTCGCAGCGTTTACCGCCTCTCGTAGGTTCCTCCGCACGAACGTCTTCTCCAACTCTTTCCCTGATTTTGCCATGTCATACTCATGGCGCCCGATGCCGCCTTTTCGTGCCGCAGACTTGTCGTACTCGGCGCTTTTGCGCGATGGATCACGCCTGTACCACCGGGGGTTGCGCTCCGCATCGGTACGGCGGCTCCCCACGGAAACAACCCTTTGGGCATTCTTGTCGTAGTACTTTTCAGCCTCCACCATGCCTCGGTCCCTGCACATGTCCTGCGCGATGTCATGGACTTCCCTGGCGCGGGAATTGCTTATGACGACCTTCCTGCCAGTCTCAAGATCAACAGCGTTGACGTAGACATGGGCATGACATATCGGGTCCTTGCCGAGGGATATGCGCTCTTTGCTGTCGACGTGGACAGCAACGGCAGCCTCGGCGTTTGGAAAACAGCGGCCAACCCATTCAAGGGCGAAGTCGCGCATCGCCTCTGGAAGGACGTGGTCCTCGGGCGATGGGCTCAGGATGTACTCACGGCCGACAACCGTTCCGCGCAGATGCGCAGCAGCGGTGGTGCGATCCATCTCGGCAGCCCACCTGTCGTTGTCGACGATGTTCTGCGTCGAAACGCCACCGACCGCGCGGCCGTCCTTTTCAAGGTACTTCGCACGACCACCTGCCGTGCTGAAGTCGTATCCGCCGCGCCCAGAACGTTTTGAGGTGGTCTTGAATGTCTGCGCTTTTACTATCACCTATGCGGCCTCGCTTCCTCTATAAGCCGCATCACAGAATCCGCTGCGCTGCGGCAGGAGACCAGCGCAGCGGAGACTTCTGACGCATCAATCGAACTGTTCCTGTTGGCACGCAAGGCGAGCTGATTGAGGTTGTTCCCCTGCCTCTTCAGCTCGAGCAATAAGCTTGCGAGGACTGACGGGTCGAGCTCGAGGCGGAGCACCTCAAGGTGCTCCTCGCCGATAAGCGAGCGCAGGTACTCGCTTATCGTGAGATCGGCTGATGCCGCAGCCTTCTTGAGCCTCGTAAGTTCGGAGGGCGACACGCGGATAATGACGCGTTCCGTTTTCCGCTCTTCGGCCATAGGGGCTCCTTTCTGCGCCGTCGGCAACAAGCCAACGGTTGCTGCGCTATTCGAAGAAAAGCGTAGCAACGCAGCATCCTCTCGTTGGCAACGCCTTGGCAACGAGAGGGCCGTTTTTCGCCGAGTGCGAAAAACCCAGGTGACTTTGTATGCACAAAGTCGTTCCTGGCCGCACTCCCGCCCGCACACGGTGAGGGAGTGGCGAGCGAGTGCTGCGGGTGCGAGGGGGGAAGGGCGTCACCAAGCCCTTTCTCGCTCGCAGCCCGCGGCTGCGAGCGAGAGCCGTCGAAGCCGGCAACAAGGCGACGTCACCCGAGCCTTTTGCCGGTTCGCCGGCGGCGTGAGCGGATGCGCTTGGCGCGCGCGGAGCGCAAGCCAACTTGAGCAGAAGCGAGAGCGCAGGCGCAGTGAAGCCGACCTCTGGGAGGGTTCGAACGGAGCCGGAGCGGGCTTGGCGCCTTGGCGCCAAGCGTCGGCGAAGCCGACATCCGCCGCCCATAAGCGGCGGCCCGGCCAGCCTCCCGGCAAAGGGACGCATCTTGCCACGAAAGAGAAGCACCAGCGAAAGTCATTTGCGTTCGCGGCGCTTCGTGCCGTCATATGCGCGCACCCACCATAGCAACCTGTCGGGCGAGCCGGTCGAGGGATCCTCCATTCGGTGCTCGAGGAAGAGCTGGGTCTCGCGGCAGCCAATCCGCACATCGAAGCGCGCCGTTCTCCGGCCGTGGTGGGCTGGCCCGAAGCCGCTCGAGGCCAGCACCTCGTCGATGCGGAATGCGCGGCAATCGCGCATGACGACGATGCAGGGCTCGAGGCTCCCGTTCGCGCGGAAGCGCGCCAACACGTCCACCGGCTCCCGGTGGACGCGCCTCATCTCTCCGTTTTCTACCCTATGATCCATACCTGATATACTAGAACACATGTTCGCAGTAAAACCAGCGAACAGGCTGTGTTTTCTGTATGACGGGAAAGCGGGAGCATGGTCGCGGAGCCATCGGGAAAGCGCTACATGTGCATAGATTTGAAAAGCTTCTATGCAAGCACCGAATGGAGGATCCCTCGGCGGGGTCGCCCCGGCACGCTTCGATCAGCCCACCCTGTTCGAGTCCGTAGACGGCAGGGCAACGGACCTGGCAAGGACCGCCACGGCCATCCGCGCCAGGTTCGGGAAGAACGCGCTGCTCAAGGGAACCAGCCTGAAAGCAGGCTCGACGATGATGGAGAGGAACAACCAGATCGGGGGCCACCGTGCTTAGGGACGAGGATTTCCTGGACGGCATCCCGTTCGACGAGGCCGAAAGGCGGAGGCTCGTGCTGTTCGGGATAAGGGAAAGAATCAACGCCGACGGCGTCCACCATGCGGCAATGGACCCCAAGAGGGCAGCCCAGTTCCTTCCCTTTGCAGCGCTGGACGGCTTCGAAGGCATCGCAGTCGAAGCGGAAAAGCGGTCGTCAACCAGCGATGATTCGGACGGCGCCGAGGTGTTCGACATGCCGTGATGTGCTGCTCACCAGCTGAAATCGGCAGCTCGCGCAGCCGATGACCATCGCAAGATCGAGCAGAAAATCAACCGCGGATACTTCACCCCAAACCTATCGAACGGAGGAACGATGTTGGACGAACGCGAAGCGCTCATCTCGGCAATAGACGATATCGACAGGGCAAAAAGGCTGGCAAAAGGGCTGTCCGAGGCAGCGATGGCCTTTGCCGGCACCGGAATGGAAGGTTCCGAAGGCTGGTACATGGCGGGGAGGTCGTCCATGGAATGCCATGTCGAGTTGCAAAGGGCCAGGGAATGTCTCGAAGCGCTAAAAACTTGGGTGTACGCCGAGGAGCCGATTTCGGGGAAAAAGAAATAGGAGGCGCTCGCGCGCCTCCCGTCACGCATCAACCCAACACGTTGATGTGGTGTCGCAACAGGGCGCGCCTGTCGTTCAGGATCACCAGAGCGATGGAGTCGAACTGGATCGTCCCGCCCTCGAAGTCGTGGAGGGAAAGCCACCTCGCCGCCGCCCGCTCCATGGCCTCCCTGTCGAACGCCTCTTTGGGCAGCCCAGGCTCCATATCGCTTGCCGCCCTGGCGGCGAGGGCGATGAACACCAGCGCACCGTCGCTGGATTTCGCCACGAAATCGAAGGCCTCCCCCTCGGGGTGCAGGTCGATAAGCTCATAGTCCTTCCGCTTGAGGAAGGCTTCTGCTGCCATGTGCGCCTTATCCTTGAAATTGCTCGCCATCTTGGGCCTCCTTTTGACTTGGGCCCCGGCTTTTCCGTTGCCCTGTGACGCTGAAGGCTCGAAACGGCAATTCGAAGCCGATCAAGGCAGGAATGGCATGGGGTCCCATGCGGTATCCCCCAGATCAAAAGGGCTACGCCGTAAGGGAGGCATAAAGCTGGAAAAGATGGGAGACTGTAGCCTCCTCATCGCCATCGAAGTCAATCCCATAGGCGGCCTCGACTGCCGCATCGAGCGCTCTATGGGCTGCAAGCAGATCGGCAGGCATCTTATCGGGATCATAGAGGTCAGCCAAAGTCGCGTCGGCATAGCCAGAGCGGGCATCCACCACACCCTGGGCACACGCCTCGATACATTGACGTGTCTCCGAAGAAACAAGCTGCTCAACGGGCAAAGAGAGGTTTTCGGGCTTTGCCCCAGGCCAAGGGAAAGTGTTGTAGACGATGGTGTTCGTATAGCGGTATCTGCTCTCAAGCCGTCCACAAACCGTGCGCATCCATGCGTTGTGGGATTGGGACATGAGCACGCCGAAGTGATACAGGCCGCCATTCGGCACGAAGTAGAGCTGGTTGCCAGGAATCATGCCATTGTCAACGAAGCCCATGGGAACATAATTGCGTCGCTCAGAGGAAACCGATGGAACGCGATATAGGCCCCATCCTTAAACTTGCCGCACGGGCGGAAAAGCCTGGGCGTGTTCCTAAGCTTGTAGGCATCGCCCGTCTTCGTCTGGTCTTGCCGCCAGGCACGGCATGCCTCAACCCTAGCAGCAACCACTGGATATGCGCTTAAATCCCTATCGGCGTCATCGGCAAGCCAGAGGCAATACCTGCTAATGCCGTTTATGAATTCAGCCCCCATGGAAAATGGGCGAATAAACCCTTCCGCCTGAGGCTCCGCGCTCAAAAGCGATTCCCTGTCTTCCACTGAAAGAATAAGGTTGCCGTTGTCTGCCGGCTTGAACCCCATGGCCATCTCAGGCGCACAGCACAAAGGCTTGCTGCGCTTGGAGATGAAGACGCTGGGCGTGGCGGCAAGATAACCGTTGACATTGGCAACCTCGACGGCGCCGGTAGAACCAAACAGCCGCTTCGGTCGCATGCCCTCACGTGAGAACCCGACGATGACAACGTGCACATGAGCCTGGTCGTTCGCTTCGTTCCCCCATGCAAAAGTTGGATACGCAAAATCGATGGCCACACCATCTTCAAACAGGGGCTTCCACAGAGGCTCAACCTGCTGGCCTTGGCAAATGCTGTTGGTAGAGACGAACGCGCAGCGCACATGGGTGCCGCGCGTGTAGTCAGCCGCCTTCTTGTACCAACACGCCACGTAATCAAGCGTTCCTCCCGCTTTGCCGAAGATCGCTGCGCGGTCCTCTTTCTGGCTGGCACTCAAATTCGAGTATCCCAAAAACGGCGGGTTTCCTATGACGTATGCGCATTCTTCAGGCGGAAGGACTTCGGACCAATCGATGCGCAGGGCGTTGCCCTCGCAGATGTTGCTGTTCGACTTGAGGGGCAGGAAATCGAGGTCGCAGTACAAGATTTCCTGGGTCGCTTCCATCATCTGCTCTTCCGCAATCCACAATGCGGTCTTCGCCACCGATACGGCAAAATCGTTGATCTCTATGCCGTAGAACTGGTTGATACCCACCTTGATGGGATCGGCATCCCCATCGAAGCCGAAGCCCATCTGCTCGCCTTGAAGGCTCTCAAGAACGCGGTTCTCAAGGCCCCTCAGGCTCAAGAAGCTTTCGGTCAGGAAATTGCCCGAACCGCAGGCGGGGTCGAACACGGAAATGCTGGCAAGCTTTTCCTGGAACCTGCGAAGGCGCAGACGCCGCGTCTTCTCGACCTTCAAGCCCTCGATCTCAGCAAGTTCAGCTTTCAAGTCGTCCAGGAATAAGGGGTCTATCACCTTGTGGATGTTCTCTATCGAGGTGTAATGCATACCTCCCCGATGGCGTGTTTCAGGGTTCAAGGTCGATTCGAAGACAGCGCCGAATATGGTCGGCGATATGTCTTTCCAGTCAAAGGCAATCGAGGCGTTTAATATCAAGTCCACCCTCATCTGCTCCGTGAACTGGGGCACGATGATCCCCTCATCGGCGAAGAGCCCTCCGTTAACGTAAGGGAAAGCAGCAAGGTCGTCACTAATATATGGATCTCGCCCGTCCTCCGGCGTATCCAGCACATCGAACAGGTCGATCAGCGCGCTGCGCATCCTCTCTGCCGAGAACTGCTGAAGGTACTTGCCGAACGCCTGGTGGGACTGAAGCAGCCCAGCATCCTCCGCGTAAAGCAGGAAAACGAGACGGACTATAAGTATGTTGAGGCTGCGCTGCTCGCGGGAATCGCTTTCCAGGTTCTTGTACTGGCCCTCGAACGCTCGATAAAGATCGCCTACAATATTGCCAGCCTGGATAGAGAGCTCCCTTTCCTTAACCAAGCGACTGTTCGACTCGTCCAAGAAGAAGCTGAACAGGTGGGCCTGGTCCGGAAGCTCGGACAATCCCACGGATACATACTCTTCGCAATCCTCTCGGTCCAGGTCGTAGATCCGGAACTCGTCGAAGTTGCAGGTTATGATCCAGCGCGGCCTGATGGAGTACGGGAGGTTGTCGGCATACCACTTCGCCTGCTGGAAGGGTGTCTCGGGGCCAGCCTTCTTACTGCGAACAGTAGCCTCGTCGAGGGAGATGCCGCGGCCCTTCTGCTCTATGAGGATTCCCATATCCTCATAGAAGACATCTATCTTTCGTCCTTTGACTTTACGCTCGAACTCGAGGATCCGGGTTGCATTGGGGATGCCAAGGACCTGCTCGACGAACTCTATCCAAAAGGAGCGAGAGTGTTCTTCCTCGACGCAGGGCAGCTCCTCCCAGCGCGCCACAAAGTCCTTGATTGCGCGGTTGCTTGCAACGGTTGGGGTCATGTCTTCCCTCTTTACTGGCTCTCTTCGTTGTGGAGGAACCGTGGAATCGGCAAAAATTTCAGGTACGATTCTACATTTTTTTCGACACTTTGAGGGTTTGCACGGGTATTCAGCAATAAAAAAGCAGGTCAGAAATAAGCTTCTGACCTGCGATTATTCGATGGAGCCAACGGCCGGACTCGAACCGGCGACCCACGCATTACGAATGCGTTGCTCTACCAACTGAGCCACGTTGGCACTCCCGACGCTAAAAACAAGCGCCAGAGAATTATACGCAACGATCTATTTTTCCGCAAGAGCCAAAATGTCCACTCCCGCAGATTAGCCACCCGCTTACGCTCTTACCGCGGTTTTTGCAACAACGCCGCTCCCGTTTGTGCCTTATTTCTGGTTAGATAGACTAAGCGTAACAGGACCTCGACATTTGGCGCATACTGTCTCGCGCCGAGCAGAACAAGAGCGCATACCCCTTTCGGGTTTGCCGCAAAACGCAACATCACAGCTGGAAGGAGGCGCGATGATCACTACCACATGCGATGAAACATCGGATCGTCCCCTGGTCGTCATCACGTACGCCTCTGTTGGCTCAGGCCATCGCAGCGCCGCACAGGCAACCGCTCAGGCTCTTGAAGATCTTTGCGGCAAGCATCCTGCCCTGCCGGAAAATACCGAAATCGCCGTGTTGGACATCCTCGATTACGGCTACATAAAATTCGACGGCGACAAAACCGCCAACGTGACCGTTTCCTTTAACTGGCTCTACGACATCACCTGGCATCGCACCTTTACGGGACGCCTGCTGTGGGGTGGCGGTTCGGCATGGTCGCCATTCATGTTCTCGCCATTCACCAAAATCGTTCGAAAGCGCAAGCCCATCGCCATCCTGGCAACACACATTGTTGCCGCCAACGCATCGGTTGCCGCGAAGATGGTTACCGGGCAAACCTTCCCCGTAACCTGCATTCCAACCGACTACGGCGCCGAAGGCCTGTGGCCGCACCTTGATTGCGACCTGTTCTGCGCCGCCGACGAAACCATGGTGAAGGAACTCACGCCGCGCAAGGTGCCTGAAAGCCACATCAAGGTCACAGGCATTCCGGTGCGAAAGGGATTTACCGACCCCATCGATCGGGCAGAAGTGCTGAAGCAATTCGGCCTTCCACAAGACAAAATGATCGTAATGGTGATGGCAGGCGCTCGTCATTCGCAGCCTTATATCCCATTCCGCGAAATCGTGAACAAAGTCGTGCCGCTTCTTTCCGAATTCCCCAACATGCACTTCGCTTTCCTGGCTGGCGCCGACGAAGAGTACGCCAATGGGCTGAAAGGGTTTTTCGCAGAACGGAACATTGCAAATGTTTCCGTCTTCAACTACATCGAGCGTATTCCGCAGTTGATGGAAGCGAGCGACATGATCGTGGCAAAATCAGGCGGCTTGGCCACTACCGAGTGCCTGTGCGCACGCTTGCCCTTGGTTTTGGTGGGCAAGTCGTACGGCCAGGAGCGCGCCAACACCTATACGGTCACCAAAGCTGGCGCTGCCGTTACTGCCGAAACCGCAGAAGAGCTGGTTGAGCGCCTGCAGCAAATCCACGAAAACCCCGCCCAGCTTCAAACCATGCTCAGCGGAGGAGAATCGCTGCGCCGCCCGAACGCCGCGCACGATGCCGCTGTGGCTACGCTCGATTTGGTGGGAACGCTTGGCGCGCCCAAGAAGCACCTGCTGAAATTCTATTGGGGCAACAAGCCCTACCGTGTTCGTTAGGGTTATTCCGAGGGCTTGCGCAGCAAGTGCCTTATGCGAACCTTGTCGCATTCGCTAGCCCGCTTCGCCACCAAAACGCGGCCTCCGCTGCAACAACAGTGGCTCTCCATGCTTGCTCGAACTACTTCCCAAACAATCCGCCAAAAAGGCCCTTCTTTTGAACTTCTTCGGAGGTTACCTGCTGCACCTCGTAGCCAGTTGCGCCGATCACACGACGGAGATCGCCTTCGCCAAGAGGAGCTTCCGATTCAATCACGGTGCGCCCCTTGCCATGCGAGGAGGACACCTTTTTAACCTTGAAGTTATTACGCACGGCATCATTGACGTGCGATTCACACATGCCGCACATCATGCCATCGATATCGACTATGGTCCTGAACATCTGGAGCCTCCCCTTGAAAGTTCGCCTTATCTAACAAACACAGGGTACACCCAGACGGCGCTACGGCGTCGACAAATGCCGCAAAAAAGCTACTCAGCCCCACGCTTTCCCGCGAACTGCATACGGTAATAGCGATCGTAGATGCCGCCTTGAGCCCGCAGCTCTTCGTGCGTACCCACTTCGACCACGCGTCCCTCGTCTACCACAGCGATGAAATCGGCGTTGCGAATGGTGGAAAGACGATGCGCAATTACCAAGGTGGTGCGGTTTTCGCTCAGCCGCTCGAGCGATGCCTGAACGCGCTCTTCGCTTTCGTTGTCCAGAGCGCTGGTCGCTTCGTCCAGCACTAAGATATGAGGATCGCGCAGGAACACACGCGCAATGGCGATGCGCTGCTTCTGCCCACCCGAAAGGCGGGTGCCGCGCTCGCCCACAAACGTGTCGTAGCCATCTTCCAAGCCAGCAATAAACTCGTGAATGTTCGCCTGACGCGCAGCCCATTCAACCCGTTCCTGGGAAGCGGACGGGTCGCCATACAAGATGTTCTCGCGAATAGAACCCTCGAACAGATACACATCCTGTTGCACGATGCCCACCTGCGCACGAAGCGACTCCAACGTGGCATCGCGCACATCAATGCCGTCGATTTTCACGGAACCAGACGACACATCGTAGAAGCGCGGCAGCAACGAGCATGTGGTTGTTTTTCCGCCACCCGAAGGACCGACCAACGCCACGGTAGACCCCGCGGGCACCTCAAGGGTCAAGCCACGCAGCACCTCCTTACCGTCAACATACGAGAAACGAACGTCCGAATAGCTGATGCTCGGAGCAATTCCTTCATCAACCACGGCACCAAGATCAATGGCATCGGGCTTGTTTTCCACCCCTGGACGTTCAGCAAGCGTTTCCACGAAACGACGAAAGCCCGCATAACCCTTCTGGAACGTTTCGGTAAAGTTGATGAGCAGCTCCACGGGAGCAATAAAGATGCCAATGTACAGCGCGTACATAACCATATCGGCAGGATCGAGGATGCCCTGCGCAACAAACAGGCCGCCGCCCACAATGGTTGCCGTATACAACGCGCCCGTGAAGAAGCTCGATGCCATTTGGAATTGACCCATGAAACGGTACGAAAGCTCCTTCGTTTCGATGAATTCTTCATTGGCATGGCCGAACTTGTCGATCTCGATACGCTCGTTGCCAAAGCCCTTCACCACACGAATGCCGCCCAGCGAATCCTGCAAACGCGCGTTCAAGCCCGCCATGCGCACACGATTCTGGCGGAAGATTATGCGCTTACGGTAATTCTGAACAAACGCATACGTTGCCATGACAGCCGTCACCGCCAACATCACCAGCGTAAGCGGAACGTTGATGAACATCAGCAGCGTGAAGGAACCCACGATTTTCAGGGTTGCGATAAAGAGGTTCTCGGGACCGTGGTGAGCCACCTCCGAAATGTCAAACAGATCGGTAACCAGCTTCGACATCATTTCGCCGGTGTTGTTTCGATCGTAATACGAAAAGCTCAGACGCTGATACTGCTGGAACAAATCCATGCGCATCCGAGCCTCCATACGTGCGCCCATAATGTGACCCCAGCAAGAAATGAAGTACTGGCACAAGCTGCGCACCACATACATCGCCACCAGCCCAGCAGCCACCCACGGCAATACGCCCATAATGGCATCGCGAGCATTGACGAAGAAATCGCGCACAAAGAAATTGAGGATCTGGGGGAATGCCAAGTCGATGGCGGCGAGCAGCGTTGCGCATACCAAGTCGGCAACGAACAAAAACGTGAATGGTTTGTAGTAGCTAACGAATTTTCGCGCCACTTCCTTAAAGGGAACCTCCCGCTTTTCCGGCTCGCTCAAAATCTGATTCCTTTCCATTCCAGGCAATGAGTTCAAAATTACCTCCGAAGTCTAGCACCCACCGATGCGCAAACCGCCACCACTTCGCCGAATACGAGATTCGAGCACGCTTGGTTCCACAATGGCGGCTTAAACCAGTAATATGTAAAGCTGTTGGCTTTTTGCCAAGGCATGCCGTCTTGCCCCTGAAAATGCTTGACTTGCATTGCCATCGTTCTACAATCCCCCTTAATCCTATCAAACTGATAGGTTTTGCAATGTAGAAAGGACCCCGCGTTGAACTTCGACGCCATGGCGCAATACCTTCCTCTGTACGAGGATGCGGCGTGGCTGACGCTGAGCATCGGATGGATCGGCATCGCCGGATCCGTCATCATCGGCCTCATTGTGGCCATGATCGTGCACTTCCGCATCCCTGTGCTTCGCCAGCTTTGTCGCGTATACATCGAGCTGTTCCGCAACACGCCATTGCTTATTCAGCTGTTCTTCTTCTATTTTGGCCTGCCTCGCATGGGCTTTTCCATCACACCGGAAGTGTGCGGTATGGTTGGCCTTGCATTGCACGGCGGTGCCTACATGGCCGAATCGTTCCGTGCTGGCCTGGAAAACGTGGAGCCCATCCAGCGTGAGAGCGCTATCAGCCTGGGCCTTTCGAAACTGCAGTCCATGCGCTACGTTGTGCTTCCGCAGGCAGTTTCGCTGAGCTTCCCCTCGTTTGTCGCCAACGTTATCTTCCTGTTGAAGGAAACCAGCGTGTTTTCCGCAATCAGCCTGATGGACCTCATGTTCGTCACGAAAGACCTGATGGGCCTTTATTACAAAACCACCGAATGCCTGGTAATGCTCGTAGCGTTCTACCTCATTATCCTGGTGCCGGTTTCCGTTGCTGGTACGTACATTGAAAGGAGGTTGCGCCATGGAAGCTTTGGGGCTTGATGTTCTGTTCATGGGCTCAAACGCCACCCGCCTTCTGCAGGGTCTTTGGGTTGCGGTGCAGATCAGCGCAATCTCTGTCGTGCTCAGCATCATCCTAGGCATGCTGTTCGGCATCTTCATGACGTGGAAAAACCCTGTTGCCAAGGTTATTTCTCGTTTGTACCTCGAAATCGTGCGCATTATGCCGCAGCTGGTGCTGCTCTACATCGTGTTCTTCGGCGCCACGCGTGTTATGGGCCTGAATATCTCGGCGGAGCTTTCCTCCATCATCGTATTCGTGTTCTGGGGCACCGGCGAAATGGGCGACTTGGTTCGCGGCGCCCTTACCAGCATCCCAAAGCAGCAGTACGAAAGCGCCGCTGCGCTGGGTCTGAATAAAGCACAAATTTACCGTCAGGTAATCATCCCGCAGGCCATCCGCCGCCTTATCCCTTCCTCCATCAACCTCATTACCCGCATGATCAAAACCACCAGCTTGCTGCTGATGATCGGCGTTATCGAGATGATGAAGATTGGCCAACAGATCATCGAGGCAAACCGCATGACCTCCCCCAACGCCGTATTCGGCATTTACGGCACTATTATGCTGCTGTACTTCGTAATTTGCTGGCCCATCAGTATGCTGGCAAACCACCTCGAGAAGAAATGGAACTAAGCAATGAGCGATACCGCCCTGCTCTCCATTGAGCATCTTAAGAAAGCCTACGGCGATAACGTGGTACTGGAAGATATCAGCCTTTCCGTCAAGCGCGGCGAGGTGATTGTGGTTATCGGCCCCTCAGGGTGCGGCAAGTCAACCTTCCTGCGCTGCATCAATGCCCTTGAGCCTATTCAGGGAGGCACCATCGAAGTTGACGGCAAAGAGGTAACCAGCTCCGAAAAGGATCTCACCGAGCTTCGCCAAAAAGTTGGCATGGTGTTCCAGAGTTACGACCTGTTCCCCCATATGACGGTGCTCGACAACATCACGTTGGCGCCCACCAAGGTGAAGAAGATCCCCAAGGCACAGGCCGAAGAGGCGGCTCGCGCCCTCCTGAAGCGCGTTGGCCTTACCGACAAGGAAAAGAGCTATCCGCGCGAGCTTTCTGGCGGCCAGAAGCAGCGCGTTGCCATTGCCCGCGCGTTGGCAATGGAGCCCGAAGTGCTGCTGCTTGACGAAGTTACCGCCGCCCTCGACCCCGAAATGGTGCGCGAGGTGCTGGACGTTATCTTGGGCTTGGCGCAGGAGGGCAAAACGATGCTTATCGTTACCCACGAAATGCAGTTCGCACGCGCCGTTGCCGACCGTGTTCTGTTCTTCGATGGGGGCGAAATCGTGGAACAAGATATCCCCGAACGCTTCTTCGAGCACCCCAAAACTGAACGCGCACAGAAGTTCCTGCATACTTTCGAGTTCGACGCCGTCCGTCAGCACGAAGCCTAACGAGCGCTTCAGCCAGAAGGATTGGAAGTCCGGCGCAGCCAGGAGCCCAACGCGACCGGGTGAAGCCTGTCACAACCAGAGACTCAAGCAGAATTGGGCTAAAGCCCGCTACTGCCAGGAGCCGATGCAGTCGCGTGAAACCGGTCGCATGACTTAAACGAAATCCTCTTCGAATCCCATCGCACCCTCAGAGCCCCAACAATGGGGCTCTTTTCGTTTTCGCAATACGACCTTCTCAACAAATCGCAACGCCCGCGCCTGCAGAGAGTCCCGTTCCCACCGATGTCACAGGCAACCGCCTGACAGCGCCCGCGCACACGGAAACCCGCCCCGCCCCCCTCGAAAGGCACGGATCGCTACAACCTCAAGCGAGCCTCGTTTGTTTCAATGACGTGCATTCGGGCGGTTGTCTGCCTCGCGCTGTTCCATGGTCCGCGCACGGATGCCCGTTGCAGCCGCAGATAAGTCTCTGTCAACCCTGGGAACGGTGGGCGCCAACAGCGGCGGCTGGGCAACGGGAGCGGAAGCGCGCTTTCGACGCATTGCCCACGATGCAGCTACGCCCCCAACTCCGCAATAACCAGCCATTCACAAAAGCAAAATGACTAATCCCCTCAATCCTTATTGACTTTGTAGGATTTAAGCGGTTTACTTCCATCAATCAAAGAAACCCTCGCACGCTAAAGAGGGCAGAAGTAAGGAGAAAGACATGACCCAGACGAAACGCACCTGGAAGCTTGTTGCTGTGCTTGTTGCGGCCTTGGCTCTTGCGGGAGCCTTGCTCACGGGCTGCTCCGGCAACAGCAATTCCTCGAGCGCAAATTACCGCACTCTTGACCAGATCAAGGACAGCGGCAAGATCACCATCGGCGTATTCAGCGACAAGAGCCCCTTCGGCTACGTCGATGAAAACGGCAACTACCAGGGCTACGACATCGAGCTGGCAAACCGTCTTGGCCAGGACCTTGGAGTAGATGTTGAGTTGGTGTCCACCGAAGCAGCCAACCGCGTTGAATACCTGCAGACTGGCAAGGTTGACGTTATCCTGGCAAACTTCACCGTCACCCCCGAGCGCGCTGAGGCGGTCGACTTCGCCGATCCTTACATGAACGTTGCTTTGGGCGTTGTTTCCCACAAGGACAAGGTTGTTACCGACCTCGACCAGATTGGCGACCGCACGGTAATCGTAATCTCCGGCACCACTGCCGAGACCTACCTCACCGAGCACAACAAGGACCTCAAGCTCGAGAAGTACGACACCTACGCTGCAGCTAAGACCGCATTCGAAAACAATCCCGATGCTGTTTGGGCAAATGACAACACCGAGGTTATCGCCTTCGCCAACCAGGCTGGCCCCGAATACGTTGTCGGCATTGAGCAGCTGGGCGACACCGACACCATCGCTCCTGCTGTTTCCAAGGGCAACGAAAGCCTGCTGAACTGGATCAACGAGGACCTGAAAAACCTCGGCTCCGAGAACTTCTTCCACGCAGACTATGAGAAGACCCTGCTTGATACCTACGGTGCAGCATACGAAGACACGCTGGTTGTCGAGCCTGGCCAGAACTAGTCAGCTTATTGCCAACTAGCAGGTCGGCCGTGCCGCTAGAGCTAATCGGCTCGTACCGTTAGAGCTGACCGATCCGCACTGTTAGAGCTGACCGACTCGTACCTGCCGACCAGCTAAAAGGGGGACCCACACGGGTCCCCCTTTCTTATGCCCTGCCTCAAGCCGCCGAAGCGGGGAAGGCGAATGCGCGCCATCCGTCAGGAAAGGCAGATGCTGGGTGGCCTTACACTGGGCGGGGACGGCGCGGGCGACTTCCCCGCTAGACGGGGATGCCCGAATCTGCACCACTGAACCGGAAGAAACGAAGCATCCCGTCCTTCAGCGAAGGCGTCTCGTCGCCGAAAGGTCAAGCGTCAGAGGATGGCAAGATCTGCGCGCCGTGCATGATTCGAGGGGTCTGTGCAGCGAAAAGATCCCCTTCGTGGCAAGATCCTCGCGCGGTGTATTCCCGAAAGGCGATTTGCAGGGCATTTCGGATACATGGCGCGCATATCTTGCCATAGCCAGCTCATTTTGAATACACGGCGGCAATATGCTGCCACGAACTGGCGATTTTCCCGTCCGAGGCCGCTTTCGGGATGCATGGAGCGCAAAACTTGCCACGGATTGCCGCCCGGGAACGCATTTCGCGAGCATTTTGCCATCGGCAAGCGCCCGGGAACGCACCGTGGTGAAATCTTGCCACGGCAAGGCACTCGGGAACGCACCGCGCGAGTATATTGCCACTGCCAGCCAGGCCAAGAGCGCATTAGGGCGCAGTCCTGTCACCGTCGGACGCTGAGGAACGCATCTTGCGAGCATTTTGCCATCGTCGAGCGCCCGGGAACGCATATTCGCAACGTCTTGCCAACAGAGCGGCATCTTCGTGCGGGCGGGCCTATTGCCTTGCCATAGCTCTCGTGCCGCATGAATCCGACGACCTCTTCGTGCAGGCGGTGCTGTGTACATGAGAAAGGGGCGCGACGTCCTGCGCATGGAGACGACACATTGTCGCGATGGCTGGCAACCGAACGGAAGGTAGGGGCACGTTGTCCCGTACATGGAGGGGTGCGCTAAATGCAGGCATACGCGCGGAAGGCGCAGACGACAAGCTGGCTCATGCCCTTCGCCCAAACCGGCTTGCACCCTTCGCGCAGGCCGGCTTGCGCCCCCTCCACGAATCGACCGTAACATAGATGTGAGACGCGGAACGAATCCGCGGGTCAAGCGAACATCGAGCGCTTGCGCGAGACTGATTTGAGAGACAGGCGCAAGAACGGGATCTCAGGCAACGATGCCCACAGACCCGCGGCAGGATCGCAAGGTGGATTCGCTCGCCGGAATTCGCCAGAGTAGTTCGCATGGCAGGGTCACGCACCGGGATTTACGAGGACAGCTCGCAAGCCGGGTTCGCGCGCTGGTGCTTGCGGAGGGGAGCAATTCCCGCAGCGGGGTCGCACGCTGGAATTCGCGAGTCGACCTGGCACACAGGGTCAGCAGGGCACAAAAAAAGCGCCGCTCCGAAGAACGGCGCCCTTCCCGCATAACTACGGGCGCAAACCAGATCCGCCCTGAATCGTAATGGTTTCGCCAGAAACATAGGACGCCATGTCGCTCGCCAGGAACACGGCAACAGGGGCAATGTCGGTCTTAGGATCACCGAAACGGCCCAGCGGGATGCCCTTAATGGTTGCAGCAAAGGTATCGGGGTACTCTTCCTTCCAAGCCGCCAACTGCTCGGTCATAGCCAACGGGCAAATAACGTTGGCGCGTACGCCGTCGGGACCCCATTCGGTAGCCGCAACGCGCGTCATACCGCGAATGCCTTCCTTCGCAGCAGCGTAGCTGGACTGGCCAGGCTTGCCGAACAGGCCAGCACCAGAGGAAAGGTTAACAACGGAGCCTTTAGTCTTCTTGAGCTCAGGGAAAGCATGCTTCATATAGAAGAATGCAGCATACAGGCCGGAATTGATTGCCAGGTCGAAGTCTTCCTTACTATGGTCGACCAACATAACGCCCGACTTAGATGCCTGAGCATTGTTTACCACGGTATCGAGCTTGCCGAAATGGGCGATGGTTTGAGCGATAACATTCTTTACCGCTTCTTCGTCGGAACCTTCAGCGGCAACGTGCATAACGTCAACACTGTACTGTTCCTTGAGCTTTGCCTCGGCGTCGATCAGGCGCTGCTCGTTGCGGCCCGTAATGCACAGGTTCGCGCCTTCTTCAGCAAAAGCGCTGGCGATACCAAAGCCAATACCCTTGCCGCCGCCAGTGATGATAGCCGCTTTTCCCTCGAGAAGTCCCATTCGAGCCCCTTTCGCTTGCGCTTCATTTGATGACAACGATGCTAATGAGGGTCACGTGCGAACGGTCGATTAGCGGAAGCGGTCGGATTGAGTCTCTCGGTAAACGGTAAATCTCTCAATTTCAAGAACCGTTAACGGCAGAATTTAGCACAAGAGGGACAGGCTGCCATTCCGCCTAATGCGGTTTCACGCAACTCGTAAGGAAGGCTTCGACCCACTTTCAGCATGGCATCCACCACTTCGTCGAACGGAATAAGGCCCTCGATACCCGCAAGAGCCATCTGAGCCGCAGAGAGTGCGTTCACCGCAGCGCTGGCGTTGCGCTTCTGACAGGGCGCTTCCACCAGCCCGCCGATGGGGTCGCACACCAAGCCAAGCATGTTGGCCAGCGCATAGCCAGCGGCAGTAAGGCACATGCGAGGCGTGCCGCCTAAAAGCTCAACAGCGGCACTGGCAGCCATTGCGGCAGCAGACCCGATTTCGGCCTGGCAGCCCCCTTCGGCGCCTGCCACCGTAGCGTTGCGAGCGATAATCGAACCAACAACAGCCGCATTCTTCAGCGCATCCATCAGCTGCGCATCGCTGAAGCCATGTACCTCTTGCAGGGAAAGCAGCACGGCGGGGATCACGCCTGCCGAACCAGCGGTTGGCGCTGCAACAATAACGCCCATAGTGGCATTCGTTTCCAAAACGGCAACAGCATTGCGCGTTGCCAAAGCAAGAAGCGACCCGTTTACGCCTGCGCCTAAATCTTCCAATTCACGGAGCTTGGCGGCTTCCCCGCCGATCAGCCCGCCCATAGAAGAGCGTGGGGCTTCCACAGGGGCCGTCGCCGAAGCACGCATCACATCCAGCGCACGCTGAAGGTACGAGACAATAGCGGAGCCCGCCACCCCTCGGCTCGCCAGCAGCGCACGTTCACGCGCTTCGGCGGCATAGCTCAAGGAAACGCCGTTTTCTTCACAGAAGGAAAGGAGCTGAGCTGCCGTGGCAAAATCGAGCTTTTGAAATTCTCGCAAAGCAAGTTCCGGGTCGATATCGGACGACACTTCACCAGGGTTGCGATGCAGACCATCGGCGGGAATAAAGCGAACCGAGCGAATAGCGGGAAACTCCAGAATGCGGTCAATTACTTCTTCGGGAACAGGATCGTCCACGTCCATAACGGTAAACGCTTCCCCGCCCTGGCGTGTGCGGTGGAGCTGCGAAGTGCCAATATTGATGCCTGCATCGCCCAGGGTGCTGGCTATATGAGCCAACGTTCCTGGCAGGTCCTGCTGACGAACGATCATGCTGTTGAATTCGCCCGTGATATGCACATCGATGCCGTCGATGCGCGTGAGCTCCGCCGCACCACCGCCAATGGAAACGCCACGTGCCACCACTTCGTTGCCGTAGCAGTCGACCACACGGGCCTCAACCGTATTGGGATGCGCGGTTTTGGTAACGGTATCGGGCTCGAACGAAAATTCCAGCCCTTGCTCCTTCGCCAGGTCGAAGGAATTGCGTACGCGCAGATCGTCGGTGTGCAGCCCCAGCATGCCCGCAACCAGGGCGCGGTCGGTCCCGTGTCCGTGATAGGTATGGGCGAACGAGCCAAAGAGGGTAAACGTCACTTCCACCGGTTCACCATCGAGCAGGTTGCGCACCATGCTGGCAATGCGCAGCGCACCCGCCGTGTGCGAAGAGGAGGGCCCTACCATAATGGGCCCCACAACATCCCTGATACTCATCGGCTTCATGTGCGCACTCCTTGCCTGGCCGGTCGAGACGAATTGGCGCACTTGCGTCTATCTTCGTCCTATGTCTGCTCTTGAACATCAGGATAGCGGCAGAGCCCACCCGCCACGGCCAAAAACATAGCTTTTAGCGCAATCGTGACATGCCCGGCCACATAGCATGCACCGAGGGGCCCGTTGCTTAAAGTGTCGCGACTTCACGCTGCAAACGAACCGGAGCTGCGGGCGACATCCGCCCTGCGAGCGCCCGCCCTGCAACAGTTGGCCACTGCGGACGGATCAGCCTGGAACACCGCAACACCACGAATAGGCGGAGCGGCCCGAAGCACCGTAAACACTACGAACGGGCAGCCGCCGCCTCTTCGCGCAACTCGCGCTCGATCTCGCGATCGATAGCGCCTTCGCCAGTCGGCATCTTCACCTGGAACGGGACCGAAGGCGTGACCAAGCTCACCAGCGGGACAACCACCAATGAAAGAATCATGGCCAGCGCACCGCAGTTAATGGGCGAGGCGATGAATCCAATGAACATGTTGGACACGGTAAGGCCCACACCCACGAAAAAGCTTGCCCATACCGCGCCTTTCGAGATGCGCGAACTGTACAGACCCCAGATCAGCGGACCAAGGAACGCGCCAGCAAGCGCGCCCCAGGAGATACTCATCAGCTGAGCGATAAACGTGATGGTGGAGGTGTACTGCACCAGCGCGATAGCCGCCGAGATAACCACGAACACCACGATAAGGCCGCGCATCCACGTAATCTGGCTCCTCTCGGGCATGCTCTTGATGACGTTGCCTTTCAGAAGGTCCAGGGTCAGCGTGGAAGAAGAAGTGAGCACCAGCGAAGAAAGCGTCGACATGGAAGCTGACAGAACAAGCACTACCACAATGCCGAGCAAGATATCGGGCAACCCGGAAAGCATGGTGGGAATGATGGAGTCGTAAATGGGGATGCCGCTGGGGGCGAAGGCGATCTGGTCACCGAACAGGCGACCAAATCCGCCCAGGAAGTAGCTGCCACCCGCAACCACAAAGGCGAATACGGTAGAGATGATGGCGCCCTGCTTGATAGCAGGACCGGTTTTGATGGCATAGAACTTCGAAACCATTTGAGGCAAGCCCCAGGTACCCAGCGAGGTAAGGACGATGACGCCTACAAGGTTGAACAGGTCGGGACCGAACATCGAAACAAATGCGCCCTGCATATCGGTACCCTCGGCAGGGATCTGCGAAAGAGAAACGATAGCTTCGGAAAAACCGCCTTGGCCCGCAAGCACCACCGCAATTACCGCAACGATGCCCACCAGCATCACAATACCTTGGATGAAGTCGTTCAGAACAGTGGCCATATAACCGCCAAGTACCACATAAACGCAGGTAACAACCGCCATACCTACCACACACCATTCGTAGGGCAAGCCAAACGCCATACCGAATAAACGGGAAAGGCCGTTATAGACACTGGCGGTATAGGGGATCAGGAACACGAAGATGATAGCCGCCGAAGCAATGCGCAACCCCTTCGACTGGTAGCGCTTGCCGAAAAACTCGGGCATGGTGGTGGCCTTCAGGCGCTGCGTGATCTCACGCGTACGCGGACCAAGCACCCACCATGCCAGCAGCGAACCAAGGAGGGCATTGCCGATGCCAATCCAAAACGCCGCCAAGCCGTATTTCCAGCCAAACTGACCTGCGTAGCCAACGAAGATTACCGCCGAAAAGTAGCTGGTGCCAAAAGCGAACGCCGAAAGCCAGGGGCCTACGTTACGGCCACCTAGAACAAAGCCGTCAACGTTCTTGGTGTGCTGGCGCGCGTAAATGCCAACACCGACCACAACACCCACGAAAATCAAAATGATGCATATCTTTGCAACCACGAAAGAACTCCTTTATCTTCAACAAAACATGCTGGTCAGCCGATGCCGCAGCGAGCACAAATCGATGCAAATCGAACCGGCAAACTACAAAGCCCCATGATCGAAACCCACACAAAAAGCGATGCAGGCGCGTCTCCCGACCGATCGACAAGCTGTAGGAACCAGCAATCGAAACCCGCATGAAGGCAAAACGGGTACACCTCTCGATCGACCGGGAGAAGAACACCACTATCAGCGTCTCAACACCAAACCAAGCCGACTGACCAGGGAAAACGAGAACGCACACGACCTTTTCGGGTATAAAAAAAGCACCCAGGAAAAACCCGTGTGCTATCAATATCGATACGTTATGGAGGCAAACTCAACTACGCAATGCGAGCGCTGGGCCCAATGCTGGGAAGCAACAGCAGCCAAACCGAAACAGCCCTGAGCCAGATGCTCGGACATGACGGCGCAAGCAGACATACACTTCTGAGCAAGATGCTGAGACATAACAGCACACGAACCCAAAACCACAGCAATATCAGCATTGGGCTTTGCCAACGCAGTTGCGCTGCCGTGTGCGATACGTGCGATATGTCCCTCTGAAAAAATCATGGTAGCCACTTTATCACAATAAAGAGCATTGGGAAGACCCATCATCCCGTCCCGCTCCGTTTTGCGGTGAACGGTTCCGCTTCCGCGCGATACGCATCGCTGCCGCCAACGCTCGCAACGACGAAACGCCGCGGTGGCGGCGCCCGCCAACGCCCGCAGCACCGTGGTGCCGTGATGGCAGAGCCGCACGTCAGCGCCCCGCTTCACACGACGGCCTAGCACGTCAACGCCCCGCAGCGCGCGATGACCGAACAGCACGTCAACGCCATGCAGCACGCGGTGAGCGAGCCGCCCGCCAAAACCCCGCAGCACCGGGGGCAGCAACGGCATCCGCGCCCGCGCCTGCTCATGCTCCGCCCGCTCCGCCGCCATTCGTGTCAACGGCGGCACCGGCACCCGAAACTCCACAGCACCGCATCGCCCAGAGCTCACGGCACCGAAGCGACAGACTGACGTAGGCTGGACACGGCAATAATCATCTTCCCTTCGCCTGCGCAGACGAAGGGCCCCGGACGAAGCATCTTTGAAGAGCATTCCCGAACAGGCGAAGGGCAACATTCCTAGACGAAGCATTTTCAAGACTCATTTCGGACAGACGCAGGCGCGCCCTTTGAATGAAGCACCCTCGAGGCGCACTCTAATCACACGAAAGGCCGCATTCCCGGCAAAATATCGCCCTAATGCATTCCCGAAGGAGCCCTGGACAGGAAAAACGCCCTTTCACGGCAAGATATCGCCGCCATGCATCCAAAATGAGCTGGCTTTGGCAAGATATGCTCCCCATGTATTCAAAATGCCCTGCAAAGCGCCGCTGAAGGATACACCAGGCGAACATCTTGCCAGAGAGGGACCCTTTTCGCTGCACGAACCCCTCAAATCATGCGCGACGGGCGAATCTTGCCATGCTCGATAGCTCCCGCTGGGCGAATCCTGCCATGCATGATAGCTTCCGCTGAACGGATTCTGCCGCGCGATAGCTCACGTTGTGAAAACCTCGCCACGTTTTGCGGTAAACGGTTCGATGGTCATTCTCGGCAGCCCCCATGCGGGGCGGGATGCAGTTCCTTGTGCGCGAAGACGTAGTAGTAAAACCCCAGGAAAAAAGCGGCGATCAGCCACGTTAGCGGATAAATGGCAGCAATTCCCGCCAGACCAAACCCGCAATGCTGAACGAGGAGCAGAAGCATCAGACGCATCGCAACGAAGCAGAACAGCGTTATAAGAGTTGCCTCTTTCGCCCTACCGATACCGCGGCAAACACCCGCATACACCTCGATAAACGCATATATCCAGTAGAACGGGAACGAGATCAGCACAACCATCCCACCGGCGGCAACAACCTCAGCATTCTGATCGAATAACGCCACGACCGAAGAGCGGAAAACAAGAAGCACAGCAGCCGCCACAACTGCAAAAACCGCACCACACGCGATGCAGCAGCGAACCCCGCGGTGAACGCGCCAATGATATTTAGCCCCCACATTTTGTGCCGCCAATACCGTTGCCGTCTGGCCCAAGGCCACCAAAGGCGCGTAGATGAGCGTCTCGATCTTGAAATACGCCGTAAAGGCAGCAACGTTCGTTTCCCCTGTGGCATTGATAGCCACTTGAATCAACGTGTTGGAAAGGGTAACGCACAGAGCCTGAATGGCGACAGGAAAACCAACGGCAAAGACCTCCTTGGCAATTGCAAAATCCACACAAATAAGCGCTTTGTCCAAGCAGGTTGCAGTCTGGACTGCGGACTGGACCGTGGGTTTCGCTGCAGGCTGGGTCACGGGTCTCGCCGCGAGCTGGGCTGCGGGCCTTGTTGCGGACTGGGTCAAAGGACTCGTTGCAGGCTTGGTCCCAGCGCCCGTCACCAACCGCGGCGCAAGCTGCGATTCGGGCTCCTGCGCCTGCCGCATCGTAAAATCAGCCGCAGGCCTCATCGCTGACCGAATCACAGGACAAACCTTCAGCATCGACCTAGCGCGAAGAAACGCGAACAGAAACGCGATGCCCTGAGAAAAGAACGTTGCCCACGCCACACCATCGATGCCAAGGCTCAAGACCAAAAGAGCCACGGCATCGAGGACAACATTAATGATTCCACCAATGATCTGGGCATATAAAGGAGTTCTCGAATCGCCCATTCCACGCAGACAGGAAGCAACGTTGTCGTAAAGGGCAACGAAAGGAAGCGCCAAAAAATAGATGCGCAGGTAGGAAAGAGCATCGTCATGCACGGATTCAGGAACCGCCATCAACCCCACCAGCGCATCCGAGCAGACAATCCCCGCAACGCAAAACAGTGCACCCAGGAGCAGCGCAAGAAGAATCGAAGTACCGAAAACCAGGCGAAGGCCCTCTTCGTCTCTTGCGCCGCGCTTCGACGCAACAAGAACATTGGAGCCGACCGAAAAGCCCGAAAGGAAGCTCACCATGCACGTTACCGCAAGGGAAGATGCCCCGATGGCGGCGATCCCTGCCGTGCCCTCAACATTTCCCGCAAACAGCGCATCGGCAGCGGAGTACATAAGCTGCACCAAGTTGGCGCACAACAAGGGGAGGGCGAAACGGGCAACGTTTTTCGTCATGCTTCCCCTGGTGAAGTCTATTGTTTTCACCGCTCTGCCCTTCGTCGATGCTTTCATTGCCGCTAACGCCCAGCGAAGTTCTTAATCCAAACCACCAAGGGAATACACGGAGCTCATCAGCTTTTTCGCACAGGCGCTTTGAGGGTTGGCAACCACGCTTTCGGTTGCGCCGCATTCAACAACTTCCCCTTCATCAAGCACCAGAAGCCTATCGGCAAGCCCCGACACAAGCGCCAAGTCGTGAGTAATAAACACGATGGACACCTCACCTTTCAGCTCTCCGATAAGAGAAACAATGTGCGCCTGGGTAGACACATCAAGGGCGCTGGTTACCTCATCGCATATCAGCACCGAAGGATCGACGGTAAGCGCCCTGGCCAATGCAGCGCGCTGACACTGACCTCCACTTACCTGAGAAGGAAAACGCTGGTAAAAGCTCTCGTCCAAACCGACCAATCGAAGCTTTTCAAGAGCCCGCTCTTTTGCTTCCGCACGCGTAGCCCCGAAGCTGCGCGCCACCTCGGCGATGCTGGCGCCTAACGTATAACTGGGATCGAACGATTCCAACGGCATCTGGAACACCATTTGAATGCTCGAATACACATCTTTACGTTGCCTGCGCGGCAAGCCGAGGATTTCTTTTCCGAGCAGGGAAACCGAGCCACCATCAGACTGCTCAAGCAGCGTGATAACGCGGGCCAGCGTGCTTTTGCCGCTGCCGCTGCCGCCAACAATACCCAAGCATTCACCTTGCTCCAAGGTGAAGCCCACCCTGTTCAGCGCCGGCTTTTCCATGCCGGGGAAACGCTTGGATACACCATTAACCTCCAGCGCCTTCATCGAGCACCCCTTAACTTGGGAACAGAAGCGATAAGCTGACGGGTATACGGATGCTGGGGGCGAGCAACAACCTGTTCGGAAAGCCCCTGCTCCACAACTTCCCCGTCTTTCATGACATACAGATACTGGGCCATGTGGGCTAGCACGGCAATATTGTGGGAAACCACTAAAAGAGACACCCCAAATTCGCGATTTGCCGAAACGAGCTCCTCTACCACTTGCGCCTGAACCGCCACATCAAGAGCGCTGGTAGGCTCATCGGCGAAAACGACCTTTGGGGAATTCATCAGCGCAAGGCCAATAGCAGCACGCTGGGCCATACCGCCGGAAAGCTCGAAAACATAGCTGTCCAAAACCCACTCAGGATCGGATAGCCCCAGCCTTCCAAGAAGCGACGCCGCACGCGTGCGAGCCTCCCCCTTCGAAAGCTCGCCACGCAAAAGGGCAGTTTCCTCGAATTGGGAGCCTAACGTGCGCACAGGACTGAAAGCCCGCTGAGGGTTTTGCGACACCAACGACGCCACTGTGCTGACGTAGGAAAGATGCTCGGTCTGCGTCATACCGGAAACGTCTTTCCCGGCAAAGCGAATGGAGCCGCTGCAAACCTCGCCCGCCTGCCCAAGCATTCCAAGCGCGGCACGAAGCAGCGTGGTTTTGCCGCAGCCCGATTCGCCAACAATGCCCACAATAGAGCCCCGCTCAAGGGAAACGGTGACACCGTGAAGCACGGCGTCACCGTTGTACGCAACACGCAAGTTTTCTATTTCGAAAATTGCAGACATACACCCTACTTGTAAGACATCTGATAGTTCAGCCAGTCGTACTGACCCTGCATAGCAAGGTTTTCAACGTCGGCTGCTGTAACGTCATTTACTAGCGTATGAACCATGTAGACATAAGCATGGTCATCGAGCGCGACCTGCTGGATCTGCTTCACCAGTTCCTTCTGCTCGGCCTCGTTGCTGGTCTTCTTCAGCTGGCCAAGAAGCTCGTCAACCTTGGCGTTACTGTAATGACCATAGTTGCTGGTGCCATCGGAGCCCATAACCGCAGACAGGTAGGTGTAGGGATTGCCCGTGGGAAGCGTGGAGTAAGCCATGGTGCCAATGTCCCAGTCGCTGTCGGCCAAACGAACGGTGATCTTTTCGGCTACCTCAATATCAGCAGCGATGCCGATCTGGGAAAGCTGTGATGCCAGCGCTTCGCAGTCCATGGGCAATGCAGCGTTTGCCTGATAGGTAATCAGTTTCAGGGAAAGCTTCTTGCCATCCTTTTCCAGCACACCGTCACCATCGTTATCGGCGTAGCCGGCATCGGCCAGAATCTGCTTTGCCTTTTCAGCATCGAAGCTATCGCAGGTCACACCATCGGCATAGCCAGAAGAATCAGGGAATGCAGCGTGGGATGCCTCGGCGGAATTGTTGTAGATGGAGCTAACATACGAATCACGATCGACGCACATGCCAACAGCCTGTCGAACCGCATCATCCTGCATAGCTTCGCTCTTCATGTTGAAGTACAGCATATGGGCACGAGCCTGATTGGTCTGATGCAAAGTGTACTTGGACGTATCGCTCAAGTTTCCAATCTGGTCGTCTGCAACATTCATCAGCGCACAAACCTCGCCAGACTGCAGCGCGGATACCTTCGACTGATCGTCGGTAAGGTACTTTGCATGCACAGTCTTGATTTTCGGCTCGCCCTGCCAATAGGAATCGTAGGCAGAAAGCTCAACGTCACCATTTCCTTCGACCGAATCGATCTTGTAAGGGCCGGTGCCCACAGGCTCGTCTTCGGCAGCGCCCGAGTTCACATCGATGATAGAGGCAACAGGCTCGGACAGTTCGTTCTTAAAGGCGGTGTTAAGGGAATTGGTGGTAACGGTAAGCACGTTGCCGTCAGCTTCCATGCTGGCAATATCGAGCGATTTCTTGGCTCGCTCGTTCATGCTAATGGTGCGATTCAGGCAATCCGCTACCGCCTGAGCATTGAGCTCGTTGCCGTTCTGGAACGTTACCCCTTCGCGAATCGTGATTTTCCACGTGGTATCGTTTACCATTTCGGCGGACTCAGCCAACATGGGCTGAGGGTTGAAGTTGGCATCGATGCGGAAAAGCTGCTCGTAGATGCCCAGATAGGAACCCTGCCAACCCATGTAGTTGTTGGTTGGATCAAGGTTGTACTCACCGGCATTGGAAGTCCAGGCAACGCTCATCTCGTCGCTATTGCTCTTAGAGTCCGACGAGCATCCCACAAGCGCGCCCACCGCACCTGCGCCCAAAGCACAGGCAAGGGCTACAGCGGCAATGCGGTTTGCCCACCTCTTCTTAGCTTTCACCATCTCGCTTTCCTTTCTTCGATGGTTTTATTTCTTTTCCCTCACGAACAGTGAGCTCTTATTCCCAAGCGCTTCGTTAACCGAATCGCTGAAATAATTGAACACCGCAACCACCAAGAAGATGGCAAAACCCGGTGCGAATACCGCCCAGGGTGCAGTTTGGAACCCCGAAGCCGCCTGATTGATCATGGCGCCTAACTCGGGCGAAGGGGGCGATGCGCCCAAACCCAAGAACGAAAGCCCCGCCAAACTGAGCATCGAGCCACCAATATCCAAACACGCCGTAACAATCAGGGGTGGAAGGATGTTGGGCAACACATGCTTCAGAGCGATTGCCGTTCTGCTCAGGCCGCCAATAACTGCTGCCTGAATGAAGGGGCGCTCTTTCAACGCCAGCACGGAAGAACGGGCAATGCGCGCAAAGCGCGTCCAGCCGGGAACCACCAGCGCGATAACCGCATTCTGCAAACCGCCGCCCAGAAGGCCGGCGATGGCAATGCCCAAAACCAAAGTCGGGAACGCCATAAAGGCATCGGCGATGCGCATTACCACGGAATCGAACACGCCGCCGATATACCCCGACAACGTACCCAGAACCGAACCGATAACAACGCTTAAAGCCACAACCGCCAAAGCGGCAAGCACGGTGGTGTGCAATCCCGTTAGGACACGACACAAAATGCAACGACCCAGCGAATCGGTGCCCATAAGAAATTCCCCGTCGGGTGCGCGGTTCGACAACGCAAGGGTGGCAAGTTCGGCATCGTGCTGGCACAACAAAGGCGCAACGAACGAGAACGCAACGATCAGCAGCGCAACAATGCCGCAATAGAGCGCACGGCGCCCAGCCAGATCGCCGCTTCGACGTTTACCCCTAAACACGCGCACCACCCCGCCTGTTTTGTGCGGCAGATTGCTCCAGCGCCAAACGAGCACGGGGGTCAATGCGAGCCTGAAGCAAGTCAACGCAAATGTTGACCAGCACAAAGAGCACCGCAACGATAAGTACGTACGCCTGAACTACCGGGTAATCGCGCGCGAATACTGCCTGCACCGCATAGAAGCCGATGCCAGGCCAGCTAAATACGTTTTCGATAATGGCGCTGCCACCTAAAAGCTGCGCAAACGTCATGCCCGTCAGCACCAAAATGGTAGGCGCCGTGGCTTTCAGCACGCTGCGGGACAGAATGGCAACGTCGGAAATGCCGCGCAAACGCGCCGCCTCGACGTAGTCCTGCTCCATTTCCTGTAACACGATGGTGCGGATCTGGCGGATGTACATCGCTGATTCGCAAAGGGCCAGCGTCAGCACAGGCAGAACCCAGCCAACACCCTTCATGCTTCCGATACTGGGCAACCAGTGAAGCGTCAGGGAAAACACAAATATTAAGATCAGAGCCATCAAGAAGCCCGGAACCGAAGCCCCCACAAAGGAAGCGAAGCGAATAATCAAATCAGTTGCGCGGTTCTTCTTCAGAGCGCACAAGCAACCAAGAGGAATGGACACCACAAGCGTGAGCGCAAGAGAGGTAACGGCCAAGAACAACGTTGCTGGCATGCGCGCAGCGATTTCCGATGCAACGGGCCGTCCTGAGCTGATCGATATTCCCAAATTCCCTTGGAATATCCCCGCCAGCCACGCAACGTACTGTTCCGCCACGGGCTTGTCCAAGCCGAGTTCTGCCCTTTTCTGGGCAACCACATCAGGGTCGGGCACCGTGCCGCCACGCGACAAAAGCGCCGTAACTGGATCGCCGGGAGAAAAGTACATCAGAAAAAACGAGACAAGCGTCACCAAAAACAGCACCACCACAAGATGCAGCAGTCGCTGTACGATCATTTTCTTCATGGGGCGCCTAGCGAACGGGCTTTCGCGCAACCACCATAAACTGCGGAGCAAATTCATAGCGCTGCTGTTCTTCGGCAGTCCATACACGCGAAGAAACATCTTCAACTGCTTCAACTTCGAAGCCAAGCGAGCGAAGGGCCATCACGTCCCACGCAGGGCGGTCCGCCGCAGCAATGGGCATGTCTTTCGCGAGTTCTTCAAGGACGTTGAAGATGGGTGAAGAACCCGTACCATACGCAAGGGCGCGCTTAGCGTCCAGCGATTCTTCGTGGAGGTAGTGCCACCAGGAGGAATCGAAATACACCAGGTAGCCACCAGGGCACAACGCATCGCGCCAGCTTTCCAAGGCCTCCTTGGCAACAGCCAAGTTGGAAAGCACGTTGCGGCTTACCACCACATCGAAGGTTTCAGGAACGAACGGAAGCTGATCGACGCAGCCCAATACCAAAGGAATTTCCAGGCCCTGATGTTTTGCGTTCATGCGAGCATGGAGCAACATGCCCTGAGAAAAATCAACGCCGCACACACGGTACCCGCGTGATGCAAGAGTAAGCGCCATGGCACCCGTACCGCAGCCAGCATCAAGAACCCAAGGCGACGTGACGCCACGCTGCAGAAGTTTTTGCTGAATGAGGTCGCCCCATTTATCGATGGAGCCATCGAGCCCAAACGTGTTGGAGCGCTCGTTCCAATAGTCACGTGTGGCTTTGAGCACGTTGAAGGCTTCGTTTCCTTCTGCAGCAGCAACGGGTTTTTCCGCAGCCACAGCAAACAGAGGCGAAGCGCCATAAAACTCATATTCCCAGTCCAAGTACACTTCCTTGCCAGCATCTTCGATTACCGTGACGCCGTCAAAGCCCACCTGTGTCAGGGCATCGGCATCCCATGCGGGGCGCACTACCGACGAAAGGGGAAGAGAGTCGTAGTAAGGCTTGTCGTTGGTGCACACAGCTGTGTGGATGCCGGTTTTCCGATAATACGCCGCTTCATTTTCGCGCACCTTCTGCGCAACGGCTTCGCTATAGAACTCGTGGTGCCAGTTCGCATCGAACACGAGCAGCTTTCCGCCAGGCTTCAGAACCTTCAGGCATTCACGATAGGCGGCAACCGGGTTCGGCAGCGTCCACGTAACGTTGCGCGTCACAACCAGGTCGAAGGTTGCCTCGGGGAAGCTCAAGCTTTCGGCGTCCATATGGAGCATCACAGCGTTGACGCCGCGCTTTTCGGCATTCGCACGTGCGCACGCCAGCATGTTATCGGAGGTATCGATGCCATACACCTTGGTGCCTTCTGCACCAAGCGCGCAGGGAAAGAACCCGGGGCCGCAGCCCAAATCGAGGACGGTTTTCCCTTCAAGGGAGCACCCCGCCAAGCGAGAAACCAGGGCGACCCACTTCGCCGAACGGGAATCTGTCAGCTCTTCGTTTACGTACTGATCGTAGTCATCAGAATCAGACCAGGAGAGTGATTCGTAATCGGGATCAAGCGCGGCTTCCTGCATCGCGTCCCCTTCTGCGTCGATGTTACTTCTTTTAGGACCGTAACATCATAGCATGCCGTAACACGTTCTTGAAATCTGTAACCTGCGAACGGCTTTTATGGGTTGCGGGCAGACGCAACCCATAAACGGCTCCGTCGGATGCGGGTCGCTGCGACCTACGAACGGCTTCGCCGAATGTATACCACCGCAACCTGCAGGGCGTTTTCAGCAAGGCAAGAATAGCCGCAACCAGCAAGCCCCTTTCTGCAAAGTGCGGGTTGCCATAACCGGCAAGTCGTTTTCTGTCCATAACCCCCAATCCGAAGCGGCACATCTTTCGGCGCCCAATAACGCGCCTAGCCTACGCCATAAAAAACGCCGCCCGTGGAGGGGCGGCGTTGGTAGAGCTTAGTAACGGCTGTCGAAGATGCGCTGGGTCTTTTTCTCGGAGCGGGGAAGCTCGCCGATAGGCACACCCTTGGCATCGGGGGTGCAGCCGATCTTTGCTTTGAAGATGAGTGCCAGCTCTTCTTCGCAACGCTGCAAAGCTTCGCCTTCAAGCGAGGTTTCGAACAGCACCGTAAGCACGTCGCGGCCCATGATGTGCTCAATCATTACCTGGTACTCGGAAGACGTACCCGAGGTTGCGGCGATGACCTCTTCCACCTGAGCGGGGAACATATTAACGCCCTTGACCTTGAACATATCGTCGGTGCGGCCTACCAGCGTGTCGATGCGGGGGTGTTTCATGCCGCAAGCGCAGTCGCCCGGAATGATGCGGGTAAGGTCGTGCGTGCGGTAGCGGATAAGGGGAGCGCCTTCCTTGCGTAGGGTGGTAAGAACCAGCTCGCCAACCTCGCCATCAGGCACGGGCTCGCCTGTTTTCGGGTTAACGACCTCGGCATATACGTAGTCGCTCCACAGATGCATGCCATCGTGCTCGTGGCAAGAAATGCCAATACCCGGTCCATAGATTTCGGTAAGACCGTAGATGTCGAAGATCTCGATGCCCAGCTCGGTTTCAATACGATGGCGCATCTTTTCGCTCCAACGCTCGGAACCAATAACGCCCTTCTTCAGAGCAAGCTTGTCGCGAATGCCACGCTCGGCAATTGCCTCGGCAAGAAGCAGAGCATAGGAGGAGGTAGCACACAGAACAGTAGACTGCATATCTTCCATCATGCGCAGCTGCTTTTCGGTGTTGCCCGGACCCAACGGAACCGCCATGGCGCCCAGCTTTTCGGCACCAAGCTGGAAGCCGATACCAGCCGTCCACAAACCGTAGCCTGGCGTAATGTGAATGCGGTCTTTGTTGGTGATGCCCACCGTTTCGTAGCAGCGCGAAAACATCGTGGCCCAGTCGTCAACATCCTTCTGGGTATAGGGAATCACCACTGGAATACCCGTGGTGCCAGAAGAAGAATGGATGCGAACGATCTTTTCCTCGGGCACGGCGGCCAAACCCAGCGGATAGGCCTCACGCAAGTCAGCCTTTTCGGAGAAAGGCAGCTTCTCAAAATCTTCCTGGGTCTGAACATCAGAAAGATCGATGCCCTCGAATTTCTTCGCATAGAAGGGCGAACGCTCCTTCAGCGTCTTGAACTGCTCCTTGATGAGGGAGAACTGCTCGTCGGTCAATTCCATGGATCTGCCTTTCTGTGTAGCAGGTTGCCTTGTTACGCTGAAAACAAACCGCAAATAGGGGTACCCCCCTGCGGCTTCTAACCAAATTACAGATGATGCGTCACACTCTAGCACGATAAAGCGAAACGCATCGGAATAATCGAGTTACGCACCCAAACCCAGGCTGACGGTGCGGCCCATCGAGCTAGGTGCCTTCAGCCAAGCTAACGACACAAGCAGCAATCGAGCCGCACGTTCCCCAACTGGGCTGGCAGGTGCGGGCCCTATCGGCCTGCGCGCCCACAACCAGACCCGCAACGCAAAAACCAATCAAAACCACGCCCCAACCGTTGTCGGCGCGAAAGCCAATCCAGATCAGGCTATGCACCCAACCAAGCCGAAAGCACGAGCACCAGCCTGCCTACACGCCCTCGACCAAGCTGACAGCTCGAAGGTTCATCTCGACGAAACGCCCCTTCACGCAAGCGGGAACAACGGCGCGCATATCATCAAGCGTCAGCACGCCGCGAAGGGAGCTTTGGCTTTCGGGTGCGTTTACCGCCTTAAGGGCACTTGCCAACATGATGATGTTCAGTGCCTTGCGGGAGCCCAACGCATCACACAGGGCAACATCGTCTACCACGACCACATGAGCACCCGATGCCTGCAAAGCCTCGATCATCTTGGCGGGGTCGTACGAAGGCGATTTGAAATCGCCCACCGTAGGGGCAACGCCCGAACGAGCAACCACCATCACGCCTGAAGACTTCAGCAGATGAAGAGCACGCAGACCCTCGCCAGGTTCAAGTGCGATGATCACATCGTCGGACGCATCGCCAGGCAACGGAGAAAACACCTCTTCGCCGTTGTTGCCCATGCGCACGTGGCTCATAACGTCGCCACCGCGCTGTGCCATGCCCGTGGTTTCAGCCGTGCGCACCTGCCAGCCCTTCGAACGGGCGGCTTCGGCCAAGATCTTCGCAGCAAGTACGCTGCCCTGCCCGCCGATGCCGGCAAGAGAAACGTTGATCATTGCGCACTCCCTTCGTTCCCGTCGCATTCTAGGGCGCCGTCTTCGCACAGGTACGTGCATAAACCGCAGCCGTTGCACAGCGAAGCGTCAACAACGGGGCGGCGATTCTCGGCATCCCACGAAAGCGCGGGGCACCCGATTTTCAGCACGCACTTGCCACAGCCCGTGCATGCCTCTTCGCAGTAGCGAACAGGAGCACCAGGCTTGATCAGCTTCACGCAAGGCGATTCGAAGATGATGGCGGAAGGACCATCGTAGTAGATTGCCTCACGAGCCGCTTCGCGTGCTTCATCCAAGCGCAGCGGATTGGCATGGGTGATAACTTTCACGCCCAATGCGCGCAGCACCGCTTCGATGGAAATAGGCTCTGACTTGGGGCCCATCAAGGTAACGCCCGTGCCCGGATGAGGCTGAGATCCGGTCATCGCCGTGGTGGCATTGTCCAGTACGCATACCGTGATGTCGTGCTGGTTGTACACCGCATTGGCAATGCCCGTCATGCCGCTGGCAAAGAAGGTGGAATCGCCTACGAACGAAAGAGCCTTCTTACCAGGCTCTACCACGCTAAAGCCCTGTGCCACTGTAATGCCCGCACCCATGCACAAGCAAGTGTCGACAGCGTTCAAGGGCTTCGCATTACCCAACGTATAGCAGCCGATATCGCCGCAGAAAATGCCGTCACTCGGCTTCTTCAACGCGGACTTCACCGCGTAGAATGCGCCACGATGTGGGCAACCTGGGCATAGCAGCGGAGGGCGGGCGGGCGGCTGAATCTGAGCCACTTCTTCGCCAGCACTTGCAGCGGTGGCAGCTTCAGCGCCAAACACTTTGCGGGGCTCGGCCAGCTGCACACCGAAGAATGCACGCAGATGAGCAGCAATGGCGTCTACCGTGTTTTCACCGCGGTCGGTGGTTTCACCTGTCAGCTTGCCATGCACGCGATAGCCGGCATGCGCGCATCCTGCCGTTTTCAGCATTTCGTCTTCCAGAACATGATCCAGCTCTTCGAACACGATCACATCACTTAAGCCCTCGGCAAAGCGCACGGCGCGCTTCTGAGGGAACGGATACGGCGTGCCCACCTGCATAATGCGATACGCAGGAAGAGCATCCACCGTCTTGCCGTAAGCGGGGCCACCCATGGTGCAGTAACCGCCTTCGCACTGCGGCGGAAGAATTGGCGCTGCAGGAGCACCTTGCGCCCACACGAGCTTGCCCGCCTGAGCTTCTTCTTCCAGCAAGCGCAATGCCTCACGCGTATAGGCATACGAAATGCCGCCGGCAACAATGCCGAACTGAGCATCTTCGCCCTCGGTGAACATGGGGTTGAATGCGTCGAATTCGCTCTCGGAGAAATCGTTGGCAATGGAACCCAGACGCTCGTTGATTTCCTTGTGCGCAGCATAGGAGCGTTTCGGGAAAATAACCCAGCGAGAATCGCGCTTGAAGCCTTCGGGCGTGCGCGCCTGGGTATGTTCTGCCACCTCGAAATAGGTGGAGGCATGGCATACGCGTGTGGTGGGGCGCATCAGCACGGGAGTCTGATATTTCTCAGACAACTCGTAGGCGGCGCTCATCATCTGGCATCCCTGCTCGGGTGTTGCCGGGTCGAACACCGGCACCTTGGCGAAGGCCGCAAAACGACGCGTATCCTGCTCGGTCTGAGAAGAAATAGGGCCCGGATCGTCGGCCACGTACAGAACAGTGCCGCCTTTCACACCGACATAGTTCAGCGACATCAGGGCATCGCTGGCAACGTTCAAGCCCACCTGTTTGCAGGTGTACAGCGTGCGTGCGCCAGAATAGGCTGCACCCGCCAGCAGTTCCAAAGCCGCCTTTTCGTTCGTGGACCACTCAACATGAACGCCTTCGGCGCGACCGGCGGCATGCTCTTTGGCCACCGTTTCGATGACCTCGGAAGAAGGCGTGCCTGGGTATCCGGCGCACACGCGCACGCCCGCCTCGAGGGCGGCATGGGCGAATGCTTCGTTACCCGTCAAGAATTCTTTTGCCATTAAGCTATATCCTTTTACGCCTCGGCCATATCGGCTTTGAGCTTTTCGATCTTAGCGCGTGCCTCATCGTTGCCAGTACCGAGCATCTGAACAGCCAGGATGCCTGCATTCTTTGCGCCATTGATAGCAACCGTTGCGACAGGTACGCCGCTGGGCATCTGAACCATGGAAAGCAGCGAGTCCAAACCGCCCAAATCGCTGGTCTTCATGGGGACGGCAATAACAGGGAGCGGTGTATAGGCGGCAACAACACCGCCGAGGTGAGCAGCCTTGCCAGCAGCAGCGATGATGACGCGAATGCCGCGGTCTACTGCAGAAGATGCCCATTCGTGTACCTCTGCGGGCTTGCGGTGAGCGCTTGCCACCTTAACCTCGTAGGGAACGTCCAGTTCCTCAAGCTGTTTCATGCACGCTTCCATCGTAGGCATGTCGGACTCGGATCCCATGATGATTCCCACTACGGGCTTGTCGCCAAAAATAGAGCTCATTGCTTGTCCTTAAAAACGGAGTTTTCTTGTATGGGCAATTGTATCACCGCACCATTTCGCGGGAATTACGAGAGCCGCAGCGGGACCCGCGCGGCAGGGTGAGGCGCGGCGGGTGGCGGGGCACGGGTGGGCGCAGACGGCTCCACGGGTGGGCGAGGCTCGGTTGGCGCGGGGCCGGGGCCCGGTTGGCTCGGGTTGGGGCTCGGGCGGCGCCGGCGAGCGCGCATCGGTGGGCGCGATGCGTCGGCGTTGGCAGCACGAGGACAGCAGGAAGAGACCGATAGGCGGCTCACCCCGACCGCAATGGGCGGCGTGGCGGATGGCTGGGCACGGTGGACGCAATGCGGGCGGCGAAGCGCGACGCGTATAAGACGGCGGCGATGAACGCGGGCGAGATGGCAGGGGCGCAGGCCGCGGCGGGCACAAGCGAGATGGCAGGGGGCGCGCATGCGGCAAGCAGGCCAGGCCCGCGCCGCAGGGCGCAAAGCCCGTTCGGCCATGCCGCGTGCCGCATGCCGCTGCCGCAGGGCGCAAAGCCCGTTCCGCCGGACCGCATGCCGCTGCCGCGGAAAGGCCGGGCGGCGCTGGCAACATCTTCGCGCCATGC
>OLQO01000225.1_pt1 | contig 57627 bp, 42 predicted proteins | sample 1672281 | NCBI WGS metagenome assembly OLQO01 (sample SAMEA3136667, study PRJEB25190) | human gut metagenome | biome: human gut; feature: human-associated habitat; material: faeces | place: Austria | collected 2013
GGTAAAAAATGCGTCGGATTTTAAACGGATTTTGAACACCCTACCTTACAGGGCGACGAGTTTGCGCCCATAATAACCCAGGGCGCTGCCCTGGGCTAAGAGCTTCTGCCCCTTCAGGGCGTGCTGCTGCAATGAACTGCTCGTTTATTTGCGCTGCCCTGGGCTAAGAGCTTCTGCCCCTTCAGGGCGTGTGGGGCAAAACTGAAACTTCAGTAACTTAAAAATAAAAGAAAGTATGAAGAAAATTTCATTGAGTGTAGTTTGCCCCATGGCATCCTGCACACGCAGCAACACTTGCGCCCGTTATGCGCAGTATGTCAAGGCACTTACCTGTGCCGATACCTTTGAGGTGCTCAATGTGAAGCACCTGCAGTGTGAGGGCGAGAAGTGCCCCTATCATCTTGTGTCAGAAAAGCAAGTATGGGCAAGGGGATTCCAGCGCATCTACAGTACCATCCCGGCGGGAAGAACCCATTATTTCTATTCCCGTACGCCTTATGCCCGGCGCAGGTTTTATAAGGCGAAGAATGGCGAGATAGCCATTGACCCCGACATGCAGCAACACCTTCTCTCCATCTTCCGGGAGCACGGTGCTGACATGAGCATCGGCTTCGACAGTTATGAAGAAAAGGACGTACTGGTGGAGAAATAAGTATCACGTGGATGCGCTACTCCGCATACAGTTTCATCGTGTCCTGACGGGTAAAGGCCAGCTCTCTGTAGAAATCGCGAAGATAGGCAGAGAGTTCGGTCTTGTCGTCGGAAGAAACGAAGAGATTGTCACCTAACTGGCGTTCCAGGGATGTCAGGGCATCAGAGAGACTCTCTATCTCGCCCTCGTAATCCCTGCCCTCATCAGGACTGCGGCGGATGCGATGATATTTGATGTCCTCGGCAAGGGCATTCTTCATCTCTACCAACTTGTCGGCATGAGGAGCAAAGAGTGCTTTGATGACGAGCGCACGGATGGCATCCCTCTCCTCCGGCTCCTGCCACAGGCAATGGTAGATGGGAAGAAGATCGCATACCGCCACTTCCTCACGATCCTGCATAAAGGCAGAGGTACGAAGCAGGCGCATGATGTTCTTCCAGCGACGGTCGCTCACATACACATGACGGCGCTCGGCTGCCTCATCCACATTCACGGCTCTCAGGGATTTGCGGATAGCAGAAATGGCATCGAGTACCTCCTCCTTCACTCCTATACGATCGATGGTCTTCGACCATTCCGCATACTCCTCGGCAGTAATCGCATTCGAATTGGCTTTCCCTTCGGCCGCCGCAAACTGTCCTCCCGCTTCACTCTTCACCTCCAACAGCATCTCTCGGAAGTTCTTCTCCTGCCGGATGGGACGGCTCTCTATGCGGATGACGAATCGGTCCCAGAGTGCCTCCAGTCCCTCGCCCTTGGCAGGCAACTCGTTGCTGGCAGCCACGAGGAGTTTCAGCGGCAACTCGATTTCGCGTATGCCGTTGCGGAACAGTTTCTCGTTGATGACCGTGAGCAGGGTGTTCTGTATGGCAGGACCCGCCTTCCATATCTCGTCGAGGAACACGACATCGGCTGTAGGAAGATAACCATCCACAGCACGCTCATAGGTATCGGAGGTCTTCAGTTTCTGTATGCTCACAGGACCGAAGATCTCATCGGGCGTAGAGAAGCGCGACATGAGATACTCGAAATTGCGTGCTCCACGGAAGGCACACTTCAGCTGTCGTGCCACCATACTCTTGGCCACACCCGGTGGACCTAAAAGAATAACGCTCTCGCCTGCCAAAGCGGCAAGGAGCGAGAGCGATATTTCTGTTTCTTTCTCATAAATGCCCCGGTTCATATCCCGAAGCAAGAGTTTGAATCTTTCAAGCATGTATCTTATTTCACATTACCTACTTTGATCAAATACTCAGCGATCTGAACGGCATTGAGCGCTGCGCCCTTGCGAATCTGGTCGCCTGTGAGCCACAATGTATTGCTGTTGTCATCGGCGAGATCCTTACGGATACGGCCTACATAGACATCGTCCTTACCCGCACTCTCCAAAGGCATGGGATATACGTAGTTCTGTGCGTCGTCCTTTACGGTTACGCCAGGAGCAGCCTCCAAAGCCTTGCGGATGTCCTCTACAGCCAATGGCTTCTCGGTCTCGAACCATACGCTCTCTGAGTGAGAACGAAGTGAGGAAACACGCACACAGGTGGCACTGGTGCGAACATCAGAGTGCATGATTTTACGAGTCTCGTTGTACATCTTCATCTCCTCCTTGGTATAGTCGTTAGGAGTCATCTTGTCTATCTGAGGAATGACATTGTATGCCAACTGATGTGGGAACTTGTTGATATGGTCTGTCTTGCCAGTCTCGATGATGTCCTTATACTGCTGCTCAAGCTCAGCCATGGCTGCAGCACCAGCACCCGAAGCACTCTGGTAAGAAGAAATATGAATCTTCTTGATATGGCTCAGGTCGTCGATAGGCTTCAATACCACTACCATCATGATGGTGGTGCAGTTTGGATTGGCGATGATGTTGCGTGGACGGTTGAGCGCATCCTCGGCGTTTACCTCTGGTACTACCAATGGCACATCGTCGCACATACGGAAAGCGCTTGAGTTGTCAATCATCACAGCACCATACTTAGTGATAGTATCGGCAAACTCCTCAGAAGTTCCACCGCCAGCAGATGTGAATGCGATATCGACATCTTTAAAATCATCGTTATGCTGCAAGAGTTTCACCTCATAGTCCTTTCCCTTATAGTTGTATTTTCGTCCAGCTGAACGCTCAGAACCAAACAACACCAACTCATCCATTGGGAAATTTCTCTCAGCAAGGATACGCAGGAATTCCTGACCTACTGCACCGCTTGCACCAACAATTGCTACTTTCATAATCGAATCTTTTTAAAAGTTGTTTAAAGTGAATCTTTTGGAAAAGAAAAGAATGCTCCTTTCCAGCATGATGATTTCTCATCTTTGGTTGTCTTCTAACGCTTATCCTCTCAAATCCGCTGCAAAGGTAAGACTTTTTCTACAATATCAAGCAAAAAATCCCATAAATTATTGCTTTTTGTTGCATTTTTATTACTTTTGCTAACATTTCTGCATTATTTTGCATAAAATAACATTCATCCATCGCCGCTACTCATATTTACGATGAAACATCAGCAGACAGAGGGCTTATCTTTCTATCTTAAGTTTACTTTCCGGGTGCAAATTTACAAAAATCTTTGCACATATAATTGATAAGGAGGCAAAAGACTTTGCTTTTTCAAGATTTATTATTATTTTTGCACCCATATTATAGGAAGAGTGATGCAGCTGATGCTCGAGAACTCTCCCGAAAAACTGAATGCCTATGCTGAACATTGCACAATATTTCCCGATAACCGACCCTACGCTGATCTTCTTCGTCGTGATGATCATCATCCTCTTTGCGCCTATCATCATGGGCAAGCTCCGCATTCCACACATCATCGGTATGGTATTGGCAGGAGTGCTCATAGGCAAATACGGGCTCAACATCCTGGAACGCGACTCTTCCTTTGAGTTGTTTGGCAAGGTTGGTCTGTACTACATCATGTTTCTGGCTGCCCTCGAGATGGACATGGAGGGTATGAAGAAGACGAAGTCGAGACTGCTCATTTATGGTCTGCTGACGTGCTTTATTCCTTTCGGACTCACCTATTGGATGAGCGTCACACTCTTGGACTATTCCACCAAAGCCTCATTCCTGCTGAGCTGTATCATGGCCTCGAATACGCTCATCGCCTACCCCATCGTGTCGCGTTACGGACTGCAACAGAAGCCGAGCGTCACGCTGAGTGTGGGGTCGAGCATGATCTCCCTGCTCATCGCCTTAGTGATGCTGGCGGGTCTGGTGGCTTCGTTCACCGAGCACGACGGCGTACTCTTCTGGGTACTCTTTGCAGCCAAGTTTGCAGCCTATTGTGGCGTGATGATATTCCTCATACCCCGTCTCACCCGATGGTTTCTTCGCCGATACAGCGATGCCGTGATGCAGTTTATCTTTGTCATGGCCATGCTCTTCATGAGTGCCGCCCTCTCGCAGACGGTAGGCATTGAGGGAGTCTTTGGTGCCTTCTTTGCGGGCCTTATATTAAATAGGTATATACCTCATGTGTCGCCACTGATGAACCGGCTCGAGTTTATCGGCAACGCCCTCTTCATTCCCTACTTCCTGATAGGAGTGGGCATGCTGATCAATGTGGGACTGCTCTTCCAGGGCGGTCATATTCTCTGGGTGGTGCTGTGCATCGTGTTCTTTGGCACCCTGGGCAAGGCCATTGCCGCCTATGCTGCCTGCTTTGGCTTCCGCCTGCCCCTGTCTTCGGGTCACATGATGTTCGGTCTTACCTCAGCCCATGCTGCCGGCAGTATCGCCATGGTGATGGTGGGAATGAACATTCTTGTAGGCAAAAACACCTATCTTGTCGACGACGACATGCTCAACGGTGTGGTGATCATGATACTGTGCACCTGTATCATCTCCTCGCTGCTTACCGACTGGTCTTCGCGCATGATAGTACTAAGAGACAAGGAGCTGCCCGAGGCCGAGGACGAGAAGAGCGCCAACGATGAGAAGATACTCATCCCCGTGCGCTATCCCGAATATGCCGACAACCTGATGAGCCTCGCCTTCTTGGTGAGAAACCAGAAGCTGAACCGCGGTTTGGTTTGTCTCAATGTGGTGTATGAGGACAAAGACATGCGCTACAACCAAGAGCAAGGCAAGCGACTGCTCGAACATTGCAGTCAGATAGCAGCTGCCACCGATGTGCTCACGCAGACCCAGGTCAGAATAGCTGCCAACATCGCCAATGGCATCAAGCACGCCTTCAACGAGTTTCAGTGTTCCGAGATCATTATCGGCATGCACATGCATCCGGAGCGCTCACCTAAGTTTTGGGGCGAGTTCCATCAGAGTCTGTTCAATGGACTCAGCCGCCAGATCATCATGGCACGCATCCGCCAGCCGCTCAACACCATACGCCGCATACAGGTGGCTGTTCCTTCGAGAGCAGAGTTTGAGCCAGGCTTCTACCGCTGGGTAGAACGTCTGTCGCGCATGGCACGCAACCTCGACTGCCGCATACAGTTCCATGGCCGTATGGAGGCTCTTTCGCTCATCAACGAGTTTATCAAGAACCGCTATCCCGAGGTCCGTTCCGACTATACGCTCATGACCCATTGGAACGAGATGCCCCAGATAGCCTCGCAGATAGCTCCCGACCACATGCTTGTGGTGGTAACAGCCCGCAAGGGAACCGTCTCTCACAAGGCTGCCCTTGAGCGTCTGCCCGAAGAGTTGACCCGTTTCTTCTCCGGCACCAATCTGATGATCATCTTCCCCGACCAGCATGGTGATGCCTCTGGCGAGCATCTCACCTTTGCCGAGCCTCAGCATCAGGAGGAAGAGAGTGCCTACGAGATGATGAGCCGCTGGCTGAAAAGGCATTTCAAGTTTTAGGGTTTTTCAAGAACCGGAAACACTATAATCAATTATCAACATACATTAATTTTTTAACAAGATGAAGAAAACATTCACCAAATCAGTCATCGCAGTCACAGTGGGTGCCTTGACTCTCAGTTCATGCATCGGCTCTTTCGGCCTTACCAACTCAGTTCTCAGCTGGAACAAGCGAGCTACAGACAACAAGTTTGTCAACGAGCTTATCTTTATCCTCATCTCTCCAGCCTATGCTGTATGTTCTGTAGCCGACCTCTTCGTGCTCAACTCCATCGAGTTCTGGACAGGCGAGAAGGTGATCGGACAGGTGGGAACCACCAAGGACGTGATGGGCAAGGACGGTCGCATGTATGCTGTCAAGACTTTGAAGAATGGTTACGAGATAACCGACCCCGACGGCGAGAAGTCTTACTTCGTATTCAACAAGAAGAACAAGAGCTGGTCGTACAGCAAGGACGGCGACATTCGCGAGCTGTTCAGCTTCAATGAGGACGGCAGCATCCAGGCCTGTCTGCCAAGTGGCGCAAAGATGAATGTCACTGCCGACGAGAATGGTTTGTACCAGCTCCGCATGGCAATGAACGATGGCTTCTACTATGCTTTCAACAAGTAAGCCGTTCATCATTTTCTGAAATTCAGTTTACATCAACACATAGGGTGTCGCATTGCCTCATTCATGGGGAATGCGACACCCTATGCACGTCAAACTTGTTTGAATTGCCGAGGTGCGAAGGAGGAAACCGAAAGGTAACTTTCCGTGCTTCAATCCATACAGCCTATCGTGACCGCAAGATAAAGGAGAACCCGAACGGTTTTTTGGAGCGTATCGAGACAATCCCGACTGACTAGGAGCATCTTTCACAAGACGAGGTTATCCGCTTGGCATCCACTGAGAGCCGTGACACTGTTCAGTTTACACTATCTGTTTACACTACCGACTTTAAAAATCAATATCAATCATTATGTGACATCGCAATACTCTTTATCTCATTCAGCAATTCCTCTAAACGAATAAATACAGATCCTAAATACTTCTCCGGTACTTTATATGTAGTTGCTGCAAAATATAGAATAGTAATGCTGTGTTCCTTGCATAGTCTGTGTTTCAACTCATCCTTATGTTTTTGAATTATAAAGGCTTTCTTTCCTCCAAACATTTCATTTGAATAGAAGTGTTGCATACCTTGACATTCTATTGCCAAATTCAATTCTGGCAAATATACATCTAATGGCATTGTACGAGACGTTTTTAACCATGGGAATTGTTTTTGAGGCTCAATAATGTAGTTTGTTTCTTTTTTCAAAAATGAGATGACCTTCTTCTCTAGAATTGACGTCGCGCAGTGTGGACATCCTTTACCTCTCAAATGCTCCCCTGGCAGCATTTTAAAATCTCCATGAGTTTTACAAGTGATAATGACTTTCATTTCTGCTCCATTAAACTTTGTCTTCTCGTAAGTATATCTTTCTTGGTGAAGATAAGTTGCGTCTTGTATAAAGCTCTCCGTAGTTTGATGTCTACCAATACAACGAGGACATCCCTGTCCTCTTAAATGTTTAATAGGCTTTTGTAGGAAATTCGAATCATGTTCATTACAATGAATAGTTATAGGCGTATTGAGATTCTTGTATTCTTGTTTGATATTTGGATAATCAAAGTCATCTTCATGTATGAGTCTTGCCAATCGCAGAAATTCCTCAACACCATAGGGTATGCCCGCAGGTTTATCAGCAAGTAACTTGCTGCTAATTTCACGCTTTTGCTTTATTCGTTCCCATTTTACTTTTCTCTTTTCAAGAATTTCTTGTTTTCTTTGTTCATACTCCATCAAGTCTTCTTGCTCACATATCGGACAGCCAACACCATGCAGATGCGTCTTTGGCAGCAATTGGAAAACATAATCATGTTTCTTACACTTTATTTGAATCATTTTCTTGTAAGAGCGATAATCCGTCGGCGTGTAATCGTATGTTTCCCCATGTACAATTTTGGCTTGTTCAATGTATTCCTCCGTTGTCATTGCACTATTCATGTGCTCAGCTCGATATTGGCGACACTTTGGGCAACCACCATCCAACGCTAATAGATGAAGAAATGGAGAGGTAACAAATTTTGTATGTAAGCGACAGACAAAAGTTGTTTTCTCCTCATATCCCTTATACTCCAAGTTCGAGTAGTCAAATCGCTCACCGAACTTTTCTTCTGCTCGTTGAATAAATTCTTCTTTTGTTATCTTGTATGATTCAATAGCATGTTCCCTTGCACATTTAGGACACCCAAAATCAGATTTTAAGAAACTCTGAGGGCTTACTTTTACTTCACCATGATTAGGGCAAATGATTGTTATGTTGGTATTCTGATTAACATATTTGACCTTGTCATACTTAAACTTGTATCCGAACTTTGTTTTACATCGGTCAATAAATTCTTCTTGTGGAATACTACGTTTTGCTCGTATTGCTTCTAATGTACAATCTGGGCAACCATAATGCTTCATTGTTAGGTGGCAAAATGGCTGTTGAGTAAAATACCGCTTGTGAACATTACAATAAATAACAACTTCTGTGCGTTGGTTCACATACTCCACCTTGTCATAATTAAAGCGGTCGCCCCATAGCTCTCTACATTGCGATACAAATTGCTCCTTCGTTTTCCTTCTTGGCATAATATAAAGATATAGTGTTAAACTACTTTTTAATCTTTTCAACGAGATAATTGTTCAAGTTTTTGTTTAATAAGGACAATCTTCTAAATATTTCATAAAAGCATAAGGATCCAAAAATGTTCATTTGTGCTTTCCTCCTTATCTTTCGGCGTTATTCAAACATCCACGATATGATCCGCTCCTAATTGTTTAAGTCCACTATTTAATGTATTAAATTAAGAATTAACGAACATATTTCAATTCGTCCTTGTTTATATTGATAGAACTACCATCCATGTACTCTATATAGATTCCTGTTAGCACAAGCTTTTTTGCAGAATAATTATACCAAAGACAATCCCAATATATGTCATAACCATAAGTTGTGCCAGGCTTTATAGGACCAGTAAACTTACCGCCACTTTCTAATGTTCCACGAACTTCACATGAAACAGGGTCACCCACGGCATTTATTGGATAGCCACTCCAAATTAGATATTTTATTGTCTTATTAGATACATTCTTCCAAATAAGATGTGCATCTACACCGCCTGCACTATTAGGAGATGAGAGATAAGCCTTCTTTATCTTTATTGTATTCTTTAACAGGTCTATTCTCTTAGCTCTCTTAAGACTATCCAATCTTTCTTTATTAGCCTCGCTATTAGAAGTTGACTCAGTTTTATAAGAAGTCGTTTGATTTCCATCAGTTGAAATTTGTAATAGAGCAATACACATGATGAAAAGTAACAAAAAAATGAATATTACAAACGGTAATGGGAAGGTTGTAGGTTTTTCCCCGGTATTGTTGCTTTCAATCTTATTATTTGAAGAATAAGGAACTTGTTTGTTATCAAATTCCATGCTTTTCTCTTCCCCTACTTGAGGCATTTGAGCATTAACCTTAACTTGTCTTTCAGCCTCTTCTTGTTTCGCCTTGTTTTCTTCCTCTTTGCGTTTCTTTTCGGCCTTCCATTCTAAGAATTCTTCAAACTCTTTATTCTCTTCTTCTGTCATAATAATTATTATTAGAATTATGTAAAATAAAATAGAAATTTTATCAAAAATTACATTATTTATCTCTTCTACTTTTCTTGCTATTTTTGGATAAACATCTGATACAAAATAGAATACATAACCAGCAATGTAACTATAACATTACAAAGCGTTTCACATATCATCAAGATTCTTCTGATGATTTTTCTTATATACAGGAATGTAATTGATTCTATCAGTATATGACATTTTTACTTGATAATCATAATCTTGTTCAATAATTATTAATGTAATGATACCTTTGTTGCTTTGAAAAGAGCACGATGAAACAAACGAACCTACCAGTGGAGATTCATATGTTGCCTCATTATGTTTTTCGTGAAGCAAAGACTCCAGTTTATCATATAATTCTTTTGCTTCTTCTTTTTTGAAGAAACTATGACAAAACACTACGGAGTAAATTTTTTTTGTATCAGTATCATAATGCAAACCAAATGATTCTGTGTTTCCAAGGAAAGGACCTTCCATAACACGAAGTCCCTTACTTGCATATTCATTATCTGGAGAAATATAAAAACCTTTAGACATTAGTTTTGAGGCATATTCATTAACAGTTCCATCAATAGGAAATCCAAGGAACTTCAAATGTTCCTCAGAAAAAGCCTGTGTGAAGCACAAAAAAGAAATGATAAGTATTATAAATCGTTTCATTCTCTTTCCTTTGTTTTAAACATCAATTTAATTTTGGAGTGAATTATATGGTGGACTCACCATAAAGGCATTATTAGTTGTCGATAGCGTAAGAACAGAATTTTCAGTCAAATTGGGTTTAATTTGAACAACCAATTAGAAATCATCATTTTCCAATTCCTTTGCATGTAACCATATTCCATCGGCAATTCTGCCAACATCACTTGAATATGATTTGATTGCATTTCTATCTTCGCTCCAACGAACAAAATTTTTCAATTCAAGTACTTTTGTTCCATTACTTGATTTTGTCCCATTGAAAATAAAATCTTCATGCCAATTAGCCATTCCGTCTTCGGCTTTTACTCTGTATTTACAATCTTTGATTGTGATTGTAACCATATAATCACAAGTCCCAACCATATCAATTGTAGCAGTTTGTCGAAATAGTTTCTTTGCGTGAAGATATGATGAGTTTCTAAATTTTATGGTTCCTGTCTCCTTGTCATCATATTGTAATCTCTGCTGAAAGTTTTGTATATGGGTAGCAAGCCACTCTTTAGCTGCACGATATAAGATATCCTTTGATTGGGGACATGACAATACAACTGTTATATCGTAATTTGCAGTATCACACTCAACCTTCTCTAATTTTGCTTGAGCCATACAAGATATCGTTATACTTGCAAGAAGTAATAACGTAGTCAACAACTTTTTCATAAGTCCTTTGTCGGTAGTTTTTAATTGTCAAGTAGAAAGCCTCTCTCATTCGTTATCAACGTCTATCCATTTCAAACTTGGAAAATAAGTTTTTATATTTTCTTTTGTAATACGAATAGTATCACTGCCACCACCCATATAGTCTATTACAACTTTATATGGGAATGGGGTTGGTCTTTTCCCTTCAATATAGTAAGGGTCAAAATGCTTTGTATAACTTTTTTGTGGTTTAAACGGTCCTGTAGCATATATGTGATGATATTTAGAGTACTTGGCATTTGCGTTAAACACGCCAATAGCGTCACCAACACTGTTTACAGGAGAGAAGTACACATGTACGTATTTCAAATTTCTTTCACTTGTAACCTTGAATTTTGTTTCCAATTGCAAATGATTGAAATTCATAATATCCGCAACATAAAACTTAAATTTCGAGAATTGGACTTGTGCATTTGCACTCATACCCATTGTAATAGCCATAATTGCTAACATCAGAATCTTTTTCATACGACTGTTCTTGAAAGTAATATAATCTTTTTGTTAAACGCAAAAACGTGAGACCCTACACTTGTCCGTCACTTATTCTTGGTCGTAGGAAACCATTGCTTGATGACGAACAGATAGAATCTCACGCAGAAAGTTATACATAACCCCGAAAAGTGTGCCGCTGAGGTTTGTCCTCCTTGGCACACTACGAGGGTTGATTATACAACCTACCCGTGACATCTTCTCTGCTAAGCCATTGACAAGCATTTTGAATTTCCTACGTTCAGAATAATCAATGAACTAAGCGTTGATGACGCCTTATGTATGTTTTGCAAACGCATTTATTGCGAATGCGCTGCAAAGTTACTAAAAATCAATAAGAATAAAGACATTATTTGTTATCTATTTCGTAAAAACTGAAATTTTAGTCCAATTATGCCATTATAATGACCGAAAACATCAAACAATATGTCAAATCCATAGTGCATGATGCAAGAAACCGTGTCAACGATGGCATGAAATGTGTCGGTAAGGGTTTGTGGTATGAAGATTGTATAATTCATTATCGGAAGACGGAAGAAACAGCGTTTCTTGCATTACTCCATACGGAATTGTGCAAGAAACGCTGTTTTTGCGACCAAACCCAAAGGAGCGAGTAAGGAAACAACGTGCACGGCTGATTCCATGAGAATTATTATCGGAAACAACGTAGAGATGGCATAAACAATCTATTTAACACAACAGAAAACGGAGTTTCCACAGTATTCATCGTAAAACTTTTATCAAACTATGAGCGAAATTGGAACTCTTAACTTGGAGCGTCTAAACAACGGCGCACATTTTCTGTTCATTTCAAACGTGTTGGCACGTGCTGAGGCAGATGCGAATGTAAAGAGTAAGCTCTGCGCACAGATTGTCTCGCTAAAGGCTGCCATGAGCAAGAGGATGAGGACTTGAAAATCTCGCAAAAAAGTATGCTGACAGATGACATCGCTACAGCCGATGCATCAAGGACTATGCCATCGACCCAAAGATGCAACTTGACAAGGAAACGGGACACTAGTGATTATTAAATATAAATATGTCAAAGAATTCCACTTTTGCGTGATTTTCTCGCTAAAAAGTTTGTATTATCAATGATTATTCGTATCTTTGCAGCGTCAGTCCTCGCCAAGCCTCTTAACAATGCTCAAATCGTGCGAGGCGTTTTTGTTTATACACATTTGAATATGGCGAATCTTATTCCCTTTACAAAACGGTTTGAATCTTCGGAAAATCTCGTTAATTTGCTTGAATCACGAGGTTTACAGATTTGTGACAGAAACAAAGCCATACAGTACCTTGACAATATTGGTTATTACAGATTGTCTGCTTATATGTATCAGCCTGTAACGGTGTACGACATGAACGGCCGAAAGGTTAATACCCCTGGAAAGGGAGTGTATATTGTGAATGGAATGAAGATCATGAAGCGTCAGTAAAGTTCTTCTTCTGAATGTAGCAGCAACGCCACAAAAAGCGCGCTGCTTTTGTTTTATTGAAGTTTCGCAAGTTTTTCCCCACACGCCCTGAAGGGGCAGAAGCTCTTAGCCCAGGGCAACGCCCTGGGTTGTTATGTGCGCAAACCTGTCGCCCTGTAAGGGCAAAAGCTTTAAAACTCCGGACAATTTATAAAGCTTTTGCCCTTACAGGGCGCCTTGCTGATTGCTATTATACCCAGGGTGCTGCCCTGGGCTAAGAGCTTCTGCCCTTTGCTTTATCCTTCGGCCAGCGATTTTCAATTCCGCTACGCGCCGGTGACCGTTGGTTCAGGGCGTATTGGGTATTTTCAACCGTACAGGTCGAATATTTTTCCCAGGTAGGAAAAAATATTTGTTCAACTATCGCTTATATATTACTGTGTATTCATGCGCAGGCTTCCTGCTGACAGATTTCCACTTTTCACCTTCAGCTCCACCTTGCCTGCCTGACGACGGGAACGGAGAACGATACAGGCGGCACCCTCGTAAAGACTTCGGGAGGCATGGCTTGCCAACTGCTTGTCACCTACCGGCAACTCTGACGAAGCCATATCGCCGTTGCCTACTGCCACAATATCTGCCCCTCCCTTCAATTCTATCTGCAACAACTGATGGGCACTCAGCACCCTGCGACCCTTGCGGTCGGTTGCCGTGACTCTGACAAACTGCAGGTCCTTGCCATCGGCTTGCCAGCAGCGAGACTCCGGTTCCAGCCTGAGCGCCACAGCCTCTCCGGTAGTGGTAAGCTGATGACGCGCCACTACCTTTCCTGCCTTTCTTGCCACAGCCATCAATGTGCCAGGCTCATAAGGCACAGCATCCCAGCGTATGCGGTTGCGCAGTTTGGGATCAGCGTCATTCTTTTTTACTCCCAGGCTCCTGCCATTGAGCAGCAGTTCCACCTCATCGACATTCGTATAGGTATAGAGTGAGAGCTGCTCGCCCTGGTTTCGGTTCCAGTTTTCAGACAACCGTTGGGTAGCCACATTGATGCCGTTCCACTGCGTATCGGTGCCAGCCTTCTCAATGATAGCGATATGTACGAGGGGCTCTTCAGAGAACATACTCTTCACGAAGTAGGCATCGGGCTTGGGAAGCATGGTCATATCGAACACTCCCTTGTTCCATCCCTTCAGCGGCCAGCCCAAACTCTCGCCTAAGTAGTCGACAGCCCCCCAGTAGGCAAGTCCCATCACCTTGTCGAGATTCATCTCAAAGAAGTTGGGTCCCATGGCTTCTGTGCTCGCCTCGCTCTGATAGAATATCTTTTCGGGATAACGCTTCATGTCGCCGGGGAAGTACATATAACGGTAATTATACGAGTTGACCTCTGTGGCAACAGCCAGATCGGCAGGCAACGAGTCGGTATCGATATTGCGATAACGCGGATGCATCGCCACCGTGGTGAGACGGGTATGGTCGTAGCGATGCAGCAGTTGGCGCATCAGTCGGTAGAGGGTTACTCCCCAGTCGTTGAAGGGCATGTCGGCATGATGCTGCAACTCGTTGCCTAAGCTCCATAGGACGACGCAGGGATGATTGCGGTCGCGCTTTACCCACTCGGGTATGTTCTTCTGCCAAAGGCTCAGGAAGTCTCCCCTGCCTCCGGTAAACTGCGAGTTCCATTTATCATACAGCTCGTCGACCACCAAGATGCCATACTGGTCGCACAGGCGCAACAGGTCCTCGCTGTAAGGATTATGGGATGTACGAATATGATTGAAGCCAAAGCGCTTCATGGTGAGTATCTGTTGCTCGATGGCACGAGGATAGGCTGCTGCACCAAGGGCTCCCAAGGTGTGATGATTGGCGTAACCCTTGAGCAGCACTTTCTGTCCGTTAAGCAGGAGTCCGTGCTGGGGCGACAGTTCTATGGTACGCATGCCGAAGTGCTCACGTGTTTTGTCAGCCACTCTTCCTTCCTTGTCGTAGAGCGTCACCTCGGCAGTATAGAGATAAGGACGGTCGCACGACCACAGCTGGGCACCCTCCAGCGTGATGGCAGGCAGTTCATATTCGCGGTCGCGCCACTTGGCATTGAAAGGCATGTCGGTTTTCTGCTGCGCCACTACTCTGCCTGTCATGTCGAGGATTTTCACCTCTATGGGCATCGCGCCATGATTCTCACCTTTCTGTTTCTTCTGGCGGTTCACTATCTCTGCCCTGATATTCACCTCGCGGTTGTTGCGAGTAGTGATATAGAGTGGATGGCGAGGGAAATAGAGTTGGTCGTTGGTGATGATAAGACGGACATCACGGAAGAGTCCGCCACCCGTATACCATCGCGAGTTATTGGCAGCACGCGTATCTGTCCTCACTGCTATCTCGTTCTTCTCGCCATAACGGAGCAACTGGCTCACGTCGATATCGAATCCCAAATAGCCATAGTCGGTTGCCGCCACATGCTGTCCGTTCACATAGACATCGCCCACAAGCATCATGCCTCCGAAGTCGAGCATCACCCGTCTTCCCTTCCATTCTTTCTGGGGTGTCAGTTCGTATCGATACCAGCCAATGCCCATCTCCTTGAACCCTCTTGCGCTAAGACGGCTTTTCACATTATTGGCAGCATCCTTGCTGTTGGCACGTTCGTCTGCCCCCGGTGCCACCCAGGGCTGATAGAGTTGAAAGTCGTGAGGCAGGTTGACGACCTCGCATCCCTGCATAGCTTCATCCAAAAGACTGTGATTCTGAATATTGCCAGATGGCAGGCTGATACCTTTTATATCGCCGCGATGGAACTGCCATCCCCAGTTGATATCTATCGTATCTCGCACGGAAGCCTGTGCTGCCGTACTGCTCATCATAGCCCAGCCTGCCATGAGCAACATGAGCCAAAAGTTCTTGTTGATTTTCATCCTTGTAGTTGATTAGTTTTTAAATTATAGCTTACAAAAATACAAAATTACTATTATATAACATATCTCTACTATGACAAAAAAACTTAAAAGGAGAAAACTTGAAATAGCAGTCATCCACGTCTGCGCAAAATATGCTTTATCGCTAAAACTACAATAAAAAAGGCTATTGGCTATAACTTCTAACGACCGAAGGGAGTGATAACTTCTAAAACTTCTGAACTTGCTAAAGTTCAGTAATAAGTAAAAGCCCCCGAAAGCATGAGCTTTCGAGGGCTCGATTGTGTGATAAGTAAACTCTAAGCCAATTGCAAAGAGCTAATTCTTTTGCCTATCTCCTGGACAGCCTGGTTGAAGATGTCTTTTTGCTCAGTGCTGAGCGTATAGACGTGTCCACGCACTTCAGAGCCGTTGAGACGCTGCGAGAGCCATGCGGCACTCTTGCCGAAGTAAACTTCTGCGATGTAGCGAAGAGGAAGAAGTTTATAATCCTCTGTCTCTATCTGCTTGCGCAACACCTCTACATTATCTTTTATTTGCTCCATCTTTTGACCAATGAAAGCCTTGGCTTCCTCTCTGTCTGCATCATTGGCATGAGCCTTGATGTAGCTTAGAATCTCTGCCTTACGTGCCTCGCTCTTGGCATCCTCCCTGCCTGCAAGAGATGCGTATTCCTTGAGTAATTCTGTATTATTCTCCATATCTTTTTGTTTTAAGCCCTCCCGAAAGATGGCGCGATTCATTACTTTTTGTTTCTTCTTTTAAGCAAAGCAGAAAGTTTGTCTAATCCTATATCCATATATTTCCAATATGTTTTATCATCAATATAGTAGGCTTCTCTCAGCTTGTTGTAATCACTTAGCAGCTTTTTCTGTAGTCTAATCTGCTTTTCTAATTCTTCATCTTCATTCATTGGCTTGAATTTAAATCAATACTATTGTTTACTTATCACGACGCAAAGATACATAAAATTCTTTTAATAACCATACATAACATAAAATATTTTTTATGTTTAACAAAGATTTCCTTTTCAGCGCAATCAAACGCATTTTTGCAGGTGATCCGATAAAATTTAAATTTTATCTATCTATCATACAATATTGTTGCTTTTTAAAAACATTTATAGCTCTTTTTTTCATTTTTTCCTTTATTCCTTTTTGAGGTTTATACAAAATTGCGTATTTTTGCAAATGAATTTAGAACTTAATTCAAACAAATAACTATGAAGTATTTCAACTTTTTAGGAATCATCCTTATAGTAGAAAGAAATATTTATGGTGGAACAATTATTCATGTTACCTACAAAGGGTTACAAATATCCAAAACCATAAAAGGAGCTGTGACTGTCTTTTGTGGAAAATCTGAAATTTCAGAACTTAAATGGAATAATAACAAACAACAATGATAGACATCAAAGGAATAACAAAGAGCTTCGGCTCGCTGCAGGTGCTTAAAGGTATCGACCTGCATATCAATAAAGGTGAGGTGGTAAGCATCGTAGGCCCCAGTGGCGCAGGCAAGACCACCCTGCTACAGATCATTGGCACACTGGACCGACCTGATGAGGGAAGCGTAGTGGTAGACGGTATTGACGTGAGCAAACTGTCACAGCGGAAGTTGAGCGACTTCCGTAACCAGCACATCGGTTTCGTATTCCAGTTTCATCAGTTACTGCCGGAGTTTACCGCTCTCGAAAACATCATGATTCCTGCTTTCATTGCAGGCAAGAGCCGCAAGGAAGCCAAGGCAAGGGCTGAAGAACTGCTCGACTTTATGGGGCTGAGCGAAAGAGCTCATCACAAACCAGCAGAACTGTCGGGAGGTGAGAAGCAACGCGTGGCTGTGGCAAGAGCTTTGGTAAATAATCCTGCTGTAATTCTTGCCGATGAGCCTTCGGGCAGCCTCGACTCACACAACAAGGCAGAACTGCATCAGCTCTTCTTCGATCTGCGCGACAAGTTCGGACAAACCTTTGTCATTGTCACACACGACGAGGGACTTGCCTCGATTACCGACCGAACCATACACCTGAAAGACGGTATGGTAGAAAAGAACGAAGACATGAAGAGTGAAGACGTGAAGAGTGAAGAATAAAAAACGAACTACAGATAAAACAAAGAACACATATATGAGCAACAAGATAAAATTAGGCGATTTCAACAGCCTGAGAGTGGTGAAAAGAGTAGACTTCGGCATTTACCTTGACGGAGGTGAAGAAGGAGAAATCCTTCTTCCTACCCGTTACGTACCCGAAGAGGTGAGCATTGGCGACGAGCTTGAGGTGTTTATCTACCTCGACCAAGACGAGCGACTCATCGCTACCACCGAGAAGCCACTTGCCAAAGTGGGCGACTTCGCCTACCTTGAAGTGAAATGGGTGAACGAATATGGTGCTTTCTTGGGATGGGGACTGATGAAAGACCTCTTCTGTCCCTTCCGTGAGCAAAAGAAGCGCATGGTTTTGGGCCAGTCATACATCGTTCACGTACATATTGACGAGGAGAGCTATCGCATCGTAGCATCTGCCAAGGTGGAGCGATACCTGTCGGAGGAACATCCTCACTATCGTCATGGCGACGAGGTGGACTTGCTGATCTGGCAGAAGACAGACCTCGGCTTCAAAGTCATCATCGACAACCAGTACCCTGGTCTGCTCTATCAGGACCAGATATTCCAGTACATTCATACTGGCGACAGAATGAAAGGCTATATCGGAAGAGTGCGCCCTGACGGAAAGATTGATGTGAGTCTGCAGAAAACAGGACAACAGCAAACTGCCGACTTTGCCGAAACACTCTACCAGTATCTGCTCGATAACGATGGTGCCTGCGACTTAGGCGACAAGAGCGAGGCAGACGATATCTACGAACGCTTCCATGTCAGCAAAAAGGTATTCAAGCGTGCCATTGGCGACCTCTACAAGAAACGACTCATCACCGTGAGTCCAATGAGTATCAGACTTTTAAAGGTAAAAGGGTAAAAAAGTAAAAAAGTAAAAAGGTAAAAGGGTAAAAGGGTAAAAGGGTAAAAAGGTAAAACGCCCTAAAAATAACAACCCACTTGTTTTGGATTTCCAAGACAGGTGGGTTGGTGTTTTTATAGAATCAACTATGCTATTCCACTTTCTTCAATGCTCTCATGGCATTGAGGACAGCAAGAACCGTTACGCCAACATCGGCGAAGACAGCCATCCACATGGTACCTAAACCCACGGTGGCAAGCAACAGGACTGCCACTTTGACTCCTATGGCAAAGGCCACATTCTGATGGGCAATGCGGATGGTGCGACGGGCAATGTGAACAGCAAGAGGAACCTTTCGAGGCTCATCGTCCATCAACACCACATCAGCAGCCTCGATGGCAGCATCACATCCCAAGGCACCCATGGCTATTCCTACATCTGCCCTCTTCAATACGGGCGCATCGTTGATGCCATCACCTACATAAGCCAAAGTCCTGCCTGCAGGCTTCTGTTTCAGCAGTTGTTCTACATGAACCAACTTATCGGCAGGCATCAGTTCGGCTTTATATTCATCGAGACCCAACTGACGGGCTATGCGATCGCCCACCTCCTGACGGTCGCCTGTAAGCATCACCGTCTTGACGACACCCTCACGGCGCAACTGGGCTATGGCCTCGGCACTGCTCTCTTTTACACGATCGCCTACCACAACAGGCGCACCCTCATCGGCTTGTACCAACACCTCGCCATGGGTCAGCGTTCCAGTCTTGTCAAACACCACTACGCCCACCTTGGCAAGGGCATCCATATAACTGCTTCCCTTGATGAGAATACCTGCGCGGGAGGCTCCGCCAATGCCGCCGAAGAAAGTGAGCGGCACACTGATAACCAAGGCACAAGGACAGGATACCACAAGGAAGATAAGAGCACGGTTGAGCCATAGAGGCAACAGTTGCATAAAACTGCCCTCGCCAAAGAGCTGCACACCCAAGCCCAAAGTACCCAAGAGAGGCGGAACAATGGCTAAAACCAAGGCTGACAGCACTACTACAGGAGTATAAACGCGGGCAAAGCGGGTGATGAAAGACTCACTGCGCGACTTGCTTGCATCGGCACCCTCTACCAGGGCTATGATGCGAGAGGCTGTACTCTCGCCAAAGGTCTTGGTGGTCTGCAAACGCAGTTCTCCCTTCACATTGATGCAGCCCGAATAAACCTCATCGCCCTCTTTTACCTCACGCGGTACACTCTCGCCCGTAAGGACAGAAGTGTCAAGAAGCGCAGAACCACTGACGACCTTACCGTCAAGGGGTACTTTCTCTCCTCGTTTTATCAAAACAGTCTCACCGATTTGTACCGTTTCGGGGGCTACAGTCTCTACCTCTTCTCCATGACAGACGTGAGCCACATCAGGACGGATGGTCATCAGATGTGAGATACTGTCGTGACTCTTTCCCTCAGCATAGCCTTCGAAGAGTTCACCCACCTGGAAGAAAAGCATAACGAAGACAGCCTCAGCAAACTCAGTCTCCTCGCCCGGAAAGAAACCGATGCACAAGGCTCCTATGGTGGCAATGGTCATCAGGAAATGCTCATTGAACACATCGCCATGAGCAATACCCTCGGCAGCCTCGCCCAAGGTGTCATGACCTATCAGCAGATAGGGAACAATATAAATCAGGAGCAACTGCCAGGTGGAAAGCGCGCATGTCTTCTCGACGAAGTAAGCTCCTATAAGCAATAATACAGTGACCGAAATGAGCAGAAGGCGCTTGCCAAGGCTTCCATGCTCGTCATGATGCTCGTGATGATGCTCACAGCCACAACCGTGAGAACCTTGAGCACAACCACATTCGTGATGATGATGTTGTTGATTTGATTCCATATTGATAAGATACTTTAGTTATATTACACTTCTTTTCGTTTTCGGATGCAAAAATACAAAAAGGCTTCTGCAACCTGGTTGCAAAAGCCTTTTCTATATTATTATTTTAACTTGCGTATGTTGAAAGACGTTCACCATCTACCCCATCCTGCATTAATACCACTGCACGGCGTTGGAATAACCGCTTCGTTTATCGTACTTCAAAGCATCTGTAAGCGTAGAAGCGTTACAACGGAACGTGAAGTTATAGCTGGTATAAGGAGCCAGCACCACCGAACAACTCATATTGAAACAATGGAGGTCGCGCTGCAGCGAAGCTGTTGTCATACTCATGGCCTTGTTCTCGAAGTCGTAGCCAGATGAGAAGCTGATGTTCCAGCCATCACTGATGCGCACGTTACCACTGAAGTTGAGAGTCTGGGTAAACTTGTATGGATAGCGCATGGTGCTCTCGTTGAACTTTTCGCGGCGAGTATCCTCACGCATGGTGATACCGTAACCCACAGAAAGCGACCAAGGCATATTGAAAGCCATGTAACCGTCGTCATCGGTCTTGGCCTTTCCGCCCTTCTTCTTGGCTCCATGCTTTCCAGCCTCCATGTCATCGTCGATATTGGTTTCGATATTGGTATCTACACCCTCATCGTCATCCCTATTGCGTGAGTTTTCACTGTCGCTGTCATCGCCTCCTCCGAATAGCTTCTTCAACTTTTCAGGCGTAAGCGTGAAAGAGAAGTTCTGCGACATACCCTGGAAACGTCCGAAACGTCCCTTGCCCCACTCAGTATGGGTTCCCACATAAGGATTTCCCTGTTCGTCGAGTTCATAGGCATAGGTGGCAAAGACAGCATGCATACTGTAAGTATAGTTTTTCCACCATTTCAGGCGCAAGTCGATACCGAGGTCACTCCATGGCCGCACCTTGGCTGCCGTATTGTAACTCATATTGATATCGAAAGCATCGATAAGACTTATCTTTTTAAATCCGGTGGAGTCCTTATCGCTCTTGACCTTCATCTCAAGGTTGTTGCCCAACGTGAAGGAAATGCTTCCCTGCTTACCCTTGCCCGGCACTCCAAAGAGCGAGTTTTGATAAGGCGAGTAGCTGACGAGCGATACATTTCCATTGGCATCAGTCTTCTGATAAGTATCCCAGTATCCATAGCGAGAAGCACCAAAGTCTGGCGCATAGCTGAAGCTTACAGTTGGCGAGAGCACGTGGCGTATGGCCTGTATCTTGTCACCGAAGAGCTTGCGGTTGGGCACCCAGAAACCATAAAGCTTGGTAGAGGCACTGATGCTCATGTTCCAGTTGTACACATTATGGAAACCATAGGTCGTATCAGCCACCTCGACCTGCTTCTGCTCGTCCCACGACTTAGTGACCTTATTGGTGTACATACGGTCAGTAAAGTTGAAGTTAGGACTGATGTTGATGTACTTGAAGAGCGTGAAGTTGGCACTTACCGGAATGCGATGTTCCCATCCGTTGCGCCAGTCTTTAATAAGATTGCTCTTGAAAAGCAGGTCTTCCTTAGTGGAGATGGAGTTGCTCACATGTCCTGTATAGCTCAGGGCTATCTTCTCATACCATCGTTCGTCACCCACCATCTTCTTGCGACGGAATGGATAGAAACGCGCAATGTTGATATTGAGATCGGGCAGAGTGACTGCCAACGAAGAGTCGCGCATGTTCTGCGAGAGATTGGTAGTTGCCGTCAGCGACATACCTATGCTCGAAAAGTTGGTGCTCCAGTTGACAGAAGAAGTTCTGGTACTCTGCGTCATCGACTGTGGATTATAGAGCGAGTTGAGATTGTTGCGCTCATAACTGGTTGAAGCGAAGTTGACGCTGGCAGAAAGCGAACTGTAAGGATTGGCCTTGGAGTCTTGTCGATGGTTCCACTGCAACTTGAAACTCTCCTGCTCGGTAAAGTCGGGCATTCCCTTATCACCTGTCTTGGTATCCTGATAGCTGAAAAAGAAGTTTCCCGAATACTTGTATCGCTTGCGATAGTTGCTGGCAGCCGAGAGTCCCCAAGAACCCTTGGTGTAGATTTCGCCCAAGAGTTTCAAGTCCCATTTGTCGTTGATGGCAAAATAATATCCACCATCGCGCAAATAGAATCCTCGGTCGCTCTCATCGCCATAAGTAGGCATGATAAAACCGCTGCTATAGCTCTTGGTAAAGGGGAAGAAACCATAAGGAATGGCGAAAGGCATAGGCACATCACACACCACGAGGTAAGCCGGGCCAAAGACTACATCCTTGCCAGGACGCACCTTGGCACGCGAGAGCGAGATATAGAAATCAGGATGTGGGTCATCGCAGGTGGTGTAACGTCCATGCTGCAGATAGATCACTCCTGAAGAGTCGCGCTTGGAGCGCATACCCGAAAGGAAACCGTCCTGCTGCTCGGTATATACATTATTAATAAGGGCTTTCTTGCTCTTGAAGTTGAACTTGATGGTATCGGTATCATACTCGTCACTACCCATCTTGAATACAGGCTTTCCCTTTACACCCCCTTCGGCAGTAGAGTCGGCCGTACCCATAGCCTTCACGTTACTCTTATCGATGTCCATCGAAATACGGTCGCTGGCAAGATCCATATTCTCATACTTCACCTGCGCAGAGCCATAAAGATGCGCCACCTTGTTCTTGGCGTCATAGACAAGCGAGTCGGAAGCCGAATAAGTGACAGGAGCATCTACTCCACCCGACTTCTTGCGGGCAATACTGTCGAGACGAATACTGTCGTCCACCACTTGGTTGTGCTTCCAGATAGCCTTTTGCAGAGAGTCCATGCGGGCAGTATCAGCCACCACATTGCCTGCTGAGTCGCGCAAGACAGAATCGACCACAGCCGTAGAGTCGGCGGCAGCCTTCTTCTTTTTCTTCTTGAAGAACGGCATGTTGGGACTTGCCATCATACAGATGAAGGCAAACAACAAAAGTGCTATGAAAGGATATTTTCTCATTTAGTTTGCAAAGTTAAGCATTTCTGCTTAGATTACACATCATGCTGACGTCTTTTTAGCTCATTCGAACATTTTTTCCCACTCCTTGAAGCGCAGGACACCCTCCTCGCCAAACTTGGCCAAGCTTTTCTCAGCCTGCTGGATGGTTTTCTCACGATCGAGATGAGTCTTGCTGAAGAACTTGTCAGCATAGCAGATCACCTTTTCCTCCATGGTTTCCGGAAGGAAATCCTGATGGGGCAAAGGCAGATTCTGACTCTCTATCTGCTGGCATGTGATGCCTGCTCCCGTATGGCGCTCGCACACTCGTGCATGGCGCTCGAAGCCTTCACGACGCATCAGTTCGGCACCCAGACGACCATGACAGATGTAGGGTTGACTGCCAAAACACATGATGCCAGGAGCATCGGTAAGATAGATTCCGATGTCGTGAAGCATGGCTGCCTCTTCCACAAACTGAGCATCAAGATGCAGTTCGGGATGAGACGAAACAATCTGTAGCGCTCTTCGCGCTACAGATTGACTATGGGTAATGAGGATATGACGAAGCTCATCATCCTCAGGATAATACTTATCAATAATAGCTTGATAATTCATCTATTTAATGTTTGGTTTGTCATGTTCAGTGTTTAATTAGACTCACGCCACGATACTTGCAAAGTAAACATTAAACACTGAACATTCAACATTATTCAGCCTCTCGCTCAATGTAGGCGATAACATCGCCCTTGCGAATCTTGCTGCCCTGCTTGGCATTGATTTCTACAAGCTTTCCGCCAAGAGCTGCAGGAACGGTCTCGAACTCGCCCCATGGAGCCAGGATGTAGCAGAAGGCATCACCTTCTTTATACTCCTTGCCGATGAATGGCTCTACGGCTGGCTGGCACTCGCCCTCGCCCTGGAACTCCCAGAAGATCTGACCGGCAACAGGTGCTACGATGGCATCAGCCTTGGCATGCTTGAACTCTGCCAACTGGGCAGGAGTCAATGTTGAGCCAAGCTTGGCATCCTTAGCCTTCTGCAGGTCTGCCAAGAAGTTCTTCTTAGCCTGACCGCTCTTGTAATTGCGATACTGCTCTGGGTGCATGGCAAGTTCGAAGAGTTCCTCGTCGTCCTGACCGTACTCCCAACCATTCTCGTCCATCTCCTTCTTGAAGTCGTCGAGCGCATTGGTAAGCAATGTGTGGGCATCAACATCAGTAAACTCACGACCCTGCTTCTTGGCAAGCTCTACGAGTTCGGGATCTATCTTGCCAGGAATCTTACCACTCTTACCGAGGATCATACCCCACATAGAGTCGTCCATCATCACGAAGCGGCCCTTGCCCTGCTCCATGGTGAGGAGGTTCATCAGGGAGATGTTCTTCACATACTGGCTGAATGGTGTTACCAATGGAGGATAACCCACGCGTGGCCATACATACTCTACCTCGTCGAAGAGCTTGATCAGGAGGTCGTCCATAGACAACTCTTCCTCACCCTTCTTCTTGCGGATGTTGTTGATGGTCTGACGCATACCACCGAGGTCTGCCATCATAGAACCCATCATACCGCCTGGGAGACCGCAACCGAGCAGGAGTGAAGACATGATCTTGTTGCCAGGGTTGATAAAGTAGCCAAGCCACTCGTCGATGAACTCCTGAGTCATGGCACGAGCCTTCATGTATGCGCTCATATTGATCTCAGGAACCTCGAAGCCCTCGTTCTTCAGCATGCTGATGACAGAGATGACGTCTGGATGAACCTTACCCCATGACAATGGCTCGATGGCTGTATCGATGATATCGGCACCATTGTTGCAGACCTCGAGGATGGAAGCCATAGAGAGACCAGGACCAGAGTGACCGTGATACTGGATGATAATCTCAGGATACTTGTCCTTGATCATCTTGGTAAGCTTACCGAGGAATGCAGGCTGACCGATACCAGCCATATCCTTCAAGCAGATTTCCTCAGCACCGGCAGCGATGAGCTGGTCGGCAATGTTCATATAATATTCGAGAGTATGAACAGGAGAGTTGGTGATACAGAGTGCACACTGTGGAGTCATGCCGCCCTCCTTGGCCCACTTGATAGAAGGAATGATGTTGCGAACATCGTTCAAACCATCAAAGATACGGGTGATGTTGGTACCCTGCTTAGCCTTCACCTTGTACATCAAGGCACGTACATCGTCTGGCACAGGATACATACGAAGAGCGTTCAATCCACGGTCGAGCATGTGGGTCTTGATACCCACCTCATTGAAAGGCTTGCAGAATGCACGAACTGCATCATTAGGATTCTCACCAGCGAGGAGGTTTACCTGCTCGAAAGCACCGCCATTGGTCTCTACACGGCTAAAGCATCCCATCTCGATGATTACTGGGGCTATCTTAGCCAACTGATCCTTGCGTGGCTGGAACTTACCAGAACTCTGCCACATGTCTCGATATACGAGACTGAACTGAATTTTCTTCTTCATTATTATTTAATAATTTCTTTATTCTTTTCTTTATTGTAACACGGTGCCTAACGGCACCTATATAAAACCAAGGTGCAAAATTAGACAAAAAATCCGAATTATCAGCCCTTTCAACTGATTTTTTATAATTATTGTACTATTTTTGACTATCCTGTTGGATGTTCACATATTTTTATCGACTGAAGTTTCTCTATAACTTCTGAACTTACGACAGTTGACTCTGCTTATACCGTTATTTCGCCTGAGCCATAGCAACGATGATGATTCTCATCATATACCACGCAGAACTGGCCTGGAGCCACTCCGTGTATGGCTTCCCCGGCATGTACCATCATCCTTCCATCCTCCATACGTTCTATTGTGGCAGGATGATACTCAGGGGTATGGCGAATCTTGAAGGTGACATGATGCATGTCCACCTCGCGGGTAAGGAAGTGGAAGTCATGCAGCGGAAAGTCCTTCTTATAGGCAGTCTGCGGGTCATAGCCATGACTCACGTAAAGGATATTGCGCTCCACATCTTTCTTCACCACAAACCAGGGGCCGCCACCGAAGCCAAGTCCCTTGCGCTGTCCTATGGTGTGATACCACAATCCCTTGTGCTCACCGATGCGCTTGCCCGTTTCCAACTCTACCACATCACCAGGATTGTCGCCCAGGTAACGGCGGATATAGTCATTGTAGTTGATCTGCCCCAAGAAACAGATGCCCTGGCTGTCGCGGCGCTTGGCATTGACAAGGTGTTCTGCCTCGGCTATCTCACGCACCTCGTTCTTCACATGATGCCCAATGGGGAAGATGGCCTTGCGAAGCTGCCAGGAATAAATCTGTGCCAGGAAGTCGGTCTGATCCTTCACTGGATCGGGACTTGTCACCAGCCACTTATCGCCCTGCTCGTCGATCTCTGTCTGCGCATAATGACCAGTTGCTATCAAATCATAGTTGTGCCCCATCTTCTCGTCGAAGGCACCAAACTTGATGAGCCTGTTGCACATCACGTCAGGATTGGGCGTATAGCCAGCCTTCACCTTCTCCATGGTGTAGCGAGTCACCTCGTTCCAGTATTCCTGATGACAGTCTACCACCTGCAACTTGCAACCATACTTGGCAGCTACGGCAGTAGCCATCTCGAGGTCTTCCTCAGAAGAGCAGTCCCACTCTTCCTTTTCCTCGGGTCCGATCTTGATATAGAAGCAGTCGGGATGCAAGCCCAGACGGGCGAACTCCCAAACCACTACGGAGCTGTCAACTCCTCCCGAAAGCAAAACGGCAATACGCTTGCCCTCCAAACTCTTTATATCCAACATGATGAGAATGTACTTTGTTACTTAAAAGTATGTTGAAACTGGGCGATGAAGTCACAAAAGTTCCTTCTATCGCACGATGAAAAATGCGGGAAAGCCTCTCCACATAAAATTTCGGCTGCAAAAGTACAAAAAAAGCATGAGACAAAGCTATAAATCAATAAAAATTAGTAACTTTGCACCCGAAAATTCAAATACGAACCAAACATTCGCACGTAAGAGAGAAATTGCGAATCTCGAATTACAAAAAGTAGTTATGGAAATTTTAAGGAATCTGTTTTATGGTTTTCCCGACCTTTGGGGAGGCGGTGTAGCCCATTCGGTGATGATTTTAGCTTTGGTCATTACGCTGGGCCTGTGTTTAGGCAAAATCCGAGTGAAAGGTGTGTCCTTAGGCTTGGCCTGGATTCTTTTCATCGGTCTTGTCTTCGGTCATTTCTCGCTCAACCTCGATGAGCACCTGCTCCACTTTCTGAAGGAGTTCGGTCTGATACTCTTCGTTTACTCCATCGGCCTTGAGGTGGGCCCCAGCTTCTTCTCGTCGTTCAAGAATGGCGGTAGAAGTCTCAACACGCTCAGCATCATTGTGATAGCGCTGAGTATCGCTACCACATTGGGAATATTCTATGCTTCGGGAACTTCCATTACCTCTATGGCAGGTATCCTGTCGGGTGCTGTAACCAACACTCCCGGACTGGGTGCCGCACAACAGGCGTTCAGCGACCTGCGCCATATCGATGCCCCCAGCATCGCAGCCGGCTACGCCATCGCCTATCCTATGGGTGTGCTCGGCGTTATCCTGTCGTTCGTCATCCTGAGATTTGCTCTACATATTAATAAGGAGAAGGAGGAGAGCGAGGCAAAGAGCGGTAAGGGCCACTTGGAAGCCATGACTCTGAACACCTTCTCGGTGAAAATCACCAACAAGATGATATTTGGCGACACCGTAAAGCAGGTACGCGAGCTCTTGGGACGCGACTTCATGATTTCAAAGATTCACCGTCCCGACAGCGACGAGCATCATGAGATAGTCAACGGACATACCGTGCTCAATGAGGACGATGTGGTATTCATTGTGGCTCATCCTGCCGTACAGGAGCCTATCATAGCCTTGCTGGGCGAACAGGTGGAGATGGACTGGGAACAGTTTGGCAACGAGCTGATAACCCGCCGTATCCTCATCACCAAACCAGGCATCAACGGCAAGACCATCAGCCAGATGCAGATACGTTCCAACCTGGGTACCAACATCACCCGAGTAAACCGTGCAGGTGTTGACCTTATTGCCACTCCAAGCCTCAAGCTGCAGTTGGGCGACCGAGTTACAGTAGTAGGCTCAGAGTTGGCTATCAGCCATACCGAGAAGGTACTGGGCAACCAGATGAAACGACTCAACTACCCCAACCTGATACCAATCTTCTTGGGCATCATGTTAGGATGTATCGTTGCCAACATACCATTCTTTATCCCGGGCATTTCAGAGAGTCTGCGACTCGGACTGACAGGAGGTCCGCTCATCGTGGCTATCCTGATAGGATACTTTGGTCCTAAGCACAACCTTGTGACCTATAATACGATTTCAGCCAACCTGATGATTCGCGAGATAGGCATCTGCATCTTCCTGGCATGTGTGGGATTGGGCACAGGCGAGCAGTTCATACAGACCGTAGCCACAGAGTCGGGCATGATATGGATTCTCTACGGCATAGCCATCACCATGATACCAATCTTGTTGGGCGGCATCATAGGCCGTTATGCCTTCCACATCAACTACTACACTCTCCTGGGCGTTTTGGCTGGTGCCAACACCAATCCTTCAGCCTTGGCTTATGTGAGAGACCAGACCAGTGCCGATGCGCCTTCAGTGGGCTACGCCAATGTTTACCCATTCGCCATGTTCCTGCGCATCGTAACCATTCAGATCATCATCTTCGTGTTCGGATAATAACGGACAGAAAGGTGAATAATTTGCGAAACTTGAGTAAAAAAACAAGTAAAGAGAAAAATAGTTATATAAAAAACATCAATGGATCACGGAAAAGAAATGGAGGCCCTGTTGGCCCAACAAGAGAGCAAGGAAAAATGCAAATGCGGCAACCACAAGGACAACTGCAACTGCAAGGAGATAGCCGAGTCGGAGCTTCGACGCAAACTCGACCTGCTGCTCCGTACAGGCAGTCTGCTGATGGAGAGTGCCGGCGACACATCGCGCATCATGCGAACCATGAAGCGCACGGCAGCCTTCTTAGGACTCGACGAACAGTACATCCACCTTTTTGTAAACTGGAATGTGCTGATGGTGAACTACAGCGACGAGGAACACTCTTTCACGAAGTTTCAGCGCTGCGAGAAGCATGGCATCAACCTTACCACCATCTCATTGGTGAGCAAGCTGACATGGCGCGCCATCAAGGAAGACTACTCGCTTGACCAGTATGAGCAGGCTCTGCAGGACATCAAGTCTACCAAGCGCAGTTTCACACCATGGCAAGTGGCTGTGGGCGGCGGCTTCGCCTGTGGTGGCTTCTGCATACAGTTCGGTTGCGACTGGCCAGCCTTCTTCTATTGTTCGCTGGCTGCCATCTTAGGTTTCCGCCTTCGCATGTTCCTGCCTACTAAGGGTTGCAACAACTATGTAGCTATTGGTATTGCCGCTTTCGTGGCAACACTCATCGCATGGGCCACCTCTTTCCTGTCGCTCACCCCATCCATTGCCTCCAGCCTACCAGGCTTCATGCTCTCTGCCACGCCATGGCATCCGCTGATGGCCTGCGCCCTGTTTATCGTACCGGGAGTGCCACTTATCAATTTCGTAAGCGACATGGTAGACGGCTATATCGAAGTGGGAATGGTTAGAGCCCTCAACACATTGCTGATGGTATTGGCTATGGCTTTCGGTATAGCATTCGCCATACAGGTGTGCCACATCGACAATTTTGTGACCGACCTTACCATGACGCCCCATCATGCCTACTGGGAATATGCCATAGCAGCAGCCGTATCGGCCATGGGCTTCTCCACCATCTTCAGTATTCCGCGCCGTCTGCTGCCGGTAGTTGCTGTGGGAGGTATCATCGCTGTTTGTTTCCGCAACATTGTCAACCTGGGTCCAAGTAATGGCAATATTGGTCTTGACATGGGTCTCAGTATTGGTTCTCTGGCAGGTTCGGCTCTCATCAGCATCATCGTCATCAAGGCGCGCCACTGGTTCCACACTCCTCATCAGTGTATCACCATCCCGAGTGTCATCCCAATGGTTCCGGGTGTTTTGATGTATCGCGCTCTCTTTGCCTTCATCGATATGCACGGCGTGGTAGGCGAGGTTACTGTCGGCATGAACAATATGATCAAGGCATCACTTGCCATCATCTGCATCGCCCTGGGTGTGGCTATCCCCAATGTCTTCTTCCGCCGCTTTGTAGAGGGCGACCGCAAGCGAAAGCTCTTCAACATGCTTGTGGAGAGAAAGAGAAAGAATGGTGAGTTCGTGGATTTGCACGAAGTAGAAATCAAATAAACACCACGCCCTGAAGGGGCAGAAGCTCTTGGAAGTTTCTGCCCCCTTCAGGGCGTATGGGGAAAACTTGCGAAACTTAAATATTTATTTTCTCAGTTTCTCACGATACTTCAGAGGCGAAGTATGGAGATGTTCTCTGACATACTTGCCAAAGAAAGAAGTGTTGGAGAAACCGAGAATACCCGAAATCTCCTTTATCGACTTGCTCGTAGATCGCAGATAATAAGTAATATCCGAAAGGGTGTACTCAGTTATCCAGTCAATGGCAGTCTTGCCGGAATGCCGCTTGCACACGATGGACAGATATTTGGGGGTAATGCACAGTTGCTGGGCAAAATACTCTACCGGCTGATGCTTGATCTCGCTCTGCTGCAACAGTTCAAGGAACTTGTCGAAAAGGTCGCTTGTAGTGGAAGAAGCGTTTTTATCATCCTTCTCTATGGTAGTAGAAAAACTGTTGCACAACGCCAACAATGCACTCTTGAGCAGAGTCTCAACGATTTCGCGGCGATAGGGATTCCACGATGTAAGCTGCATGTAGTCGGCATCGAGACAAAGACGCACCAGGTCGGTAAACTTGGCATAGAAAAGCATTTCTTCCTCTGTCATCTTCACCACCGAAACCTTGTCAACATACATGGCACGATTCCAGATGCTGATATGAGAGTGCAGAATGTTTTGCAGACCTAAGTTGGACAAACACATAGCCGTACACGCAAAGTCGGGCGAAACCTCCATGATATCGAGCGTATTGTTGGGCGGACACACAAAGATATCGTTCTTACCGATCTCTATCACCTTGCCGTTGATGTTGAGCCTCACGTTGCCAGCCTGGCAGGAGGCTATCATATTCATCTGCAATCTTACGGGATCAGGATTAGCCAACACCCTGATATTGTCGAATATCAGAATGTTTTCATCGAGATAACGGGTACTGAGCTCGGCACTCTGTGCGAACTCGCCCTCCTCGAAGCGCTGCTTGAAATCCTTTAGCTCATTGTTTGGCATCTTTATCTTGTTCTTAGTTCTTTCAGTTTCGTTACACCCCTAAAAAGACTCCCTATACTTGTTCTCGTCCTTGTCTTCGAGCATGGAAAGATAACTTTGATAACGGCTGGCGGCTATGTAATGATCTTCCACAGCACGGATAACGGCACAACCCGGTTCGTGGGTGTGGGTGCAGTTGGAGAAACGGCAGTTCTCTGAGAACTGGAATATCTCCTTAAAATAACTCGTCAATTCTTCCTTCTCTATATCAAAGGTACCAAAGCCCTTGATACCGGGAGTATCGATGAGATAACCTCCAGCCGACAGCGCTATCATCTCGCTGAAGGTGGTGGTATGCATGCCCGTATTATGAGCATCGCTGATTTCAGCTGTACGTTGGTCGGCCTCAGGCACCAACTGGTTGATAAGCGTCGACTTGCCTACTCCACTGTTGCCGCTGAGCAGAGATATCTTGTCCTTGATAAGAGGAATCAACTGTTCCACTCCCTCACCTGTGGCAGCAGACAGCTCGACACACTGATAGCCAATAGTCTCATAGAGTTTTCGCATCATCTGCTCATAGTGCAGCTCCTCCTCAGAGAGGATATCTCGCTTATTGAATACCAAAATGACAGGCACACGATAAGCCTCTGCGCCAGCCAAGAATCGGTCGATAAAAGTTGTGGAGGTTTGTGGATAATTCACCGTCACCACCAGCAAAGCCTGGTCAACATTGGCTGCCAAGATGTGGCTTTGCTTACTCAGATTGGGCGATTTGCGGATAATGTAGTTGCGACGGTCTTCTATGGCAGATATAAAGGCGGTTCCCTCCTGATTGGTAATAAGCTGCACATGGTCGCCAACAGCCACAGGGTTGGTGCTGCGTATTCCCTTCAGACGGAAATTGCCCTTTATCTTGCTTTCAATAAGCTGGCCATCGTCAGTCTTGACGGTGTACCAGCTTCCAGTATTTTTGATGACAAGTCCTTTCATCCTACGACTTTAGACGGTCATGATTTCCTTCTCCTTGTCGTCCATGAGAGCTTCCAACTGCTTGATGTACTTGTCGTGCAACTTCTGCAAGTCGTTCTCAGCATCCTTCTCAAGGTCTTCAGACAGTCCGTCCTTGATAGCCTTCTTCAGCTTCTCCTTGATTTCCTGACGCACGTTGCGCACCTCAACCTTTGCCTTCTCAGCTATCTTGTTGCACTGCTTTACCAGTTCCTTACGGCGCTCACCTGTAGGCTGAGGAATGCCTAAGCGTACTATCTCACCATTGTTTTCGGGCGTGATACCCACTCCACTGTCCATAATGGCCTTCTCAATATCCTTGATAGCTTTCTTGTCCCAAGGACGGATAGCGATGGTACGAGCATCAGGAGTTGTGATATTTGCCACCTGATTAAGAGGCACCATACTGCCATAACTGTTCACTCTCACACCATCGAGGATGGCTACGTTGGCACGACCGGCACGGATATGCGAAAGTTCTTCTGCCAGATACATTGCAGCCATCTCCATGCGCTCGCCTGCTTTGTTCAAAGTTTCTTTTACGTCTATCATATTTTCAATTTTGCTTATTGTTAATAAATCCTTTTATTGTCTGTTATCACAATTCAAGCCACAAATATAGGCATATTTTGCGTAACCGCCAAACATTTAGAGCCTCTTTTTCACGCCAGCCATCTTTTTAGCTGTTTTTCTCAGCCTGTAGCCTTTCCAGTTCTGCTCCCACATAATTGGTAAGTTCCACAAACTCCTGCACCGAAAGCTGCTCGGGGCGACGGGTCATCACATCGGCTGTATAGAAATCCTCGCGGGGAGTCAGTCCAGGGAACATCTGCTTCAGACTCACTCTCAACATCTTGCGACGCTGGTTGAATACCGTCTTTACCAAACGCTTGAAGAGCAACTCATCGCAACCTAAGTCGGTCACCTCATTGCGTGTCATGCGAATCACGGCACTCTTCACCTTAGGGGGAGGATTGAATACATTCTCGTCTACGGTAAAGAGATATTCCACACTGTACCATGCCTGTATGAGGACACTCAGGATGCCATAGGCTTTGTTGCCAGGCTCTGAGGCGATGCGCAACGCCACCTCGCGCTGAATCATTCCCGTGCAACAGGGAATGAGGTCCTTGTAGTCGAGCATCTTAAAGAATATCTGCGAGGAAATATCGTAGGGATAATTGCCCGTCAGCACGAACTGTCGCCCGTCGAAGATACGTGTGAGGTCCATACGCAGGAAATCCTCACCTATAATATTGTCCTTGAGACGTGGAAAGTTCTCGTGAAGATAAGCCACCGACTCAGAGTCGATTTCCACTGCTTTTACAGGCCGTGGTTTCTCTATAAGATACTGGGTGAGCACACCCATACCCGGACCAATCTCGAGCACGGGCAGATCAGGACAAGCGTCTACCGTATCGGCTATTCGCTTGGCAATACCGAGGTCAGTAAGGAAATGCTGACCCAAATTTTTCTTTGGCTTTACTGCTTTCATGTGTCTAATTTTCTGCAAAGATAGTGCAAGCGAGCGCAATGAAAGTTTGCTTTCAAATTGCCGAGTGCAGCTTTTCTTCTGCAAAGATAACGTATTTTTCCGAAAAAACATGTAGCATCCATACAAAACAGCACAAAAATTATTAACTTTTCACTAAACACGGCAAGAAAAAGAACACAATGATTATGTTAAATGACTGAAGTCATTGGGACAAATTACTACATCATTCCATACAGGAAAGTCAAAACATATTTATAGTCAGTAATATTCTGTAGTTCCTATACCACAGGATGAGAATGCGAGAAATCTATAATAAATAACATTAAAGCATTCACCATTTATCTATTCTTTAGAACTTTTCCCAGACATTGTCACTCAAAAAAGACAGCGCGCAACTCTTTTGAGTTACACGCTATCTAAATCATATTTATGTTATTTTTACCTATAAGAAATTTCCTAACTTTCTCGAAATCTGTGTCCAAAATGTTCTGCGTACTATCGATGATCTGTAACAGTCAAAACACGATAACGTTGTGAAATCACAAACAAAGACATCAAGGAATAAGAATCTGTTCTTTGAGAGGTAAAGAAACAGAACTACCACCAACTTGAACCAGATACGATCCTGGCACTGTCACAAACTGATGCTGGTCCATATCATAATAAGAGAATGAGTCAGAATCCAATTTTACTTGAATACGACGAGACTCTCCATGCTTCAGAAATACTTTTTCAAAGCCCTTCAACTCCTTCAACGGACGGGGCAAGGTAGGATTCACGCATCCCACATAGATTTGTGCAACTTCTGCAGCATCCTTCTTGCCAGTATTTTTCAAGTCGAAAGATACAAGCCATGAATCGTTTTCTTTGACTACTCTAAGATTTGAATAATCAAAAGAAGAATAGGAAAGTCCAAAGCCAAACGGGAATAAAGGCTTGACTCCATTGGCCTCATAACCACGATAGCCAACAAACACACCTTCACGATATTCCACAGTCTTACATTCTCTACCAGGTCGGTTCTCATAATAACTGTCATGGCAAGGATTGTCCTCCCATTTTTTCTCAATAGAAATAGGAAGTTTACCACTTGGAGAAATCTTTCCTGTCAGTATTTCTGACAAGGCAGTTCCACCTTCCTGTCCAGGATACCATGCCATCAACAGAGCATCTATCTTGTCAAGCCAACGGCTCATATCCACTCCACCGCCAGCATTGAGCACTACCGTCATCTTCTTGCCCGCCATAGAAAGGCGCTCTATCATCTCTTCCTGATACCCCGTAAGACGGAAAGAACGATCGAAGCCTTCTCCCTCTACATTGGAGTTAAAGCCTGTACTATAGATTATGTTTTCAACCTTAGCCAGACCTGCATACAATTTTTTCTCATTCAGACGAGAGATATTGCAGTTTACTGCTGCAGAAGATATATTGTCAAAATATTCCAAAACGAAATGATACATTTGGCCTTTTTCTACCTTGAACGTTTTCTCGCGATGAGAATAAGCATGATTACCCCAATCGCCTGTCAAGAGCTTATCGTTCACAAAGATACGGTAGCCATCATCGCCACCCATAGATATGCGCAACAGACCATCTTCCTTTGACTTATAATAGAAAGACCATCTTGCCGAGAAATGATCTTTAGGGAAACCTGGACCTATAGAGTCATATCCCCAATCAAATGCTATCCTGTCATCCACATGAGTTGAATCGGGAGTTCCTGAAAGCTTCTGATTTTTGTAATAAGAAGCCAAGAAACCCTTTTTTGTCATTGCCGCATCCATATAAACCTCAGCATTAACATCATCATAGATGACATCATCGGTCAAGACGATAAGATTGGGCTTGGCTTTCTTTAGGGCAGCACTCAACGTAGTAGAGGCAAAGGGATTTACGAAGCCACTTCCACCTCCTGTTGCCACAATATTGGCATTCTCACCAACAAGGGCTGTACGCCCTTTAAGAGGCAATGTGTTCTTATTGTTTTTCAGAAGCACAATACCTTCACGGGCTATCTGTAGAGCTTTCTGCCTGGACGGTGCATAATTCAAGGCTATCGATGTATCCTTCTGCTGTCGGTCGAGCAAGCCAAAAGCTATCAAAGACTGCAGGATGTGCTGTACCTTTTGATCTATCGTAGCCTCTGTCACCAATCCTTTCTTTATAGCAGGATAAAGATTCTCGTAATTCAGATTGCGTCCTTTTGGCATCTCCAAATCCAGGCCATTATTGGCTGTGTTGACAACAGAATAGACTGAGGTCCAGTCAGACATCAAGAGGCCGTTAAATCCCCATGCGTCACGAAGTATCGTTTTATTGAGCCAGGCATTCTCTGTAGCATGCACACCATTGATAAGATTATAACTGTTCATAACTGCACCTACGTGAGCCTGCTGTACTGCCTTGCGAAATGCCGGAAAATAGATTTCCTGCAAAGTTCGCTCATCAATATCAGAACTGGTGTGATGACGACTCCACTCCTGATTGTTGCCACAAAAATGCTTGATGGTTGCCATCACTCCCCTGCTCTGAACGCCCTCTATGTACTGACAGGCTATCTCAGAAGTGAGATAGGGATCCTCGCCGAAATATTCATAATTACGACCGCACAAGGGTGAGCGATATATATTAACACCTGGACCCAATAAGATACCAACACCACGGGCACGGGCGTCATCCCCCAGACCCTCACCCAACAGATGAGCCACATTTCTATTCCAAGTGGCTGCAGTTAGGATGCCCGATGGGAACAAGGTGCTATGAGGTGCATGATTGCGAATGCCACAAGGACCATCAGCCAGCAATATGCGAGGAATTCCCAGACGTGGAATAGCACGCAGTGAAAAGGACGTCTCACCGGACAAATAATCTATCTTTTCTTTCAAAGTCATTTGTTCCACCAACTCTTTCGCTCTTTTCATAGCTTCATCATCTATGATTTGAGCCATCGAATGAGAACAAACGACACCAATTATCATCACCGCTATTGTACGGCTGATACTACACCAACTTTTTATCTGATATTTCTTCATAACTATATTTTTATTTTGTTTTTATCTTTATCTTGCATGGCAGAAGCCCATCGGCAGAAGCCTCAAAAAGGAACTCGCCCACACGGCCATTACCTCGTACTATTGCCATCAGTTGTCCATGAAAGACAGGCATTTCTGATATGTGAAAAGGATTCAAGTCGGTAGGATTTCCATTGGCTGAAGCAACAAACTCTCCACATCCATCTACTCTGAAACGAATTCTTTCAGAACAGTCAGGGCACAGATTACCCTGCCTATCGACTACTTTTAACTGCACAAAAGCATACTCAGTACCATTGGCGCACACACTATGCTTATCGACCGTTGCCACCAACCGATAAGGTTGTCCTGCCGTACAGACAGAATCACTCATTGCAGGATGTCCTTCCCGATCATAAGCGACAACAACAAGTTTACCTGGCTCATATTTCACAGAATCCCATATCAACCGATAATGTCGTAAGAGAGCCAGACTGTCTCCCTTCATAGACTGGACTTCCGACAAGGATAGTTTCCGTCTGCGCCCCATGCTTTTGCCATTCAGGAACAACTCTGCTTCTGGATAATCTGTATATACCATTACAGGGGTTATCTGCCCCTCGCGCCCATGCCAAGTCCAATGAGGAAGTATATGAAGTGTATGATCTCTTTTATTCCACAGACTGCGATAAAGATAATACCTGTCCTTGGGTATATTGGCTAAGTCGATGATACCAAAGAGCGAGCTATGGCTTGGCCAGTTGTCATTATTATAAGGTGTTGGTTCACCTAAATAGTCGAAGCCCGTCCATACAAACTGTCCTAAATACCATGGATATTTCTCGGCCAAGGAAAAATCAACATCTGGCGTGTTACTCCAGCTACAATATTCCACATCATAACCCGAAGACTGATGGTCTGCGTACATTGCCATAGATCTCAACTTTAGAGGGAATTTATAAACACCACGCGAACTTACTGTGGAAGCTGTTTCGGAACCGAGAATCATTCCTTGCTGCCAAACAGCAGCTGCCTTTTCAATATTCCAAGTATTGTAGTTGATGCCAGGAATATCCACTTCTTTGGCGAATCCATTAGCCAAAACATACGGAATTTGATCCATACACACTGTAACAGATCGTGTAGAATCTTCTTCATGACAATACTGCTGCAAGCGTTTCACCAACTTCCATCCTTCAGGATCTCGCTGGTTAGGCACCTCGTTACCTATTCCCCACAAGATGACAGAAGCATGATTGCGAAAATGGCACACCATATCTCTTACCATTCTCTCTGCATAATCTTCAAAATAACGATGGAATCCTTTCTCGCACTTAGGTATATCCCACTCGTCGAAAGGCTCTATCAACAGCATCAACCCCATCTCATCGCACAATCGGGGCAATAATGAGGAAGGAAGATTATGGGAAGTTCGGATGGCATCACACCCCATATTCTTTAAAAGCCTGAGCCTATAGCGAAGAGCAGACTCATTAATAGCGGTACCCAGCGCTCCTAAATCATGATGTATGCAAACCCCTTGTATCTGACGATGCTTCCCATTCAGGAAAAAGCCCTGTCCCTTGACAAATTCAACACTTCTAATGCCAACCTCCTGCTCCAAGTGGTCAACAACACGTTTATCCCGAACTAAAGAGATACGCAAATGATAAAGATTAGGCTGTTCCGGACTCCACAATCGTGGATTCAATACTGTCAAAATCTGTCGAGAGTTTTGTTCACCCGCCCGCACTGAGGCTTGCCGACTGGCAACAACCTTGCGGTTAGTATCCAACAGTTCCAATCTGACGATGCTACCGGATTTATTTTCCCCTACTATAGTAGCATCTACACTTACTTCTGACTTATTAGCACCAACTATTTTAGTAATAACTTTGGTATTCCAAGCAGAAAGAAGGACATCTCCCGTCTCAATCAACCTCACTTCCCGAAATATTCCTGCGCCAGGATACCAACGCGAAGAATGAGCCTTGGAATCTAACTTAATCGCCAAGACATTATCTTTGCCAGGACGATGTGCATAGGAGGTTATTTCTACTTGGAATGCAGCATAGCCATTCGGTTGAAAGGCCACTTGCCGCCCATTTACAAAGACTGTGGCCTCGCTCATCACTCCATCAAAATAAAGAAAGCTCCGTGAATTACCATTCAAGCGAAAATGACAACGATACCAAGCCTCACCATCATAAGGAAGTCCTCCGGTACGACCCGTCTTACGATTCACCTTGGTTTCTTTGTTTTGGATATTCATCACATCCTGCAAGTCGTTGTTCCTATCAAAAGGTCCCAATATGGCATAATCGTGAGGAACAGTCACACTGCTCCATAACTTATCGTCATAATTCACCTTCTCTGCCGAAGCATATCGTCCACGAGCAAATTTCCACCCTTCCTCAAGTATGCGTTCGCTACGTTGAGAAAAAACAGAAAGGAAAGAGATACACACCATCAAAGAAAGAACTATAAAACGTTTCATATTTTTCTATTCTATATTCAACTTCAATTCTTTATCACCCACAAGTATCGACACTTCACCAGACTCCACAAATCGTCTGCCATCGGCATCAATATATCCAAGATCTCTCTCCACATCGACATTAAAGGTATAAGTAACACACTCTCCCTTCCGTATCAATTTCTTCTCAAAGAACTTCAACTCTTTACATGGGCGCGTAATGGTGCTATAAGGATCCACAATATACCAAAAGACTGTCTCCTTTCCGTCCCTGTCGCCAACATTGGTTACAGAAACCGAAACCTGAAACTTATCATTCTTGGTCACATGCGATTTACTTGCAACTGGCGAACCATAAATAAAATGCGTATAGCTCAGTCCATGACCAAAAGGATACAAAGGTTCGCTCGTCATATCCTTGTAAAAGCCCTGATGACGACGGGCACTATTACGTCTGTTATAATAAATAGGTATCTGACCTTGCGCATAGGGGAACGTCATCGCCAACTTGCCTGAAGGATTATAGCGGCCAGAAAGAATGCCTCCAAGCGCATCACCTCCTGCTATACCAGGATGCCAAACTTCCAAAATTGCTTCTGACAAATCCACAGCCTCACCCAGAACAACAGGGCGACCACTTGCCAAAACGAGCACAATCTTACCACCGGCATTATTCACGGTATGCATCAACTTTTGCTGAATGGCAGGCAGACTGATGTCGGCATGAGAATTATTCTCACCACTCCAACTACCTTTCTCGCCCATACACATGATAACAACATCAGCCCATTTGGCCAAAGCCTCTGCTTCCTTAAAGCCCGATTCGTCATCACCGTCAAAATCACAACCTTTAGCATACCTCACTTCGGAGGTTCCAGCAAACTCCTTCTGAATGCCAGCAAGCAATTTCTGAATATCCTGATCCTCACCATGTCCCCACCAACAGCCAAGTAAATCATGTGCATTGTCTGCCATCGGTCCCATAACAGCGATCTTCTTTGCAGACTGTAATGGCAATATACCCGAATTCTTCAAAAGAACCATTGACTCTGAAGTTATGTCGGAAGCTACCTGCAAGCTTTGTGGTAGCAGAAAACGAGCTGCAGGCTTTGAAACTGGGGTATAAGGATTTTCAAACAATCCCAATTGGAACTTTACCCTCAGCACTCGCCTCACAGCCTCATCAATAACTGCCATGCTGACCTTACCTTCAGTGACTAAAGACTCCAAATATGCATCATACGAATGAGACATCATATCCATATCGAGTCCTGCCGTTAGCGCTAATGCACCAGCCTCCTTCAAATTCTTGGCCATACCTTGACTCTTCAATTGCTGGATGGCTGCCCAATCCGAGACAACCATACCTGAGAAATGCCAACGATGGCGAAGAACCTCTGTCAACGTATAATAGTTAGCAGATCCAGGAGTGCCACTGATGTCATTAAAGCTACTCATAATAGTAGCTGCACCAGCCTTCACACCCATTTCGTATGGAAGAAGATAAGTATCCCATAGACTCTGGCGGGAAATCTCGGTATAAACATAGTCGCGACCTGCCTCAGAAGCTCCATAACCCACATAATGTTTCAAACATGCGGCAACAGACGTTGCAGCAGCAAGGCTGTTGCCTTGATAACCTTTCACGGCAGCCTGTGCAAACACGCCATTGGCATAGGGATCCTCTCCGTAGCATTCAGCCACACGCCCCCATCTTGGATCTCTGCTGACATCTATCATTGGAGAGAATGTCCAGTCTACACCACTCATTCTACACTCTTGAGCAGAAACCCTGCATCCTTGCTCCACCAATGCAGGGTTCCAACTGCAAGCCTGAGCTAATGGAATCGGGAAAATCGTACGAAAACCATGAATGGCATCATAGCCGAACAAAATAGGAATGCCCAAGCGAGAATCCTCCATGGCATGACGTTGCATCCGATTTCGCAACTCTGGATCAGTAGCAAAATATATCAAAGAGCCTATCTCTGCAGGGATGTTTTTCACCTCTACACCCTTATTATTCTCTATATTGTTGGTACCCAATGTATACTGATTGAGCTGCAAGACCTTTTCTTTTAAGGTCATACGTGACAAAAGATCCTCTACCCTGTTTTCCAAAGGGGCATGGGCATCTTTATATATCATCTTGGCTTTTGCTGAATTATTCGCCATTACAGGGCGAGCAATACATACGACCAACAGCCATATCATCATTCTCGATTGTATTCTCATAGGTCATGTGTTTATTTAATGTTCTTGTATTCTTGCTGCTTTTTCTGATAGTAGTCATGCATAACATACCAGGCTTTCTTGCGCTGTCCTTGATCAGAAACCAATCCCTTACGATTCCAACCATCCTGATTGGTAGGATGAAAGCGGAATGGCGACCTGAAGTCAAAAAGAACCCAAGGCGAGACACCCACTAAATTTGGAATATTCTCAAACATCCTCAAATTGTCACGATAAAGTTTTGCTTGGTATTCCTCACTCCAGGAAGAAGCTGTCGTATCGTCACCATGCTGACCAAACAAGGCCTCGCCCCCAAACTCCGAAATAAGCAATGGCTTATGCACAGCCACCTTCCATACACATTTAGCAGGTTCCAACGGCCATGGCGCATACCAGCCCATATATTTATTGACTCCAATCATATCCAATTGATTTACAAAGCTATCTTCCATCTCGAACAACTGCGATTTTTCCTTGAAATATACATTATCGAAAGCGGCAACAAATAAGCGAGTTGTATCTACTTCCTTACCAGCTTGCAGCAAATCCGTCAAAAAGGCATTACGAGCATCAGAAGGTCGTGTCTCGTTTGCTATTCCCCAAAAGCAATCAGCGCAACGGTTTTGGTCTCTACGAATGGTTTCTTTCAACATTCTCTTTGCTTTATTTAAGGTTTCCTTATTAGAGAAATCTATGGCTTGCCAAACAGGTATTTCCTGCCATAGCATGATGCCCATCTTCTCTGCCTTGCGAACGATATACTCGTTTTGCTGATAATGCGCCAAACGAACCATATTAACTCCTAAAGCTCTTGCCTCAGAAAGGAGCATTTCGGCGTCACTTTCAGAGCAGGCTCTTCCCATACGTTGTGGTATTTCTTCGTGGAAAGAAATACTACGCAAAAACACCGGTTTCCCATTGAGATGCACTTTTGTCCCCTTCACCTCCACATTACGGAATCCTATCATTTCTGTTACCTCATCGCACTGGGTTTTGATGTTTACTTGATATAACTTAGGAAAATCTGGACTCCAACGTTGTAACTTGGAAATCTTCAAATCTCCAGTTGCCATACCTGATGCGTCTGTTTTCAACAGGAGTCTGCGCTTCAATTCTGGTATTTCTACACATACATCTTGATTGGCAACACCTTCCGACAAAAAGACTTTCACATGTACCAAATCTGCACGATGCTTATCCAATTGAACAAAATAATCGCTAATATATTGCTTAGGCAAGGTAACAAGCATCACATCTCGCGTGATACCACCATAATTCCACCAATCAAAAGACAAAGCAGGGATGGCAGACTTCTGACGACGATTGTTCACCTCCACAACCAATGTATTATCCCCTTGCACCAAAGCATCTGTCACCTCAATTTGAAAAGGTGTGAAAGATCCTTCGTGCTCTCCGATTTTTTTACCATTCAAATACACATTACAACGATAGCTGACACCAGCGAAGTACAAAAAGCGCCGCTTGGCATCTAAAGCATGGAGCTGAAAATGGCGGGCATACCAAACAGAGCCTTCAAAATACTTGAGTTCAGAAGATTGAGAATTCCAATCTCCTGGTACATTCAGGCGCAAACCTCCATCGAAAGCATATTCATAGAAATCGCTCTTACCTTGAGGCGTTTGGTTGAGATACAATTTCATTTCTTCGCCTCTCTCGTAAAGATCGACGATAGCGTTCCACTTTCCGTTCAAGGATTCATATTGCCTACCATAGACATTAGAGATATATGTCTCTGCAGCAAAAGTCTCTCCACAAAGGGAAATGATACATATTAATAAAGCTACTATTTTTTTCATTTCTCAATCTTGTATTGGTAAATTGCAAATTGATTCTTCTCCGGTAAAAAGAAAGAGAGTCGTCCATTCTCATCTATTTGGGAGACAAATGAGGCTCCTTGCCCAGCAATCTTCTCCAATTGAACATGCTCGCCAGGCGTCAACCAGGTCTGCAACCAGGCCTTTTGTCTGTCGTTGTCCTCACGATAAACAATAAAATATCCTTTATCCTGACAAGTCATAGACTGGAAGCCTGTCCAAGAACGCCCTGAAGGCTCATCACCTATTGGCAAGATAACTCCCGAATGGAAGTCATGCTGTATCTTTCTGTAACTCTCTATCAGTGGGGAAACTTTATAGGCTTCCTGAGGCAAGTTGGATGCTTCCATCCATGCTAAAGGCTGAGCAGCAGCAGTAATGCCAAAAAGATAGTCAAAGGAGTAGCTCTTGGGAGCAAAAATATCATTGTCAGCATATTTATCAGCATTGCGCCATTTGTTCAAGAACTCTACCTGCATTTTTTCTGCAGGAACATAACGAGACAATTGCCACAAATTGCGCAAAGTACGATAAGGATAGTAGTTTCCCCAATCAGTATATCTATTCTCCAGAAATATATTTCCATACTCATTCATAGAATGATATCCCCCACGTCTTCCTGCTGTAGCGTCCAAATTAAAGATAACGTGATGATTGGTTTCCAATGCTACCTTGTCAAAAAGATGGCGCAAATTCTCTTCTGCTTGCTTTGTAGGAATCTGCAAACCATCTATCTTGAAGCACTCTATGCCATATTGACGATATAAAGACACAATAGCCTGGGCATCCTTCTCCCAATCGGAAAAATCATTTTGTACACTTGGATTAAACCACAAGCCGATACGGATACCCAACTTCTTTCCTCTCTTCACTATATTTTTCAATCCATGAGGGAACTTCATGGGATTAGGTGTCCAATAGCTGTTGTCCTTCCAAATATCCTTGAAAGAGCCTCCTTTTGTCTTTGAGTTAGGACTTTTACCACTCTGCCAACCGTCATCCAACTGGAAAACTGTAATACCCAACTTGGCTGCTCTATCTAATTCGCGCATACAAAACTCCTCGTTGATTTTTTCATCTTGGCTTCTATCTCCCCAAGTGTTGAGCATAATCATCTCATCTGAAGAAGATTTTTCCTTTCGCAGTTGTTTTTGGTAAGTTCGTAAAGACACCAATGCTGCTCTCTCCTCACCATGAAATACGCCAAGCACACATCCATACAGACGAGTCCATGATTCCTTCTTTATGTCGGCAGAAGAAACTCCAGGACTGACTACCATAAAGTCATTGAAATCTGTGATAAAGTCGGAACCAGTATAATGCAACTGTGTACTTGAAGAAGGAGACTCTTTCAAAAAAAAGAAGCCATTATCAGTCAATTGGTCCTTGGCAAACAACAGATTACCCCTACAACCGCTCTTGCGATATGGAATAAAATTACGTTCAAAGACCAAATTGTCATTCCAATCAGTATAATCCAAAAACTCAACGGCCTTTGTCTGCCAATGCTTCCCAAACAACTGAATGCGGTCTAATGTTGGAGTTTTCAATTCCGTCACCATATCCTCTGCTGACTCAATATTTTTTCTATCAACATTGGATACATCAGCAACAGACTTCAACTTCTGCATAGTACCTCTAAGATAAGTGGTACATGCCAAGGCGGAAGTATTCTCATAAACCTTGAAGACACGCTTTACTGATAATGTACCCTGGTCGTAACAAACAATCACTTCAAGATGACTTGGTTGCACACCATCAGAAAGAACCCATTGCGATGACATTTTTCCATTCCTTGCATCACCTTGAGCTATGGCAAAGTCTGGACGCTCACCACGAGCCTGCATGCAAGTTCCATGCAGTTTATCTGTCAAGGATATCGTTTTCAACGCTCCATGATTCCACAAGAAACAGCGCTCCATGTAAGAGTTTCCTATGCGAAGGGTATCTTTATTCAAAATGGCATAGCTGCTCTTCACAGCTTTCACAGAACACCATGCCATTGAGAATAATAGCAAAATGAATAGGGTTTTTCTCATAATAATTAATGATTGATAAAAGCACGAGGCTTATCCAAAAATCTATTAGGTTCATTAAAATGCTGAGTGTCGGGTACATCTTTCTTACCCAAACCATCCTGCATCAACACTTTTAGCTCCGGCAAATGATGACGATACACGTCTCTTGGCATAATACCATATTGATGGCAAAGACCAGCAGCCATCCCTACAACCTCCCCCATCATACCCGTGGTTCTCATAACCCTTACCGTACCCAAAGCCACATGAGTACAACTGATATTCCTACCTGCCATAAAAAGGTTGTTCACATTACGGGAATACAGACAGCGATAAGGCACAGCATAGGGATAGATCCATCGATGTATGGTTCGCGTTTTAAATTCATTGCCAGGGAAATGAATACTATTAATACTGTCCGCAAAATGCAAGTCAATGCTCCAACTTGTTGTAAAAGACGCATCTTCGTGCAATACATTTTTATTGATATCTTCCTCAGACAAAACGTAATCTCCTAAAAGACGGCGTGACTCTCGCTTGCCTGCGATATAACCCACCCACGCCAAGGAACGATTGTTGAATTTTTTCTTTTCTACAGAATGATTCTTCAAAAAACTCCAGTTAGAGTAAATAACCAAAAGTCCATAGTCTCTGATTCTTTCAGCTTCTGTTATCTGGTTTTTATTCATACCTGTTTCCCAGGTCCATTCTCCTTTAGTTACAGTTTCCTTATTAGTTTCATTGAAGTTTACACCATAACAAAACTCTGGAAACGAGACCTTATTATCCTTCAACTCTGAATACCACTGAATAGAAGTACCCATAACGACGGAATCAGCTTTAACAGGTGCCAAAGACTCATGATATTCGCCTTGTGCCTCACGCCCCATTCTCCAATCAGCTCCAGCCATATAACCAATCGTACCATCTCCTGTACAATCGCTAAAAATGGGAGCAGAAAGACAGAGTTCCTCACCAGTAGAAATCTGACGAATCACTACAGACTGAATAAGGTTCCCTATCGTCTTGACCTTTACTGCACGGTAACAAGGATAAAGTGTTATATTTTTCTCGGCAAGAATAAAGGAATCTTTCTTGGTATCTTCATAGAAGTTGCCGGGCTGAGCATTACCACCTTTAGAATGTCCAAACTCACGAATCATCCTTCCCAATCCCTGATTGGGCATCATCTCTATGGTTCCTCCTAAATGTACGCGTACCTCTGAAGAATTATTACCTCCTAAAACAGGACGGTCATTGACTAAAGCCACTTTACACCCCAATCGGGCGGCAGAAGCGGCAGCGCACATACCTGCGATACCCCCTCCTATCACGATAAAATCGTAGTTCTTCTGCTTGAAAGTGGCCTTTGGATGAAGACGATTGCGAAGTAGTTCCATTGCCTTTGTATCAAGTCCTACCGGAGACTGAGCCTCATCGGTTGTCATATAGACTGCATCACAACGGCCCTCAAAACCTGTCAAGTCATGCAAAGCCAAACTGTTTGTACCTGTCTTGAGCCTCATCTTACCTGCCTTTTGCCATTGCCAGTCCTTTCCTTCGGCACCCAATACCTTAGAAACGTTTTTTCCATTAACAGACAAAGAAAAGCGACCTGGCCCAGACTTTTTGCTCCAAGGAGCAGTCCAATTGTATGTCCTTACATATATATAGTAGAGACCACCTTCTTTCACGTGGATAGTAGTCGTAGCATCATCCACAGGTTTACCCATTCCATGTGCCAACAAATAAGAAGAGCCCATTTGGTCCATAAATTGCTGATCAACAACCCAACCTCCCTTCTGGTGGAAGCTCTCTGCTTCCACCAGAATTTCAGAAGCCTCCACCATAAGGGAACTCAGGAACGCAATTATCGTTATGAGGAATTTCTTGCACATATATACTTTTTCATTATTTAATAGTTACATCTGAAAGTTTTACCCATCCATCTGCTGTCTGATATTCATCTCGTGCAGAAATATAAATGCCTATATTGTTGTCCTTTGCTGTATCTACGATACCAACAGCCCAAGTATATTGACCAGAAGTTACACCTTCCAATGTAATCTCTGTACTGTAAGTATGAGGCTTACCCTTCACCCAATCAGAAACTTTTGGCAAAGCATCTACATAGACTTTGACAGGTTTCTCTGTATTCTTGTCCAACAAGGCAAATGCCACCTTATACTTCTGATTCCATTGAGGTAGATTAGTAGGACAATATCCCCAGCCCAAGTTAGACCAACGGTGTGTCAAAGTAACCTTGCCGCCTACAGAAGCATTCTCGGGAACAGACAATTTATCAGGATAAAGGCGATAGCCGCCTTCTGCTATGAAATCTTCCACCAAATTGTATGCAGCATTAAACCAAGAATGAGTTTCGCCAGCCTGTGGATTACTGTTGAATCGGAAATCCATCATATTCACATTAGCACCCTTGGCCTCATCAAACTCGCCTTTTCTCACCTCTTTATAATTGGCATAACCATCACCCTTGATAGAACCACCATGAGATGACTCTACCCAACCGCCTTCCATAATAAATGGACATTGATAGCAATAAGTAGTTGCGATGCCGCGCTCCCAATCCTTGTAATATTGTTTCATACCAAATGCATCATGACGAAGTCCAAAACCTTTCTTGACAGCTCTTTCTATCAACTCGGCAGAATCATCAACAGGTGCTCCAACAAACTCCTTGCTGCTCAATAGACAACGGTGATAGTTGATGAAGACAGGAACCTTTGTGAAAGTTTGCGACATCAAGTCGGTGATCCACTCAAACACATCGTATTTTACCTCCTTCTCTGTTCGCTTCTCTGACTCGTTGGGAGTGTCAACAGCCCAATATCTCAAGGAATGGGTTTCACCCCATTTGCCCAAGCCAAATCCACTCACATAATTGGTCACGTCAGGGTCATTGTACTTAGCAGCAAAATCTTTCAAGAATTTGGCATATTTCTCCTGGAATATAGGATCGTCGGGATACGGAGACCAAACCTGCACACTACCAGTAGTAGTTACATACCCCTTACAACCTGCTTCTTTCACATAGTTTGGAGTAAAATTATAATGCTTGTCACGACTATCTACCACAAAAGTAAAAGCCAGCTTCAAGTTTCGCTCCTTGGCGCCATTTACTAACATACGGAATCTTCTGGCGGGTTCGGTATCTACACCATCTTGCCAAATATAAACACCCTCTTCTGGATTGAAGTCACTCCATGCACCACGGATATAACAGGTTGTACCATAATCCGACACTTTTACAGGACCTACCGAAGACTCAAAGTTATCATAGATATCCCAAAAGTTATCCATCATTCCATCACCAATACCCGTATAGATATTCCAACCCTGCAATGGGTTACGGAGGAACTTATAACGCTCCGGCTTGATATTCACAACCTTGTTACCAGAAATATTCCAACTATAATCAGTCGTTCCCAGATCATCGCTGTCGGAACATGAAGTTCCGACAACGAGAGATGAAACGATGAGTGCCAATGACATAATCGTCGTTTTGGCTCCTGACATATATTTTTCCATTTGCATAATTATCTAATATTATTGATTATTTCTTATCAAATAAAACTGTGTTGTTTCTCACATTCACCACAACAAAGTTGCAGCCCTCAGGAATAATAAAGTAAGCATAGCGGTTATGGCTCTGACCTTCTACCATTTTCTCTTCAACGCCTAACTTGGCTGTGATGTAACCATTGTGGTCATTACGCTTAGCATCGGCTGTAGAACCAAAAGCATACACATTATTATTATGGTTATCAACGGCAAACTTCACCGAAGCCTGTACGACATTTCCTCGTTCATCCTTTTGTGAGCTACGAGGGAGCGCATCACCTTTATATACAAACACACAAGGATCTGCTAAGCTTGGGTACAGATTGAACTTATCTTGATAACCAGTGAAGGCACCAGGATCATGATCAAAAGCATTGAACGTACCATACATATACAACTTTTCTATAGTTGTCTTATAAGGGTTGATACCCAAAGTGGTGTTGTTCCAACTAATCGTTTTTGGCTGTAAATCAGTCTTGTCGGAATAGATGGTTACCGTTTTTTCTTCTTTATTCAGAACGATGCGATATACACCAGAACTTGGAATAGTCCAATAACGGGATGCCCCTGCTGTATTTGTCGTCACCTGAGTGAACGACGAAGACTGACCATCATTGATATCATGGTTACCATTCTGCATAGGAACTGCAGCCATCTTCTGTTCTCCTTCAAAAGTAAACGGAATATAAAGACTACCAGAAGACAGTTCTCCACGCCAAGCATACACGTTTTCATTCTCCAAGGTCTGGGTCATTTCAACTTGCTCACCAACAGCCGAACCTGCCAAGAACACCTGATCAGCCTCAACAACAGCACCAGCTGCAACAATCTTCACTGTTCGGTTATTCATGTTGATTGTAATGCGATAAGTATCAGTTTCTGGAATAATCCAATAATTTGCATCAGAACGGTCAGTGATTACAGCAGGCATCTCTCCCAAAGTGGGAGTTGCATCAACTGTTTCCGGACCAATAGCATTCTCCTCATCTCCGAAATGAACAGGGAAATTAATCTTACCGGCATTCAACTTACCTGTATAGGAGTAAACAGTACCATCATTGTTTGCCTCGAGCCGTACGTCCTCGTCACCGACAGCAGTACCACCCATAAACAATTCGTCTGCACTAAACTGTTTAGGTCCATAAGTCTTTACGTTCACTTTTGCCGTAGCTATATCAGGTATCACCAAACGAGGACCCTCAAAAGAAGCGGTGACAGTAAACTGCACCTCACGAATGGTACTGGTAAGTTGACCAAAATGATTGACCAAAAGTTCCTGCAATTGCTTGTTAGTATAAATACGTGAGAAATGGCCATCATCCTCATATTCCACTATCTCATCAGCAGTACTTCCAGATACACGCATCTCATACTTATAGGTGGTTATATAATCATCACCATAATCGTGAGCTGTTGTCCAGTCTAATGTCAATGCGGTAGCATCAGGATTATTCTCATCCAATTTGACAAATTCACCCGATGGCTGAAGTTCTATAACCGACTGATTTCTTGAATAAGAGTTGTCTATATCTTCATTACAAGACACCGTGAACATACTCATAGAAGATACCAGCAGCCATACTATTACTTGATTTATATTATTTGTTTTCATCTGTAAATCTCTTTATAAAATCTATTACACAATGAACGATTTGAAGGGAGGGAATAATCCCGGCTTAATAACCAGGATTATTTGTTAGATTAGGGCACAATTCCATATCATGTGTAGGAATTGGCCAGAGGTATTCTCTATCTGGGAAAGAACGCTTGGCACCAGTTGTACAATAACCGGCATTGAAGAGGGCAGAAAAATCTGCCAAGCCATCTTCGTCTATCTGCGGTGTCATTCCCCAGAACCAAAGTCCCTTCTCTACAACGTTCTTCAACAAATCATCCGGCTGGAGCATGATATAATTGTACCCATTGAGAGCCTTAGATGCCAGTTTCCATCGCATCAAATCCTGCAAACGAGAGTTTTCCATTGCAAACTCCATACGGCGCTCTATACGAACTGCCTTTCTCAATTTCTCCTGCGAACCCATTTTTACTGCAGGATATGCAGAAGTCTCCGAAACATCCACTCCGTAAGCACGGGCACGAACCATATTGATAGCCTTGAGTACGGAATCATCTATCTTATTTTGCTCAATCATAGCCTCCGCATACATCAAGAGTACGTCGGCATAACGCATGATGATATAGTCTTGTTCTACCTTCAAACCATTCTCCAACCAAGAGGCATCAACCCCTTTCTTCCATAGCAAGCCCGTATAGGAAGCATATTGATTAACCTTACGAGTATCTTGATTTGACTGAGTTTTGCCCGTGGTATAGTTCATAATGGTAGTTGCTGCAGGACTTGGGTCATACTCAAAACCGCAATGTTCTGTATTGAAAGCCACAATAGTCATGCTGCAACGAGGGTCACGATTCTTAAAAGGATTACGAGGATCAAACAAAGGTGATTCGTCAATGGGCAAACCATCGGTACAGAGATAAGATGCCAGCAGATCCCAGGATGGATTGTATGAACCATACCCGCCAGCATTACGTGGAAGAGCATTCTTCACAATCCAAGAATCCAAAACGACATCATTCTCTATAGAGCGAGGTAAGACGAAGACCTTTTCTGGGTTTACTTTGGTACTTTGCTTAAACAGTTTGGCATAATCGGGTTCCAAAGAATAAACACCTAAGTCCATACAAGCCTTTGCAGATTTTTCCGCCATCTCATAATCACCCATATAAAGTGCAAAACGAGCTTTCATAGCCATCGCTGCACCTTTGGTAAAATGAATAGATGCACTCTTACCATATGATACAGGAAGACCTTCGATTGCCTTATCAAAATCTGCATACACAAGAGGAATCAACTCCTCTTTTGGACGACGCCCCTTCTGTTCTGCCTCTGTAATCGTTTCTGTCCTCTCCAAATAAGGAACATCACCATAGAAGAAAATCAAATCGGCATATTTGCAGGCACGAGCAAAACAAGCCTCACCCGTATAACGGTCTATCACCGACTGAGCCACGTTCCCTTCTGCCTTGTGTATATTTTCCAACATTGTGTTGGCACGGGCTATCAGCTTATAGCTCTGCTCCCACAAGGCATAAACCTCATATTGCTGACCATTCATGGTTCCATCAAGAATGGTACCCTTACTACCAGGGTTTCGGTTCTGCAAACGATAGGTTGTATTGTCACACCACTGCTCAGAAGAGTTTAATGGTTCTTGCCAATAACCCAATATGTAAAACTCATTAGCCGCCAAAGACAACTCAGTCTCACTTGTGTACCAGGAAGCTGTATTACCTTGAGACTTTGGCACCAAATCCATACTTTCACAAGAGACCAATGCCAAGCTCAAACCTGCTAAAAATATCTTAACTTTCATATTCATTTCATTTAAAAATTAACTTGAACACCTACAACTAAAGATGTAGTAATAGGATAAGCACTTGTGCCCATTTCTGGATCCCATCCCTTAGGATAATTGCTGATACAGAACAAATCAGATCCACTGATATAGAGACGAGTACGGTCTATTCCCACATACTTTGTCCAGTTTTTAGGAAGTGTATAACCCAAGGTTACATTCTTAAGACGGAAATAGGAACCATTAAACATCCAGTAGCTGGAAGTGGCATAGTTGTTATCTTTGCTCACATTGGACAGACGTGGATACTTGGCACTTGCATTCTCTGCATCAGTGTTGAAAGGACTCCAGTACTTGCCTTCAATGATTGCTGGCACATTGCCAAAATTGTTTCTGAATGGCTGCACCATCGCCTGGTCAAGATAAGCATTCTGCTTGCCAATTCCCTGGAAAGCAATGCTTAAATCGATGCCCTTCCATGAAGCACTCAAGTTGCCACCATACTGATAACGAGGAAGAGAGTTACCTAAAGGCACTCTGTCGTACTCAGGAGAGATCTTACCATCTGGCACGCCATCAGGACCACTGATATCGCGGTATTTCAAGTCACCTACAGTCACAGAATTACTCGTTCTTGCAGAGTTTTGCACCTCATCTTGTGTCTGATAGATACCATCACAAACATAGCCATAGAACTCATTAAACAAGACCCCAGCTCTTTTAACTTTTCCACCAGAAATAATGTCAGAGTTGTTCAAATAATCTATCTTAGACAAATAGTCAGAGAAGTTAAGACCAATACTGTACTTGAAATCACCAATATGATCTTGCCAACTTACATCAATGTCATAACCATGTGTTGACATCTTGCCCGCATTGGTATTAGGACTGTTGTAACCCATCGTGTAAGGAATCTGAATGGCAAGCAACATATCTGTTGTCTTTTTCCAATAATAATCAAAATTGATATGCAGACGATTGTTCAAGAAATTAGCATCAAAGCCTAAGTCCGTACTGGTAGTAGTTTCCCAGGTAATGTCTTCCACTGCCAATACTGCAGGGCGGGCTGTCGATCCAGAAACAACACTTCCATCGGCCATATAGAATAAGGTACTGCCAAAATTCATCAAGGCTATGTATGGGAAATAGTTGCTTCCAATACGTTCATTACCCAACTTACCCCATGAAGCGCGCAATTTCAGATAAGACAACCAAGGCAAGTTTGCCTTTTGCATAAATGGCTCCTCTGACATTACCCAACCGGCTGAGAAAGAAGGAAATGTTCCCCAACGATAATTCTTTGCAAAACGTGAACTTCCATCACGACGCACATTGGCTTGAAACAAATAACGGTTGACATAAGAATAGAGCAAACGTCCAAAGAAAGAGTTGGAAGTATATTCTGCTCCAGTACCGCTATTAGTCTGAAAATCTTCTGAACCGATGTTCAAAAAAGGATAATTTGTCAGTTCATACTGATCGCGTGCAGCAGACAAATTCTCGCTTTTCATATAATAGTTCTCAAAACCAGCCATTACCGTGATGTCATGCTTTCCAAAAGTACGCATATAGTTGGCCAGCAACTGGCTTGTGACATGCCAATTGTCGTTACGTCCTTCAGTAAGTTTGTTGGTGGCATAAAGAGAACCTGCATCCAGATAGCCTCCGATGACATCAGGGTCGTCAGGCAATGTGTACCAACATGCCAATTTAAACTGCTTGCTCTTTTGATAATTGATGAAAGGAGAAATTATAGCCGAAAGACTCAGACCAGTCAATGGTTTATAGGTCAAAGAACCTTTACCAGACAACTGTGTACTATGAGATACCGTACTACCACCATTCTTCAACAGTCCATAGGGATTGGCACCACTTTTTCCAGAGGCGATACGACCATCACTCCACATTGCTGGATAAATAGCTGGCATCAGACGCATTGTGCTGAATGGATCATAAATCTGGTTACGATTTTTAGCATGACGAATGCTCACATCCAAGGAAGCACTCAATTTCTTGTTGATATTAAAATCGTTGTTAGCACGGAACATATAACGTTGGAAACCACGGCCATCGTAAAGACCATCCACCTCATCATAAGTCAAGGTTGCAACAGATTTCACCGCCTTGTTTCCACCAGACACTGTCAAAGAGTGAGTCATACGAGGTGCACTGCTGTTCAATATCAGACCTTGCCAATCGGTTATAGGATAATTATTGGGATCCGTCTGATTGTATTTCACCCAATTCTTGGTCTGGTCTGCAGTATATACTTGAAAAAATCCACCTGAAGGATTGTCGTTATACTGTAACTCATTGTTCATTTCCAAATAACGGGTCACACCAACCATGCTGGGTTGTTTGGTACGGATTTCCCAACCAAACTCTGCATTATACTTCAAGTCTATCTTACCCGTATCATTGCCACGCTTTGTAGTCACAAGAATAACTCCAGCAGCAGCCTTTGAACCATAGATACTTGCTGCGGCGGCATCCTTCAACACAGAAATGCTCTCCACATCATTGGCATTCACATAGTCCAATGTGCTTTCTACACCATCCACAATAACCAAAGGACTTGATTCACCAATGGTTGTGATACCACGCACACGGATGCTGCTCGCACCAGAACCTGGCGCAGATGAATTACGAGATACCGTCACACCAGAAAGAGAACCTTGCAATGCGTTTGAGAGCATTGTCGTACGCTTATTGACCAATTCGTCACCCTTGACAGCAGCAACAGCACCTGTCAGATCCTTCTTCTTCACTGTACCATAGCCAATCACCACAAGTTCGTCCAGACTGTTGGTATTCTCCTGCAACTCGACATCGTACGTACTCTTAGAGCCACTAATCTTGACCGTTTGGTCATTAAAGCCAATATAGCTCACCACCAATTCTGCCCCAGAAGGAACTTCCAACTCGAAATTACCATCCATATCGGTAACGGTGACGATGTTGGTACCTTTTACTTTCACTGTGGCACCTATCAATGGTTCATTGTTGCCATCGCCAACCACACCTTTAATTTTTCTGCCTGCAATTCTCTTACTTTCTCTCTGGAACGTTTGCTTGTTAACTTTCTCGCCTAAGGAGATGGTAACTTGGCGGTCATTGATGTGATACTTAAGTCCTGTCTGCGAACAAACAGCAGCCAAGATGTCTTCTACAGATTTGCCTTTTGTTGCAACATTGACTTTCTTTGTCAATAAGTTCTTTACATGCTGGTCATACACAAATACATACTTGCTATGACGCTCAATGTAATCAAAGACCTGCTTCACCGTAGAATCGTCTGCCTTTAAAAGCATAGTTTCCCCCAATTCGGTTAACGAAATGTTTGAAGCTTGTAACGAAACAACTGGGAATGACAGTAACCCTGCCAAACATAGCATTCTCATGCCAGTGCCCGTTTTTCCAACAATAGTAGTTAGGTTCATAAGCTTATTTTTTTTAGTTATTATGATGATTAATTAATTTTTATTGTTCCCAATCTGAGCCATCCATTCCTTTGGCAGTTCTGATCGACCGCCATGATTATTCCAGGCTCATTCCGTTGAGTAGTATCTACCAATGCAACTTGCCAGGTATAGGTTCCCTTAGGAATGCTCAGTAAGCTGACAGATGTGATATATTCTCCGTCTTTTCCCTTTATCCACTGCGAGAGGTCAGAGTCTGTCACCACAAAATTCTTCACCCTGTTTCCTGCCTGATCACTCAAGGAGAAGCAAACTTTGTACTTTTGGTTCCATTGTGGTATATTGGTAGGACAATAGCCCCATCCCAGATTTCTCCATTGATGCCGTATGCTAACCATTCCATTCTTATCAGCCTTATCTGGAAGGACTATTTTCACAGGATAAAGACGATATCCACCTTCTTGTGTGAATCTTTTTATCAGGTCAAAACATTTGCCAAACCAGGAACGGGTCTCATCATTGATACGCAAATCCATCATGTTGACATGTGTCTCCTCGCCAATTTCATACTCCCCCTTTCGTACGTCCTCAGAATGTCCTTCTCGATACTTGCCACATGGGTCTATCCAATAGCGATGATGAGCCTTGGTAATCCATCCTCCCTCAAAGATGATGGGACGCCGGAAGAACCACTTCTTTGCAAAATTCTTTTCCCAATCTTTATAATACCCTGTCATTCCAAATGCATCATGGCGGAGGCTATATCCTTTGGCTATCGCTTCCTCCAGCATTTGCTTGCTATGAAGATTTGGAGCAGCCCAACTCAGCGTATCACCTACAAGTCGATGATAGTTAATCAAAATTGGGACTTTCTTAAAAGTGCGACTATACAAGTCGGTTATCCAATTGAAAACTTGTTGTTTATTATTATAATCTTGATACCTTACCGCATGCGACTCTCCCCATTTTCCCAATCCATAGGCATCTATAAAATCTACCACATCTGGATTATCAAAGTAATCGGCAAAAGCCTGAATAAACTTCCCGTATTTTTCCTGAAACACAGGATCGTCAGGATATGGTGACCATATTTTTGGATTGTTGGGGTCTTGGAAGCCTTTAGCTCCTGCCTCTTTTACATAAATAGGAGTATTCTGCCCTTGGTCTCTGCTATCCACAACGATGCGGAAAGCCAGACGGAGTTTTCTTTTCCTTACGCTTTGAAAAAGTTTGCTGATGCGGGAATCTTTATCCAGCCATTGATATTTTCCTTCTTCAGGTTCCAAAGAACTCCAACTCGTACGCAAGTAGCATGTGCTCGCATAGTCAGACACCTTGACTGTCTTACCTTCTCCCACAGGCATGACATCATACCCTTCCTTTGCCCAGAAATTTTCATCCCAGGTCCTTCCTAAATACATAACCCACCCCGTAAGCGGATTTTTCAACACATGCACTGTATCAGGTTCAAAGCTGTACACTCTCACTTTTGCCTCCATACGATATGCTCCACAAAGCATTGCAAAAAGCACAAAGATTTGCAAAATATACTTAAATTTCATACACTATTTAGGTTTTTGTGATACAAAGTCCCCTTACCCATAGGAGGGCAGTAACTACTCAGCACCCCTATAGAAAACTTCTCGTTAATAAAGCATAAACTTGA
>OLQO01000233.1_pt1 | contig 56461 bp, 53 predicted proteins | sample 1672281 | NCBI WGS metagenome assembly OLQO01 (sample SAMEA3136667, study PRJEB25190) | human gut metagenome | biome: human gut; feature: human-associated habitat; material: faeces | place: Austria | collected 2013
TAAAAGTCGAAAAAATAGAGTAGATTGTAATCATCTACTCTATAACTTGTAATTTGTTTGTATGCTTTCTATTCAACATTAACACCTTTATTAAGATTTATTTTTCCTATGAAATATAAAATTATTGAATAAACAACATATATACCTATTCCTGCATACATAACACTCTTAATCGCTTCTACATTTACTATATCTGTTGTATTAAGTAAATTCATAACTTCAGGATTAAATAATCCGTAAATTGCAATTAATCCTAATGTTGCTCCTTGGAATACAAAGTATAATACAATTCCAATTATAATACTTCTTGCCATTCTATTTTTGTTTGATTTATGTCCTAATATTATTCCAACATATCCAATTAATAATGCATATACTATTTCTAGAAATATTACTATTGCAACTAATAATAGTAAATTTAATACTGTTGTATTATATGTTGAAGCAGCTATCTCTAATAAACCTTTTAGAGCTTGCATATTAGCTTCTGAATAATAGCATATGAATAAACAAATAATTATTACAAGCATTGCTGTAAATATTGATACAACTCCTGTTATTACTTTTGAAGCAAATATTTCTTGTTTTTTTACTGGTAATGTATGTGTAAGATATGATTCATCTTTATATACATTTCTAATAAATCTTACCCATGATCTCATTAATGTATTTATTAAACTACTTACCATCATACTTATTGCAGTACCAAATGCTATTTGTGATACTATTTCAAAAACTAATGAATTTTCAATTGTACTAAAAGCTCTACCTATTACTGAAAATGTAATAGCTAATATATAGAATACTATAATTAATTTATATATCCATTTAAAATCATATTTTAATAATTTACCTAACATTTAAAATACCTCCTAAATATCTCATCTATAGATGCTTTTTCTTTATTTCTTAATTCATCTGCTGAAGAAGTAACAATAATTTGTCCTTTATCTATAAATATTACTTCATCTAATATTCTTTCAATATCTGCTATTAAATGAGTAGATATAATTACACTTGCACCTTCACTAAAATTAGAAAGTATTGTATCTAAGATGTAATCTCTTGTAGCAGGATCAACTCCTCCTAAAGGTTCATCTAATATATAAAGCTCTGCATTTCTACTCATAACCAAAATTAATTGAAGTTTTTCTTGCATACCTTTTGACATCTTAGATATCTTGCTATTTACATCTAAATCTAAATCTTTTAATAACTTTTTAGCTTTTTCTGAATCAAAATTATCATAAAATTCTTCAAAATATTTTATTGCATCTTTTACCTTCATTTCTCTATCTATATAAGTTTTTTCTGGTAAATATGATATTATCTTTTTTGATTCAACTCCTGGCTTTTTACCATTAATTAATATTTCACCGCTTGTTGGTGTTAATAAATCATTTATTAATTTTATTAATGTTGTTTTACCAGTACCATTTTTTCCTAAAAGTCCAATTATCTTTCCTTTTGGAATTTTTAAATTAACATCTTTTAGAACTTGTTTTTCATCATAGCTTTTACAAAGATTCTTACACTCTAATAATTCCATTACTTATTACCTCCTAATTCTTGCAAGTATTTAATAGCATCTTCATAGCTTACACCAATATTATTCATATCGTTTATATAGATATTTACTTTTTCTTTTGCCAATTCTTTTTTTACCTTTTGAATTAGTTCTTTATTATTAGTTACAAACTTACCATTTGTTCTTTCTGTATAAACTAAACCTTCATCTTCTAACTCTGCTAATGCTTTTTGCATTGTATTAGGATTAACTCTTGCTATAAGTGCTAGCTCTCTTACAGAAGGAAGTCTCTCCCCAGATTTAAGTCTTCCAGAAATTATTTCAAACCTTATTTTTTCTACTAATTGAACATAAATTGGTCTTTCGTTATCAAAAATATAATCCACTTTTTTCTCCTTTTTATTATTGTATTACTTGCATAATACAATAATACCCCTTTCTTTTTTATATGTCAATACTTTTATATAAAAAGATTAGTTATATTTCAAACTAATCTCCTCTACAACTTACTATTTGTTTTTATTTTGTTAATTCATAACTTTGTTTTATTAATTCCTTTACTAATGCTTTATCTACATTTTCATCTACAATAATCGTATTCCAATGTTCCTTATTCATATGATATGCAGGTATGATATAAACATAAGTATTTCTTAATATGTCAGAATAATTTGGATCTGTTTTCACGTTAAGATATAGCTCATTATTAACTTTCATAATTAAAGCAAACCACTTTTTACTTTTACAATGTTTCATTGTTACTGTTTCAAAATCATCTGGAAATGGACAATCTTTATATGTATTATCCAATGTTAAACAATATTTTATTATTTCTTCTTTATTCATATCTATTTCCTTATAAAATATTACTAAATTTTTTGCTATATTTATGTCTTTTGTACTTTGATTTTTTATATACATTGGAATTATAACACAAAAATTCTAAAAAGACATTAATAAAAAATAATATGTCCTTACCATGCGATTTTCTTGCTACTATATCTCCTTTTTTTATTTTTTTCATAAAAATCACCTCATATAATAAATAGTAGGCTACTTTATTATATGAGGCTATTTGTCGAATTGTGTATTTTTATGAAGCATTATGCTCTTTTATATATTTATTTTTTGTAGCTATTCCACCACGAATGTGTCTCTCTGCTTTGTTTTCATCTAAAATAACTCTTACTTCTGCAGCTAAAGCAGGGTTAATTTTTAGTAATCTTTCACTCACATCTTTATGCACTGTACTCTTAGAAATTCCAAAAGCCTTTGCCGTTCCTCTTACTGTTTCTTTTGAATCTATTATATAATGTGCAAGCTTTACTGCACGTTCTTCTATGGAAATCTTATGCATTAAAAAACGCCCCCTTAAGCAAATACTTTTGTTTAATTGTATTCGCTTAAAAGTGCTTTTATGTTTTTAATTATTTTTTAGCTTTGTGCAATCCAAGTATCATCATATCCCTTTCTTATATATAATTGAAAAATACCAATCCTCCTGATACCATTCTCTTCTTATTTGTTTTTCTTCAAATATTGCTAATTTATTTTTTTGCATAATACCACATCCTTATTTTTTCACCATTATATATTATTAACATTCATTTGTCAAACATTTGTTTATATATTAGTGCATAAAAAAAGATGTGTAATAATATTTTTTGCCGTAGCAATTTGTTTAACTTATTGTCTCGCAATTTATTATTTCCCCATCTTTTTTCTTATATCATATTATTGGTTAATTTACAATAGTGATTTTTGACCACGTCCCCAAAATCACTTTTTGCATACTTTTACTTGTACTATTTTTTTGTTTTTTACTTTTTCTACTTTAAAGTCTAATTGCTCTGTTTCTATTATTATGTTTTCTTTTGGTTTTGGAATTCTGCCTAGCAAATCTATTAAATAGCCTGATATTGTGTCGTAGTCTCCTTCTGGTATTTCTACATCAAATATCTTTTCTAAGTCATATATGGCAAGACTTCCGTCTATTAAATAGGTAGTTGAATCTAATTCAACTACTTTATTTTCTGATGTGTCGTATTCATCATATATTTCTCCTACTATTTCTTCTAGAATGTCCTCCATTGTTACTATTCCAGAGGTTCCTCCATGTTCTTCTATTACTATTGATATTTGTTTCTTGTTTTTTCGCATTTCTTCAAATAGTTTGTCTACTGTTATTGTTTCTGGTACATAATATGCTTTTTTCATTAATTCTTTTATTTTTCTATTTTCATCTTTTTTTGAAAGTAAAATATCTTTTATATATACTATTCCTACTATATTATCTATCGTTTCCTCATATACAGGAACTCTACTGTACCTTGTATCTTCTGATAAAATATCTATTACTTCTTTTATTGTTAATTCTTTATCTAAAGCAAATACTTCTGTTCTTGGAATCATTATTTCAGATACTATTTTATCATTAAACTCAAATACATTGTTTAGCATTTCCTTTGCTGCAACTCCTATTACACCCTTTTCTTCCCCTACATCTATCATCATTCTTATTTCTTCTTCTGTTACCACTTCTTCTTCGTTTTCTGTTATTTTAAATATTTTCGATACTGCATTTGTTGAAAGCGTAAGTAATTTTACAAATGGCGATGCAATTACAGATATTGCTTTTATAATTCCTACAGATGAAAATGCTATTTTTTCTGTATATTTCATTGCTAGTCGTTTTGGAACTAGCTCTCCAAAAACTAATGTAAAATATGATAATATTAATGTTATTAATATTATTGATATTGCTCTCCAGGTTTGCTCTTGTATAAAAGGCATTAAATTGTATAGCTTTGGAGAAAGTACCTCTGCAAATGTATCTGCAGCAAAAGCACTTGATAAGAATCCTGCAAGTGTTACTCCTATTTGTATTGTAGCTAGAAACTTGCTTGGATCTTTAAGCATATTTTGTATGGATTTTGCTTTTTTATCTCCATCTTTTGCTTGTTTCTCTATTTTTGCATCATTTAATGAAATAAATGCAATTTCACTACTTGCAAAAAAAGCATTAATTCCTATTAAAATTACTAAAATAACTATACTAAAAAGCATTTTTTCCTCTTCCTTTATTTATTTTTCTTTATTTGTTTCAAACGTAAATATCCTAGCTCTTCCCATCTATTGTATGCTAAATTTAATTTAAATAATACTTTTGGTTTTGCACCTGCTCTGTTTTTGTCTACTACACATGCATAATATCTTTCATCTGGGTCTTTTTCTCTTTTTAAATCGAAAAATTTTGTGTCTACTTCCTCTAAAGAATATTCATAATCTCCTAAATTTTCATTGTGTATTTGTTTTACTAAACATAGTGTATCTAAAACTTCTTTTACAGTTCTACTAACTGCTAAATCATTTATATCCAAGTTTATTGGCAATGTATCTGTTTCTGAAAGCTGCATTGTTGCTCCTATAAACATTCCAAAGTTTTGAGCTAAATTAGATAGTATTGTTGCTGTTCTTTTTAATTCTTCTCCTTTTCCTATATTTGCTGTATCTGTTTTCATTGTATCGTAAAATACATATTCTATTTCTTCTTTATAATAGTAGTTCATTATAACTTTTTGTAGTTCTTCGTTTGTATGGTCTGTTATATTTACAAAATAAATTGCATTTTTCATTTCTTTATTTAGCCAATCTGTTGCTTTTATAACCATATTAAATTCTTCAGAATTTTCTTGCAATTTTTTTATATATTCTTTTTGTGTTTCTTTTTCGTCTCTAACAATAAATCCATCTTTATCTGTTTTTACCTTAGATTTACTATCTGCTCTGAATTTTAACTCTAATAGTTGTCCTTCTGTTACTTGTAATTTTTGACCGTGCAATTTTTGTATTTCTGGATTATTTATTATAGTTGTAATTAAACATAATTTCATTTTTTCTTCTGACATTTCATTTGAAATAATTAATACTTTTTGCTTTTTTATAAATGCAATATGTGCTGCTAAGTTTACTGTAAATCTACTTTTACCGGCATTAGATGGCATTGCATATGCCATAGTTTCGCCTTTTCTTATTCCTTTAAATACACTAGAAAGAATTGGAAATGGCAACTCTAATCCATTTGTTAAATTATTATCACCTGTTACTAAAAATGATGTTACATTTTCATTTAATACAGATTGTTTAAATTTATCTGTAACAATTACTTGATTTACTGCATTTTCTACTTCTTCTACTGTCATTTTATCGTATAATTTATAATTTTTTATATCTGCAATTTTTTCTTGAGTTTCTTTTATTGGCATTTGTGAATAGTGTTTTCTTAATACAAATAATTTTTTTAACTCTGTATATACTTCTTCGAAGTCAAATTTTTTGTTAGCCACATTTCTTCTAAATTGCGATTTCACTTCATAATCGTCCTTTAATTCTTTTGGAAAATTAAAGTCTTGTTTTGCTTGTTCTGAAGCATATGCTTGTCCTTCAGTAAATAATACACTTTTATATATATTTAAAATTCTATCATTTTCAAAATAACAATCGTCATGTAAAAAATAATACATAGATATTGCTTTAGGATTACTTAAAAGTAAACCTATGTATATTTTTTCTAGTTCAGGATTTTCTAATATTTTAGGATATGCTCCTTCAGATTCTTCTTCCTCAACAACTTGTTTTTTAGGTGTTTTATTTGTTTTAGTTTTTGGCTCATCTGTTGGAATTATTTGTTTTAATAATTCCAACGCCATATCGAAATTTCTATCTACAAGACATTGTCTTATTTCTTTTACTTGTTCCTTATTTTCTTTTGTTACTTTTATTTTTCCAAGTAATTCATTTACTTCATTTATACTATTTTCACTCATATTATCACTCCTATAAAATTAATTCTTCTTTTGGAAAATCAATTTTTGCTTTATTACTTTCTGGTGCAAATATTGCAAATATAGAAAGTGGTCCTATTCTTCCTATAAACATTAATATCATTAAAATAAATTTTCCTGCTGCATTTAAAACTTGCATACTTGTACTTGTAAGCCCTGTTGAAGATATTGCTGAAACACTCATAAACAATACATCAAACAATCCAAAATCGTTTAACCATAAAATTGCCATTGTTGCAATTAGAATTATAATTATGAACATTGAAAGTATTGTTACAGATAATCTTATTGTATCTTCATCTATTTTTCTCCAAAATAAAACAACTTCCTTTTTTCCTAATAATGTTGTAACTATAACTGCTTCTAATACAGCAAAAACAACTACTTTTATTCCTCCTGCTGTTGAACCTGGAGCACCACCTATTATCATTAGTAATAAAATAAATAATTTAGATGCCACACTCATTTTATTAACACTTACTGTATATAATCCTGTGTTTCTTGTTGTTGCTCCCATAAATAAAGCATTCATCCATGATATATTGCTTCCTTCAAAAATTTTAATTCCTACAGTAGAAATTATTATTAAAGCAATAGAATATATAATAACAATTTTTGATTGTAATTTTAGCTTATTAAACTTCTTAGTTTTATTTTTTACAATATCGTTTATAGGTAAAAATCCTATACCTCCTAAAATCATTAAAATAACTATAACAAGACGTACATATATGTCATTACTATATCCGTGTTAATCCATCTTCTCCAAATAAATCGAACCCTGTATTTGAAAATGCAGATATTGAATGAAATAAACTATATCCAATTCCTTTTGCAAATCCGAACTCTGGAATAAATTTAACAGCTAATAAAAGTGCTCCAATTAATTCTATAAAAAATACATACTTTAATATATTAACAACTTCTTCTCTTAAATTTAAGTAATTGTTATCAGAAATACTGTCGTTAATAACTTTCATATTTGATAGAGAAATTCTTCTATTTTTTATTTTAAAAATAACAACTATTAAAGAAATGAATCCTACTGCTCCTATATTCATTAGAATTGCAATTATTACTTGACCAAGAGCTGTGTATTTTGTAGAAATATCGTTTATATCAAATCCTGTTGTAGTAGTTGCAGATGTTGATGTGAATAAAGTGTCTATAAAATTTATTGTTCCTACTTTGCAAAATGGCATGTATAGAATAATTGATCCAATTAATATTATAAGTAAAAATCCAAATACTGGTATTAAGTAATCTCTTTTTCTTTTGAACATTGTGTTTCCTCTTCCTTTGTTTATTATTATCGAATTCTATAATATCATACTTTTTGAAAAATAAAAATGTTTTTTGTATTAATTTATTTTTTTATGAAATACTAATATTATATATTTAAAATTTGTTATAATTTCCGCTCCATCTTGCAGTGTGAAGGATGTTTTCTTTCTGCATGTTTTCGAAAGAAAAATGCTTCACACTCGTGGAGCTAGTTATATTTGTTTTTTTATTATTAATATTTTTATTTTAAGGAGGGGTTGAGATGGATAATCAGAATTTGAATGTTTTGGATGAAGTAAATAAGGGTGCTACTATGGGTATGGATGCTATTAATTTTGTTTTAGATAAGGTTGAAGATAGTTCTTTTAGAAAGGTTTTAGACGGTGAATATAATAAATATAGCGATATTTCAAACAGAGTAAATGATGTATATTCAAATTATAATACTGAAAAAGAACCTCATGAAACTAATGCTATGACTAAAATGATGACATGGTATGGTGTTCAAATGAAAACTATGAACGATCATAGTAATTCTAAACTTTCTGAACTTTTAATTCAAGGTACTAACATGGGTATTATTGAAGGGAGAAAGTTGTTAAATAATAATGAAAATTTACCAAAAGAAATAGATACAATTTTAAACGATTTTGTTGTTATGCAAGAAGATAGTGTAGAAACATTAAAAAAATATTTGTAAAACAATAAAGAAGACCAATGGTGAAGTGAACTAAATATGGTTCACTTCACTGGTCGCCTTTCGTTATTTTATTTTTTTACTTTTAAACCAAGCAAATACTGCTGATATTCCACTTGCTATTATTGCATATAAAGCTCCAAGTTTTGTTCCTGTTTTTGGTAGAGTTGTTAAGGCTGTTGATGTTGATATAGAGTTTCCCTTTGTTCCACTTTCTCCACTAGTTGTTCCATTTCCAGATAAGTTACTACTATTATTACTTACTCCATTACTGCTACTTCCACTATTTCCACTATTATTGCTTCCGTTATTGTTACTTCCATTGTTGTTATTTCCACTGTTATTATTTCCACTGTTATTATTTCCACTGTTACCATTTCCACCATTGTTATCTTCATCGTCACTGCTTGTAAATCTTGTTTCTTCGTATTCTTTACTTTCTGTAGTTCCATCTTTAAATGTTACAGTAACTGTATATTTTCCATTTGCTGTTGGTTTAAATACATACCTTCCTGTTTCATCTCTTTGTGTTATTTCTGTTTCATTTACTGTTACTTTTTTTATTTCAGATTCATCTGTAACTTTTATTACTACTGTGTAATTTCCTTGTTCATCTTTTTCTCCTACTATAGAAGTTATTGCAGGTTTTGTTGTATCGGCATTTTCTATATCTTGAAATTTTATGTTGTTATTATTGGCATATGTTTCTGCATAACTTCCCTTTTCTCCATATATTGTTAATTTATTACAATTTTCAAATACAGATGCTTCCATACTTGTTACACTACTTGGTATTTCTATACTTTCTAATTCTGTACATTCTGAAAAGGCATTACCTATTATTTTTTCTACTCCATTTTCTATTTTTACTGTTTTTAATTTTTTATCTCCTCTAAATGCTGCACTTCCTATTTCTTTTACATTTGATGGTATTGTAATTTCTGTTAATCTATTACACCATGCAAATGCTCCTTTATCTATAATTTGCACACTTTCTGGTATTTTATATGTTGTATCTTCTCTTGATATTAAATAATGTACTAATCTTGTTTTATCTTTTGTGTATATTATACCTTCTTCACTTATATAATTTTGATTCTTACTATCTATTGTTATACTTGTACAATTATAACCTATAGAATAAAATGCTGCTCCCTCTATTTTTTCTACACTTGCTGGTATTTCTATACTTTTTATTTTCTGTGATTCAGCAAATGCATATTCTTTTATAGTTTTTAATCCTTCTGGCAATACTACTGTCTCTACTGCTGTATTACCAAATGCATATGCTCCTATTGTTTCTAACCCTTTTGTCATATTTATTTCTTTTAATGATGTACACTTCCAAAATGCATAATCTTTTATTTCTTTTACACTTTTTGGTATATTTATACTTGTTAAGCTTGAGCATCTATCAAATGCGCTTTGTCCTATTATTTCTAAACTTTCTGGTAATTCTACACTTTCTATATTGGTATATGTTCTGAATGTACAAAATCCTATACTTGTTACTCCTTCTTCTATTACTACCTTTTTTACTTTATCTTTTTCACTATAAAATGGTACAGAACCCTCATTAGTCCACTCTTGCATTTCTCCTGTACCTGATATTGTCAATGTTCCTGCATCATCTAGCACTGCTGTAATACTTCCATCTTGATTTTTTGATAAATCCCAAGTATTATTATTATTCTGATAATTTATATTATTAGTTTTTGCATAATCTTCCGCATAACTTCCTGCTACACAATATATTGTTAAACTGCTACATCCGTTAAATGCATTCTTTCCTATACTTGTTACACTGCTTGGTATTTCTACACTTATCAAACTGCTACATCCTTCAAATGCACAAACTCCTATACTTGTTACACTGCTTGGTATTTCTACACTTATCAAACTGCTACATCCTTTAAATGCATCCTGACTTATACTTGTTACTCCATTTAATATTTCTACACTTGTTAAACTGCTACATCCATAAAATGCTGCTCTTCCTATAGTTGTTATACCTTCTTCTATTACTACCTTTTTTACTTTATCTCTTTCACTATAAAATGGTACAGAACTCTCATCAGTCCACTCTTGCATTTCTCCTGTACCTGATATTGTCAATGTTCCTGCATCATCTAGCACTGCTGTAATACTACCATCTTGATTTTTTGATAAATCCCATTTATTACTTTGATAATTTATATTATTAGTTTTTGCATAATTTTCTGCATAACTTCCTGCTACACAATTTATTCTTAAATTAGCACAATTTTCAAAAGCATTTATTCCAATACTTGTTACACTTTGCGGTATTTCTACACTTGTTAAATTGCTACACCCTTCAAATGCACTATCACCTATGCTTGTTACACTGCTTGGTATTTTTATTCTTGTTAAATTTACACATTTTTGAAATGTATATCTTTCTATACTTGTTACACTTTTTGGTATTTCTATATTAGTTAAACTATTACATCTTGCAAATGCACTTTCTCTTATTGTTCTTACACTACTTGGTATTTTTACAGTTGTTAAACTGCTACATCCATTAAATGCACTCTGTCCTATCCTTGTTACACTATCTGGTATATCAATACTTGTTAAACTACTACATCCATTAAATATATCATCCGCAATATTAGTTATTCCATTAACTATTACTACTTTTTTAATTTTAGAAGTTGGCTTATTATCTTCTCCATCCCATGTTCTCATTTCTCCTGTACCTGATATTGTTAATGTTCCTGCATTATCTAATGATGCTGTAATACTACCATCTTGATTTTTTGATAAATCCCAAGTATTAGCTTGTGTAGTTTCATTAAATACTGTAGTTTCTGCTGTTAAATATGTTTTTCCTTCTACTGCATTTTTTTCATTTATTAATCTCATTGTTCCTACAGTAGATACACTTACTAAAATAACTCCACTTATTATTGCAACTCCAACAATTGTTCTTTTCTTTGTTTTGTTCATATTAGTTTCCTCCATTTTTCCTTTTACATTAATTTAATGTTAGAACTAAAAAAAAATAAAGTCAATAGGAGTTATTTTTTTAAAATTATAATTGAACTCTATATTCTTAAGGATACTGTACTTTAGAGTTTTTTTATATTTTTATTATTTTTTTATGACATTTTTTCTTATTTATTTTATAATTCTGTATTTTTGCTTTAAAGCTTATTTTCCGTAGGTTATAAACTTATTAGTTCAACTATCACTTATAAAAAAATGCATTACTACACCAGGGTGAGTAGAGGCTTTCTTCCCTGCATCTAAATTAGAATTTTTCCATTATTTATAAAATTAAGGCGGTCATTGACCGCCCCTACAAAATTTTTATTTTCTGTTTCCTTTTATTAAATTCTCTAAATATTCCATTTCTTCTTTTACGTCTAAACGTGCAAATAATGGTTCTATTTTGCTTGGAACTTCTATTATTCCACTATTTGAATGAATTTCTTTTATGTCTTCCCATTGTCTATTTTCTACGTTTAGTGTATTTAATATTTTTTCTGCTGTTTCTGGCATATATGCTTGCAAAATTGTTCCTACTATTCTAAGATTTTCAACTAAGTGTGCCATTACAGAAACTAATATTTTTCTATCTTCTTCATTTTCAGATTTTGCTAGTTTCCATGGTTCTGTTTCGTCTATATATTTATTTGAAATGGAAATTATTTCCCATATTTTTTCAAGCGAATTGCTTACATGTAAATCATCCATAAGCTTTTCTATTTCAGTTATATTGCTTAATACTTTTTCTTCTAATTTTGCATCTATTTCTGTTGTTTTAGCTTCTGATACATCTACTTTTCCTTCAAAGTATTTATTAATCATTCCTACTGTTCTGTTTAGCAAGTTTCCTAAATCATTTGCTAAATCTGCATTAAATCTATTTACAAAACTTTCTGGTGTAAATGAAATATCTTGGTCAAAAGCAAACTCTCTTAACAAGAAATATTTTGTAGCATCTACTCCATATCTTTCTGTTAGATTCTCTGGGTAAATAACATTACCTTTAGATTTTGACATTTTTCCATCTCTTATTGAAATAAATCCATGTGCATATATTTTTTTAGGAAGTGGTAAATCTAATGCCATTAAGAATATAGGCCAATAAATACCATGAAATCTTATTATATCTTTTCCTATTATATGAAGGTCTGCTGGCCAATATTTTTTAAATTTGCTATCATCTTCTTGCATATATCCAAGTGCTGTAATATAGTTTGTTAAAGCATCTAGCCAAACATATACTACATGTTTAGGATCACTTGGTACTTTAACTCCCCAATCGAAACTTGTTCTACTAACACATAAATCTTCTACACCTGGCTTTATAAAGTTATTAAATAATTCATTTTTTCTACTTTCTGGTTGTATAAAATCTGGATTCTTCTCGTAGAATTCTTCTAATCTTTTTTGATATTTTTTCATATTGAAGAAATATGTTTCTTCTTTCATAAGTTGTACATCTCTACCACAATCTGGACATTTTCCATCTACTAATTGTGTTTGTGTAAAATATGTTTCACAAGGCATACAATACCAACCTTCGTACTCACCTTTGTATATATCTCCTTGTGCTAATAGTTTTTCGAATATTTTAGCAACAGTTTCTTCGTGACGTTTATCTGTTGTTCTAATAAAGTCGCTATAACTTATATTCATATCTTTCCATAATTTTTTTGTTGCTTCAGCCATTTTATCAACATATTCTTGTGGTTTACTACCTTCTTTTTCTGCAACTGTTTGAATTTTTTGTCCGTGTTCATCTAATCCAGTTAACATATAAGAATCGTAACCTCTAAGTGCTTTATATCTTTTTATTGTGTCTGTAAGAATTGTTGTATATGCTGTTCCTATATGGAATTTACCACTTGGATAATATATTGGTGTGGTTATATAAAATTTTTTCTTATTTTCCATATTCTTTCCTTTCTTCCTTTTTATTCTTCGATTTTAATGTGTACGTCTTTTAATTGTTCTTCCATTACTCTTGATGGTGCTCTCATTAATAAATCTCTTGCTTTTTTGTTTTTAGGGAATGCAATTATTTCTCTTATGTTTTGTGAGTCTGTTATTAGCATTACCATTCTGTCTACTCCTGGTGCAGCTCCAGCATGTGGTGGTGTTCCGTATTGGAATGCATTATATAATGCTCCAAATCTATTTTTTATTTCTTCTTCTTCATATCCTGCTATTTCAAATGCTTTTACCATTATTTCAGGGTTATGATTTCTAACTGCTCCAGATGCCATTTCATAGCCATTACATACTAAGTCGTATTGATATGCTAAGATATCCAATGGTTCCATTTTTTCTAGTGCTTCCATTCCTCCTTGTGGCATTGAGAATGGATTATGGCAAAAGTCTATTTTTCCTTCATCTGATAATTCATACATTGGGAAATCTACTATCCAACAGAATTTATATACATTTTTTTCTATTAAGTCTAAACGTTTTCCAAGTTCTATTCTAACTAATCCTGCAATTTTTTGTGCTGTTTCAAATTCATCTCCTATAAAGAAGATACTTGAATTTGGTTTTACTCCATAGTTTTCTACTAATTCTTTTTGCATTTCTTCATTAATAAATTTTGCAATTCCACCTTGAACATTTCCATCTTGTTCGAATTTTACCCAAGCTAAACCTTTAGCTCCTGCTTCTTCTACTGCAAAGTCTGTCATTTTATCAAAGAATTTTCTTCCTTGCTCTGCTCCATTTTCTACTACTATTGCTTTTACAGTTTTTCCTGCAAATGCTTTAAATTCTGAATGTTCAAATACTTTTGTAACATCTTGTATTATTAGTGGGTTTCTTAAATCTGGTTTATCTATTCCATATTTCTCCATAGCTTCTCTGTATGGAATACGTATAAACTCACCTTCATCAACTTTCCAATTTGTGAATTTTTTGAATGTATATGGTACAACTTCTTCTAATATTTTAAAAACATCTTCCTGTGTACTATATGCCATTTCAAAGTCTAGTTGATAAAATTCTCCTGGTGCCCTATCTGCACGAGGATCTTCATCTCTAAAACATGGTGCAATTTGGAAATATTTATCAAATCCTCCTACCATTAATAATTGTTTAAATTGTTGTGGTGCTTGTGGAAGTGCATAAAATTCTCCTGGGTGTAATCTACTTGGAACTAAGAAATCTCTTGCTCCTTCTGGTGATGAGTTTGCTAAAATTGGTGTTTGAATTTCAGCAAATCCTAATTCATCCATTTTATCTCTTAATGTTTTTAAAATTTTAGAACGTAGCAAAATATTGTTGTGCAATTTCTCGTTTCTTAAATCTAAAAATCTATATTCTAATCTTAAGTCTTCCCTAACTTCTTGGTCTGTATTCACTTCAAAAGGAAGAACATTTTTGCATTTTCCTAAAACTTCTATATTATTTGCAACAACTTCAATACTACCTGTTGAAAGATTAGGATTTTTACTTGCTCTTTCCACAACTTTTCCAGAAATACACACACTACTTTCTGTTGTTATTTCTTTAACCTTATTTTGCATTTCTTCACTTGAAACAACAATTTGAGTAATACCAAATTGATCTCTTAAGTCAATAAACACCATTCCACCAAGGTTTCTTATTTTTTGCACCCAACCAGAAAGCTTAACCTCGCTCCCTATATTTTTCTCATTTAATTCCCCACAATTATGTGTTCTATATTCGTTCATTTTATTCCTCCATAAATTGTATATTATATCAATATTCTGTACTATTTTACTACGAAATCTCGGAAAAGTCCATAAAAATAGCATTATAAAATAAAAAATCGTGTCGACAAGTCTACAACATCTCTAATAAATAACAGAATTTTTTTATAAAATGAAAAAACGTGCTAGTTAGCACGCTTTTTCGTTTTTTGACAATTTGAAACACCACCCTATAAAGGGAACTTCTACCATACATTCTGGATCTTCTATTGTGTTTCCAACAGAATCTTTTCTTGTTGGTAATTCATCAGGATATTTATGTGACCAATATCCATCTGCATCTTCTCTTAGGAAATGATAATATCCCGTTTGTTCTTCTCTTTGAAGATAAATTTTCATTTCATCTTCACTAATAGAGTCTTCTACATCAATTTCTTCTGCATTGTATCCTAAAACATCTAATTCTTCTTTTAGTGTTTTTACTAAATCTTCATTAGATGTTTTTTCTGTGCACCGTTTTCCTATAAATTCTCCAACTACAAAAAATTCATTTTTTAATAAATTTATTGCATATGGATAGCAACCTGCACCTTTTGCATTTTTCCATTTGCTTGGTTCATATTTTGGTGTTTTCAAAGTTCTTTTAGTTAATTTCCGAGCTGTTTTTATTGTCATTTATAAATCCTCCTTGAAGCCTTAATTACCTTTATTATACAATATTTTACATTATTTTGCAAAATTCTACATTTTTATTGGTTCTGGATTATTTTTTATAATTTTTATTTCATTTTATTTATTAATTCTTCTATCGATAATGTTTCTTTTTCTCCTGTTTTTACATTTTCTAGTTCTACATTATCTCCTTCTGTTTTATCTCCTAAAACCACCATATATGGAGTTCCTAGTACTTTACAGTCTTTTATTTTTGCTCCTATAGTAAGACCTTCTCTGTCATCTAAAATTGCTCCAATTCCAATTTCATTTAATTTTGTATATAATTTTTCAGCCATTTCTTTCTTTTCTTCGTTTTCTAGTTTTGGAATTATTTGTACTTTAAATGGTGCTATATTTTCAGGTAACACAAATCCACATGGTCCCCATTTTGCATCGTTTATTAAACAGTATTCATATAGTGCTGCAACAGTTCTACTAACACCTATTCCGTAACATCCCATATAATATAAGCTTTCTTTTCCTTCTCTATTTGTGAATTTTCCATTCATCATTTCAGAGTATCTTGTTCCTAATTGGAATATATGTCCTAGCTCCATTGTTCTTATTTCTTTTAAACTTGAAATATCTTCAATTCCATATTCATTTTTTAAATATTCTTTATAATCTTCTCTTTCTAATATTTCTGTGTTTAAACCTATTCCTGTTTTTTCATCGTATAAAATTTTATCTTCACCTTGAGATGAAATAAGCATAAATTCTTCTGATTTTTTTCCTCCCATTGCTCCATTATCTGCAACTATTGGAATTACAGGAAGCCCTATTTTTTTGAATATTTCTAAAAATGCAGTTCTTACATTTTCATAAGATTTTTCCATGTTTTCTACATTTTCATCAAAACTGTATGCATCTAACATTGGGAAACTTTTTCCTCTTAATAAATATCCTCTTGTACGTATTTCATTTCTATATTTTTCACCAATTTGGTAATATGTTGTTGGTAAATTTTTATAAGATTTTAATTTTTCTCTTGCAAACTCAAGCATTGCTTCTTCTCCTGTTGGAGCTAAGCAAAATGTTCCTTTATTTGATTCTGTTATAAGCATTGTTCCATCGTTTACATATGCATCATATCTACCAGAATTTTTCCAAATTGTATCTGGTTGTAAAGTTGGTAAAAGCACTTCTACACAATTATATTTATTTAAAGTTTCTTGTATTATTTGTTCAACCTTTCTTCTAACTAAAAGTGGTATTGTATTATAAGCAAAAAGCCCTGCACCATATTGTACAAGTTGTCCTGTTTGCAATAAAATGCTTTGTCCTGGATACATTTCATCTATATTATTTAATTTTGTTGTTCCCATTCCTGTATTTGATAATTTCATATTATTATTCTCCTTCACTTTCAATATTATTTTCCTGCTCCTCTGTTTCTTCACTCGGTGATGGAGCCTCTGTTTCAATTAAATCGTCTATTACAATTTGTTGATTTTCATCTATTTTGTATTTTGGAAGTTCTGGCAATTCTTCCAAAGATGTAAAACCAAAAGTTTTTAAAAAATTATCTGTCGTTCTATATGCAGTTGGTCTTCCTGGTAAATCTAGTTTTCCAGCTGATTCTATCAAACCATATTCCATAAGTTTATATATAGTTCCGTCTGAATTGACACCACGAATACTTTCTATTTCTGCTCTTGTTATTTTAGGATTGTATGCAATTATAGAAAGTGTTTCTAGTGCTGCATTTGATAGATTTGGTTTACTGCGTTTATCAAAAATTTGATATAAATATTCATAGTTTTCTTTTTTTGTACACATTTGAAAACCATCATTTACTTTTATTATTTCTATTCCTCTATCTTTTGCCTTATATTCATTTATTAAATTTTCCATAATAGGCATAATTTCATCTTTTCCTAATTCTAAAACACTCATAAATTCGGTTATTTTTACATCTCTACCTGCTGCAAACAAAATTGACTCAATTATAGATTTTATTTGTTCTATTTCCATATTTTTTCTCCTTAATTTACCCGTATATTATTACATTTTTTAGGCATTATGTCAAGGTTTTGAGGCAATCTATTGCAGTTGATAAAAACATCTTTTTTTATTAATAAATTTTATATTGATATATTTTTATATTTATGTTAGTATAATAAAAAATAAATGAGGTGATTTTATGTCTGATAATAAAAAAATAGAAGTTATTCCTGATAATGGAAAACATATAAAAATTTCTAAAGTTTATGAACATATAGAAATGGAGAAGCCTAAAGAAAAAAAGAAAGATGACATAGTTATTCCTAAAGTAAAAAAAGATAAGTAGAATAAAAATTAAAATTTCTATAATGCAAAAAAAGAATTTCAATTTATTTGAAATTCTTTTTTGGTAGCGAAGATGTGATTCGAACACATGACCCTTCGGGTATGAACCGAATGCTCTAGCCAACTGAGCTACTTCGCCATATTTAAGACGATTTCTATTATAAACAGTTTTTGCTGTTTTGTCAATAGCTTATGTGAAATTTGTTATAGGATATGTGCAAGAACATATCCTATATTAATCTCCTATTTCTTTTTCTATATCTTTTTCATTAATTTTTTCTAACTTTTGTCTTCTTGTAGTTCCTGTATTTGTTTTTACTCTATTTTTTAGTCCTGTTTTCTTTGCTTTTGTTCCATTATTATTTTCAAGCATTTCTTCCAAACTACTTATTTTGTTTTTGCTTTCTTGTTTTTTTATTTCTAAAACTTCTTCATTTAATATTTCTTCGTTTTCATTTTCTTCATTTGAAGATAAAGCTTTAAATACAACAAAAAACGATGAGAATGTATCTCTTATAGCTTGTGTAATTGCTAAACCGTTTTTTTCTTTTATAGCATTTGCCATAATTTCTCTTAGAATTAACTAAGATTTTCACCTCACTTTTTTACAATACTGTTTCCATAATAACATATGGTTTTAAAAAAGTCAAATATTTAAGTAAATGCAAGCATTTTTCGTGTGTCATTTTTAGACATTTTTTAATTTATAAATTGTAATAATAAATAAAATTTATTTAAATATTCAATAGATATTATCTTTTTATAACACAAACTAGCGGCCTATAAGGCCGCCATAATTTATTCCATATAATCTCTTAGTTTTTTACTTCTACTTGGATGACGTAACTTTCTTAATGCTTTTGCTTCTATTTGTCTTATTCTTTCACGTGTTACGTCGAATTCTTTTCCTACTTCTTCCAATGTTCTTGCTTTTCCATCTTCTAATCCAAATCTAAGTTTCAAAACTTTTGCTTCTCTTGGTGTTAGTGTATTCATTACTTCTTCAAGTTGTTCTTTAAGCATTGTATATGCTGCAGAATCTTGAGGTGCTGGTGAATCATCATCCTGTATAAAATCTCCTAAATGACTATCGTCTTCTTCACCTATTGGTGTTTCTAAAGAAACTGGATCTTGTGCAATTTTTTGTATTTCCATAACTTTCTCAACTGGCATTTCCATTTCTTTCGCAATTTCTTCAGGTGTTGGTTCTCTACCCATTTGTTGTAATAAATGCCTTGATATACGTATTAATTTGTTTATTGTTTCTACCATATGAACCGGAATTCTTATAGTACGTGCTTGGTCTGCAATAGCTCTTGTAATAGCTTGTCTTATCCACCATGTCGCATACGTACTGAATTTAAACCCTTTTGTATAGTCAAATTTTTCAACAGCTTTTATTAGTCCCATATTTCCTTCTTGAATTAAATCTAAAAATAGCATTCCTCTTCCAACATATTTTTTTGCTATACTAACAACCAATCTTAAGTTAGATTCTGCTAATTTCTTTTTAGCTTCTTCATCACCATCAAGAATTCTTTTTGCTAGGTCAATTTCTTCTTCATAAGTAAGTAGAGGAATTTTACCTATTTCTCTTAAATACATTCTAACTGGATCATCTACATTAACACCCTCAAACGTATTAGCATTTACTTCGTCTAATTTAATCTCTTCTACCTCTTTTAAATCTTCTATGTTTGGTTCTTCATCTTCTATATCATCTTCTACAATAGCTCCAGCTTCTTGAAAAGCTTCAAATACTTTTTCAATATTATCTGGATTTACTTTTTCTAATTTTGCAGCTAATTCTGCATATGTCATTTTTCCATTCTTTTTAGCTTCTTCAATTATTTTTTTTATTTGTTCCATTTCTTCTTTGCTTAGTTTGTTTTCTTCTTTACTCATAAAATCCTCCTTACTTGGTTTTTGCAAGCTCTATTATAGTTGCATTTAATTCATTTTCAAGTTTTTTCAAAATTTCTTTATCTGTATTTTCTTCTATTTCCTTCATTATTATATTTCTTTTTGATATAAGCTTGTCTTTTTTATATGTTTTTAAAATATCTTCTATTCCCTTATCTATTTCAGTTATTCCATAATCTTCAGCCATTATACTTGTTATGTGGTTTATTATTTCTTCATCTACAAATAAAATTGTATAGTCGTATATTTCTTTTTTTCCCTCTTCAAATTCGCTATATACTGTTTTTATAATAGTTTTATTAATTTCAGAAAGAAAATCATCTGGCTTAATTTCATCTTTTATTTTTAAATATGTATTTATTCCTCCAGAAACTAATAGAGAAATAATTGTGTTTTCTCTTCTTAATGTTGTTTCGTCTACATTATTTTCTACTTTTTTCTGTAAATTATACTTTGGTGTTCTTCTTTCTAAAATTTTTGAATCTGTTCTATTATTTTTAAATTGAAGTTTTTGGATTTCAGAATATATTGCATCTTTAGATATTTTATATTCTGATGAAATTTTATCTAAATAAACTTCTCTTTCTATATTATTTGTAACCTTTGAAAGAGTTTTTGCAATTTCATTTAAAAATTTTATTTTGTCACTTGTATTTTCTAAATTAAGTTCTTTTTTAAATATTTTAACTTTAAATTCTACTAAAGATATTGCTTCTTCAACATATTTTAAAAATCTGCCACTTCCATATTTAGTAACAAATTCATCTGGGTCTTTCGCTCCTTCTATTTGAAGAATTCTAATATCGCAACCTAAGTTATCTAATATTTCTAATCCTCTCATAGTTGCTGCTTGTCCAGCACCATCTTGGTCATAACCTATAATTATTTGGTCGGCAACTCTTCTTAAAAGTCTTCCCTGTGCTTCTGTTAATGCTGTTCCCAAAGAAGCTACTGCATTTTCTATTCCTCTTTGATGTAGTGAAACTGCATCCATATATCCTTCAACTATAATTATTTTTTTATTTTGATTTGTGTTAACATTATTTAATCCATATAAATGTCTGCCTTTGTTATAAACTATAGTTGATGGAGAATTTAGGTATTTTGGTTTAGAATCATCTAAAACTCTTCCACCAAATGCAATTACTTTTCCTCTAATATCTTGTATTGGAAACATAAGTCTATTTTGAAAACTATCATAAAATTTTCCACTTTTTCCCTTTTTTACTAATGCAGAAGCTAAAATTTCTTCATCATTAAATCCCTTAGATTTTAAATATTTATATAATTCATCAAATTTACATGAATAACCTATTAGAAATTTTTTAAGAGTGTTATTATCTAACTTTCTCTTTTTTACATACTCCTGTGCAGGTTTTGCAGATGGTTTATATAAGTTTTCGTGATAGAATTGTGCCGTTTCTTTATTTATTTCGTATACTTTAGATTTTAAATATTCTGCTTTACTATTTGAATCGTTTTCTAGTGATGGTAATGTTATGTTTGCTCTTTCAGCAAGTATTTTTACACTTTCTCTAAAGTTTACTCCTTCTATTTTAGAAATAAAATGAAAAACATTTCCACCAACTCCACATCCAAAGCAATGAAAAATTTGCTTGTTTGGAGAGACAAAAAAAGATGGTGACTTTTCGCTATGAAATGGACACAATCCTGAATAATTGCTACCTGTACGTTTTAGCCTTACATATTGTGACACAATATCTACAATATCGTTACTATTTTTAATTTCATCAATTAATTCGTCACTATATCTTAACATTTTTCATCCTTTCCTATACATACATATTTATTATTCGACGTTTTTTATAAAATTCCTTCTTTTATGTTTACCAAAGATATAACATAAAAAAACGGCCATTGGCCGCTGTTATAATTTTATCTTATGCATTCATGTTTCCATCGAATGGAATAAATTTTTTAACAATTGTATCGCTCATAGCAGAAACGTCAACATCGTTATGTACTTTAAATTCTTCAAATGAATTATTAATTTTGTTTTCTACTATATTTTCAATTTCATCTTGTGTTGCATGTTCTGTTAGAACTAATTCACTAACTAAAATTTGTTTTGCATTATTAAGCATTTTCTTTTCTCCAGTTGATAAACCTTTTTCTTTTTGTTTAAAACTTAAATTTCTAACAACGTCTGCAACTTCATAGATATCTCCGCTTTTCATTTTATCCATGTTATCTCTGTAACGTTTATTCCAATTCATAGACATTTCTGTTTCATTCGCTTCTAATACTCCAAATACTTTTTCTGCAGCACTTTTGTCTATTATTCCTCTAACACCAACTTGTTCTGCCTTTGCTGTTGGAACCATAACTTTAACTTCTCCTGGCATTTTTAGAATATAATATGCTTGTTTTTCTCCGAGTATATCTTTCTCCTCTATTGAATCTACAACCCCTGCTCCATGCATTGGGTATACAACTTTATCACCTATATTAAACAATTAGGTCACTCCTTTCAAAATGTCTATTTCGTTTTTTCCGATACGTCAATTATAACACAAAAATTACCAAAAGTCAAAGCTTTTGGTAATTAAAATTACATAATATTTTTATTATAATCTTATTTATTTGTTGATCCAAACCCACCTATTCTTTCTCCTTCTGCACTATCATCATCTGCTATTAAATATTTTTGAAATATTGCTTGTCCTATGCAATCTCCTTTTTTTATTTCTATATCTTCATCTTTTATGTTGTAGAATGCAAACATTATATGTCCATCGTTATCTGGATTTCCATAATAGTCTTTATCTATTACTCCAATGCTATTTGCAAGTATTAATCCCTTTTTTCCAGGGTTAGAACTTCTATTTGCAAGTATTAATACTTCATCATCTGCCATGTATGCTTTAATTCCTGTTTTTATTAATGTTGGTTTGTTTCCTCTTTTAAAACTTGGAATTATTGTATCTTCAGCTGCTTCTACATCATAACCTGCTGAAAATTTTGTTTTTCTAACTGGCAAGTTTATTCCTTTATCTTCAAATCCTTTTGCTACTTCAAATCCACGTACTTTTTCCATTTTTATCTTCCTTCCTAACTTTTATTTCTACATTGTTTTATATTAAAAAAATAAATTTGTCAATTAAAATATATAATATTATTTTATGTTATGGCGGTCAATGACCGCCGCTACATTATTTGTTTTATCAATAACATTTTTTCTTGTTATTTTCAATTTATTTGTAGGGGTGACCATTGGTCGCCTTTTATAAAATCTTCCCTATTAAATCATAATCGCTGTAATCTGTTATTTTTACTTTTATAAATTTTCCTATTAAGCTTGTATGGCTTGATTCAATATATACTACTCCGTCTTCGTCTGGTACGTCCATATATGTTCTTCCTACTAGATATTTTCCATCAAAGGATTTATTTTCTACTAGAACTTCATATATTTTTCCTATTTTTTCTTTTCCTTTTTGGTCTGATATTTCTTTTTGTATTTTCATTATTTTGTTGTATCTTGCTTTTTTAGTATTTCCGTGTATTTGGTTTGGTAATCTTTCTGCTGGTGTTCCATCTTCTTTTGAATATGTAAATGCTCCCATTCTATCGAATTTTGCTGTCTTTACAAATTCGCATAATTTTTCAAAATCTTCTTGCGTTTCTCCTGGGAATCCTACTATTAAAGATGTTCTTATTATTACATTTGGTATTTCTTTTCTTATTTTCTTTATTAATTCTTTTATGCTCTCTTCATTACTTTTTCTGTTCATTTTCTTTAAAACAGGGTTTGAAATGTGTTGTATTGGTATATCGAAATAATTACATATTTTTTCGTTGTTTTTTACTACATCTATTAGTTCATCTGTAATTGTTTCTGGATATGCATATAAGAAACGAATCCATTTAAACCCATCTATTTTGCATAGTTTCTCTAGTAATTCTGCTAAACGTGGTTTTCCATATAAATCTATTCCATATTTTGTTGTATCTTGTGCAATTACTACTAATTCTTTAACACCTTTTTTGGCAAGTTGTTCCGCTTCTTCTAGAACATCTTCTATTTTTCTACTTTCAAAAGGTCCTCTTATTGATGGAATAGCACAATATGTACATCTATTGCTACATCCTTCGGCTATTTTTAAGTATGCCATATTATTTCCTGTTGAAATTTCTCTTTCTAAATATTCCATGTTTGTATATTTTCCTTCTTCTGGAATATTTATTAATTTGCTTATTTCATCCCAAGCTTTTCCATATTCTTTTATAGATAAAAATAGATCTACTTCTGGCAACAATTTTTGTAAATCCTTTTTGTATCTTTCAACTAAACACCCCATAACAATTAAGTATTTGCATTTTTTATTTTTGTATTCTGACATTTCTAAAATTGTGTTTATTGCCTCTTGTTTTGCTGGCTCAATAAATCCACACGTATTTATTACTATTATTTCCGCTTCTTTTGGGTTGTTTACTATTTTAAAATTGTTATTTTTAAATAAACCTATCATCATTTCTGTGTCTACCAAATTTTTGCTACATCCTAATGATACAAATCCTACGTTCATTTTATATTTCCTTTCTTATTTTATTCGTTGCTGAACATGTGCTTTCTTGTCATTTCTAATAAATTTAATTTCGTAAATTCTAATATTTGTGTTTTAGACCTATCTTTTTTTAGATTATCTTCTAATTCTTTTATTACTTGTTTTTTGCTTTCTTCCTTTTCCATATCTATGTAGTCTATTATTATTATTCCACCTATATCTCTTAATCGTAACTGCTTTGCTATTTCTGCACTTGCTTCTTTATTTACCTTAAGTACTGTTTGTTCTAAGCTTTCTTTTCCTGTGTATTTTCCTGAATTTACGTCTATTGCTATTAATGCTTCGGTTTTATCTATTGTTATAAATCCTCCACATTTTAGCCATATTTTTCTGTTTTCTAATTTTTCTATTTGATTTCTTATATTGTATATTTCTAATATGTCTTCTTTTTCTTCTAATTCTAATTTTATTTTTGCATTTTCAAATTCTTTTAAAATTTCTTGTACTTCTTCAAAAATATTTTTGTTATTTGTAGTTATTTTTGTAACTCCATTGTCTATTGTGTCTGTAATTATTTTTCTTGTTATTCCATTATTTCTTTCTACACAGAATGGAGCCTTTTCTTTACTTTGAATGTTTTTTATGTTTTCCCATCTTTTTATTAAAGCATTCATATCTTTTTGAATTTCGTTTATGTTTTTGTCTATTGCAGATGTTCTAATTATAACTCCAAAATTTTTTGGAAGAACTTTAGCTATTTCTTCTTTTAGTCTTTTTTGTTCTTTTTCGTCTTCAATTTTTTGAGATACAGTAATAATATCTGTTTCTGGCATTAGAACTATATATCTACCAACCAAGCTCAAATGTTTAGAAACTCTAGGTCCTTTTTTATTGTTACTGTCTCTTTTTACTTGGACTAAAATGTAGTCTCCTCTTTTTATAAAGTCTTTTATCTTTAATTTTGAGTCATCTGCTTTTTCATTTTTTGTAATATCTACTTTTGGTAAAATATCTCTTAAATGTATAAAAGTGTTTTTTCCTTCTCCTATATTTACAAATGCTGCTTGCATTCCTGGTAAAATATTTTCTACTTTTCCTAAATATATATTTCCTTCTAACCTTTGCTTATCTTCTTTTTCTATATATTGTTCTATTAAAATTCCGTTTTCAACTATTGCTATTGTTTTTGTATTTTGTTTATCTTTATTTATTATGATTTCTTGCATTTATATCTTCTCTTTCTATTTTAATTGAATTTATTCATGGCTGTATCAATGCCATTTTTAACAATTTCTACAACAGCATTTGCTGCAATTTGTGTAGCCTTGTCCAATTTTTCAAATTCTTCTTCTGGCATTTTTCCTATAACATAATTTATTGTATCGCCTTTAAATTCTGGTTTGCCTATTCCAACTCTAACACGAGGGAAATCTGTTGAGTTTAATTCTTCTACAACAGATTTCATTCCATTGTGTGAGCCTGGTCCACCTTTTTTTCTAAGCTTTATTGTTCCAACATCTATGTCCATATCGTCATATATAACTATAATATTTTGTATGTCTACTTTATAAAAGTTTGCCATTGGAGCTAAGCTTTTTCCACTTAAATTCATATATGTTTGTGGCTTTAATAGTATTACTTTTTCTCCGTATATTGAGCCCATTCCATATATTCCTTCAAATTTATTTTTATCAAATTCTATATTATATTTTTTTGCTATTTTATCTATTGCATTAAATCCCATGTTGTGTCTTGTTTTTTCGTACTTTTCTTCTGGGTTTCCTAGTCCTACAATTAAAAACATTTCACTTTTATAATCAAATTTATAGAATTATTAATTCTATAAATTGAATTCCTTTCTTTCATTTTTTTATTAGTGTACTTTGTATGTATCTGAAGATAGTAATTGTGTACTTACCACTTCTCCATTTAATTTTAGTTGTCTATATGCTTTTGATTTTATAGCTGTTTTACTTCTGCTTATTACATTTGCCCATACATTAACTTCGTATTCTGTTTCTTCTTTTAGTCCATATATTTGGAAGTTACATATTCCTCTATCTACTGAACATTGTATTTTTATTGGATAATTTCTTGTATTTTTAAATTGGAAATCTATTGAACCATATACAACAGTTGCATCTAATCCTGCTCCTGCATATGATGGAACAAATTGATGATTTCTTCTTTCTACTATTTCTAAGTTTGCGTATAAAACTGCATTGTATAATGTACTTGATACTTGACATATTCCTCCGCCTAGCCCATCTACAACTTCTCCATTTACATATATTTTTGCTTCTTTATATCCTGCATCTATTGTTCTTTTTCCTACAACAGTATTATAAGAAAATACCTCTCCTGGCATTAAAACTGTTCCATTTATTTTCTCTGCAGCTAATTTTAAGTTTGTTGTTCTATCTTTTTGAGATTGACTATATTTTGTAGAGAATTCTGAAATTAAGTCTGGAAAAGCTTCTGTTCCTATCATTTTTGTTGTTATTTCTGGAACTGTAACTTTTAATGGAATTACATATTCTTCTTGGTCTTGCTGTAATAAGTTTTCTGCTTCTTCCATACTAATTTTAAAATCGACTCCATCTTCACTAGGGTGTACTGTGTATGGATCTGTTGTGTAATATGCATTTACTGGCTCTTTATATAATTCTTCGTGTATTTTACTTAAATTTATTTCTTGTGGTTGTTGTTCTTCTACTTCTATATTTATTTCTTTGTCTATAAAACTTAGCTTTTGAATTTCGTTCCTACATATATTAAACATCTTGCTTTCACTTACAACATAGCCTTTTCTTCCTTTGGTTATAACTAAGTTATTCCCATCTATATAATAAGAACTTTGAATTATTGTATCTGGTAGCTCTGCAGTTATTCCAGATATACGTTCTCTTAACACATTTTCGTTTATATTTAAAACTGGGTCTATATTTATATTTGAAAACATTGTATGTAGTATTTTTACACCATCTTTAAATATGTTTTTTGTTTTTCCTACACTATATGCTGCATTAACAGCAGATTCAACATCAAAGTTTGCTTCTAACTGTTCCAAGCTTATTTCTGTTCTATATTCGTTATGTACTAAAACTAAGCTATCGTCCATATATTTTTCAAGTTCGTTATTTACTTTTGCAATTGCTTCTTGTTTTGTAAGTCCTGAAACATTTACATTTTTTATATAAATTCCTGAAATTATTTTGTCACTATTCGAATTGTAAAAAGCTATTGCTGTTAACATTGCAAATACAATTACAAAAAGAATAGCAAATACAATTCCTATTACTTTGTATGCTTCAGAATTCTTTGGTTCGTAAATTGGATCTTGCATATTTTCTTGTTTATTTTCAAGCATTAGTAGTTCTCCTTACTAGTGTTTTTACTATATTCTATTTTTGCATTTATTATTTTATTATAAAACTTGCATAATTATATCATAGTTTACATATTTGTTCAATAAAAAAACATTCTTTTACATTGAATCCAATCTAAAAGAATGTTTTTATTTAATTTATGGTGAGCCAGGAGGGGTTCGAACCCCCGACCCCAGGCTTAGAAGGCCTGTGCTCTATCCAACTGAGCTACTGACCCATGTCTTCCTCAAATGCAGTACTTATAATATCATTTTTTTTCTTCTATGTCAATACAATTATACAAATTTTTACCCTGTATTTAATTTTTTTTAGTATTTTTTTAATAAATTTGACATTTTATGTAAATAATGTTATTATTTATACATAGTTTTTTACTTAAGGATTTAGTATGTGGCACATTGAAAACAGCAAACATAGCATAAAGGAGGCTTATTATGAAAAGACGGACGTATCCTATTATAGGATTTTTGTTTGTTTTTGCTTTTGTTTTTTCATTTAGTTTTAACCAAAAGGCAAAAGCAGAATCAGGACTTGTTGATTTAACCTATGAAGATTATGAAGGTGTTACACCTAAGTTGATATCTTATTCAGATTATACCTTGTTTGTAAAAATAAAGGATCAGGATTTTCAATTTAGATTTGACTCAAGTAAAAAAGGCAAGATTTTCTTTGTAAGTGGTGATTCTAATGGAACAATATGGATTAACATTGATTCTAATCTATATGAAAGTATGCCGGAACTTTATTATATAAGTTATGAATTAGAAGGGAATGAAATGTCACTTCATTATTTTAATAATGGCTATATGCATCTTTCTACTTCTCCATATGTCGGAACGTATGCTTCTTTTCCTTCTGAAAAAGAATATAACTTGCCAAATCTTGATGAATTATCAAAATTACTAAATAACCCCAATACACCTGCAGAATCTAGTCAACCTTCCTTTTCTCCTTCACCAGTTATTCCGACAGAAACACCAAATGTTACAGTTTCTCCGACCAAAAAACCTATTCCTACAAAAAAACCTGCCCCGACACCAAAGGTTGTTAAGGAAAAAATTTCTAAGTCAAAGAAAACTAAAACAAAGGTTTATCTGTTAAGCAATACTGGTAAGGTTTTAAAAAAAGTTAAATTCAGCAAAAAAACTGGAGTTATGGTATATAACAAGAAAAAAATAAAAAAAGTAAAGGACGTTTTCTTTACTAAAAAAGGTACTGTAATGTACTTTACCAAGAGTAAAAAAGCTTACTACTTTATTGGTAAGAAACGTATTTTAATAAAAAGTAAAGTTTCTTCTATAAAGACTTACAAAGGCTTGGCTACTCAACTTGTTATAAAAAAAGGTAAAAAGGCAAAAAAAATTAAGTTGAAAAAATAATCCACATCACATGCTAAATCTAAAAAAGACCTAGATTAATTCTAGGTCTCTTTTTTTATCCAATTTTTATCCACAAAGTTTTCCACATTATCCACTGTTTATTTTTTCCTTGAAATTAATGATTTTCTTATATGAAAAAATGTTCTGTGGATTTTCTATAACATTATTCCACATTATTCACAAATTGCAAACAAACTTTTAAATTAATATGCTAACATATTTGTAATATATAAAAAACAATATATTTGCTTGTTACATAAACTTAAAGGCGACCAGTGGTCGCCCCTACAATATTAATAAAATATATTTAATTATTAATAAATTTAATATATTTTATTATTAATTTCTATAAAAAGCCTCATATGCTCTGTGTGCTGTATATAAATCGTATTTGCTTGTTACTTCATATGGTGCATGCATTGATAATACTGGAACTCCACAGTCTATTACATCCATACCTTTGTCTGCTAGAATATAGGCTATTGTTCCGCCTCCTCCTAGGTCTACTTTTCCTAGTTCTGATATTTGGTATTTTATATTATTTGCTTCGAATATTTTTCTTACTTCTGCTACAAATTCTGCATTTGCATCTGATGCACCAGATTTTCCTCTTGCTCCTGTGTATTTATTCATACATATTCCATGTCCTATATATGATGCATTATTTTTTTCAGAAACACTTGCATATATTGGGTCAAACCCTGCGTCTACATCTGCAGATAACATTTTAGATTTTGCATATACTTTTTGTAATAAATTTGGTCTGTTTTCGTTTGTTTTATTTAATAATTCTGATACAAAATAATCAAAAATTTGAGATTCCATACCTGTGTTTCCCATACTTCCTATTTCTTCTTTATCTGCTATTAAACATACTGCTGTTTTTGTAGGATTTTCTATTTTCATTAAAGCTGTTAAAGATGCAAATACACATATTTTGTCATCTTGACCATATGCTGCCACCATACTTTGGTCTAATCCCATTGTTCTTGCTTTAAATGCTGGTACTATTTCTATTTCTGAACTCATAAAGTCTACTTCTGTTATTCCGTATTTCATGTTCAATAAATTTAAAATATTTAATTTTACTTTTTCTGCAACTTTTGTTTCTTCATCTCCATATGGAATGCTTCCTATAAGTAAATTTAGAGCTTCTCCTTCTATTGCATTGTTTAATTTTTTAGTCATTTGCTCTTGTGCTAAATGTGGTAATAAATCTGTTATTGTAAATATTGGGTCGCTTTCACTTTCTCCTATTGAAATAGTTGTTTTTTCTCCGTTTGGTTTAACAATTACTCCATGTATTGCAAGCGGAATTGTTGTCCATTGATATTTTTTTATTCCTCCATAATAGTGTGTTTTTAAATATGCTAAACCTCCATCTTCGTATAAAGGATTTGGTTTTAAATCTAATCTTGGAGAATCTGCATGTGCTCCTATAACATTTAAACCATTTTCTAATTTTTCTGTACCTATTACTGCTAAATACATTGCTTTTTCTCTATTTACAAAATAAACTTTGTCTCCTGCTTTTAATTCTTGCATTGTTTCTAAATTTTTAAATCCATTTTTTTCTGCAATTTCTTTACTTTCTGCAACAATTTCTCTTTCTGTTTTTCCTTTGTTTAAGAAATTAATATATTCGTCTGCATATTTGAATATACTATCTTTCTCTTCTTGGCTGGCTTTTACCCATCCATCTTCTCTAATATTAAATAGTTTTTTTCTAAGTTCTTCCGCTTCGTTCATTAATATACCTCCTTGGTTTTTTCTTAGTATATCACTAATAACCAAAATTTACTATTATTTTTATGATTTTTTTGCAGACAATTTTTTTATTTGTGACAAAATTTAATCTTCTTAGATATTGGAGCTTGTAAATTATAATTTTGAGTTGTAGCTTAAAACAAAGATAGACGACCTTAAGATCGTCTATCTTTGTTTGTTATTTTTTGTTTCTAGCTTTTAGCACTTTTCTGTTTATTAGATATATTCCTCCTGCTAATATTATTGCTGATATTGTTGCTATTATTGTCCAAATTACTCTTTGACTACCAAATGGTGGTACTATTTGCACTTCTTGTGCTTTGTCTGAATCTGGCTCATAATCAAGAGTTATTAGTGTTTTTGGATTTAAATCTCCTGGTATTGATAAAATATACTCTGCTTTTTTCTTGACATCATCTTCATTTTTTATTGGAGCTCCTCTTTCTCCTGTTACATCTGATAATAACTTGTCTTCTTTTATACTATAGCTTCTTCTTCCTGATGTATTAGTTGATTGTATTATTTCTACATAATTATTATATACTAGCTCATTCTTATCTTTATCATCTTCTGAAGATAATACTTTAGATACTGTTAAATATATCGAAACTGTTGTGTCTCCTGGATTTAATTCTTTATTAAGTTTTGTTGTTATAAGTTTTGTATTTATGCTATTAGCTTCATTTTGTGCATCATCTCCTAGCATATTTATTTCTTCTTCCGTTGCTACATTCCAGTTTTTTTCGTTTGTATCTTCTGCATTTTCTGGATTTGATTGCATATTTCTATCATATAATAATTTATTATCTACATAGTCTATTACTTTATCTGCTTTAGTTGTTACTATTTTTTGTCCTTCTCCTACTTCTCCATAATCATAGTATTTTCTTGAATTATTATCTGTTATTAATGTTCCATCTAACTTATATGCATAGCCAGAAGAAATATAATCTAATTCACCTGTATTTTCTACTTCATATTTATATGTTATTTTTAAAGTTGATCCATATATTAGGTTTTCATCTACTATTGCTTGTACATATCTAGTTGTCCAAGATGTACTTTTTATTGTATCTTGATTTCCATCTATTAATGTTCTTCCATCTGATGTTGTTAATGTAATATGATCTATAGTTTTATTTATTTTTAATTCTGAACGTGGTCTTTCTGCTAAGCCTAAATTCATATTTTGAATACCAACTCCATATTGTTCATCTTTAGTAGCTGATGTATTTCCTGCCCATTTTATTGGTGCACAAAATTTTGCTGTTGTTGCAGTATTTTCTAATTCATATTTTCTTACATCTAAATTTGTATTATTTTCTAGTTCAGATGCCCTATTATAATCCAAAGCTCTATTGGTCATATTAGCATCATCATCTTTTGCTACAGATTTGTTTTTTATGTTTTCATGTGTATACCAATAATTATCTTCTCCATTTGGCAATTGTTCTGTTGTATTAGCTGCTTTGTAAGATTCATTTGTTTTATCTATTGTAGATTTATAGTCTTGTGCATTATATATTCCTGTGCTTCCATCTCCATAAGTAAACCTAATTACATAATTTGCACTTGGTATATATCCTTCTACCACGTATTGTCCATTTTCATCTGAAATTACTTCAGCATCTTTAAACGTTTTTGTTGTTTTATCATATACTTTAGCTTTATTGTATGTATTATTTCCTACTGAGTTTCTTCCTGTTATTTCTAATAACTCGACTTTTACTCCTTGTATATTTTTATCACCACTATTATAAATTCCATCACCTAATCTTTCATTTGTTTGATTGTTATGTGTTGTTTTATCCTCAAATACTCTTCCGGATAATTTTCTTTGTATATCATCAACCTGTAATTTTATTCCTAATGAACGTCTTGCATCATCTTCGTCAAAGAAATTTAACACTGTATTTGCATCTGTACTCTTTCTTATTTCTGATACATATTTTTGAATATCTACATTTCCAGCATTTGAATCTTCATCTATTTTTCCAGCATTTCCTGAGTGACCATTTCCAAATACATTATCACTTGAATATTTACTACCATAACTTGATATTTCTGCAACTGTTTCAAATGTTTTTAATGTCTCGTTTGGATTATTTATATACTCTTCAATTATATCTCTTGTAAGCTTTAATTTTAAGTTTACTGTTATGCTTTCATTGGGTTCAACTTTTTTACCTGCAAGTTTTATTTCACATGTTTTGAATTTTGAATCTCCCCCATCAACATCGCCGCCAATTCTTATTTCATCTGATTGATTATCTGCTGAAGCAGGTATAAGTCTACTATCATACCAAAAATTAATACTATTTATTTCTCCTGCAAATTGCTCAAGAGAATTATTACTAATTGTAAGTTTATAATTTAGATATACAGCTAATTCTTTAGAGGTATCTTCATTCTTATTTTTATAATCTGCTTCTTTAAAATATAAGTCTTCATTTAAAATTGTACCACTTATTATTCCTCCATTTGTTGATTCAATTTTTTGAGTTACTCCATTTATAGCTATTTCCATAGATTCTAATTTATTTTCAAGACTTAAGTCAAAGTGTCTTTTAAATATTCCTAAATTTAAGTAATCTTTATATGATGTAGTTAAACTTATCTTTCTTGAATATGAAGATATTGCAAACTCTGCTCGACTTACATCATCAGTTTTATTTGTTGCTCCTGTTACTTGCGGTTCTTTTTCAGATTTACTTTTTAAACTATATTTTTCACTATTGCTTTCATCTATTCTTGTAAATTTTTTATTAAATGTTACTCTTGAATCACTAGAAGTATCATTTTTTTCTTCTGCATAGGATGAATTTTTACTTCCTTGAACTTTTTCATATTTTACATTTTCATATTCTTGTCCATTATATGTGAATTTAACATAATATTCTCCGCCGGCAGGTAAGTGTGTAAATTTGTATACTCCATTATTATCTGTATATACTGTAGTTGGATACTCTATTCCTGTTATTTTATCTTTTATTTGTACTATATTACCTTGATTATCTATTAATTCTACTTTTATACCACTTACCAATTTATCCTCTTGCCCTAATAAGTTATCTCTAGATTTCGTGATTTTTCCATCTGTTATTAAATTTTCATCTGTAAATACTTTTCCTGTTATTTCATATCCTCTATTTACAGCTACATCATTATTTTTAAATTGCAGTATTGTATCTGAATTCTTTGCTTTACTTAAATTAACTTTAAATGTTAAAAATACATCATAATATTCAAATCCTTTATCTATTCCTGTTCCTTTCTTTTTTGAGGTAGCACCATATCCCTGCAATGTTATGTTTTCTGGTGCTTCAACAGTAATTGTTTTATTTCCATCACCATCTGTATATGTCTTAGGACTTCCATCTTGGTTTAAAGTTACCTTTGCATTTTGAATTCCTTCATATTCTAATCCTGGACTATAAGTATCATCAAAGTTTTCTGCTAATGTTCTTTCTCCTGTACCTGTAGAATAATATCTTATTCCATACGTAATTGTATATCCGTTCATCACTGTTGTATTTATTCTACCATCATAACTTATCTCTGCTGTTTCTAAGCTATTTCCTGCCGTATAATTCATTTCAGGTTGTTTTAATTTTCCATTTCCTACAGATGCTACTACATTCCCATTTTCATCTTTTATTGATTCTATATATTTTATACTTTTTTCTGAATCATCCGCTATTTCTGCAATAGTGTGATCTGAACCAACAGTTGTTGTAGCTTTAAAATCAAATCTTAAAAGTTTTTGTGCATCTTTTAAGTATTTACCTGCTTGTTTTTTGCTTCCATTTATAGTAACTTCTGTTGGACTGTAAAATTTAAGTATACCCTTTTCACTTGTTTTTTCTGATTTAGCAGATATCACTATATAAAAGCCGTCTGATGTCTTTTGATCGACACTATCTCTTTTTATCAATATAGTTATTGTTCCATCTTTATTATCTATTTTTCTACTATTCGCATCATTTTCAGGACCTTCTCTTAATGCCCCCCAAACATTATTTTTGGGATAAGGTCTATATAAAGTATATGCTGATCCACCTTCAACTTTTTTACCATTTTTAGATGGAAAAACTTGTATTTTCAAATTATCACTATTTGTATATCCTTCTATTGACTTATAGACTTTAATGGCATAGAAATCCTTTTCTCTAATTGTATTATTATCACGAACATAATCTATACTACCATCATCTTTTTTCTCTAAAATTTTATAATGAAAATTTTCAGGTCGTACATAAGCATCAGAAACTGATACTTCATATCTTGTTGACTCATCATTCTTAGCATAACGGTTTAATATATCTCTTATTTTTTCTTCACTATAATATTTAGCAGTGTATTTACTATTTTCCTCAGCTAAAGTATTATACTTTCCTTCCAACTTTTGCTTTCTTGAAGAATTTAAATACCAAACAGCAGACTGAACTAATTCATGATTATTTTCATTTTTCTCTAAAAAATTTCTAGTACTGCTAGTCATGTTCTTTGTACTTGATAATTCATATGTAATTGGTGCATATTTAGTTGTATGTTTTGCATGATTTCTACAATAAGTCCATACATTTCCCGTAGCTTGAAAAAAAGGTGCCCATATATCATCATTCTCTTTTGTAAGTGTAATATCAGCAGCATATACTATAGATGTAAAACCTGTTATTACTATAAATATAGTAATAATAATATTTATAAACATCATTTTTTTAATTTTATTCATTTTTCTACCTCCTTTCTTCTAAAATTTCAAAACTCTTTTATTTATTTCGTATGCAGCTACACAAATTATAGCCATTATAGATATTGTTAATGTAATATATGTTACTGGTCCACCTGTTTTTAATCCTAGTATTACATTTGCTGAAGATTGGTCATCTTCTCCTTCTTTGTTGTTTCCTGGTGTTGAATCTGTATCTGCTTGTCCATATTCGTTGTAATCTTCTGCTATTTCTGCTGTATTAGAATATATCCCATTTCCGTTTTCGTTCATATTTTTTGTTAATACTAAAGTTACTGTTTTGCTTTCTCCTGGGTTTATTATTGTATTTGCTAGTGCTTTTGTTTCTATATTTTTGTTTGTAGATGTATACCAATCTTTGTTTAATTCTGTAGAAAAATCGAATCCTTCTGGTAAATAATCTACTATTTTCGTTGCATAACCTGGTATATCTCCTTCGTTTGTTATTGTTATTTCATATTCTATAGCAACTTTTGTATTGTTTATATATTTATAATCTAAATCTATTTTTGCAAGTTGTGTATCGTATTTTTTGGTTTGTGTTTTCTTTGTGTTTGCCATTGATATTTGTTTTACTTTTTTATTTAAGCTTAAATCGAAATTGCTTCCTTCCATTAAACCTATGTTTATGTTTGCAATATTTTTATCCGTAATTTCTATTGTATCTGTTGTTGCTACTGTTTTTCCTTCATATGTTCCTTTTACTACATTTGAATTTACACTTTCTTCTATTCCCGTTCCTTCATAGGTTGTTAGAGAATATTTGCTTGTATCATATTCAAAAATTACAGTATATTCTCCTTCTGGAAGATTTTCTAGCTTATATGTACCATCCTGAGATGTTGTTGTATTACATACTACATTTCCATTTTTATCTACAGCTTTTACAGGTATTGACGATATTTTACTTTCATTTTCATCCATTCTACCTTCTTTACTTGAATCTAACCATGCAGTTCCAGATATTTTGTATTTTTTTTCTATTACGTCTGGTATTAAATTTCCATTATCATCATAACTTCCTAAATAGTATGTAAATGATTTTTTAAAGTCTTCTATTTCTACTGAATTTGTTATTTGTTTACTTTCTATTGCACTTTCTATCGAAATCGGAGCAGATATTTTTACTTCTACTGTAGATTTTTCTGGAATATCAACTATTAATGATACTAGTCCTTTTGATGAGTATAAGAAATTATCTTCAGTTACTTCATTTCCATTTACTTTTACATCTAATTCACTTAAATCAAACTCATTTGCATATTGAACTTTTACTGTTCTGGCAGTTGTGTATGTTCCTGAATTTTTTAAACTTATAGTATATTCTACACTATCTCCATTTTTAACTTCTTGTCCATCTTCAAAATTTGTGCTTAAATTAATATCAACCTTTTCAGCTTTTACTTGTACTATTTCTGTTGATACACTTTGAGATTTTTTATTACAAGTAACTACTGCAGACAATGCCTTTTGTTCTATTTCAGTTTTTGGTGTTACATTTAATTTTAGTAAAAACTCATAATTAATCTTTTTTATTTTTAAAGTTAAAACTCCATTTGAAAAACTTTCTGAATAATTAGAAGTACTTATTTCTTCTGGATTATCATCTTCATCTACTTTATCTTGATTATATAATTTTAAATAATTATAATTAAATTCTTCTGGAATATTAATTTTTATTTCTACATCTTTTAATTCTTCATCATTAATTATATTTAAATAAAAATTACTATCTTTACCAACAACTAAAGTTTCGTCATCTCCTTCGTAGTAAAAGTTAATAATGTCCACAACAGTTTCACCTGTTCTTAGTGAAATATTTTCTGTATCAAAACTTTGTATTTCATCACAAGTTATTGTAGCTTTTAAATTTATACTATCTTTAATTTCATTTTTTACATGTAAATATATTTTTGCTATTCCGTGTGTTTCCAGCTTCTATCTTTCCTATTTCCGTTTCGGCTTTCTTTACAGTTTCATCTGTTACATAATTTCCACCATCTGTTTGTGCATATTCTAATCCTTCTGGTATATCCATATATACCTTTACATTATTTGCTGCAATTGATCCTTTATTAGTAACTTTAACTGTATATGTTATATAACCATCAACATATGAAACATTGTCTACAAGATTATCTTGTATTGTTGCATTTAAAACTACACCATCTCCTGTTGATAATACTACTGGTGTTGCTGTTTTGTTTAATGCTTCTGTTTGTGTATTGTATTCAACACTATATGTTGAAGCTAAGTTTTCACCATATTCTAGATTTTCTGGTAATTCCATATTATAGCTAAAGTTTACTTCTTCACCTTGTGCCATTTCTTTATTTATAACTATTAAATATGATTTTGCATTTTGTTTTATTTCTGTTGTCCATCCATTTGTACTGTCTTGTAAATTATCTGTTGCATCTGCTTTTTCGCTGTAGTATACAGTATAGTCTATGTTTTCTGTAGTTCCAACTGCACTTGCTAATTTTGCAGATATTGTTGAACCTAAATTGTCTCCTTCTGTTCCAATTCTTCCTAGAATTTTCATTCCTGTTACAGGTTCGCTTTCATTATTTATTATTGTTTGATTATATGTTGCTGTTGTTTTTTCTGCATTTCTTTTTAATTCAATTTCTTCTTTATTGCTTCCTATTGATGTTGCTGTTTCTCCTGTTGATGTATTTGTAACACTATTTATTGCTATTACTCCTACTGGTGCTACTATATTTAATGGTGTTGTTGTAACACCTGCATTTTCTAAGTTTATTGCTTTTTCGTTTGTATAATTCATTGTTATTTGTGTTTCTTTTGAAGTTGCTGCCTTTTTTAGTGTAATGTCTGTATTTACTATTATTGTTATTCCTTTGTTATTATCTGTAATAAATTGTGTTTGTTCTCCTGTTAATGCTATATTAATTATTCTTCCTGCTTCTACTGTAGTATTTGCTATTTGTAACTCATTGTTAAATAGCATATTTACAGATTTTACATTTACATTTTCTATTTCTTCTGGTAGTTCTATTCTTACTGTTGGATTTTTATATAAATCGTCTGTTATATCGTCTGATTCTAACACTGCTCTTAATTCTACATTTTCATTTGTTACTACAGTTGATAAATCTTTTTTACTTATTTGTACTTGTGCTTTTGTAGCTGTTTCTTCAAATGTTGTTATTGCACTTTTTGTTTGTTGTTCTTGATTTTTGTTTATTCCTATTAATGTTGCTTCTATGTTTCTTATTTGTTTTTGTGTATTATAATTGTATGTACTTTTAGCTGATAATGCTTTATTGTTTTCTATAATTAATTTTCCTTCTGATACTGGTGTTGTTGTTTCTATTTTTATGTTGTTATAATTTGCTTGATAGTTATATACTAGGTTTCCGTATTCATCTACTTGTGTATTATTATCTATTGTAGCTATTAAGTTTTCTCCATTGTAAATTTTTAATTGTCCATTTTCTCCCAATATTTTATTAAAGTTTGCTTTATTTACTTTTGTAGTTTTATAAATTGTATCTGCTTGTACTTTTTTTCCGTCTTCTAAATTGTATGCTTCTGTATCTTTAAAAAATATTATTCCTTCTATTGCATCTTTGTATATTACATTTGCTGTTAATGTTTCATCGTATTGTGTTTCATAATTTGAATTTGCATACATATAACCTTTACTTACTTTTTCTGTAGCTGCTATTTCGTATTCTACAAAATTCCCGTTAACTGTTATTTCTTGTGTTTTATTTACATTTCCTTCTACTGAATTTTCTGTGTATGTATTTATTGTATTTTTTGCATTTAATTCTATAGCTGGAACTATTTCTTCTGTATTATATATGTAAGTTACTATAAATTCGTCTATTCCTTGCTTCCATGATATTTTTTCTTCTTGAGTTGGTGCATTTTCTACGTTTATTGTTATTTCTCCTGTTTCTTTATTGTAGTTCCAATTTTCTGCACTAAAACTATCTCCATTTAACATACCATTTGTTGCTACTGTTGAATTTGCATGTATTCTAACTTCTTCTGGTAGGTTATCGTTTATTTTTGGAGCTTGTATATTTATATTTGTATTTTTTATTGGTAAAACATTTTCATTTAATGTAGATGTTACTTTTGTTTCTATTATAGATTTGTTTTCGTATTTTATATATTTTTGAACATTTTCATCTATATTTGAAATTACATTATTAGATACCCAATTAATTCCAACATTTATTTGTGAGTTTATGTTTTTAACTTCTCCTTTAATATTTGTATAATTTCCCGCAAATGTTATTGTTGACTCTTTTGAGCAATAATTACTTTCTATATATTCTGGATGGTTTTCTTTTATTTTTGCTGATATTATTATTTTTTTGTTATTGTTTATTTGGTTTAATTCTATTTTTTTAGAATCTGAATTTTTAACAATTCCTTCTACACTTTGTGACTCTATAGATTCTATTTCAAAATTAGAATTGTTTAGTTCTATTGCACTTTCCTTTAAGAAACCATTTTGAATATTTATTTCAAAATTTATATATGCTTCTTGCTTTGTATCTAGAGTTGCACTATGCATTTGATTTTCGTTTACATAGAAATATGAATCAAAGCTTACATTTTTATCGCTTGATTCTTTTTTTTGGTTTTCTAAATCTTCAAATGCTGCATATGCTTCGGTTCCAATAAAAAGCAAATTTCCAGATGTTAATGCCAAAGTAATTAAAATTACTAAAAGTTTGTTTAATATTTGTTTTACCATCATTTGTTCCTCCTGAATAATTGTTATACTTATATATAATAAAGTATAAATGAGTTTTTTTTTACTTTCAATAAGTAGTTTTTTCCAAAATTTCTAACTATTTACGGATACTATTTTTCGCCTTTTTATTACTTTTTTATTACATTTTTGTATCTTTTATAAATGTTTATATTACTTTTTTGTATTATTTTGTTTTTTTCTTTTATTTCCGTAGGAGTTTAACATTTTTTTTATTTTTTCATATTATGTTATAGTTATTTATTTTTGCTTTTGGCATAAGATATTTATATATAATATTTGGAGGTTTTTATATGAATAATTCTAACAATTTTGATATGAAACAACTAATGAATATGCTTTCTAAAGTTGATAAAAAAGATTTACAATATAGTATTCAAAAGGCTAATGAAATTATGAAATCTGATAATAGAGATGAAATTATAAACGAATTAAAAAAGAATTTAAATAAATAAAGGCGACCAATGGTCGCCCCTACAATGAAAAGGAGTGTTTGTATGAATGATGATATGTCTGATTTAATGGCTAAACTAAATAGTATGCTTGATTCCGATTCTGCTAATGGTCTAAAAGATATGATAAATAATTTTTCTAATAATAATTCTTCAGATGATAGTTCTTCAGGCAATAATTATTCTACTACCTCTGGTTCTAATAATTATAATGGTAATAATACTGAAGATGAAAGTTCTGGTTTTAATATAGACTTTGATACTATTATGAAAATGAAATCTGTTATGGATGCCATGAATAGTAAAAAAAATGATCCAAGAGCTAAACTTTTAATGTCTTTAAAACCATATTTGAAAGATAGTAGAAAGCAAAAACTAGATCAATATGTACAATTACTAAATATGAGCAGTGTTTTTGAACTTTTTAAAGAAAATGGTGGTGATTTTAATAGCAATCCAAAATAATTTTAATCCGTTTTCTAGAAATATAAAACCTACATATTTGAATAAATTTGGAAATGTTCCGTTCAGTCATGTTTATAGCACTAATTATGGTAAAACTCAACAAAATAACTTTAGAAATAATGTGAACACTCGGACAAACAGATTTGCCTTTAAAAATAGAGAAAGATAAAAATACTGATAATAATGAAGAAAACAATAGAGATAACCGAGAATTTTTCGAAATTTTTGGTATACGATTGTATTTTGATGACATACTTATTCTTTGTTTATTATATTTTTTATATAAAGAAGATGTACACGACGAAATGTTGTTTTTCGCATTAATTTTATTATTAATTTCATAAAAATGTCGCCTTGGGGCCAGTCCCCCAGGCGACATTTTGTCGGTTCGGGGACTGGCCCCAACCTATTCTATTCTAATTCTATTTTGCCTTCTTTAACATATGCAAATGTATATCTTACACTATATTCTTCGGCTTCTTTTTGTATGCTTTTTACTATGTTTGATATACGTATTTGTGGTGTTTCTATTCTTTCTGCTGCTATTATTGCTTTTTTGTTTCCTTTTGCTCCTGCGTGTGCAAGTCCCATTATTCTTCCTACTACTACTATATTTTCTCCTGCAATTACTTCTGCACCAGAATTAATATCTCCTATTATTACTATGCTTCCTTCGTTTTCAATTTTTTGCCCTGATCTTATTGAACCTTTATGATATATTGTAGGAGATTCTCCTATTTCTTGGTCATACGCCTTTTTTATTCCATATAGCCCTAGTACTTTCGGACTATCAAAGTCTATTTGCACATCTATCTCTTTTTGTATTAAGTCTTTAATTTCATCTATTTCTTTGTTTTTTAATACTTTACCTGTTACAAATATTGGAGTTTTATCATCTTTATATAATTTTTTTAAGTCTGGTATTTTCTTTTTTAGTGCTTTTAATATATCCTTATATTCATATTTATCGTTTAAAGTTATTGTTAATTCGTCTCTTTTTAATTTTATTTCAACTATTTGAGCCATTTTTTTCAACATCCTTTCTATCTAAAGCTTTCTGTATATGGAATAGAAGTTACATTTTCTTGTACTTGTTCTATATTCATACCAAAATATTGCTCTATTATTTCCTTAACCGCCTCTGCAGTATAATATCCATGTCCTCCATTTTCAACTAATACTACAACTGCTATTTGCGGATCATCATATGGTGCAAAACCAACAAACCATGCGTTTACTTTTCCTGTTGATGTTTCTGCTGATCCTGTTTTTCCTCCAACGCTTATAGCAAAGTTTTTAAATATACTATATGCTGTTCCTCCTTGGTCATCTGTAACAGATTCCATACCTTCTAATATTGCTCGTAAGTTGTCTTGTGAAATTGATATATCTTCTTGATTTTCATCTGTTATTCCTGCTTTTTCTTTTATATAATTTTGTATTTCTTCTCTAGATACTTCTGTTCCATCTGCGTTAATTATTTTTTCTACTATTGTTGGTTGAATTTTATTTCCTCCATTTGCTAACATACTTATATATTTTGCAATTTGAACTAATGAGAAGGAATTATAACTTTGACCAATTGCTGCTGATAGTGTTTCTCCAGCATACCATTGCTCATTATATAAATTTTGTTTTGTTTCTTTTGAAGCAAGTGTTCCTGAAGTTTCGTTTGGAAGTTCTATTCCTGTTTTAGTTCCAAGTCCAAAGTATTTTGCATATTTTGCTAAGGTATCTATTCCCATTCTATCTGCAGTTTCATAGAAGAAATAGTTACATGAATGTTGTATTGCTCCTGAAACATTTAATCTTCCATGTCCTTTATGATAATCTGTGTAAATCCAACATTTTGGATTTGTGTATTTTGGATATACTCCTGTATCGTTTATTGTTTCTTTTGTTGTAATGGCTCCTGATTCAAGTCCAGCTATTGCTGTAACCATTTTAAATATTGAACCTGGTGCATATGCTGTTTGCATTGTTTTGTTTACTTGTGGTGTGTCTTCTGTATTGTATTTTTCCCAGTTTTCTGAACTTATTCCGCCGACAAAATCTTGGGGATTAAAATCTGGATAGCTAGCCATTGACAAAATTTCTCCGGTTTTAACATTCATTACAACAGCTGCTCCTGAATTTGTTTCATATCTTTTTCCAAATCCGCCGCTGTTTATTTTTTGAATATTATTTGCTAATGATTGTTCTGTTACTTTTTGTAAATTAGCATCTATTGTTAATACAACATCGCTTCCTTCTACTGCATCTTGTGTAACATATTCTTCTGTATTTGTTCCATCTACAGACATATCTATTTGTTTTGTTCCATCTTGTCCTTTTAGGTATTTTTCAAATAGATATTCAATTCCTGTTTTTCCTATATAGTCATTGGCGTTATAGCCCTCTTTTACTTCTGAAATTTTTCCTATTGTTCCTACAACATGTGATGCTAAGTTTCCTGATGTATATTGTCTTATTGGTTCAACTACTACACTTACTCCTGGGAAGTTTTCACTTCTCTCATTAAATTCTAGTGCACTTTTTCTACTTATATTATTTGAAATTATAATCGATTTGGTTGTACTATAGCCATCTTGCAGTATTTGATATCTAACTGCTAATACTTTTCGTATTTGATATATATTATCAAATTGTATTTCATACTTTTCTTTTAGTTGCTGTATGCATTGTTGTGCATTTAGCTTTTCATCTAGTTTCATTTTTTTCTTCCAATTTATAGCTTTTTCATCTGTATCGAAGTCAAAGTAATATTGTTCTTCTTCGTTTATTTTTATTGGAAATGAATCTTTGTAACTATCTTCGTTTTTTTCTAATACATCTACTATATTTAATATTGTTGTATTTAATGTTTGATTATCAACTTTACTTTTATATAATTCTAAACTAAATCCCATGCTGTTTTCTACTATTGGATTTCCGTTTCTATCTAATATAGAGCCACGTGCAGCAACTGCTGTGCTTTCCCTTGTTAAACGCGTATTGGATTGTTCTCTATATTCTTCTCCATGTATTATTTGAAGATTAAAAAGTTGTAATAATAATATAATACCAAAGATATAAATTATTGTTGTTAATGAATTAAATCTTAATCTTATATTTGGTTTTCCTTTCAAATCTTCACTTCCTTTTTAATAATATCTTGTTAAAATTTTGTTTTCTTTAAACATATCTTGAATTCCATAACCTGCTTTTTGTATTAATGGATATAATATTACTGTTATTATTGCATTATAAAATATTTCAATTGTAAGTTTTATAGTAAAAGTTAAAAATTCCCAAGTATATGAAAATATTATTGCATTTATTATATATGAGAATAATTCAAATAATAATGTAGATACCATTACCATTCCAACAATCGTTATTTTGCTATCTTTTGAAAAATTCCTATCTAGAAATCCTCCAAATATTCCAATTGCTCCATACATTATTGATGAAACCCCTACTTTTTTACTAATAAAGATATCTATTAGCAATCCAAATATTACTCCAAATGTGCCCCCATATATTCTTCCTGCAAACAGTCCTATAAATAAAACTAGAATAACCATTAAATTTGGCTTTATCCCTGCAATTGTAAACCAAGAGAAAAGGTTTGTTTGCAATAGATATATTAAAATAAATGTAAAGAATAATGCTATTCCTAATAAAACCTTTTTCAACTTAAGTTTCACACTCCTTTTTATTGCATTACTACTAAAACTGTGTCTAGCTTTTTAAAGTCAACTGCGGTTTCTACTATCGCATATCTATCTGTTATATTGCTTTTATTTACTATTTTTTTAATTGTTCCTACATATATTCCTTTTGGATATATTCCTCCTAGTCCAGAAGTTTCTATACTATCATTTTCAACTAAGTTTGCATCTGTTGGTATATATGTTGCTTTTAGTCCATTTGTTTCGTCTAAGGTTCCTTTTGCTATTATACTGTCTTTTGAACTTGTAATTGAACAACTAACCGAGCTTGCTGGGTCTACTATTGTTTGTACTTTTGAAGAATTATCACTAACAGAAATAACATGTCCTACTAGACCTTTGTCTGAAATTACTGTCATATTTACTCTTACACCATCTTTTGAACCTATATTAATTATAATGTCGCTACTATAATTGCTTACATCTTTGTCTATAACATATGCCGGTTTTGTTGTGTACTCTGTGTACTTTTCTGATAAGTTTAGTTCTTCTTTTAATGTTTCATTTTCTGCTTTTATCATTTCTAGCTCTCTTAATGATTCTTCTAGTTCACTATTTTTGCTTTTTAGTTCATTATTTTCTTGTTTTAAGTTATTTATGTTTGTAAAAAATGCATCGTTTCCAGACATTTTGTTTTTTAAATATGTTAAGCCATTTTGAATTGGTATAACAAGTGAACTAACTGCATTTCCCACATATGAGAATTTTTCAATTTTAATATTTGAAACAAAAACTAATATAATTAGTAATATTATCGTTATAATAATTCCAAATACGCTAGTTTTGTTATTTCTTTGCATTTTTTACCTTCTTTCCTTCGTAATGAATTTTTTCTTTATGTATTATAATCTTTTACGTGAATTAATTAATACTCTTTTTAATTTTTCTAAATCTTGTAGTGTTTTACCAGTTCCTCTAACTACAGAGTCTAATGGATTATCTGCAACATAAACTGGCATTCCTGTTTTTTCACTTAATAGTTTGTCCAAATTTTTTATTAAAGCTCCTCCACCAGCTAGAATTATTCCTTTTTCTGCAATGTCTGATGCAAGTTCTGGTGGTGTTTTTTCTAATGTATTTTTTACTATTTCTATTATTTCATATATTGAATATTTTATTGCTTCTTCTGCTTGTGTTGAGTTCATTATTATATTTTTTGGAAGTCCTGTATTTAAGTCTCTTCCTTTTACTTCCATTTCTTCTACTGTCATTAATGGAATTGCACAACCTATTTGTTTTTTTATTTGTTCTGCTGTTGTTTCTCCTATTGCTAAGTTGTATTCTCTTTTTACATAATTTACTATATCTTCATCTAGTTCGTCTCCTGCAACTCTTAATGAATTGCTTACAACTATTCCTCCTAAAGATATAACGGCAACTTCTGTAGTTCCTCCACCTATATCTACTATTATATTTCCACTTGGTTCTTCAACATTAAGGTTGGCTCCAATTGCAGCTGCCATGGGTTCTTCCATTAAATATACTTCTTTTGCTCCTGCTTGCATTATTGCTTCTTCTACGGCTCTTTCTTCTACTTCTGTAATTCCAGATGGTACTCCTACTACAACTCTTGGTCTTCCTGAATTATATTTATCGTTAACTTTTTTTAGTAAATTTTTTAATAGTAACTCTGTTGCTGTAAAATCTGCTATTACTCCATCTTTCATTGGTCTAACTGCTTTTATTCTTTCTGGAGTTCTACCAAGCATTTCTTTTGCTTCCTCTCCTGTTGCTAATATTCCTCCTGTTTCTCTATCTATTGCCACTACAGATGGCTCATTTAATACTATTCCTTTTCCTTTTACTGTTACTAAAATATTTGCTGTTCCTAAGTCTATTCCTATATCTTTTGAAGCTAATTTTAAAAAATTAAACATATGTATCTTCCTTTCAATCTATTTGTTCATTTTAAGTAATTTAGAAAAAACACTTGAATATTTTCCATCACCTATAACTACGTGGTCTAACATTTGTATTCCAAGCATTTCTGCGGAATTATATACTCTTTTTGTTGCCTCATAGTCACCTTCACTTGGTGTTGGATCTCCAGATGGATGATTGTGTACTAATATTATTTTTGGTGCTCCCATTTTTACTGCATCTACTAAAACTTCCTTTGGTTCAAATGTCGCCCTATTTGAGCTTCCTAATGAAACATCTTTTATTTTTAATATTTCATTTTTATTATTTAATATTAATACTTTTGCTATTTCTTTTCTTTCGTATCTCATTTCTTCCATTAGTAAATTTGCCACATCATCTGAAGTTTTTATTTTTATATTTATTTTCTCTATAGGTCTGCTCATTCTTTTAGCAAGCTCGCATACTGCTTTTAACTGAATTGCTTTTATTTTGCCAATTCCTTTTATTTTTGTAAGTTCTTCTATTGATAGCTCTTGTAGAAATCTAAGCGTTCCTATTTTGTTGTTTTTTTCTAGACTCAATATTTTTTGAGCTATTTCTATTGATGTAAATTCTTTTGTTCCAGTTTTTATTATTATTGCTAATAATTCTGCGTTTGATAGGAAATTTTCTCCATACATTTCTAATTTTTCGTAAGGTCTTTCCGAAGATGGTAATTCTTTTATTCCCATTTAAAGTCCTTTCCGCTCCCTATATATCACATAATTACATGACTTTTTTGTATATAAATATTGCTAAAAACATTCCTATAATACTAGCAATATTTATTTTAATCATTAATGCAAATGTTATTGATAGTACTCCTAAATTTAATACAAAAGGATTTTGAAAACCAAATTCTTGTCCATATCCTAACCACCATAATCCATTTATATTTTTAGTTACTTCACCAATAAGTCCTCCAAGTACTAAACCTGCAAATATAAATAAAATAAGTATCCATATACTTTTATCTTTCGTTGCCATTTGTGTTCCTCCTTTTTCCTTACGGAAATATGTTTTTTCTAAGTTTATTAACTTTCAATATTATATATGCAAATGGCATTTTTTTCAAGGAATTTTTTAATTATTTACAAATTTATATTTATTTTTTATTTCTTATGTGTTATATTTCTTTTACACCATTTTTTAAAGCTTACATATTATATATAAATTTCCAAAAATTACTCGTTTAATATTTGAAAATTTTAATGTATAATTATTGTAAAGGGTTTAGGAGGTATGATACAAAATGAAATTCGAAAAGTTAAGCGAAAATAAGTTGAGAATAACTCTTAATATAAGAGATTTAGCAGATAAAGATATAGATTATCACTCTTTTATGTCTAACTCAGTTGATACTCAAAAATTATTTTTAGATATGCTTGAAAAAGCTGAAGAAGAAGTTGGATTTAAAACTAAAAATTATAAAATTATGATTGAGGCTGTTGTTACCTCTACTGGTGAATTTATAGTAACTGTTACACGTTCACTTCCAGATAGTGTTGGGCTTTCACCAAAAAAGAAAACCTTTAAAACAAAACGAAAAACTGTAAATTCTTTGAATAATAAAATTATATATTCTTTTAACTCTTTTGAAGATTTTTGTTTGTTTTGCAATTCTTTAGATAAAAATATAGTTAAGAATCTTAATAAAATTTCTAAAGACATTACTTTACATTTTTTTAAAAATACATATTATTTATTAATTGAGAATTCAAATACAAATTATGTTTATACAAAGTCTTTAATTAATTACGTTGCAGAATTTGGAACATATTCTCACAATTCTCATATATTGTGTTATGAATTAAGTGAATATGGTAAATTAATTTTTAAAAATAACGCTATTAAATTGTGTTTAAAATATTTTAGTTAAAATTTTATAACAAAAAAACGACCATTGGTCGTTTTTTTAATATAAATATTTTTGTGGATTTAATGCTGAACCATTAACACGTATTTCTAAGTGTAAGTGTGATCCTGTTGAATTTCCTGTTGACCCCATTTTTGCTATTACTTGTCCTTGTGATACTGTTTGTCCAACACTTACGTCTAAACTACTGCAGTGTCCATAATATGTTTGTACACCGTTTCCGTGTGATATTATTACCATTCTTCCATATGAACCTTTTGTTCCTGCAAACACTACTGTTCCAGATGCTGCTGCCTTTATTGGTGTTCCTGTTGAATTTGCTATATCAAGTCCTGTATGTGCACTTGAACGTATACTACTTCTTTCTCCATATCTTGAGGTTAATTTACCTGAAACCGGCTGTGCTAAACTAACTCCTAAACTTGGTGCTGCATTAGATATATTTGTAGATGTGCTTATTTTTTCTTTGCTTCTTGTTGTTACAGTTGATGCAACTGCTGTAGATTTTTTTACCTCAGTTTCTTTATACAAATTTGCTACAGCCTGTTCTGAAGTAACAAAATCGCATAATTTTGTTTCGTATTTTTGCTCTATTGAAATATTATTTTTATTTTCACTATTTTTTTCTGTTAGCTCATTTAATACATTTTGTGCATCTTCTAATTTGGATATATATGCTTTTTCTTCGCCATTTTCAACTATTGCATAATATGTATAATAATTTATTCCAGATGATGCAACTTTTGCAAATATTTCATCATCATTTGTTGTTATTCCTCTTTTTAGTAAGCATAATTTGTATTGTGGTAATTGTTCTATATCAACAAAGGCAACGTTTTCTCCATCTCCTTCGTCCATATAGTCATTAATTTTTGTTTGTAATTTTGCTTTACTGTTGCTATATCCTATAAGTTCGCCATCCAAATATACACTATAAATTGGATGATATATGTATGTTACAATTCCTGTAATTATTATTCCCGCAAGGAATATTATTGATATTAATTTTATTGAGTTTCTAAAATGTATTAGAAGTTTTTTTATCGAACTAATAATTTTAATACACCCCTTCTTTGGTTTTTTTGTATTTTATATTAATATCATTTTTTATTCAATTTATATTTTAGGTTATATATTCGATTTTATTTTAATATCTTTCGTTTCTCTCGTTTTTTTTCTGTTTTTCTCTTATTTTCTTTTTTGCCTTAGGGAATGTTAGCCACTCGGGTCGCCCTAAGGACGCCGAGCCCTACAACGTTTGACATTAATTTATTTAAGCATTCAATATATTATAATTAGAAGTTGGAGGTTAGAGTTCTGAAGTTGAAGTCAAAAGCAATGCTTCGAAGAAATCACCCTAAATTCCAACATCCAATTTCTAACCTCTTACATCAAAAAGAAGCAACCCTTTGAAGAGTTGCCTTTTTTTATTGTTGTAAATCATTTTTTACTGTTTGTATTTCTGTATATGTTGCTTTTGCTGCTGGTTTATAATAACCTTTGTTTTGTGCTATTTTGAATAGTTCATATTGAAATGATTCATCATTATTACGTATTTGTTGAAATGCTTGTCTTAATGACATATCTTCACATTCTGTTATTGCTGTTTGATATGCTGTTAAGTCTGATTTAACAGATGCTAAAATGTCGTTTACCATTGTTTTTTCGTCCATAATTTCTTTCCTCCTTTTATTGTTCTAAGAATTCCATTAATTTTTGTTTTGTGTTTAATGCATCTTGTGCTGATTTAGCAAATATTTGCTTTATTTCTGGATCAACTGCTTGTGATGAAAATGTATTTAGTTTTTGGTATGCAGTTTCATGTGCTCCAATTAAATGTCTTAAATTTTGTAATTCACTTTGATTTAATGTTGCCATATTTTTCATCCCTTTCACAAAAATTTCTAAATATATTATGAACGAAAAATTTTATTTTATTCAATTATTTCTAATCCTGCATATTTTGCCATTAATCGTTTTGTTCCTACCTTCGCAAAATTAATTTCTACTTTTATATCGTCTCCTTCTGGTTCTAATTTCGTTATTATTCCTTCTCCGAATTTTTTGTGGTAAACACTTTGTCCTGTTTTATATTTACTTAAATCTACACTTGTTTTATTTTGTTTTAGGCTATTTAAAAATGTTTCTGCAGATTTAAATTTATAATTATTGTTTTGTTCTTTTGCTGCTGTAGAACCTTTATCGTAATATGATGTTACTGTTCCATTTGAGCTTCCGCCATATTTCCATGTAAATGGTGAATCTTCAAAACTTGGTCTACTATTTTCTTTTATTTCTTCGTAGCCAATTAACATATCTTCTGGTATTTCTTTTAAAAATCTTGATACTGGATTACAACTTGTTGAACCAAACATTGTACGTTGCTTGCTACAAGTTAAGAATAATTGATTTTTAGCTCTTGTTATTCCAACATAACACAAACGTCTTTCTTCTTCTAAATCTTTTGGTTCTGCCATAGATTTATGTCCAGGGAATATTCCTTCTTCCATTCCTACTAAGAATACAACTGGGAACTCTAATCCTTTTGCACTGTGCAAAGTCATAAGTGTTACGGTTTCTTGTTCTTCATCCATTCCATCTATATCACTTGTAAGTGTAATTCCTTCCAAGAAGTTATTTAAGTTTTGGTCTGCTTCTTGTTCTTCAAATTCAACTGCTACTGTTAAAAATTCTTCTAAGTTGGCTATTCTATTTTCCGCTTCTATTGTATTTTCTGTTTCTAGTGCTTTTGTGTAACCTGTTTTATTTAAGGTTAATTTTATTAATTCCGAAATTTTTGTTTCATCTTTTATTGTTCTTAATTCTTCTATAACACTTATAAATTCCTGTGCATTTGCATATACTCTATTTAATCCATATGTTGCAGCATCTTTTATAATTTCGTACATAGAAATTCCGGTTTCATCTGATATATTTTGTATTTTGTCTAAACTTGTTTTTCCTATTCCCCTTTTTGGCTCATTTATTATTCTTTTTAATGCAATATTATCTGAAGGATTATTTATTAATCTAAGATATGAAATTATATCTTTAATTTCTTTTCTTTCGTAGAATTTTAGTCCTCCTATAATTTTGTATGGTACGTCTTCTCTTCTTAAAATATCTTCTATTGCACGTGATTGTGTATTCATTCTATACAAAATAGCAAAGTCTGAATATTTATAATATTCTTCTCTTTTTAGGTGTTCTATTTGTTCTACTATGTATCTTCCTTCATCATATTCATCTCTTGCAGAATATACTATTGGAAGTCCACCTTCTTCATTTTCTGTCCATAAGCTTTTTTTGTATTTTACTTCATTATTTTTTATTACTGCATTTGCTGCATTTAAAATATTTTGTGTACATCTGTAGTTTTGCTCTAGTTTTATTATTTTAGTACCAGGAAAGTCTCTTTCAAAGTTTAAAATATTACTTATATCTGCACCTCTAAAAGAATATATTCCTTGGTCATTATCGCCAACAACTGTTATGTTTCCATATCTTGAAGCAAGTATTGAAACAAGAGTAAATTGTGCTTTATTCGTATCTTGATATTCATCTACTAACACGTATTTAAATTTTTCTGTGTAGTATTCTAGTACATCTGGATTATTCATTAATATTTTTATAGTGAAGTTAATTATATCATCAAAGTCTATTGCATTATTTTCTTTTAACTTGTTTTGATATAAAGTATATATTTCTGCAATTTTTTCTTTTCTAAAATCTCCCATTGCTCTTGCTTGATATTGCTCTGGTTCTAACATTTCGTTTTTTGCATTACTTATTTCAAATTGTACAGATCTATCTGTAAACATTTTATCGTCTATATCTAGTTTTTTTAGGCATTCTTTTATTAATGTTCTTTGGTCTGATGTATCAAATATTATAAATGAACTATCAAAACCTATTCTGTCTATATATCTACGTAATATTCGTACACATATTGAGTGGAATGTTCCTATCCACATATCTTTTGCAACATCACCTACTAGTTTTTCTACTCTTTCTTTCATTTCATTTGCTGCCTTGTTTGTAAATGTTATTGCTAAAATATTGAATGGTGATACATTTTTTTCTCCCATTAAATATGCAATTTTGTGTGTTAATACTTTTGTTTTTCCGCTTCCTGCTCCTGCAATTACTAAGCTTGGTCCTTCTGTATTTGTAACTGCTTCATATTGTTTATCATTTAATCCTTCTAATATATCTTGCATTTTTTTCTCCTTATTTTTTACATTTTTTTGTGTTTTAGATTATATATTTGAGCAGAAAAAATGTCAATAGAGTTTGCAAACATTTTTTTGTTTTTTCTGTTGATATTTCTTAATTTATTATACATATAAAAATCCGCTCCATCTTGCAGGGTGAAGGATATTATTTTTTTCGAAAGGTCAAATCAAAGATTTTCTAAGTAGTATCAACTACAAAGAAAATCTAATGTTTGACATATTTATCTTCTAAAGAAAATTCTCCTACCAGGATAATTTTCTAAGAATATAAAAAAATAATGCTTCACCCTCGTGGAGCTACATTGTATTTTTAAGATATTTAATATCTTGACATTCTAATAAAAAACATATAAAATTCTAATAATTAGTGATTTTTTTCAACAAAATTTCTATACAATTATATATTTCAGCGGCACAAAACCTATATGTTTCTAAGTCATAACCCCATGGGTCTCTTATATCTAAGGATTTTTCTTCTTTTTTATAATTTGTATATTCTTTTAAAGTAAATACTTTATCTTTTAACTCAGGATACATATATAATACATCTCTTTTATGTGACGTTGTCATACATAAAATTAAATCCATATCTTTTATTTTTGAATTACGTATATTGGTAGCACTGTGTTTACTTAAATCTACATCATATTCTTTCATAGCTTCTATTGCATTGTATGTTGGCTCATCTCCATCTTCTGCATATATTCCACAAGAATATACTTCAATATTATTATTCTTCTTTTCACTTTCTAACAACCAATGTGCCATTGCACTTCTACATATATTTCCTGTACATATAAACATTACTTTCATATTAAAATCCTCCAAAAGAATTTTAACACATATAAAATTTGTATGCAAATTATAAGGTTGTTACTATTATTCCTAGTGTTATTCCTATAATATTTCCTATTGCATTCATTCTACCACTATATAATTTATTAGATTCTGGAATTAATTCTCCTGAAACTATATATAACATTGCTCCTGCTGCAAAACTTAAACACATAGATATAACACTTTGAGATATTCCTCCTATTATTGCTCCAAAAAATGCTCCTATTCCAGTTGTTACTCCAGATAATACAACATAGTATATTACTTTTCCAGATTTCATTCCTCCATTTTTCATTGGAACAGCCATTGATATTCCCTCTGGTATATCGTGTAAACATATTGCTATTGCTAAACTTAAGCCAAGTTTTAATGATGCTTCAAATCCACTTCCGAATTGCTAACCCCTCTGGAAAATTGTGTATTGCAAGACCTATACTTACAATTATTCCTGTTTTTAACAAAGAATTTTTACCTGTGTATTTTTTGCTTCCTGAAAACTTTTTTTCCACAAGTAAGTCACATATTATCATTACTATTACTCCAAATATAACCCCAATAAATATATTTATTATTGAGCTTATTTCTAGAGCTTCTGGTATTAGTTCAAAACATATTATTGCTGTCATTAAGCCAGATGCTAAAGATAGTATAAAACTTAAGAACTTATTGCTTGTGTTTTTAAAAGAGGTTCCAATTATTCCTCCTAGTGTTGTTCCAAACGTTCCAAAAAATAAACCAACTAAGGTTGTTTTTAAAATTTCATTCAAATTAATCACCTTAATTATTTATATTATTCATTTATTTTTTTATTCTTAAAGTAATGTTTTTTTATTTATTTTACTTATTAATTTATATTACTTTTTATATTTTACATATTACGACATTTTTCGACACGCATTTTTTCAAATATCTCTCAAAAGCCTAAAATAACCACCATAGTGGTTAAGGTATATGATTTAATTGAAAAGTAAATAATAAGCACAGAGGTGCCTACATGTTAAAATTATATATTAGGGAAATAAGGGAAAAGAAAGGACTCTCCCAAAACAAACTTTCAAAGCTTAGTGGTGTAAGTTCAAGCCATATTGGTTATTTAGAAAATGGTGAACGTGAGCCTACTATTTCTGTATTATGCAAAATAGCTAAAGCTCTTAATGTAGATATTAAAGAATTATTTAAATATGAGGACTAATAGGATGTTAAAAAATTTAAGAAATAAAATGTACCAATATATAGATAAATACGGCTTAGACTCTGAAAAAACCTTAAAAATAAGCCAAGAAGTTGATATAGAAATAAATAATTATTATAATAATATTTCAGTTATGAAATATCATTACGAACAAAGTATTTTAGGTATTCAAAATTACTTCTATACGTATAATATTTTACCTACAAATTCTGATTGGAATACGTATGCCTTTGAGAATGATTTTCTTTCAAGTATAAGTATTGAATACATTTACTGCAACAGTTTTAATTTATGGTGTAAAAACAATATTAAGCAGAAAAGCAATAAATAAAATTAATTTTATTTATTGCTTTTTTGGTGTGCCCGGAGGGATTTGATCCACCGATCTCAAGGTTCGTAGTTGGCTTTATCTCTCCATAAAAAAATTTGCATACCATTAATTATATAAACAATTATAGTTACTTGTATGTCAATGTTTTGGAGATTTATTAAAAATTTAAAATAATTTATTATGGTTTAAAATAATTCAAATAAGATTATTATAAAACATCTTTTAGGGGAATTTTTGGGCAAAAAGTATGAATTTCTTTTATTGTTTCTATCATTTTATTCATTTATTTTTCTTCCTTTGTTCAAATTTTTGAGCCAGCGGATCACTGACCCCGCCTGGCTCACTTTATCGTTCTATTTAGTTACTATTTATATTTCTACACTTACTGCGCATCCTCTGCATTTACTGTGATTCCAGAGTTTAGAGAAACTACAGGGCGCACGCCCAAATCGCTACCGTCATAGAGGCTATAGCTCACACGGCCGTTGCAGCTCACATAAAGCACATTGTTGTTGCTGCTAGCAGAAGGCGAAGCAAGCCAGTATCCAATTGTTCCATTATAGCTTGATGTTTGTGGGTAATATAGCTTGTTATTATATCCTTCTTTTGCACTCATTACACTGTAATCTATATATATAGTTGTTGGATCTTGGCTTGTTCCTACATTATATCCTGGATTACTTGTATTTGTACTTGCTTTTCTATATATTTGATCACTACTATTTGGATATCTTGCATTCCAACTGTCCATCCACATTTCTACTGTTGGACTTCCTATTGCTTTTTCTGCTTTATTTCCACTATCTTTATAACTACTCCAATTATTATCATTTAATAATGTTGATACACATTTTGAGTTATTTATTCCACTTTGTAATGTATATTCTGTTGCTTTAAATCTTGTTAATGTTGTAGAATCTACTGTTTGGAATGCT